>Ga0307380_10003463_pt1 | contig 21760 bp, 13 predicted proteins | sample UN3MG_FD_202239 | JGI IMG/M metagenome (GOLD analysis project Ga0307380, IMG submission 202239) | Soil microbial communities from Risofladan, Vaasa, Finland - UN-3 | ecosystem: Environmental > Terrestrial > Soil > Coastal area > Acid sulfate soil | place: Finland: Risofladan, Vaasa | collected... | reverse complement strand
GCCTTGCGAGAAGGTCTGAGGGAGGGCATGAGCCAAGTCACCTACTCGCAACTTTCGGAAGCGGAGCTCCAGACGCTCTGCTTGCAGAAAGGGGACAGGCAGGCGTTCTTTGAACTCCACCAGCGTTACAAACCCCGGGCCATGGCTGCCTGGCGGCGATATCAGCCATTCCTTCTCCGGCGGTACGAGCAGGCCTTTGAAGACTTCTTCGACGGACTACTCGAAGAAGGCCTGGCCAAGTGGGACCCCGGCCGGGCCAACTTCCAGACGTTCTTCGTCGGCCAGGTCTGTCGGCGGCGGGCGATCGATTTTGCCCGCAAGCTGTGGGGACGGTACTACGGAGAGGCCAGGTCGGCCACCGACTTCGAATCGCCTCGCATCGAGGGGCACGGGGAGGACCTCGTGGACATCCTCGATACAGGTTCCCGGCCGTGGCAGGACCGTGGCGGGTACTCCGAGCAGGATCTGCAGGTGTTCCGCCAAGCCCTCGAGCGTGAGAAGCCGGATTGTCAGGCCCTGTTGCGGCTGATGCTCTACAGCGGCCCGAAGCGGTTTGACGAGAAGGCCGAGGTCCTTGCTGCGATGGGCTTCAAAAAGAAGGCCACCGGCTGGCGCGATACCTGGAGACGAAACCGCGGGCGGATCGCCGATTACATCCACGCCCGGCGAGAAAAGACCTGAAGTTTTCTGCGACGCTTTCCGCCGCGGCGCTGAATACCCCTGTAGACGGCCGAAAGCGCCTCTGGGACCCCCGGGTCGAGAGGCACGCGGAATCAGCGAAATCCGAGCCGAACAGGTTCGTGGGCCGGCGCAGGCAAAGGAGTCAGGATGACCTGCCTCGACGATGAAACCATGGAAGCCCTGGTGACGGGCTTCTTGGACGAACCGGCCAGGGCGGAGGCCGTCGCGCACGTGCGGCAGTGTCCAGCCTGCCGGGAGACGCTTCAACAGACCCTGACCGTTTACCGTGCCCTCGACCGTGTCTTCGCTGAAGAAACCCGGGAGGATTGCCCCAGCGGCGCGGAACTTGCCCGGTACGAGGCGGGAGAACTTGACGTCCCTGAAGGGCAGCGCATCGAAGCGCACCTGAAGACCTGTGTCCGCTGTGCAGCGGACCTGCATGAACTGCAAAAAACCGCGCCGGCATCCCCGGTGGCCGAACAGCCGGGACCCGACGACCGCCGGTTCGCCGTTGCGACGGAGGCCATTCCGGTTGTCTGCGCAGCCGCGGCGGACGAGCCGTCGATCGCGGCATGGGCCGAGGAATCGGTTCAAATGGTCTACAAGTTCCCAGAAGCCGTCAGCCTACCGTGTTTTGTCCCCCAGGCGCAGCAACAACGGCGCCTGGCCGCTGGGACGGGCAAGGGTCTTCGGCGGCAGGACCTCGACACCCGCGACTCGCCTCTGCAGGTCGAACTGGTCCAGTTTGGCGACGAAGTGCGGTTGACCGTCGGGGCCGGCGAAGAAGGGAGCCAATACGCCGACAGCATCGTCAGGCTGGTCCTTGCCGAAGGTGAGGAGGTGCGTCTGACGCGCCTCATCCCGCTCAGAAACGGCCGGGGAAGTTGCGTGCTGAGCCCCGAAGAGGTTCTCGCTTGTACGCCGGAACGGCGGGCTTTGGTCGCCTCGGTCGAGGTCCTTGATGCCCAGCGCATGCTCCGAGCGGCCGGAAAGGCCGCGGTGGTCGAGGCCCTCGTCGGGCTGCTTGCACACGCCGACCCATCGGTCCGCCGCTCGGCCGTCGACCTATTGGCCGAAAGCGGGGCCACCGGCCGCCTCGACGCCATTGCGGCCCTCAAAACCGACCCGGACGAGACCGTCCGGTCCGCCGCCTCGCGGGCCTGGAGGCGGCTGTCCGGCCCTGGGAGTTGAAGCCAGAGCAAGTACCCGTCGGCCCGTCGGCTCGCCGCGCGTGCGGCGCCGGGTCCAAGCACGCTTGACAAGCGCCCGGAGCCGAACTCCCCCTCTGGCCAGCCTCCATAGGCCGGCCTCTTGAGCGCGTCGCTACACGCCACCCCTGTCCGCTTCAGATTCGGCCCGCTGTTTCCCCGGACAGAACCTCTGGGAAATCTCCGCCAAGAGAAAACAAAAAACCTGCGACATCAAGGGCCGGCCGCTGAATACCTCATTGGAAGCGAGCCAGCGAATCGTGAACTAAAGGAGCCGTTCGATGACAGAGATTCCGAAGCATCCCCACCTCGTCAAGCGCCAGCAACAGCGGGGCTTGAAGAACGAAGTCCTGCAGTTCATTGTGCACTTCGGCGACATTGAATGCGGCGCCGGCGCCATATGGTACATCGTACGCGAGAAATCGCTGCCCAGCTATCTTCAGGGCACCAAGATCGCGGAGAGGGCAAAACGGTGGGTCGTGATGGCCCTGAAGCGAGAGGGACATGGGGAGATCCTAACGACCGCCTATGCGAGAAGGGGTGCTAGCCGGCACGTTCGGCACAAGAGTTGGCAGCCCAGCCAAGAACGCCGTAGAATCAGGCTCGGGAGTAACCGGGCTTAGGTCCTGCCTGACGGAAGGCTATCTGTGGTGAACGACCAGGCCAGGACGCCCAGTGGGACGCCCACCGTTTCTTGGCTGATTCGTAAAGCCGACTTCTGCCTTACGTTGTGGGACAGGGCGACCGGTTTGAAAGACCGTTCTTGCTCTAAACATTCCGGACTGAACTGAAGCTCTTCCGAACACGAGAGCATTATTGAGCCCTGCCGAGCCAAAGGAACGGGCGATGCCTCACGCACGGAATTCTCGGCCACAATAGCCGGATTCCGGCCGTCCGGCGTGGGCAGGTGTTCCATTGTGAATGCAGGGCTCAATAGTTCCTTTCCAGGCGCCTGGGGCTGTTAACCGGAAGGGCGCAGGTTCGAGTCCTGCCCGGGGAGCCAGACAAACGGGAGCGAACTCCCGAGGTCGCTCCGGTTAACAGAGAGCCCCGAGGTGAGAGCCTCGGTTTTTTCGCGTTTCTGGTCCAGATTTCTGGGGTTTTGGGGTAGCCCGCGCTCTCTGTTTCGAAGAGTGGTGCGCTCGGGCGCCCGGGAGTGTTTCTCGAACTTGCCGAACCTCTCAGACTCTCCCCGTCCCCCGGCCAAAGTGGTTTACAGCAGAATCGCGTCCGGGGTCCCAGACGTAACCCTCTTCGAAACGTAGAGCGCAGAGTGGCTGACAGGTGATGGCGTACGGGGTAATCTGCGCGCCGCAAATGCGCTGCGCGCGGGACGCTCCGGTTTAGAGTCCGGGAAGTGCTGGTCGCTGACAACGCTGCGGGAGAAGCTGATCAAGATAGGCGCGAAGGTTGTTTCGCACGCGAGATACGTCATCTTCCAGATGGCGGAAGTGGCCGTGCCAAGTAAGCTGTTTCGCGAGATTCTCCGGCGGATTCACCGCCTTCGAGAACCGGCGCCTGGATGAGCGGAACGGACGTCGAAAGCATGGCGATCAAGCGATGCCGACGGGGACAATGCGTCGTGGCCACGGAAAAGAGCTTGTCTTCGACCTCCGACTTCATCGTTGGCGCGGTTGGAAGCCTACTGCCCGATGCCCAGACCCCATATTCAGTTTGCCCAGCACGCCGCATCGGATACAATCACCGTAGAAGCCCTGCGATGGTCGCGGGGGGAGAGGCTATCCAGGACGCCAAAGGCGCTGCGAAGCGAAATATCAGACAAGAACCTATGTCGGTTTGGGAGAGGACCTATGACCACCTGCCAATCTACGTGCCTTTCGTTGGCGATCTGCTTCGCCATCATCCTTACCGGATCGACAGCGAGATGCCTGGCTCCTGAGAAGCAGTTCACACACCCCGGCATACTGCACACTCGGGAAGAACTGGGCTTTGTCAAGGCCAAGGTCGCCGAGGGCAAAGAGCCGTGGAAATCGGCGTGGAAGGAACTTCGCAGCCACTCCATTTCGCGCCTCGACTGGAAACCCAATCCGGTTGCGAACGTCGTCCGAGGCGTGCGCAACAAGCCTGACATCGGCGGCACGAACCTGATGCGGGACGGCGCTGCGGCCTACGCGCACGCGATCCAGTGGACCGTCACTGGCGAGAAGGCCCATGCAAACAAGGCCATCGAAATCCTGAACGCCTATGCGACCTCGCTGAAGTCCGTCGGCGGTCACGATGCCAAGTTGCTGATCGGCATGGCGGGCATTAGTTTTGCCAACGCCGCGGAGATTCTCCGTCACACCCAAGCAGGCTGGGGCGACCGCGATCAGAAGCAGTTCGAGCGCCTGCTCAGAGAGGTGTTCTACAGCGGCATCAAGGACTTCTACCCGACGGCAAACGGCAACTGGGACGCCTCCATGATTCAAACCATGATGGCCATGGGCGTGTTTCTGGACGATCGAAAGATGTTCCAGCGGGCCGTGGACTACTACATGCGTGGCGAGGGCAACGGGGCGATCCGCAAGTACTTCAACGACTTCGGCGAATGCCAGGAGAGCGGTCGAGACCAGGCACACACGCAGATGGGGCTGGGATACCTGGGTTGTGCGGCCGAGATCGGCTGGAAACAAGGCGTGGACCTGTATGGAGCATACGACAACCGACTTGCCCTGGGGTTTGAGTACACTGCAAAGTACAACCTGGGCCACGACGTGCCGTACGCGCCCTATCGCAGTCACAAAGGCAGGTACAACTACCGGGCAATATCGGCCAAGTCACGCGGGCGTTTCAGCACCATCTACGAGAGAGTCCACCACCATTACCACGACCGCATGGGGCTGAAGATGCCCTTCGTCGCCCAGGTCATCAAGAAGACACGTCCGGAGCGATGGCGTTCCTCCCACGCCTCCTGGGGTACGTTGATGTACGCGGAACAGCCCGCTGCAAAGGGGCGGGCAAACCCAGCCAAGGCGGGACGAGTGAACACAAGAGCCCCGGAGTAGCAGGGGTTCAGCTGAAAAAGCCAGGTCATCCGCATATCGACTGTAGGTCCATCCGCTCCGCGCAGCTACGTCAGCCAGTGCATGATCCATTGGCCTGGTAACGAGATTCGCGAGGTGGGGAAGCACTGCTCGCTGACGACGTTGCGGGAGAAGCTCATCAAGATTGGAGCGAAGGTCGTCACGCACGCCCGGTACGTAATCTTCCAGATGGCAGAAGTGGCCGTCCCCAAGCGACTGTTCCGGGTGATTCTGGAGTGGATACGGCGGCTGGCGATCCTCCGCCCACGAGTGCCAGTGCCGGAATGACGGAAGCGCGCGAAGACACGGCAAGATCGCGCGGGGGCGACGGAGACGGTGTTCCCGCACCTGCACCAAACGCCCCGATGCAGGGCATTTCGGGGAACACTACGGGCCGACGGGGGACAATGCCCCCTTGCCGGGACCGGGAAAGAGCTTGTTGGTGACCGGAATGGCGGTACAACCATTAAAAAGGCCCGCGACGGTCGTCGGCCGGAGGCCATCTGGGGAATCCCGGTTTAGAATCATTGCAAAGGCCCACCACGGTCGTGGGCAGAAGTCCAAATAGGAAATTCCAGCTCAAACAGGAGTCAGGCCATGTATCGAATCGCACTCTTCACGACGGTCCTCGTCGTTGTCCTCTCCGTCGCCCTTTCATCGGTCCAGGCGGCGCAGCCGAGCGTTGAGATCTCCCACGTCGCGGACGACCCGCGGATCGCGTTTGCTGCTGTGGATATCACAGCCGCGCTGACCGAGAGAGGCTACACGGTGGTCAAGGCCGACGGGGACGTGCGGATCGTGTTCACGATCTTCGCCCAGGGCATGGGGCCGCAGTCGTTCCGCATTCACAAGGAAGGCGGGCGGATCATCCGCGTGGTGGGCGGCGATTCGCTGGGGGCGATGTACGGCGGGCTCGAGATCGCCGAGGCGATCCGGCTCGGCGGGGGGCTCGACGCCGTAATCGACAAGGCGCGAAAGCCGTACATCTTCAGGCGAGGGCTCAAGTTCAACATCCCCTTTGACGCCCGCGGGCCGAGCTACGACGACACGGGCACGTGCGCCCAGAAGAACATCCCCGTCATGTGGGAGTGGGCCTTCTGGAAGGAGTTCCTCGATACGCTGGCCCGCAACCGCTACAACGTGCTGACGCTCTGGACCACCCACCCGTACCCGGGCCTGGTGAAGCTCGACAAGTACCCGGGCGTGAACTACGACAACGTCTGCGTGCTGAAGGACGGCGTGACGCCCAGGAGCGACAGGCACTTCGGCAAGAGGAACATCGACATCTTCGACCCCGCCGTCGTGAAGGTCGTCAAGACGATCTCGCTGGACGACAAGATCGCGTTCTGGACGCGCGTATTCAACCACGCCGAGGACCGCGGCATCGAGATCCACATCTTCCACTGGAACATCTACACGTTCGGGGCAGACGGCAAACACGGCATCAACGACATGCCCGACAACCCCAAGACCATCGCCTACATGCGGTACTGTATCGGCGAGTTCCTCAAGACCTACCCGCAGGTCGACGGCATCGGCGTGACGGCGGGCGAGCACGTCAATCGCAGCCGCCTGAAGGGCACGAGCATCGAGAAGTGGCTGTGGCAGACATACGGCCAGGGCGTGATGGACGCCAAGGCCGCCAATCCGGGCCGCAAGCTGCGCTTCATCTTCCGCCAGCACCAGGCGAATCTCGGCAAGATCGCAGCGGCGTTCACGGACTTCGACGGGCCCTTCAATACGGGCCACAAGTACGCCCGGGCCAGGCTCTACTCGACCACGACCTCGCCGTATCTCGATCGCGAGTACCGCCGCCTGCTCGAGGAGCACAAGGTTCCGTGCTGGCTTAACCTCCGCAACGACGACCTGTTCGTCCTGCGCTGGGGCGACGCCGACTACGTCCGCGAGTTCCTCCACAACGCCCCCCGCGACGTGATGCGCTACGAAGCGGGCTTCTACATGGGGCCCGACGGCTTCGTCCAGGGCCGCGAGTTCGTCAGCAAACTCCCCGCGATCTCGGGCGAGTTGGAGATCGAGAAGCACTGGTACCGCTTCATGCTCTGGGGCCGTCTGGGCTATGACCTGACGTTGACGCGCGAGTACTTCGAGAAGCGCCTGCAGAGGCGATTCGGCTCGCTCGACCCGGCGGTGATGTACGACACGTGGGCGGCGGCCTCCCAGATCGTGCCCCAGGTCAACCGGTTCTTCTTCCGCGTCAACGATTTCCAGTTCTCGCCCGAGGGCTGCATTCACGCCGGCGGGTTCCTGGACATCGAGCACTTCTTCCGCTACGGCCCCCTGCCCGGGTCGGGCATTCTCTCGCTTCAGGAGTACGCCTCGGCTGTCGTCAAGGGCGAATCCTTCGACGGCATGACACCGATGGAAGTCGCCGACAAACTTGACGCCCTGGCAGCGAAGACGCTCTCTGGCGTCAAGGCCCTTCGGAATCTCACCCGCGCGAGTCTTGAACTGACCGCAACGCTGGACGACATGGAATCGATGGCCCACCTCGGTCGCTACTACGCCGACAAGATCCGCGGGGCCGCCGCTGTCGCGGTCGTCCGGGCCGATCCGAAGCGCACAGACTTCCACGCCAAGGCGGTCAAGCACTTCACCGACGCGATAGACGAATGGAAAGCCTACGCCGACTCGGCCAGCCCGCGATACCGCTCGCAACTGTTCTCGCGAACGCATTACCTCGACTGGGCCAAGATCCTCAACGACGTAAAGGCCGAGCGCGACCGGATACGCAAGAGCGCGAAGTAGCCTTCCCCCATCAGAGGGAGCCGTCGCATCCGTGGTTCCTTGCGATTGCGTATCTGGACACCGAGGCGGACATTCAGGGCCTGCGCGTATACGAGAGTGACGCGGGTTCGGGGAACAGTCTGACTGAAGACTATCCTGCCTTTGCGAGCATTTCTGATAATCTACGACGGAGTTCCTTCTTTGGGAGTCCGTTCCAAGGTGTAGGGTCTCTGCCGGTGAGAATCCGGGTTAACAGCAGAATCGCGTCTGGGGTCCCAGACGTAACCCTCTTCGAAAGGTAGAGCGCAGACGTGGCTGACAGGTGATGGCGTACGGGGTAATTTGCGCGCTGCAAATGCGCTGCGCGCGGGGGGCGCCAGTTTGGGACCCGGGGCGGCGTTGCGGGTGCTCGAAACGGTGCAGGGATGGTGGCGAGAACGGTCGAGAGAGCCCGAGAAGGCGGAGGCGACAGGGGCGGTCTGCGCGGATCGGCAATGAGTGCCTCCACACGGGCCGCTTTGGCCCAGATCATGGCCCGGAAGCGACCGAACCATCTCGCTGTCGAGCAGAAAAGGCTCATGCTTACCTCGCGGTCCGTGGTAGAATTGCCGGGAAGGCCGACGACGGTCGTCGGCCGGAGGCTATCCAGGAAATCCCGGTTAAGAGACTTGCCTCGGACCGCAGACAAGCATTCGCCGCTGGAGGTTTCCGGCGACGCCATGCCAGTCTCCTCGGCAAACTCAAATCGCAAGCCTCTCGCCCGGCCCTGCGTTCTTGACAAACCGACCATGTCGCAGACAATCAACCACCGTACGTGACGCTTGCTCAGCGCTTCGGGAGACCCGAGGCGCAAAGGCGAAGGAAGACCATGAACACACAGCCGCGCAGCAACTCCCTGTCCGGAACCGCCACGCACGTTCTCTTCGGCCTGACGGTCGCCATGGCCACGGTGGCCTTCGCCGGGAGGCCGTCGCCCGCAAACGAGAAGGAGCGATCCGTGAGCCACGTCGTGGGCATGCCGATGGAAAAGCCAACAGGTCGCCCGGTCAGCGCGGCCACCGCCAGGCTCTACGACCGATGGGGCCCGCTGGGGGACTACGGCAACGAGTTCTATACCACCTTCAAGTACTCTCGAATTGGCGGCATCGGCAAAGCCCCGGACGTGTCGCGACGCGATCCCAGCAAGGTCATCCGCGTCGGCAAGACGTATTACGTCTGGTACACCCGACGCAAGACGGCCCATGCCCCGGTCGGGTTGCAGAACTACACCGACGACACGCCCGACGACGTGCCGGCCTGGGACTGGGACATGGCGGATATCTACTACGCCACGTCCCGAGACGGCTTCAACTGGACCGAACAGGGCGTCGCCGTCGCCAGGAATAAGGGCGGAGACTACGCCGACCGCTCGCTCTCGACGCCGGACATTCTGTGCGTCAACAAGAAGTGCTACCTTTACTACCAGGCATTCACCGGACGGTTCAGCCGCGAGAAAGGGGATCGGTGTGACGTGACCATGGCTTGGGCGGATTCCCCGGACGGCCCGTGGACCAAGATGAACCGGCCCATCGTCGAACTGGGCGGGGCCTCGGAATGGGACGGCGGCTGCATTCACGATCCGTACCCCCTCGTGTACAAGGGGCAGATCTGGTTGTACTACAAGTCCGACGTGCCGCTCGTGCAGAAGCCGGACCCCTCGGCCAAGGCCGGCGGCAAGTCACGCAAACTCCGGCCCCTGAGACGCATGCACGGTGTCGCGATGGCCGATCGGCCAGAGGGGCCGTTCGTCAAGTCGCCCTTGAATCCCGTGGCCAACTCGGGGCACGAGACCTGCCTGTTCCCGTACAGGGAAGGCATGGTCTCGCTCATCATCAAGGATGGTCCCGAGAAGAACACGGTGCAGTACGCGCCGGACGGGGTGAACTTCGAGATGAAGGCAACGGTGGTTCAACCGCCGGTTGCCGCCGGCCCGTTCTGCCCCGACGCGTTTGCCGGCAACGGCGACGGGCGTGGCATCTGTTGGGGACTCAGCCACATCGTGGGATTCGGCCCCGGGTTCCTGCTGAGGTTTGACTGCAACCTGCACAGGGACGTTAACCGCTCGGTTCTATCGCGAGGGACGATCCAGGCGGACGAGGCCAGCCACTTTCAGCCGCGAACGACCTTGCCGCAAGGCCTGCGGCAGCGGTTCATGCAAGAGGGCGCCTCATCGCGCGAAGAAACAGTGAATACGCGACTTCACTCCGGAACCGGCGGGAAGTAACGGGCAACTCGTGCCTGCACTCCTGGAGGACGATCCCCCATGCGAAGAGCATTGACGGCTGGCGCGATAGCGACGGTCTTGTGTGGGGCGGCGTGGGCACAGGACGAGGCTGCCGTGCAACTGGCCGAGCCCTGGAACGCTCCTTACACCGGCCGGCACGCCACGGGCGACCACGTCGTCGGGCTCTGGAGCTTCGATGCGGGCGCGGAACTGGCGGACGCCTCCGGCAACGGGCACGACCTGACGCTCAATGGCGCCAAGATCGTGGACAACGGCCGATTCGGCGGTTGTCTGGAGTCGTGGCGCGGGTGGCCCGACAGGGACGCCGCCCATCAAGCGCGGGCCAAGGCCGCGCCCGAACTGACGCCCAAGGGTGCCTTCACGGTCGAGATGTGGATCAAGCCCAAACCTGAGATCGAGGGGTACCCGGACAGTTTCCTGCTCGACAACCGCTACGTGGATGAGTCGGGCATGCAACTCATCCTCGGCGGCGACACCGGCGCGGGACGGCGGCTGCGCATGCTGTTGGGCACCGCGGGCGAGCACCCGACCTGGAGTTCCGACCAGCACGTCTTCAAGCCGGGCGTCTGGTATCACGTCGCTTTCACTTACGACGGCAGAGGATCCGGCCGCTTCTACGTCAACGGCGCCGCCGAGGGCGGCGAAGACCGGCCCGAGTACGGAGCGGTCGCGGCCGGAGCCAAGAACCTGACCATCGGCGACCGCGTGGGCAGTCTCTACCACGGTTTCCCCGGCTACATCGATCAGGTCCGCATCTGCAAGGGCATGCTGGAGTTCCAACGTGCAGCCTTCGAGGCCGTCTCCCTGCGCCGGGTGTTCGTGCGCATGGAGAAGGAGGTCGCCGTCAGGTTCGCACTCATCAACAGGCAGCGCAAAGTCATGCGCGGCGCGAAGGCCACGTTCCTGCTCGGAGGCGTGCCTCAGGCCGATCGGCTCGTGCCCGATCTGGGACCGGGCGAGCAGTACGTCATCGACTTGGACATCGACACGAGCCTTCGCCCGGACACCTACCGGCTGACCGCGACCATCGACATTCCGGGCGAGAACCCCTACCGCAACACCCAGGAGTCCCAGATAACCATCGTCCCTCGGCAGATCCCGCACACCATGCCGGTGGTCATGTGGGGCGGCGGGCTGGGCCAGATCGACTGGCTGACCGAACTGGGTTTCACCCACTGCATCGCCACCTGGGTGGACTTCAACAGGATATGGGAGGCGGGCAGGCCCACCGAACCCACGGCCGCCAAGGACATGAAGAAGGCCGTCGCCGCGCTCGACGATGCCCTGGCCCACGGCATCGGCGTAGTCTCGGGCCTCTCGCCGGGCCGGTGGGCGCAGAAAAAACAGGAACTGCGCCGCATCGGGGCCGACGGCAAGCACGTGGGCGAGGACATCTGTGGTCTCTTCCCCGGGCTGCCGAAGTTCTGCTACAACGTCGGCGCCTCCGTCTCGGCCGCCTACGGCGACCACCCCGCGGTGCAATGCGCCATGGTACACACCGAGGTGCGAGGGGCCAGCCGCCCGTGCTACCACGACCACGATCGCAAGGCCCTCAAGGCCGCTACGGGGCTGGACGACATCCCCGAGGGAGTCAAGACACAACGTGGCACGCGCTATCAGGACATCCCGGGCTTTCCGGCCAACCGCGTCATCCCCGACAACTACCCGCTGTACGTCTACTACAAGTGGTTCTGGAAAGAGGGCGATGGCTGGAACGCCATGCACACTGCCCTGCATAACGGGCTCAAGTCGGGCGGCCATGACGACCTGTGGACCTTCCACGATCCGGCCGTGCGCGTCGCCAGCGTCTACGGCAACGGCGGCGACGTGGATTACCTGTCACACTGGACCTACTCGTACCCCGACCCGATCCGCATCGGCCTCTGTGCCGACGAACTCTTTTGCATGGCGCGCGGGGCCACGCGCGGCGACCAACAGGTCATGAAAATGACCCAGGCCATCTGGTACCGCAGCCAGACCGCACCCCAGCCGGGCGAGAAAGCAAGCACCCAGACCAGCGACTTTGCCGACCGAGACGTACGCCCGTCAGGTACGGGCCTAGTGGACGCCTCGGGGCGCTACCGGGCCGCGTGGGAGCGCCAGATCCCCGACGCGCGCTTCATCACCATCGCGCCGATGCATCTGCGCGAGGCGCTGTGGTGCAAGATGGCACGCCCCATCCAAGGCATCATGTACCACGGCTGGGGGTCGCTGGTGCCGCTTGACAGCAAGCATCGGTCGTACCGCCACACCAACTCGGAGACCAAGTGGGAACTCAAACGCCTGGTCGAAACGGTGGTCCGGCCGCTCGGCCCGACATTGATGCAGATACCGGACCGCAAGGCGGACGTGGCCTTCCTGGAGAGTCTCGCGTCGCAGATGTTCGCGCGGCGTGGCACGTATGGCTGGAACGGCGGCTGGGAGGGTGACGCCTACCTCATCCTGCAATATGCAGGGCTCCAGCCGCGCGTCGTTTACGAGGAGACGGTCCAGCAGGAGGGCCTGGATGACTTCAAGGTCCTCGTCATGCCCGCCTGCGACGTGCTTCCCCAATCCGTAGTATCGGCCGTCCAAGCCTTCCAGAACGCCGGGGGCATCATCGTGGGTGACGAGAACCTGTGCCCGGCCGTCAAATCCGATATCCTGCTGCCCGCGCACGTCCGCCCGCGCGAGGCCGACCGGGCGCGCACCATGAACATCGCGGCCGCGGCCAACCTGCGCGCGAAACTCGATACGGCCTATCGGCGCTACGCGGAAAGCTCGACACCGAACGTCATCACCCGCGTGCGCAGCTACGGCTCGACCGACTACCTGTTCGCGGTCAACGACCGGCGCGAGTTCGGAGACTACGTCGGCCACCACAAACTCGTCATGGAGAACGGGCTGCCCACCGATGCGGAACTCCGCATCCGCCGGCCCCGCGCGCACGTGTATAACCTGGTGTCCCACCGCGAGGTGACTGCCCGCGCCGGCGAGGGCGTCATCACGATCCCCGAGAGATTCGGGCCCTGCGAGGGCCGGGTGTTCATGATCACCGACCAGGCCATCGACGAGGTGCGGATCAGCGCGCCCAGGGCCGCCGCTCCCGGCGATAACGCCGCTGTTAAGGTGACCATCGTCGGCGATAACGGCGGGCCCATGGACGCCATCGTGCCGGTGAAGATCGATTTGATTGACCCATCCGGCAAAGCCGCCGAGTTCAGCGGTTACTACGGCGCCAAGGACGGCGCGGTCGAGGTCACCGCGACCATCGCGCCCAACGACGTGCCCGGGCTGTGGCGCATCCACGTCCAGGAACTCGCCTCGGGCCTGACCGCCGACGCCTACATGCGCGTCTCCGGCAGCAACTGACGACCAACCTGGCGGGGAAACGGAATTAGAAGAGTCCCATGCGTCGAACGGATGAGGTGTGGCATGGCAGATCCAACCGAGTCGAAAACTGACCCCCTCCCCGTGGTGCGGACCATGCCTGCCTGGTGACCATCGTCGCGTCTCGGCCCTCCCTCACACGGCGTCCTCGTAGTGACCCCCTCACACGCCCTTGCCTCGGGGGAGGGGTGGGGGTAGGATGCAGATCTCCAGCCCGGAAACACCTCGCCATGGTCGTCCATGGCCCGGACGTAACTGGTTCGGTGATGGAGGTCCAGTCCCACGTGAATCATGGCTGTTCTCCTTCCTGTAAAGGGGTTCTTTCTGACAACCCCACTTTACCAAGACAACAGCCTACGTCATGCGATTAGGATGCGAATCAGCGATGGTTCCTTCCATGGCGCCCCGCATAGGGATCGGGAAGGGGTCCCAATGGCTCGCAAGTCGCGCGTTCTCGTAGTCGCTGTCTCACTGGGCGTACTCTCTGCTGCGCTCGGGGTGTTTCTCGTCTGGCTTGCCACGGAGGGCCTGATGACAGACAGACTGCGACACGCGCTGCGCGAGGCCCGCTCCGGGAGGGCCTTCATGGCGTCGGAGGCCTTAAGAGGCACCCCCCTGGCTGCAACCCGCACCGTCACTAAGGAACGAATCCCGGGCGTCTCAATCAAGGAAAGGGCGCATCAGCCATGCTTAGAGCCTTGACAGCGTCTTTCGTTGCCGGTCTGTTGGTTTCGCAGTTGCCGGCCGCCGGGAGGCCGGCCTCGGACGACGGAATCGCCGAGCCTTACGTGCCGCCCAGGGAGCATTCGGAGTATGTCAACAAGCTCGCCCCGAATCTTGCTGCCACCATCTACGCCGATCCGGCGCAGCTCGCCCAGTGGCAGGATGACAGGTTTGGCGTGTTCATGCACTGGGACCCCTCGTGCCAGATGACCGGGGCCGTCAGTTGGAGCCGCATGGGGCGGCGCCCCCATCATCCCTCGGACGGAACCGTAAAGCGAGGGATCCCGGCCAAGACCTACGACAACCTCTACAAGACGTTCAATCCGGTGAAGTTCGACGCCGACGCCGTCATCCGGATGGTCAAGGACGCGGGCGCCCGGTACTTCGTCTTCACCGCCAAACACCACCAGGGCTTCTGTATGTTTGACTCGGCGGTGACCGACTACGACATCATGAGTTCGCCGTTCAAGCGGGACATCTGCAAGGAACTCGCCGACGCGTGCCACCGGCACAAGATCAAGCTGTTCTGGTACTATTCCCAGCCGGACTGGCACGAGCCGCGGTATGCGGCGCCGATCGACAGCCCTCAGTTGGCACAGTACCGGACCAAGTACCTCCACCCCCAGCTCCTCGAACTCTATACCAAATACGGACGCGTCGACGGCATCTGGTGGGACGGGCTTGGGAAGCACCCGGACCTGTGGGACACGGCGGGGCTTCTGCACAAGCTCCGGAAGATCCAGCCGCACTTGATCTCCAACCATCGCTGTGCCCCCCGCCATTGGCGTTTTGGCGATTTCGACGGCCCGGAAGGCCACATCGGCCGATTCCAGATCAACCGTCCCTGGGAAACGTGTACCAAGATCGGGGGGGGCTGGGGCTACTCTGGCGACAGCAGACCACATACGCTTGCCAGTGCCATCGGCCTCCTGGTCCGGTGCGCGGGGAACGGGGGTAATCTGTTGCTCAACACCGGGCCGGCCCCCGACGGAACGATCAATCCGCGGCACGTCGAACGATATCTCCAGATGGGGGCATGGCTCAAGCAATACGGCGAGAGCATCTACGCCACGCGAGGCGGGCCCTACATGCCCGGGCCCTGGGGTTGCGCTACCCGCAGCAGGCGGGGCAAGACGGTCTACCTTCACGTATTGGGCGTCTGGAACGGTGTCCTGACGCTTCCCGACCTGCCCGCCAAGGCGATCTCCTCGCGCGTCTTGACCGGTGGCCGGGCCACCGTCACGCAGAAAGATGGCAGATTGACCGTCGTGTTGGGCAATGACAACAAGAACAGCCGCCCCGCCAGCGTGACCCACGAATTCGACACGATTGTCGCACTGGAACTCGATAAGCCCGCGATGGAGATTCCTGTGGTCCGCAGCGTTGGTGAGAGCCACACGATTGGAGCCGTCGCGTCGGCAAGTAGTCAGGGAAGCGATTCGACCCCCGCTTCGGCCGTCATCGCATCGGACGCCACCGAGTTCCATGAGGGAGCCTACATTCGTTCCGTATGGTCACCCAGTCGGAAGGATCAGGCCCCCTGGCTGCAAATCGAGTTCAGGACCGCCAAGCCCGTCAGCCAGATCCAGATCCAAGAGGGGCGATACGGGGCCGACAGCACGGTTGGCGCGTTCACCATCGCCCTTCGCGTTGACGGCAAGTGGCAGACCGTCCACGCGGGCAGCGGCATCGGGAATACCTTCGGTCTGGTGCTCGAGAAGCCATCTCTGGCCGAAGCGATGCGCATTGCCTTTGCCGGATCGCGACAGAAGATCAACATCAACATGGTTAATGCTTACTAGTCCCCACGAGGCCTCGCGCAAGAGGGCCATAGGAGCGACGGTGAATGGAAAAGCAACAATGGCATCGCATGCTCGCGTCTGTCGCGGTCGTTCTTTCTGCTTCCTCGCTCTCTGCCAAGATCGACAAGGCCACGATAGCTGAGCGCGGCGTCAAGGGAGGGCTGTTGGTTCATCTGGGCTGTGGCGACGGCAAGCTGACGGCAGAATTGGGCAGGTCTGAGGGATTCCTCGTCTGCGGCCTGGAGCGCTCGCAGGCGAAGGTCGACGCTGCCCGCAAGAACGTGCAAGGCCTTGGGCTATACGGCAAAAGGGTCTCGATCAGCCGCTGGGAAGGCGAACGCCTCCCGTTCGTTGACAGCCTGGTCAACCTGCTCGTGGTGGAAGAGGGGGCTGAGCCGGCACGCGCGGAGATCCTGCGCGTGCTCGCCCCGAAAGGAGTCGCGTACATCAAGAGCGGCGGCAAGGTGGAGAGGATCGTCAAGCCGCGGCCAAGCGCGATGGACGAGTGGACGCATTATCTGCATGGGCCAGACAACAACGCGGTGTCGAGTGACCGTCTGGTGGGGCCCCCGAACCGGCTGCGGTGGTCGGCTGAGCCCGTCTGGCCGCGCAGCCATGAGTACAGCCCGAGTCTCTCCTCCCTGGTCTCGGGAGACGGCAAGATCTTCTACCTCCATGATGACGGGATACGGGGGATCCTGGACGAACGGCTGCCCGAACGCTGGTTCGTCTATGCCCGGGACGCATACAACGGGCTGTTGCTATGGCGCGTGCCGCTCCCGAACTGGGGCCCCGCCGCGTGGAAGCACTCCCGGCACTGGCATACCCCGCTCACGCTGCCCCGGCGCCTGGTCATCTCCGGCAAGAGAGTGTACGTCACGTTGGGTTACCGTGCGCCGGTCAGCGTACTGGACGCCGATACGGGAGCTACGCTCAGAACGTTCGAGAATACGGCAGACACCGATGAGATCCTGTGTGTCGGCTCCACGCTCATCGTGCGACGGCGCGAGACGATCCCGAACTACGCTGCGGGCGCCGAGGCCTGGAACGTCCATGTCCGGGCGAAAGCGGGGAAGAAGGCCCCCAAAGGCCTGACACGGCTGCCGGACGTCGAGAACAAGCCGCAGAGCATCATGGCGATCGACACAGGCACCGGGCAACTCCGGTGGCGGGTGGACTGTGGGAAGATGATGACCCTGTCCCTTGCTGCCACCGCCGAGTACGTGTGCTACCATGATTTCGATCAGGTCGTGTGCCTTCGTTTCCGCGACGGCAAGGAGTTGTGGCGCGCGGCAAGTGCGAGTTGGCCGGACCTGATCGGCACCTCCGGCACGCTCCTGCTGCACAATGGCGCCGTCTACTTCGCGGGGACCGGAGGGCTGCAGGCGTGGGACGCTGCGACGGGCGCCGAGCTCTGGCAGGGCCCACGGATCGCACGGACCACGATCCGCCACCCGCCTGATATGTTCATCGCCGACGGGCTGCTGTGGGGCGGGCTGACCCCCGACATGCCCACCGGCCGGATCCCGCACGAGGAGGCGCCGGAGATCGCGCCGGCCATGCGCGGCAAGCTCGTCCAGGGCCTAGACCCGAAGACCGGCAAGGTGGCGCGGGAATGGCCGATCGCCGCCCTGATCAGCCCCGGCCATCACGTCCGATGTTACCGGGCGAAGGCGACGGACCGGTATCTGATGTGGCCCAAGCGTGGTATCGAGTTTGTGGACATTGTCAACGGCAAGGACCATCAACGGTGTAACTGGGTGCGGGGCGAATGCAGTTACGGGTTGCTGCCGGCGAACGGCCTGATCTACGCGCCGCCGCACCCTTGCCAGTGCAGCCTGGGTGTCGTCCTTACGGGTTTCAATGCCCTGGCCTCTGCCCCTGGGGCCCTGACGCCCGCGGCAGCAGGTCGGCTGCTGCGCGGACCGGCGTATGGCGAGAGAGCAACTGCACTTGTCGACACTGGACCGGACTGGCCCATGTACCGGCGCGACGGCGCACGCAGCGGCCGGACGACTGCGTCCGTCCCCACGCAACTGAAGACGCGCTGGACTCGGTCGCTCGGCGGGAAGCTGACGCCGCCGGTTATCGCGACGGGCCAGGTGTATGTGGCCTCGCCGGAGACACACGTCCTGCACGCGCTGGATAGCGTTACCGGCGAGGCCCGGTGGCAGTTCACGGCCGGGGCGCGGATCGACTCTCCGCCGACTGTGCACCGGGGGTTTGTGGTGTTCGGCTGCCGCGACGGTCGCGTCTACTGCCTGCGCGCTGAGGACGGGGCCTTGGTCTGGCGGTTCAGTGCCGGCCCTCAAGAACGGCGGATCGTTGCCATGGGGCAGTTGGAGTCGCCTTGGGCGGTCTCCGGCAGCGTGCTCGTGGAAAAGGGGGCGGCCTATTTTGCCGCCGGCCGTTCCAGCTTCCTCGACGGCGGCGTATACCTGTACGGGCTCGCGGTACCCACCGGCGAGGTCCTGTACGAGCACCGGTTCCAGGGGCCGGCGCCGGATACCGCCAACACGCCAGGGCCCACCTATCACATGGAAGGCACCAAGGCGGACTTGCTCAGCACGGATGGCAAGTCGATTCTCATGCTGTTCCAGCGTTTCGACATGGAACTGAACAAACTGCCCACGCCGCCGGGAGACGGGGCGGGCAACCGCAGGATTACCCGACGCCTCGCACCGCGCAACGGGTTCCTGGACACGACTTGGTTCGACCGCACTTCCTGGACGTACGGTGAACGCTGGCTGGGACGGCATTTCAGGAGCGGCACCCCGGCTTCCGGCCAGATTCTCGTGTTTGACGACAGCACCACCTACACGCTGCAGGTCTTCTCCAAGCAGTACTTCATGAGCCCAAGCTTCACCCCGGGCGCCGGATACCTCCTCCGCGCGGACCCGTACGGAGACGCGGCCAAGGGACAGGGACGGGGAAAACCCAAGTGGGCTGTGCGCATCCCGGTCCGGGCTCGGGGGATGGTCCTGGCCGGAGATACCCTCTTCCTGGCCGGTGCCCCGGACACGGTGGCAGAGGAAGACCCGTACGCGGCACTCGAAGGCAGGAAGGGGGCGGTGCTGTGGGCCGTCTCGGCGCAGAACGGCAGGAAGCTGGCGGAAGAACCTCTGGGCGCCCCGACAGTCCCCGACGGCATGGCCGCCGCGCGCGGCAGACTGTTCCTGTGTACCATCGATGGCGAAGTGCTGTGCCTAGGCGAGCAGGAGTGATAGAGAACCGGCTCGGGATTGCGAGCATCCAGCGTCCAACTGCAGACATCGAACGAGAGCCAGATGGAAGGAGTACAGTGACCAAGCAGGCTACTTCCTGGCGCCCCGGACCCAGAATGGTTGGGCAACAGGGAAGTCAACGAGCATAGCGCCAGGCCTGATCGACCAGCTCATCAAGGAACGCCCGGCCGACCCACCCCCTCCCCCCTCCCACGCCCTTGCCTCGGGGGAGGGGTGGGGGTAGGATGCGAATTGCTGACTGATTCCCTTATCGCTCCTGGCACAGAGATCGGGAACGTGTCAGTTCAGCCATCGTCTCACGTACAATCGGTATGTGCGATGCACGACGGTCGCAGTGGCACGCCTGTACTCAAGACGTTGGTCTATGCCAGGCCGGCTGTTCGAACATAGAATAGATAGGGCATGCCAGTGGCCCCGATGGGCCTCGTCGAGGAGAGCCGCACGATGCACACAGCGACAGCAGCGCTAACCGTACTGAGGACCATGGCGCTTCTCGCACTCTGCCTGGGTTCCCCGGCACGTGCGGAGGAGCCATCTCAGTCGGGGAATCCGGCCAAGCCGTTCCAGGCCGGTGCGGCGTCAGCAAACATCACACCGCCGCTGGGGCAACGGATCATTGGGGGGTGGAGTCCCATTGCCGCCACGCACGTTCACGATGAACTGCACGCGCGGTGCCTGGTGCTTGACGACGGCAAGATGCGCGTGGCCATGGTCGTGTGTGACAATGTCGGCATCCCTCGTGAGGTCTTCGATCAGGCGCGGCAGTGGCTCGGCAAGGAGACCGACATTCCGCCGCGTCACGTGCTGATGTGCTCGACACACACGCACTCGGCCACCACCGCTCGAGGCACCGCGCCTCTTGGCGGTGACACGCTGTTCGAGTACCAGCGCATCCTCGCCCGGTGCATCGCCGACGGGGTCCGCCGGGCAGTGAACAACCTCGAACCGGCCAGGATCGGCTGGGGCGCGGCGAGTGCCCCAGAGCACGTCAACAACCGCCGTTGGTTCATGAAGCCCGGACCCGAACTGGCCAACCCCTTCGGCGGCACGGACAAGGTTCGCATGAACCCGCCGCGCTGCCACAAGAACCTGATCAAACCGGCGGGGCCAACCGACCCCGACGTGCCCTTCATCTCGGTCAGGGCGAGAAGCGGCCGACCCATTGCGCTGCTCGCGAACTACTCGCTGCACTACGTCGGCGGTGTGAAGCGCGGTGACGTGTCGGCCGACTACTTCGGCATCTTCGCCGACCGCGTCCAGCAGCTTCTCGAAGCCGACAGGCAAGATCCCCCGTTCGTCGGCATCATGACCAACGGAACGAGCGGCGACATCAACAACATCAACTTCACCGCCAAGACGCCGGGCCGGAAGCCCTACGAGCAGATGACGCGTGTCGCCCACGACGTTGCCGCAAGGGTCATCGAGGCGGAGAAGAAGGTGACCTACCACGACTGGGCCCCGCTGGGCGTTCGCATGGAGGACCTCACACTCAAGACCCGCAAGCCAGGCCCCGAACTGCAGGAGTGGGCTCACGCTGTGCAAGCGCGCGGCGAGGATGCCAAGCCGCGCCACCGTCGGGAAGAGATATACGCCCGCCGGACGATCGCAATGAGCACATCACCCGAGGAGGTCGTGGTCCCGCTTCAAGCCGTCCGCATCGGCGAGGTAGGCATCGTTGCCATGCCCTTCGAGGTCTTCGTGGAGATCGGCCTCGAAGTCAAACGACGCACGCCGTTCAGCCAGTCATTCACGATCTCGTTTGGAAACGGCTCCTATGGATACCTTCCGACGCCCGAGCAACACAAACTGGGCGGCTACGAGACCTGGCTGGGAACCAGCCGCGTCGAACTGGAGGCGTCGCGGAAGATCACCGACCAGCTGCTCGCCATGCTGGCCGTGCTGAAGGGGAACTAGTGCTCGCTTCTCAATCCAATGCCGGGACGCCGTCCCGGCCTACGTTCTGGCATGGGAGCCGTAGGGTGGGTGCTTGCACCCACGCGGCCCCGGCATTCGCACGCCCGCCACCCTCACACGCCCTTGCCTCGGGGGAGGGGTGACCGTCGCCGCCTGTGCCAGAGAGGCTGGGTGCGTTCAGTCACATGGGGTTGGCCTGCTGTTAGGGGCGTGCTCGCGCTCTCCCGCGTGTAACGGCATTGTGTGGGCGCGTGAGGGGGTCAGCCAAGCGGAGGACATGGCGGCTCATCTCTGGTTCCAATCAGACGAGACCAATCACGGGCCATTGCCGCAGGCATTCACGGGGGTTCCCGCGTCAACGCCGTATCGCATCGGTGGAGCCCCGCGCTGGTGGGCGCCGATGTCCGGCGCTGCTCCGGTGTACCCGGTACTGAAATTGGGCAATGGCTCGCCTGCGCCCCCGCCGGGACTGGTCGGGGCGAGTTGGAACCGGCCGGTCTTGGTCGCAGAATTGAAGCCGGCGCCGGCGGCGTAGACCGGTTCGCCACGGATACCGTGCGCCTCCTGGCCGGCAGGGATCCGGCCGCTGTAAAGGTCGTAGTCGAAATCGTTGTCGATGTTCTGCTTTGCCTCGCTGGCGCTGCGGTTGTCCGGGCTGAGTACGTGGAGAATGTTGTTCCGGGAAACGGTGTGTTTGACGATGCGATTACCGCCGAGACCGCCCGTCGGGAGCCATTTGTCCGACCGGAACAGGGTGTTGTGGAAG
>Ga0307380_10003461_pt1 | contig 21764 bp, 20 predicted proteins | sample UN3MG_FD_202239 | JGI IMG/M metagenome (GOLD analysis project Ga0307380, IMG submission 202239) | Soil microbial communities from Risofladan, Vaasa, Finland - UN-3 | ecosystem: Environmental > Terrestrial > Soil > Coastal area > Acid sulfate soil | place: Finland: Risofladan, Vaasa | collected... | reverse complement strand
CATCGTCGTATGCGCGCCGACCAGAACGTTGTCGGCGACCGACATGCCCTCGAAGGGCATGTTGTGTTGGAAGGTCCGCATGATGCCGCGCGCGGCAATCCGGTGCGGGGGCAGGCCCAGCATCTCCTCGCCGTCCAGCCGCACCGAGCCCGCGCTCGCGGGATATCCGCCGGTGAGCAGATTGAAGGTGGTGCTTTTGCCGGCGCCGTTTGGGCCGATGAGCCCGAGCACCTCGCCCTCGCCCAGCTCGAAGTCGAGCCCGTCAACCGCCGTCAAGCCGCCAAAGTGCTTGGTCAGTCCCGAAACTTCGATCAGCGATTTGCGCGCCGTTGTCATGTAAGCGCCGTCATTTGACGCCTTTGCCCCGTTTCAAACGCGCGCGCAGATTGTCCCAGGTCCCGATCAACCCCTTGGGCTGGAAGAGGATCGCGGCGACCACAAGGACACCGAAGCCGATCGCATGAAAGTGGCCGACCACGGGTTCGAGGATGTCCTGGCTCAACTTCAGCAGAACCGCGCCGATGATGGCGCCGGCATGGCTGCCGCTGCCGCCGACGATCACCATGAAGAGCAGGAGGAAGGCGTTCTCCAGGCCGAAGACCGGCGGGTTCACGGTGTTGTCGAAGAAGGCGTAGACCATGCCCGCTGCCGCCGCCATGACGCTGGTGAGGGTGAAGGCGATGATCTTGGTGCGCGCGACATCGACGCCCATCGCCGCGGCGGCTTGCGAATTGTCACGGATGGCGCGGCAGGCGCGGCCGAACCAGGAGCGGTCGATGCGCAGCAGAATGGCGAGCGTGCCCAGCAATACGCCGACCATGACAACGGCATACCAGGGCCCCTCGATCTTTGCTCCGAAGACCGCCGGCAAGGAATAGCTGGTGAGCCCGCCCGTGCCGCCGGTCAGCGTGCCGCCCTCGTCGAGCACGACAATCAAAAGCTGGGCGAAAGCGAGCGTTGCCAGCGCCAGATAAAACCCCTCAAGGCGCGTCGCCGCAAAGGAGACGATGAAGGCAAGAATTCCGGCCAGCAGGAGTGCCGCGATGATGGCCAGGCCGAGCCCAAAATCGGCCTGGGTCAGCAGGATCACCACCGTGTAGCCGCCGATTCCGGCAAAGGCGAAATGGGAGAGCGCCATTTGTCCGGCGATGCCGAAGAGGAAGTTGTAGCTGACCGCGAGCGCCACCCAGAAGAGCAGCTTGCGATAAACGTCGAGCTCGTAGGGCTGGAGCACAAAGGGCAGCCCGCAGAGCAGCGCCGTCACCAGCCCCCAACGCAGGACCCATTTCATTCCGAGCTGACCAAGCGCGCCCATCAGCCCGCCTCGCGGGCGCGCAGGAGCCCGTTCGGGCGAACCATCAGAAAGATGATGAGCAGCAGCGGGGTGACGCCGAGAGAGAGGCCCGATGGGATCGGCACATAGCGCCGCGTCAAATCTTCGGCGAAAGCCAGAATGATGCCGCCCAGAAGCGCGCCCTCAACCCGGTTGACGCCGCCTATCACGAGCGCGGAAAATCCCTGGATCGCCAGCGGCAGCGCCATATTGACTTCGAGCGAGCCGCGCGGCGCGTCGAGCAGCCCGGCGAGCCCGGCAATCGCCGCCCCGCCGGCAAATGCAAGCGCGGTCACCAGGCGCAGATTGATGCCCATCAGCGCCGCCGCGCGCCGGTTGATCGCCACCGCCTCGAAGCTCTTGCCCCATACGGTGCGCTCGAAGAACAACCAGACAGCGCCGAAAACCGCGAGCGTGGTGACGATGATGAAAAAGCTCTGCGGCGTGCCGGCAATCGGGCCGAGCTCTACGCGGCGGAAGCTGAAGGGCCCCTCGAGCGGAAATTGATCGGCCCCGAACTGCAACAGCATTATCTGATGGTACACGACCAGCATGCCGAGAAGGACCAGGATCGGCGCCAGATGGCCGGCGCCGCGGACGACGAGCGGGCGCACGACCGCCCATTCGGTCAGCCAACCGAGAATGGCCAGCAATAGCGCCGCGCCCGGGATCGCAATGATCATGGGCAGACCAAGCTCCGCCGAGAGCAGTAAGGCCGCGAAGGCGCCTATCATCGCCCATTCGCCGACCGCGAAATTCACGATGCCGGTCGGCCGCAGGACCAACAGATAGGCAAGCGCGACCAAGCCGTAGACGCAGCCCGAGGCCGAGGCGCTGACGAGAAGCTCGAAAAGGTCCGACATGGTCGCTTAAAGCCCGCTCTGGACCGACCGGCGGATAAACGCAAGATCGGGACCGGCCCAGCGCTGGCCGGACCGGTCCCTCAAGTGTTTAGCCCTTGCGTGGCAAAACCGGACTATTTCGTCCCGACATGGACGACGGGCCCGTGCTGGTTGTCCTTGATCAGGCGGACCACCGCGCCCTGCGGGTCGAAGCCGGTACGCTTGCCGGCGGGGAACCCGTAGCTTGCGGTCTTGGCGCCCATGACGCCGCGATAGCCCTTGGTGGCCTGCAACGCGGCGCACACTTTGGTCTTATCGGTCGAGCCGGCGCGCTTGATCGCCTGGACGACGAACATCAGATCGTCGTAGCCGTAGCCCGGCAGCGAGAACGGCGTCTTGCCGTGCTCTTTTTTGTAATGCGCGATGAAGGCCTGCGCCTCGGGCTTGGCCGGGTCGAACGCGTCGATGAAGGCGACGCCCTCCATGAGGTCTTTGGCGGTGCGCAAATAGGTCGGGATCGACAGGTTGAACGAGCCGAGGACCTGCTGCTTCATGCCGAGCTGGTGATAGGCGCGGAAGAACAACACCATCTCGCGTCCCAGGATGGCGGCCTGGAAGATGGCGTCCGGCTTGGCCGCGCGCACCTTCTGCATCTGCGGCAGGGCCGATTTTGCGCCGGCCGGCACGACCTGCTCGACGACGACCTTCGCGCCCGACTTCTCCAAGCTGATCTTGAAGAATTTGGCGAGGATCTGGCCCAGCGCGGTGTTGTCGGTCATCAGCGCCACACGCTTGTAGTTCTTCGACTTGGCATAGGCCATCAGCGTGCGGATCTGGATCGAGCCGAGCGGGCCGATCTGGAAGAAGCATTTGTTGTCGAGCTTTCGGGTCAGCGTATCGCTGCCGTTATGCGTCACTTGGGGCGTCAGCGTCTTGATCGTCGTGTTCTGCGCCTGCTGGCTCGAGGTCGAACTGGAGTTGCTGACGATCGCGACAACGCCGGCGTCGATCAGCTTCTGCGCCTTCGAGGCCGAGACGTCCGGCTTGTTGCCGTCATCCTCGATCACCAGCTCGATCTTCTTGCCGAGCAAGCCGCCCTGGGCGTTGACGACCTTGGCCGCCAGCAGGATGCCTTGTAATACCGGCTCGGCATAGAACCGCGCATTGCCGGTCTTGTCGGTGATGACGCCGATCTTGATGGTTTCCTCCGCCGAGGCGGCGCCCAGCGTCATGGTGGCGGCGAGCCCGGCAGCGCCGAGCCCGAGAACAAAGCGTCGGGAAAATTCACCTGGGTTTTTCATCGCTCTTTTCCTCCCTTGCCGCGCCCGAGAAACGTCCGCGCGGCCGTGTTGCGCATCGGTTTGTTGCCCGTTGACGCGCTTGCATTGATGCGCCCGACACTACCGCGTTCCCGATAGCCCGTATACGTCGGACGCGCCGACGATTGCCGCCGGTCGTTCGATATCTAACCATTTTGGCAGCTAACCGGGAGGCCGGCAAGCCGGGGCGATCATTGCCGCCGTCTACGCCGCCCACCGCGAATCTGCCCTGAATTTGCGTTGACGGTGCGGCAAACGTGGAATTGGCCTCTCGCAATCGATTGCGGCGGCGCTGGCGACGCGTATCATGGCGTATGAATTCGGTGTTTGAAACGCCGCCAAATTTTTTTGAAATTCGAGGAGGAGGGGACCCATGCAAGGCAAGATCGCGCTCGAAGAGCATTTCGCCATAGACGAGACGCTGCAGGATTCTGCGGGGTTCCTGGGAGAAGCGGTCTGGCCCGAGCTCAGCTCCCGCCTGATGGACATCCATGGCAAGCGCCTGCAACAGATGGACCAGCACGGGATCGAGGTCATGATCCTGTCGCTGAACGCACCGGCCGTGCAGGCGATCCCCGATCCCGGGCGCGCCAACGAGATCGCCATGCGCGCCAACGATTTCCTCGCCGAGGAGGTGGCCAAGCGGCCCGACCGTTTCGAGGCCTTCGCGGCGCTGCCGATGCAGGATCCCGACATGGCGATCCGCGAGCTGGAACGCTGCGTCAAGGAGATGGGGTTCAAGGGACCGCTGGTGAACGGTTTTTCGCAGATCAACGACCCGGAGAGCGCGGTTTACTTGGACTTGCCGCAATACCGGCCGTTCTGGGCGGTGGTCGAGGCGCTCGACGTGCCGTTCTATCTGCATCCGCGCAATCCGCTGCAAAGCATGTCGCAGATCTATGAAGGCCATCCCTGGCTGCTTGGCCCGACCTGGGCGTTCGGCCAGGAGACCGCGGTCCATGCGTTGCGCCTGATGGGCTCGGGCCTCTTCGACGAGCACCCGGGGCTCAAGATCGTCCTCGGCCATATGGGTGAGGGGTTGCCCTACAGCATGTGGCGGGTCGATCATCGCAACGCCTGGACCAAACAGCCGCCCAACTATCCCGCCAAGCGCAAGATCGGCGAATACTTCCAGGAGCACTTTTATCTGACGACCTCGGGCAATTTCCGGACCCAAACGCTGATCGACGCCATCCTGGAGATCGGCGCCGACCGCATCCTGTTCTCGGCCGATTGGCCGTTCGAGAATATCGACCACGCGGCCGACTGGTTCGATGCCGCGACAATCTCCGAGGACGACCGCAAGAAGATCGGCCGCACCAATTCGGCGAAACTGTTCAAGATGGAGTAGGGCTCGGGGCCGCCATGACATACGAGCAGGCCCGCCAACGCTCTCGCTTCTTCCCCTCCCCCCTTGAGGGGGAGGGAGTTGACGGAAACGCCGGTCGCTACGAGTCGCGACCTATCCCCCTACCCCCACAGCTTGTCGCTGGCGATCCGCGCGCCTTCGGCCATGGCCTCGAACTTGGCCCAGATGACCGTAGGATGCACCTCGGTCTTGTAGCAGGCTTGCGAGGAAAAGCCGCAATCGGCGCCGGCGATCACGTTCTCGCGGCCGACGAGGCCGGCGAAACGCACCAGCCACTCGGCGATCAGCTCGGGATGCTCGACAATATTGCTGGCATGGGTGATGACGCCCGGCATGATCGCCTTGCCGTCGGGCAGCTTGTTCGTCTCGAAGACGTGATAATCGTGCTCGTGGCGCGGGTTGGCGGCCTCGAAGGAATAGACCGAGGCGTTGATGCGGTAGATGTGCTCGATCACCTCGCCGAGTTGCGGCTCGAAGATACGTGGGCCCTCGTTGATGCCGTAGCAGGTGTGGAAGCGGATGTTCTCCTCGGGAATGCCTTTTAGCGCGGTGTTGACGCTCTCAACGAAGATGTCGGCCTTGCGGATGCGTTGTTTTTCGTCGAGCGCCGGGTCGGCAAAGATGTCGGAGAGGAACGGATCGTCGACCTGCACGTCAAAGCCGGCATCCACGATCGCCTTGTATTCGACACTCAACGCCTCGCCGAGGGCGTTGAAGAACGCCTCGTCGTCCTTGTAATACGCGTTGAAGCCAACCCCGCTGGGCGCGGTCGAGGGCACGAAGGCACCGGCGCAGCCGGACGCATCGACCGCGGCGCGTAAATTCGCAAGGTCCCGCTTCAACGCCGCCTCACCGACATAACGGATCGGCTCGACGGCGAAGATCTTGACGATCGGCGCGATCATGCCGCCGAGCATCGCCCGGGCGAAGTACTCCTCGTAATACTCAGGGAAGGCCTCACGCTCGGCTGTGTAGAGCGCGTATTTGTCCGCCGGGCGCGGCTCGAAGCCGGCGAGGCGCTCCTGAACGTAGACGAAGAAGCCGGCTTTCGAGATCTCCCCGTCGGTCACGATATCGATGCCGCACTCGGCTTGCTTCTTGACGATGTCGCCGATCGCGCGCGTGACCCGCTGCTGATAGGCATCTTCGTCGACCGGCGTGCCCTCGCCGGTCAGTCGCGCCTTCATCATGTCCAAAAGATCATGCGGCCGCGGCAGGCTGCCGACATGGCTGACGAGAATGCGATCGGTGCTTCGCTGCATGGTTTCCTCCCTGTTTGACTGAATGTTGGGGTATCACGGGCAACCAGGCAAGCCGATACCCACGTCAGCGCGCGATCGAAGCCGAATGTGGGGAATGAGCGGTTGGTAACGTCGCTCGGCGCGTGACCGACTAATTCCGCTGGGTCAGCAGCTGTTTGGCGCGAGCGATCTCGCCGGCGCTCATCCGCGGGATCAGGCGGTCGAGCGCCTTGCCGGCCGGGGCGTTCTGGTTGGCGACGGCAAGGCTGTACCATTTGAAGGCCATCGGCACGTCCTTGTCGATGCCGAGCCCGTGTTCGTAGATGAGCCCCAGATTGTATTGCGCTTCGGCGAGGTTCTTGGCCGCGGCCAGCTCGAAATATTCGCGCGCGCGCTTATAGTCCTGCGGCACGCCGACGCCGCGCACGTAAGCGAAACCAAGGTTCAACAGCGCGCGCGAATGCCCGGTCTTGGCCGCGCGGCGGTACCAGGCGAGCGCCTCGTTCTGGTTCTTGGCGGTGCCCATGCCCTGCTCGAGCATCACCGCCAGCGCGTATTGCGCGTCGGCATCGCGGCCGCGCGCGGCAGCGTCGCGGAACAGGGCAGCGGCCTTGGCGAAGTCGCGGTCGACGCCCTGGCCGCGCAAATAAAGCTTGGCGAGCGCCAGTTGCGCCTTGGTTTTGCCAAGCTTTGAAGCCTTGGCGTACCAGGCCAGATGCCTTTCCGCCGGCACGGGAAGCGCCTGCGAGCGGATGATGTCCTCGTCGGAGAGCTGGCCCGTCAGCCTGGCAAGCGCCGCGATGGCGGGTTTGTAGCCGTCCGCGCTGGCGCGCGCGAAGTGGTCGAAGGCGAGCGCCTTGCTTTTGGCGGTACCGAGGCCCTGCTCGTGGATAAGGCCAAGCTGGTAGGAGGCAGCCGGAACGCCGCGCCGTGCCGCGGTCTGGAAATATTCCTGCGCCCGGGCGTAGTCGCGCGGCACGCGCTTGCTGGTGAGATGCACGAGGCCGGCCCGATACATCGCCAGCGGATGGCCGGCCGCGGCGGCGCGGCGATACCATAACAGGGCCTCGATATCGTCCTGCTTCACGCCGTCGCCGCGCTCGAGCATCACGCCCAGCGCGTACTGGCCACCTGGCTCGTTGCCGTCGACCGCCGCTTTGCGATAGATATCCGCGGCTTTGGCGCGGTCCTGCGCGATCCCTTCGCCGCGCAGATAGAGCCCGGCCAGCGTCATCTGCGCCTTGGTGTTTCCAAGCTCGGCTGCCCGCATATACCAGGCGACGTGCTTGGCGGCCGGTTCGGGCAGCGCTGTCGTGTCCTTGGTCGGCGGCGGTAGGCTCGCATCGATCTTGGGCAAAGCAGGTTTTGTCGCCTGCCGGCCGCCGCCCGTCGCGCCGGCTTTGGCGGCCGGTTTGACCGCGCTTTTCGGCAGCGCGGCGGCGACGTCGGACTGGCCATCCGCCGCCGGCTGTGTCTTCACGACCAGCGGCACTACCCAGATGGCGATCGCCAGCGGCACCAGCAAGCCAAGCCCGGCGCCGATTGCGAGCTTGGCTATGGAGCTGCCCGGCTTTGCAATTTCCGGCGGGCTGCTCAAGGCCTCGGTCAATTGCAGCGCATCGAGGCCCGAGGGATCGAAACCCACAACCGCGTTTTCGATTTCCGCTTTCGCCGCCGACGTCGCTTTCCACGCAGACGGTTCCTTGGGGATGGCCACCGGCTGGGGGAGGTCAGTCAGATCGCGGCCGCGCTCAAAAAAGGCGGTGCCTTCGGAGCCGGCCGGCTCGGCGACGAAGCCATACGGCGTCGCGGCGGCTGCAGGTTTTGGGTGGCTCAACGTTGGCGGCGCCGCCGGTATTGTCGTCGGCATTAAAGTAGGCGGCGCTGGCAGCGGTTCTGCCGGTGCCGCGCTGGCGCTGGGAGTATTGTTGGTCCGGGCAGCCTGCGCGCCGGTGCCCTCAAGGCTGCTGGTGGCGAGCGAATCCAACACCGCCCGGCTCAGCCATTCCTCGACGGGCATGCCGGCCGCCCGGGCCGCCTTGGTGACCGATTTCTGATTGGGCACGGTGACCGCCGGCGGCGCCCCCGGACTGCCGGCGCCAACCGGTCCAACCATAGCCGCGCTGCCACGCGCGATGTTCAGGATCGTGCGGCTGATCCATTCCTCGACCGTCAGCCCGGCGGCGCTTGCGGCGGCTTCCGCCGCGGCCTTGGCTTCGGGGTGAATACCGCTGAATGTGGGATCCTGATTGTGCTCCATCCGAGCCGTCCGTTGCTGATCGAGCTGCCCACCCGGCTCGTTTCCTAGGGCCATAATACCCCCGTAGCGTCGGCGTCATCCCCAAAACTAGTGGCGAAGCGGCGTATTGCAACGGTTTTGCGCCTCACTCCGCGCGCCTCCCGGTCGGCATCCGATTGAGCCGCGAGACGAGGTCGGTCAGCTCATTCTCGCTGTTATAATGGATCGACAGCACGCCGTCGTCCTGATTCCGCTCCGCGATCGAAACCTTGAGCCCGAGCAGGGTGGAAAGATGGGTCTCGACCATTCGCGTGCTGTCGTCGACCACGGTATCAGCGGGCTCGGCGGCATCCAGCGGCCCATCCCGGCCGTTGGCACCGCGTACTGAACCAGGCTCGTCGACCGCCTCCGCTGCCAGGCTGTCGCCGGTGGTGTCTGCGGCGAACGCGTCCGGCTCGGTCGCCTGCGGCGGCGCGTTTTCGTCGGCGGCCGGTTCGGGGTAGAGGTTTTTTGTGGCCGCGACGAACGGCGCCGCCGCGTCGCCAGGCACGGATTCATTCCTCTCGCCGCTGTCTGCCTTGCGATTGTCCATGGTGAGGACTTCGCTTGCGGGACTGTCTATCGCCGGACTGGCCTCGATCAGCGCATCCGCATTGCCGTCACCGCTGGTGGAGGCGAATATTCCGCTTCCCACGCTATCCTCGGCTCCAAGAAGCATTGGCGGAGCGGTTTCAGGCGCATCGGCTGCGGCGTCCGCTTCGGCGGCGGCAAATTCCCACGACTCTGGCTGCGCGTCCTCTGCGCCCGGCTCGTCAATTGCGGGCGCGTCCGCAATGTAGGGCGCTTGTTCGGTCGGCTCGGGCAATTCGCCGGCGAGACCTGTATCCGCGAAGATGGGGTCCGGCCGGGTCAGGTCGGCGGCGTTGCCCGTGCTCGCTGCAAGCGGGGCGTTCGGTGTGCTCTCCATCAGCGGCGCATCCGTCGCAGTCTCCATTGGCGCCGCTTCCGCCACAGTAGCTGTGAGCGGCGTATTCGGCGCCGCAGTTGTGAACGGCGCTTCCGCGGGTCTCGCCGCGGTATCGGCTGGCGGCGCATCGGCTGGCGGCGCATCGGCAATGGCTTCCGGCGCTTCCGGCTTCTCGGGCGGCCGCCGCGGCGGTGGGGTCAGGGCGCCATGCGAGGCGCGGACGAGTTGCTCTGTCTGATATATGTCGAGGCGGCGTTTCACCACTTCGCGCGCTGCCGGTTCCGGATCGGCCGCACCGAGGAGCGTGCGCGCATGCAGCACCGAGAGCTCGCCGTTGTTGATCATCTCGCGCACCGGCTGGGGCAGGTCGAGCAATTGAAGCGCGGTTGCGACATGGGTCGGCGCGCGGCCGATCACGTCCGAGAGCGCGGCGACGCTGAGGCCGGTTTCTTCCATGAGGCGTTGGTAGATCTGTGCTTCGTCGAGCGGCGGCAGGCTTTTGAGCGCGAGCTTTTGTATGAGCGTGGCGCGCAGCACCTCTTCGTCGGTCAACTCACGGACGGTCACGGGGATGCGCCGCATATGCAGGCGGTTGGCTGCGTGCCAGCGCTCCATGCCGTTGACGATCTCGTAATGGCCGGGCCGGCGCGTATCGGGTCGAACCACGAGCGGCGCCAGCGCGCCCGATTTCCGCCATTCACCGATCGCCTGCTCGATATCGCGCTCGCCGGGCTGCTCTTCGGCGAAGCGATTGGGCTCCAGCACTTCCGCCGGCAGCGTGGTCGGGTATTCGGTCGGTGCGGCTTCCAGCATCATCGGCGCCTCCGGGCCGCCATCCGCCGGGCCGTCGACCGGGCCCATCCGGGCCTGCTCGGCGGCGGCGCGCTTGATCGTCTCGTCGATCGCGCGGGCGCGGGCCGGGCCCTTGCCGCTCAACTCCATCGCGCTGACATATTTGATCAACTGGTTCAGCCAAATTTCCAGCGGCATGCCGGCGGCCTCGGCCGCGCGCTCGGCAGCCCGCCGAGCCTCCGGCGCGATTTCATCCAGGCTCCAGCCGTGGTGGATAGAGTTCATGCTTGCCGATCGATTTCCGCCGCTGGAATACGGCTCATACTATCATCCTTCATCGTAACGTCACAGACCGGTTAGCGTTTGATCGAACGCAAAATGCGCCTGCATTTCGTCTGGTGCCGCCGCGCGGGCGCGACTAAGTCGCTGCGCTCGAAATGTTTGGCGTTCGTCGCCGCCCGTTGTGGTACCAATTTGCGATATTCCGCTGTTCACAAACACGCAACCAAATCCAAGCACCCATGACCGAAAACACCGCGCTGATCACCGGCATCACGGGCCAAGACGGTGCCTATCTCGCCGAGTTTCTACTCGACAAAGGCTATGTGGTCCATGGCGTAAAACGCCGTTCGTCGTCTTTCAACACCGCGCGCGTCGACCACCTTTATCGCGATCCCCACGAAAAAGGGGTGCGTTTTTTCATGCATTACGGCGACATGACGGATGCCACGAACCTCATCCGCCTGGTGCAGGAGACGAACCCGACCGAGATCTACAACCTCGCTGCGCAAAGCCATGTTCAGGTGAGTTTCGAGACGCCGGAATACACCGCCAACGCCGATGCGCTGGGCACGCTGCGCCTGCTGGAGGCCATCCGGATCCTGAAGCTCGACAATACGGTCCGCTTCTATCAGGCCTCGACCAGCGAGCTCTACGGGCTGGCGGCGGAAAGCCCGCAGAGCGAGACCACGCCGTTTCGCCCGCGCAGCCCCTATGCCGCGGCAAAGCTCTATGCCTACTGGACCACCGTCAACTATCGCGAAGCTTACGGGCTGCACGCATCCAACGGCATTCTTTTCAATCATGAGGGCCCGACGCGCGGCGAAACCTTCGTGACCCGCAAGATCAGCCGTGCGGTCGCCGGTATCAAGCTCGGCTTCCAGGACAAGCTCTATCTCGGCAATCTCGACGCCGAACGCGACTGGGGTCACGCGCGCGACTATGTCGAGGGCATGTGGCGCATCGTTGCCCAGGACGAAGCGGACGACTATGTGCTGGCGACCGGCGAGTGCCATACGGTGCGCGAGTTCGTCGAACGCGCCTTCGCCCATATCGGCCGCACGCTGGACTGGCGCGGCGAAGGCACCGGCGAGACGGGGGTCGACGCTGGCAGCGGCGCGGTGCTTGTCGAGATCGATCCGCGCTATTACCGGCCGACCGAGGTGCCCCATCTTCTGGGCGATCCCACCAAGGCCCGCGAGAAGCTCGGCTGGTCCCACAAGACGAGCTTTGCCGAGCTGGTGAGCGAGATGGTCGACGAGGATCTGCGCGTCGTCGCCAGAGAGCCCGACCGGTATGACCGCAGTGGATGACCACAGTGGATGAACGTGTGACGAAAAAGCCGGCTGAACCTGGCTTTTCGCTATCGGGCCGGCTGGTTTGGGTTGCCGGCCACCGCGGCATGGTGGGCGCGGCGATCATGCGCCGGCTGGAGCGCGAGGGCTGCGATATTCTGACCGTCGGTCGCGAGACGCTCGACCTCACGCGCCAGGCGCAGGTCGAGGACTGGATGGCGACGACCAAGCCCGAGGCGGTCTTTCTCGCCGCGGCGCATGTCGGCGGCATCCTCGCCAATGACAGCTATCCGGCCGATTTTCTCTACGACAATCTGGCGATCGAGGCGAACGTCATCCGCGGCGCCTGGAAGAGCGGCGTTGCCAAGCTGCTCTTTCTCGGCTCGTCCTGCATCTATCCGCGCGAGGCCGACCAGCCGATGCGCGAGGAGGCGCTGCTGACCGGGCCGCTGGAGCCGACCAACCAATGGTATGCCGTCGCCAAGATCGCCGGCATCAAGCTGGCGCAGGCGTACCGCAAGCAGTATGGCTGCGACTTCATCTCGGCGATGCCGACCAATCTCTACGGGCCGGGCGATAATTTCGACCTGGAAACCTCGCATGCCGCGGCGGCCCTCATGCGCAAGGCCCACGAGGCCAAGGCCGCCAAGCGCAGTACGCTGGAGGTGTGGGGCAGCGGCACACCGCTTCGCGAGTTTCTCTATGTGGACGATGCCGCCGACGCGCTGGTCTTTTTGATGCAGAGCTATTCGGGCTACGAGCATCTCAATGTCGGCTCGGGCGAGGAGATCGCGATCAAGGATCTGGCCCGGCTCGTCATGGAGGTGGTGGGGATCGATGGCGAGCTGCGGTTCGACGCCGCAAAGCCCGACGGCACGCCGCGCAAGATAATGGACGGCACACGGCTTGCCGCGCTCGGCTGGTGCGCGAAGACGGGTCTGCGCGAGGGGCTTGCCAGCACGTATGACTGGTATCGCGCCAATGTTGCGGATGCGGCCTGAAAGCCTTACATGCTGACCAGCGTTGGGGCGTGGCCAAGCGGTCTAAGGCACCGGTTTTTGGTACCGGCATTCGCAGGTTCGAATCCTGCCGCCCCAGCCATCCAGTCTGGTGTTTTCCCGCATTGACGCGTCTCTCTTCCGGCACCCCTCGGAAGCCGCGGGACGCGGCGGCTTTGTGGGTGGTGCCATGATGCGTTGTGCCCACGGAGACCGGTCTCGCCGGCGCACTGGGCGGCATCCGGCGCTTCGTCTCTCTTGGCGATTTCGGTGGTTACACTTGTGACTGAGCAAAGCCGAGCAAACGGTGCTGATCGGACCAGCGGAACGGCAGGTTCTGGTGAAGCAGTTGCCGCTTGGTGGAGAGCGTGACCGGTTGCGTGCCCTCCAGGATCGCCTCGACGATGTTGGGGGCGAGGAAGGCGAGGCGGAGGACACGGCTCATATACGCCCTTGATACCCGCTCTGCAGCGGCGAGTTCTCGGATCGATTCGGCTTGACCGGACTGCAATCGGTGCCACCAGTCATGGGCAAGGGTGATGATCGCGACTAGATTCGGATTCGGGGCACGCTTCGGAGCGATGCCGTGTCCGATCACCAACTTGAGACCGACGCCGCTCGTCGATATGCGTGCGGGGACCGCGATCTCGTGGAACTCGTCCTTGTGCGCGGTTTCCGGCAGGCCGAGCGCGGCCCGCAATGGGTCGCACGCGATGGTGATGCGGACCGAGGTCTGGCCAAGTATGATTTTGCGGAGGACCGGGCGAATGTATTCCGTCCAGGCCTTGGGCGAGGCTGCGAGCATGTCCCGTCTCAGTCGCCGGCCGTGACGGATCGCCTGGTCCGAATCGACCGCGCTCGGCGCCCCGCCGATGGCTTGAAGCAGCCGGTCGTCCGCGACAAGAAGGTCAGCGAGTGCATCGCGCACGAGACCCTCGATCTCGTGGCTCGGGATGCGCCGGACCCTGGCGCGGGACGGCTCTTCGCCGGTGATGAGCGCCCGCTCGACGTAATAACGATAGCGTCTCCCCGACTTGACGGTGTGGGAAGGGGTGAAGCGATTGCCCTCGGTATCGAACAGGAGACCCATGAGCGGGCTGGATGAATTTCCGCTGCCGCGCCGGCGCTCGCCGGTACGATTGTCAGCAAGACGGCGCTGCACCGCCTCCCAGGTCTTCGTGTCGACTATGGGTGCGTGGAGGCCGGGATAGCTTTGGCTCTTGTGCGGTATACGGCCGACGTAAATTGGATTTCGCAGGATCGTGTAGAGATGGCCGCGATGGAACGGCCCGCCGCTACGCTCTCGCTGCCGACCGATCCGCACCTTGGTCGTGAGCCCGAGGCGCTCGGCCTCGATCGTAGTCAACCGGACGCTGCCGGTCTTTATGTAGAGCCGGAAAAGAGTCCGGATGGTCGTCGCTTCGGCCGCGTTGACCACAAGCTTCCTGTCTTCCACGTCGTAGCCGAGCGGCACGCTGCCGCCCATCCACATGCCCTTCTTCTTGGAGGCGGCGATCTTATCGCGGATACGCTCGCCCGCGATCTCGCGTTCGAACTGCGCAAAGGAGAGCAGCACGTTCAGCGTGAGCCGTCCCATCGAGCTGGTGGTGTTGAACTGCTGCGTTACCGAGACGAAAGAGACGCGGTGGGCGTCGAGCAGCTCGGCGAGCCGGGCGAAGTCCGTGAGTGATCGGGTCAGCCGGTCGATCTTGTAGACGACGATGACATCGACCTTTCGTGCCCGCACTGCCGCGAGCAACCGCTGCAACGCCGGACGCTCCAGTGTGCCGCCCGACCAGCCGCCGTCGTCGAACCGCTCGGACAGGGCGCGCCAACCCTCCTGAGTCTGGCTCTTTATGTATGCGGTGGAGGCTTCGCGCTGGGCGTCGAGCGTATTGAAATCCTGCTCGAGCCCCTCCTCGGTGGACTTGCGTGTGTAGATGGCGCAACGCAGCGCACGGCGTCCGCTTGTCACGGTGACGAACCCCGGCCCAAGCCCGACGGCCGCGCTGTCTCGTGCAGGCCGAAGAAGCGGGGCCCGGACCAGCGTGCGCCGGTGATTGCTCGGGCGACGGCAGAGAGCGAGCGATAACGCGTGCTGTTCCAGTGATATCCGTCGGCGAGCACGTCGACCACGTGGGTCTCGCCATTCCATTCGCGCATCAGCCGTACGCTTGGCTGCAGCCGCAAGACCGTTCCCTGCGTGGCTTGCCCGCAGCCATCGCAGAGCCGCTTCAATCGGCGGCGCAGGGCGGGGCGCAATCCGCCCCATTGTTCCGCCTGGATGCCGTATGCGACCGCCCTGGCCAAGAGATCGCGGCCCAGCCGCATTGGCGCCGGGCGGCCATGGTATGCCGTCCACTGGACGCGCAGCGACACCAGATCGAGTTGCGCTATCGAGGCAATGCGATCTTCCATCGAGGGCTCTCCGCGCATCACTGCTCGCCCCAAGCCGCATCGTCCGGTATCTGGCGCGATGTCTCCAGCGACGCGGCGTGTCCGCCGTCCGGCTTCGCCCGCCCGGCCTTGCTTTCGCGATCGCGAATCACGTTCGCATAGCCGCGCAACGGTGGACGCAGGTACGGGCTCTCGTTGTCGTCGCCATCGCACATGCGATCTTCCTCGCGGTCGGTCCGCCGCATCAGTCTTGTCCGGCAATGCGGTAGACCCGGCCGCGGCCGTCGACCTTCTCCGACGCGACGGCAAGGCCGAGTTTCTTCTTGAGCGTCCCGCTGATGGCGCCACGCACCGAATGTCGCTGCCAGCCGGTCGCCTCGACCGCCTCGTCGAGGGTGGCGCCGGTCTTGCGCTGCATGAGGCCGATCAGTAGGGCCTGCTTGGTACCCACTCGGATCGTAGGTGCCGAAGCTGCGCTATTAGTTTTGATTGTCACCTTCTTCGGCTCGGCGCCGATACGAACCTTCTTCGTCTGCGATTTGGCCGAGGCTGCGCGTTTGCTCGGCTCGATTTTAGGCGCGCCGTCAAGAGCGGCAAAGCCGGCCTCGGTGATGACGAGCATCTTGCGCCGGCCGTCCTTGTCGTCGCGCCAACCGACGGCCCCACGGGCGGTTGGTTTCTCCTCCAGCAGCCCTTTCTTGCGTAGGCTATAGAGTATGTTGGTGACCGTAGTGCCTTTGATCTTGAGTGACTTCGGCAGCGGAAGAACGGCCTGATCCTTGCGGCCGGCGGCGGCGGACAGGATGACAAGCTGGGCATCGGTGAGCTGGGGCATGGGGGCCTCCTTCGGTGTTTGGCGCCGCGGCCAACGCGGCGCTTCCACCAGGTACAGCCCCGCCGGTTGACCGGTCAGGGCGGGCCGGAAGCGGCCCTTGCTCGTGACACCCATGCACGCTTCCTTTGCGCAGGAAGTCCAGTTCTTTCAACGTGGGCGTTTTCGCTGATTTGAGGGATGATTGGCGCTCGGACTTGCAACGATCGTAGCGGCCTCGGCGATGATCTCGATGTCGCCCATCACCGCCCGAAGTCGGCGCCCATGATCCGCAAGCTGCGATAGGGTCAGTCGCGCCGATTGTCCCGCGACCGCCGGCTCAGTTGCATCTTCGAGCATTGCAGTCATCATCGCGAATAGGCGATTTGCTAGCTCCCGGTACTCGTCGTCCTTAAGCATGCGGTTGCCGATTTTGGCAAGGGACGCTTCCTTGGCGACGGAAGTCCAGTCGTGTTTAACGCTCGAATTCCGTTGGTTTCTTCAGGTGCAAGATGTTGCGGCTGCCTCGACGGGCTGGAGCCCCTGATCGCGGCGATACCGTTGGATCTGTTGGGATCATTTTCCGGCATACCAAGACAATGACCGGATCGGATAGGGTCGAAGGTCGAGGGCTCGCAGGAATTGGGACAAGCTGTCGACCTGATCATCGTGCTTGCCGTTTGGGAACGCGGCGACCTCAGATTCAAATGCCACTAGCCATTGCGCCTTCTTCGGCAAGTACACATGCCCGGCTTCTATCTTGGCTGATTGGTGGGTCAGCCGACTGACCTTGTCTCCTTTGGGGTGGAGATTGAAGATCCAATCCGCTCCTTCCCTGCGCAGGTCTTGATAGAGCGAGAAGCCGCTGCCAGCTTTTTCGACCAATACCATTATCGGATTGAACTCCTGCCTGAGATCCACCACAGCGCGACGCAGATCCGGATAGATGAGCTGCTCGCGGAAGACATCGAGCAGGTACAGGCGTTCGCCCAAAATGCCCCAGGTCGTGCAAACGGAGTAGTCATTGCCCTCGCCAGGCACCATTGCGGTGTCCCAGCTTTGCACGACGGCTTCAAACTGGGACAATGGCGGCGCTACCGTCTTCCAATTCGGTTCTGAAACCACCCGGGAGATCTAACGATGAAATTCGTACCCACAGTAACGGCGGCCATTGCGCTCGCCGCGATTACAACCATGGGCGCGCAAACCGCCGACGCGAGAAACGGGGTCAAGATCGGCCTCCTCAACTGCAACGTCCAGGGCGGCGCCAGCTTTATCTTCGGCTCCTCGCGCGAGGTCAATTGCGTCTATACCCCTGCCGACAAGGGCCGCAAGGAGGTCTATACCGGCGATATCAACCGTTGGGGTATCGACATCGGCTACGTCAGCTAGGGTAAGATGGTGTGGGCCGTTTTCGCACCTGCAAAGAGCGTTCGACGCGGTGCCCTAGCCGGTGAGTATGGCGGCGTGTCCGCAAGCATCGCAGCCGGGTACGGTGTCGGCGCAAACGCGCTGCTTGGCGGCTTCAAGAAGAGCATCGCTCTCCAGCCGTTGAGCGTGGAGGGTATCAAGGGATTGACCCTTGCCGCGGGCATCGCCGGTTTGACGCTGCGTTCGGCCAGGCAATAATTCGAACCTCCGCGATCGGATCGTCGACTTTGCCAGTGAGCAGCCAGTGGGTGTGGCGCCAGAGCTTGGCCTTCGGGCCCAGCTTTGGCCACGCCGACCGCCACACGGCCGCCGGTTGCATCAGGCTAACAACCACACCGCAACACCGCCGACACGCGCACATGAACCTGCTCCGAGCGGATGTATGCGCGACACTCGTGTCATGACCGGGCACGAGAATAGCCGGCTCGGGACAAGCCTCTACCGGACGGTTTGGCAAAGCTCCAAGACTGGTCAGGTTAAGGTTTGCATGACAGCTTTGCTGTCTTTTCCCCTCGATCTTGCGCCGCTGGAGCTCCAGCGGCGCAAGATCGATGACGCGATATCGACGACCGATCTGCAACTGCTGATGATCCTGGCGGGGGTCTATGCGCTCGTCATTGTCACACAACAGGCGGTCAAATTTGCACTCAACTATAGCCGGGGTCTGCTGGGCGAGCGGTTCATCGCCTTTCTGCGATCCACGGTATTGCGCCGCGGCTGGAGGGACAGCCAGACTGGCGCGGCCGACGACGACAAGGCCGGTGCGCTTGCATCAATCGTCGGAGCGGAGGTAGAGCCCTTGGGCGGATTTGCTGGCGATGCGATCGCGCTTCCCCTGATCGAGGGGGGCATGATGGTTAGCGTCATGGGCTACATGCTGTGGACAGCGCCGCTGTTGGCCGCAGTCGCGATCGTGACCTTCATTCCACAGGCCGTGATGGCGCCTGTTGTGCAGAAACGCATCAACCTGCGTTCAAAAAAGCGCGTGGGCGCGCTGCGCAGTCTGGGAAATGACGCGGTTCAGTCGACCCAGCCAGACGACGCCCGCCCGTCCGACGACACCGCGACGACATCTTCGACGGTATTGTCACGGGAACATGTGGATGCGCGGCTGCTGACTGAGTAGCCTCTACGGATGCCTCCAATCTCGTATGCCCGACATCAGTATCCGCCGGCCGTGATCCAGCATTCCGTCTGGCTCTACCTCCGCTTCACCTTGAGCTACCGCGACGTGGAGGAGTTGCTCGCGCAGCGCGGCCTCGACGTTTCGTACGAAACCATCCGGCGCTGGGTGCTGAAGTTCGGGCTCGCATTCGCGAGGCAGCTTCGACGGCGACGTCCTCGACCAAGCTCACGGTGGCATCTGGACGAGATGGTAGTCCGCATCAGCGGCAAGCGAATGTATCTCTGGCGTGCAGTCGATGACGAGGGAGAAGTTCTGGACGTTCTGGTGCAGCGGAGGCGGGACAAGGCGGCGGCGAGGAAGCTCATGCGCAAACTCCTCAAGAAGCAAGGCTTCGCGCCGTCAGTGGTCGTCACCGATAAGCTCAGATCATATTCGTCAGCATTCAAGGATCTTGGCCTGAGCGCGCGGCATGAGCAGGGGCTAAGGCAGAACAATCGGGCGGAGAACTCACACCTGCCAGTTCGGCGGCGAGAACGAAAGCTTCAGCGGTTCAAGTCGCCTGGATCCGCTCAACGCTTTCTCTCCGCGCACGCCGCCGTCTACAACACCTTCAACCTGCAGCGTCATCTCATTTCCCGCCGCACACTGCGCGCCTTCAGAGCCGAGGCCACCGATCAATGGAACGCCGCGGTGGCCGCGACCTGACGGGTGATCACGCTCAACACAATCTTGCTCATTTCAAAGTTCCCGTGACAATACCGCCAGGGTGTATGGCGGGTCCGCCGGCAGATCCTCGAATATCGAGTACACCGAGGGTCCTTCGTTCTCCTTGTCCCGATCAAACCGGGCACGGAGGTAAATGTCCATCGCGCGAGCGCGGGCTTGGTCAAACGATAGGACCTCGTCTCCATCGGCCGGGTCGAAGTCGTCTGCGAAGGCGAACGTTCGGTAGCGATACTTGGCGCGCTCGCCAAGCGGCTTCTCGCGATGACGGAGCATCCAGTAAGTTGACCTGCCGCCCCTGCGGTATCCGAGGGCCACACCCGGAATCAGATAGTTCCAGAACGGGTGACTTTGCGGTGGCAGGGCCTTACGGGCTTCCGCGCTCGTCAGGTCAGGCGGGTTGTGCAGAAAATGATAGGGCTTGTTCACGCCGCGCCTCGATCGGCTGACATGCCTGGGTCCCGGAAATGATGGATGAAACTTGCTCGTCTGTCAGGAGTGGAGATTCCCACCAGCGCGATGCGACCAGCAAAGGGTGCCGAAATGACCAATGGTCAGCAATGGACGACAAGTCGGCTCCATGCACGGCATTGACACGTTAACCGCGGCGGTCGGTCAGCCGCGATGTGCCGCATCATGGATCATGCTGGGAGGCATCAGTGCCGCCAGACGGCAAATGTCTCAGCTCGAAACGTGTTGAAGATGCTGCGCGGCAGGAGGTGACGTTGGACGTAGAAGATGTTCTGGACGGCGGCGTGGATCGACAGGAAACGTTGGGCTGGCCCAGCCGACTTGAACCGCCGCTGCTTTCGTTCGCATCGCCGAAGGTGCTGGTGTGAGTTTTCAGCCCGATTGTTTGCTCGCAGCCTTTGATCGTGGATCGCACAAGGCCGCTCTTTGCGAATGGCGACGGGATACGATTTGAGCTTGTCCGTGGTGATCCGCGTTGGCGCAAAGCCGTGCTTCTTCAGAAGCTTTCGCAACAATTTCCTAGCCGATCGAGCGCAGCGTCGTGGCTGGACCAAGAAGTTGAGCACCTCGCCCTCGTCGTCGACCGCCCGCCACAGCCAGTATCTTCGATCACGGATCTTGATGACCATCTCATCGATGTGCTAGCGAGCATTTGCGCGCGGACGGCTGCGTCGAAGATTGCCGACGATCAGACGCCCGAACTTCAGAAACCATCGCCGGACCGTCTCATTCGAAACGTCGATGCCGCGCTCGGCCAGCAGTTCCTCGACATCACGAAACGACAGCGTGAAGCGGGCATAGAGCCAGACCGCGTGCTGGATGATTGCCGGCGGAAAACGATGTCAATTGAAGGATATAGTGGTCATGCGGCAACGGTATCGACACCCGACCGCCCGGGCCAGACACTTAACGTGTCAATGCCCCGCGGCGGCATCCTCCGACGGTCTTGTGCCTGTCTTCCTGGACCGGTGTCGGTCGGAATGCTAGGCTGATTTCCCCATTGCGTCCCTGCGCCGGCTCGGTCGCTTGCGGCCGTCTGCGGCTCACGCACTAGGAGGGCTCCTCGATGATCACTGCAATCGTCCGCTACCATCTGCCGCCGTCGATCAACCACGACGCCTGCCTCGCACACTTTGAGAAGATTTCGCCCGGTTTCAAAACCGCAAAGGGGCTCATCAGCAAGCACTTCATCTGGAGCGAGCGCGGCGTTGCCGGCGGCGTCTATCAGTGGGAGACGCTTAAGGACGCCAAAGCCTTCTATGGCGGGCCGTGGCTGAAGGGGATCGTCGAGCGCTACGGTACGGAGCCGGAGATCGAGTTCTTCACGGTATTCTGCGTCACCGACAATGAGAAAGGCAGCGTCCGCGTTCTGGAAAAGCCAAAGCATTCCGATTCCGGGAAATCTCGGCGGCAGATGTCGGGCTCCAGGACCGCGAGCCCGGCGTCTTAGCGAGCGGTTACCGAGGACGCAGGGCCGTAGGGGCTCCGGGTGGGTTTTGTCACAGGATCATGTGGATGTGCGATTGCTGGCCGAGTAGCGTCTGCAGATGCCTCCAATCTCGTATGCCCGACATCAGTATCCACCGGCGGTGATCCAGCATTCTGTCTGGCCCTACCTCCGTTTCACCTTGAGCTACCGCGACGTGGAGGAATTGCTCGCGCAGCGTGGCCTCGACGTTTCGTACGAAACCATCCGGCGTTGGGTGCTGAAGTTTGGGCCCGCATTCGCACGACGGCTTCGGCGGCGGCGTCCTCGGCCAAGTTTCACGGTGGCATCTGGACGAGATGGTCGTCCGCATCGGCGGGAAACGGATGTATCTGTGGCGTGCAGTCGATGACGAGGGCGAAATTCTCGACGTTCTGGTGCAACGGAGGCGGGACAAGGCGGCGGCCAGGAAGCTCATGCGCAAGCTCCTCAAGAAGCAAGGCTTCGCGCCGACCGTTGTCGTCACCGATAAGCTCAGATCATACGCATCGGCATTTCGGGATATCGGTCTGAGCGCACGCCATGAGCAGGGACTGAGAAAGAACAATCGGGCGGAGAACTCACACCAGCCGGTCCGGCGACGAGAGCGAAAACTCCAGCGGTTCAAGTCAGCAGGATCCGCTCAACGCATTCTCTCTGAGGTGG
>Ga0307380_10003460_pt1 | contig 21771 bp, 15 predicted proteins | sample UN3MG_FD_202239 | JGI IMG/M metagenome (GOLD analysis project Ga0307380, IMG submission 202239) | Soil microbial communities from Risofladan, Vaasa, Finland - UN-3 | ecosystem: Environmental > Terrestrial > Soil > Coastal area > Acid sulfate soil | place: Finland: Risofladan, Vaasa | collected... | reverse complement strand
TGAGTTCCTGTATAGATTTTCCAGGCATTCCTGAAAAATTCTAACATCTTCATCCCTTTCACCAGAACAACATCAAAAAACCCATCATCCAGCTCTGCATAGGGGGCTATTTTCATCCCTTTGCCAAAAATCCTTCCGTTTGAAATTGCTCCGATCATATATTCATCAAGAGGCAGTTCCTCATCATCTATCTTTATCCTCACCTTTTTGTTCTTGTAAGTGACGAATGTGGAGATTAAACATCTCAGGTAAGACGACGCTTTTCGTCTCATTCTGCTCTGGTTAACCTTTTTGACCACTTCGCCACCTATCCCAAAATCAGCAACATTAATAAAAAATCTTTCTTCCTCTTTTCCTGAATAACTCTTGAACTTCGCTCTTCCTATATCTATCAAGGAGGAGGGAGCTTGAGTTATAACTTTCAAAGCATTCTTAAACCCAAGAGGAATATTAAGACTTTTGGTAAAATCACAGCCGCTCCCTGAAGGCACGATTCCCAGAGATACTACTGGATTTATAATTTTTTGGTTTTCATAAAAGCCATTGGCGATTTCATTCATGGTGCCGTCGCCTCCGACTCCAACAATCAGTTCTGTACCTTCTTTAATGGCCACTCTTGATATTTCAGTTGCCTGTAAAGGCTTTTCCGTGAATTCGTATTTAAATTCTTTTAGAAAACTATTCAGACCTTCCTTGATATACTTCCAGCGTTTTCTTGTTTTGCCCTTATCAGATTCAGGGTTGACTATCACCTGTGTCTTTAGGAACATCAATGACTCCTTCAGTTTTACCTGGTAAGAATTTTTTCCCGAAAAGAGAGATCCCGATGATCCCGCCTAAAGCTCCCAGGGCAGAAAAAACGATAGCTGAGACCAAGATTCCGATTAAAAACAATGGAACGGATACTTGAGTGGATCCACCTTCAAGAAAATCTTCAAATCCAGGAGGCATTTCTTCTGCGTACTCGGCAAACCTTTCCATCATTCTTCGGAAAAATTCCATGTTAGCAGGACGAAACAGAAAGCTGAGAATTGCTTGCACCACAACAGCCACGATTCCTGTAAAAACACCCACAATCGCTCCGTCTCCAGCAGTTAAAGCAACAGGCGAATTCTTAGCAAGGAGATAGGCAGCGAGCATAGCTCCTCCTATGATCCAGAGGCAACAGAGACAATTAACAAACGGGATGCCGGAGAGAACGCCTGCGCTAACACCACCTATCAAAGCCGCGGAAAACATTGCTGATTTTTGATTATCCATCCTTCCTCCTTCTCATTTTGTTCTTCCTATTCTATTTTGATTCATGTTTTATTTTCAAGAGATATTTTCAGGTGTAAAATCTTCTGTTCGATTCTCTCTCACAAAATAATCTGTTAGGCCAATGATAAAATAAAAAGGCAGAATAGTCCCCCAGATGAATCCTGTTGCAAAGCGCGGCCAATTGGAAGTCATCCAGATGTGGAAGAAATTTCCCGCACCATCAATCACTACGGGCAGTGACATCAAGATAAAAATTCGAGTTTTAGGCAAAGTAAGATTAGAGAACTTGTTCAAAAATAGATAGAGTCCAGTTCCTCCCAAAAATCCAAAATAGATACCAAGACAACGAGCGCACACGCCCAGAGGATAACCAAAGAGGAAGAAAGAGCGCGATGGATTTTGATGACAAATGGGGGAGAAAATACCATAGCAAAATGCTTGTAAACCCGAAGATTGGCTTTTCAAATAAGGGGCCAGAAAAATGACTCCTAACCAAATGATAGTACCGCAGAGGGTCAGAAAATATACAAGGAGAATTTTATTTTTCTTTTTCATCTCATAAAAGTTATAAAAGCACAAAAGCTAAAAAAGGCCTGAGTAGCAAAATGTTTCATGTATTATGTTCATCATTTATTTCATTTTGTCAGGCTACTCGAGTGTTAAATTTTTGTCAATTCTACAGATAAGATTTGACAGAATATTCCTCAATGTGTAAATTTATCTTTGACTATTTACTTTCATATAAAAAAGCTCATGATTTCAACAAGGAGGTCATAGTGAGGGGAAATAAAATAAGATGGCTAATTTTATTTATTTTAATCTTTTTTCCGTCTGCTCTTATCTTTTCTCAAACTGAACAAGCCCAAGAAATACTTAAAAAAAATCAAACAGGAGTAGTTTATCTCACAGTCCTCGGGGATGAAAAAGAAACCGTCGCAGAAGGCTCAGGATTCGTAGTAGAGCAGGGAGTTATGGCAACTAGTTATCTGCTGGTCAGTCAAGCTAAATCGATAGTAGGGAATAATTTTAAAGGGAAGAAAGTAAATATTGAAGGAATTTTGGCAGTGGATAAAAACTTGAATTTAGCTCTATTAAAGATCAAAGGCAATACTCCTGCTCTCAGCATGGGGAATTCAGACGAACTGGGCATGGGGAAAAAAGTTTATGCGGTTGGAAGTGATGAATCAGGAGAGATAGGAGCCTCAGAAGGAACAGTCAGAAATATTCTTGAGATTGAACCCACAAAAAGGTTCGTAGAAACTTCTCTCTCTGTCCCCCAGAGTTTTAACGGAGCGCCGCTGATAGATGTAAACGGGAAAGTCCTGGGTATGATCGTTTTTCTAGAAAGGAGCTTGAAATTTATCCTCCCTTCTAACTTGATGAAAACGCTGCAGAAAAAAAGCCTAGTCAAATTCAAAGATTATCAACATGAGGATTACCTGACAACTTTTGAAGGGGCCTTTCTTGCCGGAAAAGTCGCTTCCTTGCTCGATGAGACGGGGAGAGCTCAAAATTATCTGGAAAAAGTTGTTGAATTAAGTCCTATGAATATTGAACCCATCTCTCTTTTAGCATCTGTCTACAACAGGCAAAGAAATTATCAAAAGGCAGCATCAGCCTACCAGAAAGTCATTGAATTAGATAACAACAGGGATGATGCTTACTATCAATTAGGAATTGTTAATCTAAGGCTAGGGAAATATCGCGATGCTATCGCTCCACTGCAAAAGGCAGTCGAACTCAATCCTGACCATAAAGATGCTCATTTTTATACAGGAAATGCCTATAAAGAGCTTAAGGAACTTGCCAATGCTGTAGAAGCCTATGAAAACTATCTCAATCTAAAACCTGAAGATCCCTGGGAAGGGTATTATCGCCTTGGATTATGCAGAATTGAGCTTAAACAGTTTGAAGAAGCCATCACGGCCTTGAATGAAGCCGCAAAAGAGAAGCCTCAGGATATAAAGACAAATTATTATTTAGCCCAGGCATATGACCAAGCAAATCAATATGAAAAAGCAGAGGAAACCTATAAACTGCTCGCCAAGCTAAGCCCTGAAGAAGCAGACAAATATTATAAAACCATTCTATTTATGTACGATAAGGCGGGTAATCACGAAAAGGCTATTGAAGCTGCAAAAAGCATAATCGAATTGAAACCCGACAGCACAGGAGATATTTACAACCTTGGTCTAATGTACCAGAAGCACAATAGATATGATGAAGCCATAAAGACTTTCAACGAAGTTTTGGCTATAAATCCTGCCGACGAATATTCTCATTCTAATATCGGGTATATCTACTACATACAAAATAAATTCAGTAAATCTATAGCAGCGTTTAAAAAGTTTGTAGAATTGGCTCCTGATAAGGCTGACGGCTGGTTTTATATCGGAATTTGTAATATGCAACTCAAAAAATTTGATGCCGCTCTCGAACCTCTAAAGAAAACCATAGAACTTCGACCTGACTACAGTAACGGTAATGCAATCTATAATCTGGCCATCTGCTACTTGAATCTTCACGACAATTATAGCGCTAAAGAATTGTATAATAAATTGAGAGCTATAAATCCTGGGCTAGCCCAAAAGCTAAACCAACATATTAGATAACAACAGGAATCCCAATAACTGTAGCATTGCAAAATAATTTATCTTCCCGAATACAGGGTCTGTCCCTGATAACAACGTCTAACCCCCTCGACGATAAAAGCCTGGCGTCAGGCATTATCATTGGCAATGCCTGCCCCCAATAAAAGCAATGAAAACCCCATCCCACGGAGCCTTGGGGCAATTGACAAAAGGCACACCAATATGTTATAAAAATATATCAGATTAATCCTTCATTTTTAAAGATAAATCTTATTTCTCTAAAACAAATAGATTCGCATCGAGAGCTATCATTTATTACTACCTTTACCTATAATCCGGAGAAACGTTAAAGGGCAGGTGGCGAAATTGGCATACGCGCTAGGTTTAGGACCTAGTTCCTGATAAAGGAGTGCGGGTTCGAGTCCCGCTCTGCCCATTACTGCCATATTCAATAAGACAGATTTTTGACCGACTAAAGGCAAATGAAAAGTAATCTCAAAATCTTAAGCGGATGCAAAAGAGAAATTGAGCTTGATATTGAAGCTGATGAAGTTACGAAGGAATTTGAAAGGATTGTGACCCAGTTTTCATCAAGAGCAAAGATTCCAGGTTTCAGGCCCGGGAAAGCTCCCAGAGACATCATTAAGCAGAGGTTCTATCCTGAAATAAAAGAATCGCTTATTAATTCTCTTGTTCCCAAGGCCTTGAGCGGGGAACTCAAGACTCAAAACCTCAATCCCGTAGGAATGCCTGTCGTTAATGACCTTCACTTCAAGGAAGGCCAACCTCTTCATCTAAAAGCACAATTTGAAGTGTGGCCGGAGTTTAACCTTCCTGAATATAAGAAAATCAAGGTCAAAAATAAAAAGGTTTCTGTAACAGATCAAGAAATAAACCAATCTTTAGAAGAACTCCGCCTAAGATCCGCCCAGTACATCCCCGTGGAGGGTAGGGGAGTGCACGAGGAAGATTATGTCGTAGCCGAAATGAAAGGGAAAGACTTAAAAACAAAAAAGTTTTTACCCCAGGAAAAAGTGGTCATCCTTGCGGGTCACGCTGAAAATGAAGAAATGCTGAACAAGAAATTAATAGGATCAATGCCCGGTGAAGAAAAAAAATTCACCCTCGAATATGATAAAAATCATCAAAGCAAAAAGCTGGCAGGGAAAAAAATCGAATATAATTTAAAAGTCATCTCCATCAAAGAAAAAAAGATTCCTGCGCTTGATGATGAATTTGCAAAAGAGCTTGGAGAATTCAAAAGTTTGAAAGACTTAAAAGAAAAAATAAAAAAGGAAATAATTTCCTCAAAAGAAAAGGCAGCAAAACAAGATATGGCAGAGGAAATTATAAAAAAAATATCTGACAAGTTAAGTATTGGGCTCCCAGAAGTTCTCGTAGAACAGGAGTACATGGCAATCATGAGACGTCTTCTCTCTTCCCGTACGCAACAAGACATGAAAAAAGAAGATCTAGAACAATTAAAAAGTGAAGGAAAGAAAAAAGCAGAGCAAAACCTCAATAATCATTTAATCCTAAAGAAAATAGCTGAAAAAGAAAACTTGAAGGTGTCTGATCAGGAAATGCACGAACAGTTCAAAGAAATAGCAAAAGCGAATAATCTCCCCCTGGCGCAAGTTATAGATAGTGTGAATAAAGAAGGGGAAAAAGAAGAGCTAAGAAGCAGTATTCTCTTCAAAAAGACAGTTGACTTTTTAGTTGAACACGCTATAATAGAATAATCAGTATCTCATGATTTGAATCCCCCGATGCTCAATCAAATAAGGAATGAATTAAATTTTCATAGCTTGAAATAAAATACTGGAGTATTATAATGCAAAATTCCCGCAGCTCTTCTGAAGTTTTGAAAAATATTGCCTTGATCCCCTTAAGAGATGTTGTAGTTTTCCCGTCGACTTTAGTTCCTTTCATCATCGGTCGCAGCTCATCCATCCAGGCACTGGAAGCGGCGATGGAAAAAAATAAGATGATTTTCTTGTCTGCCCAGATGGATGCGTCTTTAGATGATCCAGGCCCGAGCAATATCTATTCTCTAGGCGTAATAGCCAAAATTATCAGAGCGATCAAAATGGACGATAAAAATGTCAAGGTTATCGTTGAGGGAAAGACAAGAGGAAGAATCATTGAATACTTAAGCACTACGCCCTATTATCAGGTTCTGGCTAAAGAAATAAAAGAAATTGATGGAGACAGCGCTGAGACGAAAGAACTTCTAAAAAGAGTTTTGACACTTTTCGAAGATTATTTGAAGCTCAGCCAGAATGCAAATTTTGAATCCATCATTCCCGCTTTTAGGGACAACAGTCCTGATAGGATTGCTGATATTATATCCTCCCACCTCTATCTTCATTTAGAAGAAAAACAAAATCTGCTGGAGACGATCAACAGCTTAGAAAGGATAAGAAGGCTTAATTTCATTTTAGAAAACGAAATTTTAAAAATTCATTCGAGATTAAAAAAAGATGGAAGAAAATACAGCCCGCGGAAAACTACTTTCATGGATCCAAGCCAAAAAGTTTTTCCTACTGGATTAGGTTATAAAAAGGAAGAGCAACCAAACGAAATCGAGGAGCTGAGACAGAAGATCGCCAAGGCCAATATGCCCAAGGATGCAGAAGAGAAGGCTTCCAAGGAACTAGAAAGGCTGGAGGCAATGCCCCCGATGTCAGCAGAAGCCACAGTCTGTCGAAATTACCTGGACTGGCTCATATCTCTGCCCTGGACGAAAAAATCAAGAGAGAAAAGAAACCTGAAAGAGGCTGAGAAAATTTTACATGAAGACCATTATGGATTAGATAAAGTCAAGGAAAGGATATTAGAGTACCTTTCCATTCGCCAACTTGTGAAAAATCCGAAGGGTATAATTCTAGGCTTCATTGGCCCTCCTGGAGTAGGGAAGAGCTCCCTTGGCCGTTCAATCGCCAGAGCAACAGGAAGAAAATTTGTTCGCCTTTCGTTGGGAGGAGTCAGAGACGAGGCTGAAATTCGAGGACATAGAAGGACATACATAGGAGCTTATCCCGGAAGAATTATCCAGATGGTCAAAAGAGCTAAAACAAAGAATCCAGTTTTTTTACTTGATGAAGTTGATAAGATGAGCATGGACTTCAGGGGAGATCCTGCATCTGCGTTGATGGAAGTCTTAGATCCTGAACAAAACAGCACTTTCTTAGATCATTATATAGATACTGATTTCGACCTCTCCCAAGTTATGTTTATCGTGACGGCAAACATGGTCGAGCCTGTCCCCCGTCCTTTGCTTGATAGGATGGAAATCATCCGACTTCCCGGTTATACAGAGGATGAAAAGCTCCAGATAGCCAAACATTTCTTATTATCCAAGCAAATGAAAATTCATGGTCTTAAAAAGCAGAACATCAAAATTACTGACAAGGCTTTTATGAATCTCATTCGTAATTACACCAGAGAAGCTGGAGTGAGAAATATAGAACGTGAAATAGCTTCAATCTGTCGGAAAGTGGTGAAAAAAGTCGTATCAAAAGGTAGAACTCACGAAGAAAAAGTAACTTCAAAAAATTTGGAAACATATCTAGGAATACCAAGGTTTAGACGGGCAGAGATAGATAAAAAAGATGAGGTTGGAGTGGCTATAGGAATGGCCTGGACAGAATTTGGAGGAGAGCTTTTAACGTTTGAGGTTACAAAGGTTTATGGAAAAGGGAACTTCATTCTAACCGGACATCTCGGAGAAATCATGCAAGAGAGCGCTCAAGCTGCTTTTAGTTATGTCAGAGGAAAAATATTTGAGTATAACATTGCTAAGGATCTACACAAAAACTACGATATTCATATTCACGTTCCAGAAGTCGCAACTCCAAAAGAAGGCCCCTCTGCCGGGATAACTATCGCTACTTCCATAATATCTCTCCTCACGGAAATTCCGGTAAGCAAAAAAGTGGCAATGAGCGGAGAGATCACTCTAAGAGGAAGAGTTCTTCCTGTTGGCGGCATAAAAGAAAAACTACTGGCAGCTCACCGAGAAAGAATAAAAGAAGCCATTATTCCTCTAGATAACAAGCCTGATTTAAAAGATTTACCAAAAAACGTAAAAGATGATATTAAAATCCATTTCGTAGAGAACATGGACGAAGTCTTAGAGATAGCCTTAACCAGAGAATTGCCAACAAAACCAAAAAAGAGAAAAATTGTCGCTTCCTCTGAACTTCCTGAAGGTGAAGAGGAAGGGGGAGCCCCTCAAGAGCCACCCTTAACTCATTAATACTGAAGAATTAAATTTTTCCATTAATTCAATAGAACATTACCGTCTAAAAATTAATCACAAGAGAGGTAAGTAAAATGACAGAGTTCAATTTAGCTGAACTTGAAGAAAAGAAAATTCCAGATTTATTTAAAATTGCTGGAGAAGTAGGTCTTAAAGATTTTGAAAAAGAAGATTCAAACAAGCACAACCTCGTTTTCAAAATCTTGGAAGCCCAAGCTAAAAAAAATGGCATGCTTTTCTCAGAGGGAGTACTTGAATGTCTCGACGATGGATTTGGGTTCCTAAGAGCACCTGAATTCAGTTATTTACCCAGCCATGATGATATCTATGTTTCTCCTTCTCAGATTCGAAAATTCCAACTCCGAACAGGCGATACGGTCTCAGGAATTGTCCGTCCACCTAAAAATGGAGAGAAATATTTCGCCCTTATCAAAATCGAAGCCATTAATTTTACTCATCCTGACATGATTCTTGAAGCAAGAAGGAATGTGAGGTTTGACACTCTCACTCCTCTTTACCCTTTTGAAAAAATCAATTTAGAAGATGGTAGCAAAAAAAACCTCAACGCCAGAGTGATGGATCTCCTGACTCCGCTAGGAAAAGGACAGAGAGGATTGATTGTTTCTCCACCTCGAGCCGGAAAAACGACGCTTTTAAAAACAATTGCCAAATCGATTGAAAAAAATCATCCTGAGATTAATCTTGTTGTTCTTCTAGTTGCAGAACGTCCTGAAGAGGTTACAGATTTTCAGAGAAGCATTAACGGAGAAGTTGTCGCTTCGACCTTTGACGAACCGCCAATACGAAATGCTCAGGTTGCTCATATTGTGCTTGAAAAATCAAAAAGGCTTGTGGAAATTAAAAAAGATGTGATCATTTTGCTTGACAGTATAACGCGTTTAGCAAGAGCTCATAATGCGATTATTCCCTCTTCAGGGAAGGTTCTTTCTGGAGGAATAGATGCAAACGCGCTAAATAAGCCAAAGAAGTTCTTTGGTTCAGCAAGAAAAGTTGAGGAAGGTGGAAGTCTAACAATAGTTGCAACAGCCCTGGTTGACACTGGAAGCCGAATGGATGAAGTCATATTTGAAGAATTCAAGGGAACGGGCAACATGGAGATTAATCTAGACAGAAGGCTTGTAGACAAAAGGTTGTTCCCAGCTATTGATATTACCCGCTCAGGAACGAGAAAAGAAGAGCTCCTTATCAAGCCTAAAGATCTCAACAGAATATGGATATTAAGGAAAGTTCTAAGTCAGCTCGGCGAGGTTGAAGCTATGGAGTTACTTCAGGATAAAATGTCAAGAACAAAGACTAATAACGAATTTTTAGATGCCATGAACACAGGTTAAATATGAAAGCGGCCGGCTAAAAGTCAGCCCGTATCAAAGCATATTAGCTAAATCCCCCTGAAATTCTCAAACATCTTTTAAAAGCCAACTTTTTAAACATTCCTTGATCTTGCTATTCTGAGCCAGATCATCATTTATCAGATTTCAACCACACAATAGGGGAGAGGTATATTTGAATAAAGCCTCATTTCCTATTACGACACTTGCAGCACATTTAAGTTGTTGATATTAAATAAGTTATACTCAACTTACGAAGAGAAAATACAGAAACGGATGCGATATTCTCTTAAACTTTTTGTTGAAATATATCGTCAAATCTAAATAATAATGAAGTGTAATAATACGATAATAAACCTTATCCCTATGTTTAAGCAGGCTCTAGAATCTTATTTATTTGTTTTCATCAAGGAGGTCCTAAATGAGAAAAAACGTTAAATTACTGAGGGCTATTCATATCCATCTCGCACTGGTAATAATCGGTCTGATTTTTCTAACCCAGATCACCATTGCCCAAAAAAAGATCACGTCTCCCCAGGAATTTTTTGGATTCGAGCTAGGCAGCGATAGAAAAATCGCACGCTGGGACAAAATCGTCGACTACTTTAAAGTTCTGGAAAAAGAAACCAATAAGCTCAAGGTCATTAATATGGGACCGTCCACCATGGGTCATCCCTTTTTGCTGGTCATCATATCCTCTCCAGAGAATCTGGCCAACCTTGATCGGCTTCGGGAAGTTAATGCCAATATCAGCGACCCGCGTGGCATCCCCGAGAAAGAAATTAAGAAACTCGTCAGGGAAGGCAAGGCGGTTATCTGCCAGTCCATGAGCCTTCACGCCACAGAGATCGGGGGCACCCAGATGAGCTCTGAGCTGACCTATGACCTCGTAACCCGGACAGATGAAGAGACGCAGCGGATCCTGAACAATGTGGTCTTCTTTTTGATACCGAGCTTTAACCCGGACGGCCAGATCATGGTCACTGACTGGTATCGCAAGACAGTTGGTACGGAGTTCGAGGGCGCTGGTCTACCCTGGCTGTACCACAAATATGCAGGCCATGATAACAACAGGGACGGTGATTATATCAACCTGGCCGAGTCAGTGTACGCAGCCAAGATAATGTTCAGGGACTGGGTCCCCCAGGCCTACATCGACCATCACCAGATGGGAAGTTATGGTGCCCGGTTCTATGTTCCACCCTATTGCGAACCCATTCGCCCTTACGCCGATCCTCTCATCTGGAGGGAGATCAGTTGGTATGGCTCCCACATCGCCTACAAGCTGGAGGAGGCCGGAAAATCAGGCATCCTCAACGCCGCTCAGTATCCTGGTTGGGGCCATTTTGGATGGCACTGGATCACTCCCTTCCACAACATCGCCGGGATGCTCACCGAGTCAGCCAGTGTAAGGGTGGCATCACCCCTGTTTATCCATCCTGAGCAGCTCAGAGGAGGTTCCAGGCAGTTTCCTGACTATGAGGCCCAATCCACCTTCCCTAATCCCTGGCCTGGTGGCTGGTGGAGGCTCCGGGATATCGTCGAACAGAAGAAGATCTCAGCCTGGGCACTTCTGGACCTTGCAGCCAGGAACAAGGAGACTGTGCTCTGGAACGCCTACCTCAAGGCCAAACGGCAGACAGAACGCGGCGCGCAAGGCAAGCCTAAAGCCTATGTCATCCCGGTTGCTCAACACGATTCTCTGACCGCTGTGAAGATGGTCAACACGTTGTCATTGTCTGGCATTGAAATCCGTCAGGCCCGAAAAGAGTTTACAGTCGGCGGTGTGACCTATCCGAAAGGCTCATACCTCATATCTCTGGCACAGCCCAAAATGGGTTTGATCCGGAATTTGCTCGGCCAGACTCATTATGCCGACAACGAGTGGACCAGGGACAAAGACGGCTCTCCGCTCCGGCCTTACGACCTGGCAACGCACACCATGAACGAGTTCATGGGCGTCCGCGTCGACCCGATTGACGAGGCTGTCAGCGGCGATTTCCAGACACTGACAGGCCAAGTGCCCGTCTCAGGGAAGGTTGCAACAGGTGGCTCGGGTTACGTGCTCGACGGACGGCTGAACGAGAGCTTCAAGGCCGTAAACCTGCTGCTTGATAAAAAGATTTCGGTCCAGCGGATTGACAACGCTGTCTCAGGACTCCGCCCCGGAGACTTCATCGTCTCTGGTGGACCTGAGTCTGTCCTCAAGAATGTGGCAGAGCAGACAGGCGTCCACTTTAAGGCTCTTGAGAGTAAGCCTAAGGGAGGAACCCACAAGGTCAAACGGATGCGTGTCGGCATGTATCAGCGCTACTATGGCGGAAATATTGACGAAGGCTGGACCCGGCTTGTTCTTGAAAATTTCTCGTTTCCCTATACATCCCTTATGGACGCAGAGATAAAAAAGGGAAATCTTGTCAAAAAGTATGACGTTATCATCCTGCCGAACGACTCGACAGGAATGATAACCGGTGATATACCCCCAGGCTCAAGATACGAGCGGAACATTTCGGAAGTTCCCCCCGAATTTCGAAGTGGAATCGGCAAAGAGGGCGTTGAAGCACTTAAAGCGTTCGTGGAGAAGGGAGGAACCTTGGTCACGCTGGGTGAAGCCTGCAGCTTTGCGATCGAAAAGTTTGAACTGAGTGTCCGTGATACAGTGGCCGATCTGAGCTCTAAGGAGTTCTTCTGTCCGGGTTCAACGCTCAAGGCTACCTTCGATAATAACCATCCCTTAGCCTATGGGATGCCGTCAGAGGGCTTGGTTCTCTTTAGGAGCAGCCTGGCATTTGTCATTACACCTGGCCAGCACAATGAAGACTATGAGACTGTTGTCCGCTACATCGACAGAGATATCCTTCAAAGCGGTTGGCTGATAGGGGAGGAGCATTTATCCAAGAAAGCAGCGATGGTCTCTGCTAAACATGGCAAGGGCCAGGTGATTCTCATCGGGATCAGAGCTCAGCATCGGTGCCAGACTCACGGCACATTCAAGCTTCTCTTCAATGCCTTGATCCGCTAAGATATTGAGTATTATAATAATAAACTGTTAGATCCAATAAAATAAGGGAGTGGATTGATGATAGAATATAAACTGAGTCCATCTGATCTCACATTTCTATATGATGGGTGTAAGCACTGTTTCGTATTAAAGGTCAAATATGGAATATTTCAACCATCAATTCCGATTCCAGCAGTTTTTACTGTAATTTCTGAGATCCAAAAGAATTATTATTCAGAGATGCGAACTGAGAAGTTTTGTCCTGATCTTCCCCCTGGGACTGTGACATATGGGGAGAAACGGGTTAAATCGGGATCTGTTAAACTGGAGGGGTGCAAGAGTACGTGTTATATCAGTGGCCGCTTTGACATAGTCGCATCGCTGGATGACGGTTCTTATGCTGTCATAGACTTTAAAACAGGAAATCCTGCTGACCAGAAGACTAAAATGTATAGTCGCCAACTTCATGCATACGCCTTAGCATTAGAAAATCCAGCTGAAGGAGCCATTGAACTAACACCAATATCTAAGCTGGGTCTTCTTTACTTCTCACCTGATAGCTGTGAGCTGATTTCACTAACCCGTCAGGCTCTCCAAGGTAACCTTGACTGGATCGAAATTCCTCGAGATGATGAATCATTCCACAGTTTCTTACAAGAAGTAGTTCAACTTTTGGATGGCCCCTTGCCGCCTTCAGATCCAGATAATTGCAATTGGTGTGCATTCCTAGAAAGAACAGGAAAGGTTGGAAACAAGACTCAAGACACTAATACATCAACAGAACCAGTCATCCAGGTGCCAAGTTGCCCACAATGTAGTGGACCTATGCGTCTGAGAACTGGTAAGTTTGGTGAGTTTTGGTCATGCCTAGGATTCCCTGATTGTAAGGGCACAAGAAATAAATAAGCTTAGTTTTTCTCGGTTAAAGATAGAATTAATAATGAAGATTGTTTATATCAAATTCATTGCCATTCATGATGATTGGAATAGGCTGGATTCCAGAAAGAAAAAACACAAAGGGAAGGGCCTAGGACTTCGACAGATTTAGCTTTTTGACGACTCTCTCTAGGTCTTTCCTATCAATCACATGCATTATAATAATGGTTCTATCATGTACCCTATAGAGGACTCTAAAATCTCCTGACAGAATCCTGTAGATCGGCGGTTTGAATCCTTTTAGCTTCTTGATATTTGGACTTGGAGCAAAAGGATTGGAAGAGAGCTTTTTAATGGAAGCGATAATTTTTTTCTGTCGGGCTTCAGGAATACAATCCAGATCATCAACGGCCGAGTAGGTGAGTTGAATGTCGAATTTATCCAATCTTATCTTTCTGACCGGGAAAGATACTCATCTAGAGACATGATCCTTCCTTTTTTGATATCATCTTCAGCCTTCTTGATTTTTTTTCGTATAGAAGGGCTATGCTCGATGATAAAGTCTTCGAGGTCGTCTTCTGTGAGGGGGAGGATAGAAGCGGCCGGCTTTCCCCTGTATGTGATGATCAGAGGATTCCCTTTCCTCACTTCAGCCAGAAGCTTGTTTGTTTTATTTTTCAAATCAACCGTATTTGCAACTTTCATGATTCTTTCTCCTATATAGCTATTATAATAGCCTTTTATAAAGTGTCAAGCAATTTGTCAAATAAGGACAGGATGCATTATTCACTTAATGAGAATTAAACATCAAACTCGCAAAAAACACAGAATTGAGGCATAATCTATAAAAATGATAAAAGCATACCTAAAGAGTATCCTTGAAATAAGCAAAAGAGGAGATGCGCGAGAAGAGAGCTACTATTCAACTCTCGAGAAGCTTCTTACAAATTGTGCAGATTATTTAGGCAAAACAAAAATCCATATTACAAGTTTGCCTAAAAAAACTGAGGCAGGGAATCCTGATTTTAGAATATGGGATGGAAGACAACACATAGTTGGATATATTGAAGCAAAAGCTCCAACGATTGAAAATTTAGATTTAATAGAAAATTCAGAGCAATTAAAACGCTATCTGCATACCTTCCCCAACTTGATATTAACTAACTTTTTTGAATTCAGACTTTACCGCAACGAAACTTTGATAAATAAAGTTCTTATCGGAAGGCCTTTTATTATACATAAACTTAAAACTGCTCCACCAGTTGAAAACGAATCCGAATTTTTCAAACTGCTTGAGAGATTTTTCTCATTTTCTTTGCCCAAAGTTTATAATGCCAAGACGCTTGCAATAGAATTAGCAAAAAGAACACGCTTCTTGAAGGATGAGGTAATTGAAGAGGAGTTAAAAGAAGAAGGAACAACCGCCAAAGATTTCATTTCGGGATTCTATGAGGCATTCAAGAAATATCTCATAGGTGGTCTTTCAAAAGAAGAATTTGCTGACCTTTATTCGCAAACTATTTCATATGGACTTTTTGCAGCTCGTACTCGCAAAGAGAACGGATTTAATAGAAAACTTGCATATGATAGCATCCCCCACACTATTGGAATTTTGAGAGATGTCTTTGAGTTCATTTCTCTTGGGAAGCTCCCTCTCCAGATGGAATGGATTATTGATGATATTTCAGAGGTCTTAGCAGTTACAGATGTAAAAAAAATTCTTCATCAGTTTTTCCATGAAGGTAAAGGAAAAGACCCTATCGTCCATTTTTATGAAACATTTTTGGCTGAATATAACCCACAAACAAGAGAGAAGAGAGGAGTTTATTATACTCCGGAACCAGTAGTCTCCTATATTGTTCGTTCCTTACATAGCATTTTGAAGGAGCGTTTTAATAGATCTGATGGATTTGCAAGTGATTCAGTAACAGTTCTTGATCCTGCAGCAGGAACATTAACCTTTTTAGCTGAGGTTGCCAAGTTGGCAGTAAAGGAATTTGTCTCCAAATATGGAGATGGAGGCAAAGAAAATTTTATAAGAGAGCATATACTCCAGAATTTATATGCATTTGAACTGATGATGGCTCCTTATGCTGTAGGCCACTTAAAGATGTCTTTCCTCTTGGAAGAATTAGGTTATAAACTAAGAGGGGATGATCGATTTAAGCTTTATCTCACTAACACTTTGGAGATGGAAGAACTTGCCCAAACTGAACTTCCGGGTATGGCGTCACTTTCCGAGGAATCTCATTTAGCTGGCAAAGTCAAGAAGGATCAGCCTATTCTGGTGATACTCGGCAATCCACCTTATTCAGGACATTCTGCAAATGTAAGCGAAAAATATATTACGAGAACACAAAATGGAAGAGAAAAAAGACAGAAAATTAAAACCTGGATAGGAGAACTTATTGATGATTATAAATTTGTTGATGGGAAGCCTCTTGGAGAAAAAAATCCAAAATGGCTGCAGGATGATTATGTGAAATTCATCCGTTTTGCCCAGTGGAAGATTGACCAGGTAGGGGAGGGGGTTTTAGGCTTTATCACCAATCACAGTTATCTTGATAACCCGACATTTAGAGGCATGCGGCAGTCTTTAATGAACAGTTTCGATCAGATTTATATTTTAGACTTACACGGTAATAGCCTGAAAAAAGAAAAATGCCCTGACGGTTCAAAAGATGAAAATGTTTTTGACATTCAACAAGGAGTAGCCATTGCTCTATGCCTAAAGAAGAAAGATGTTAAGAAAAAATGTATTGTATATCATTCAGAAATTTGGGGATTAAGAGAGAAGAAAAATGATTGGCTTTCAAATAATGATATAAAAAAGGTCTCAAAAAAGAAGTTGTCGCCGAAATCTGAATTTTATCTTTTCATTCCCAGGGATGAAAGTCATTTAGAAAGTTATGAGAGATACCCTAAAATAACTGAAGTGTTTCCTCTTAACGGTGTTGGAATGACAACAGCCAGAGACAGTTTTGTCATAGATAAAGATAGAAATGCTTTGGCAAATAGAATACGTCTTTTAAAAAATAACAAATGTTCCGATGAAGCACTCCATACTTTTTTTCAAATAAAAAGGAAGAAAGGTTGGAGTATTAGAAAAGCTTGGGATATGCTTCAATCAATTTCAGACTCTGATTTATATAAATTTATCCTACAAGTGCACTACCGTCCCTTTGATATTCAATGGATTTTCTATCATGATTCTGTTGTATGGAGAACAGCAAAAAGGATTATGCGTCATATGATAAAAGATAATTTGGGGATATTATTTACAAGACCTCATTCACCTAAATATGAATTTTCAATTTTTGTTTCCAATAAAACAATTGACCAATGTGTCGTAGGTAATAAATCAGCAGGTGCAGGAATTTCATACATTGCTCCCTTATACTTCTATTCAGATACTGAAAAAAAGGATCTATTCATCGACACTAAAGAAACAGAAAAAAAAGAGCCAAATATTAACCCCAAATATTTTAATAATCTTTCTGAATTTTATAAAAAAGAACCTTCACCAGATGAGTTTTTTTATTACATCTATGCAGCCCTTTACTCCAATACCTACCGGAAAAAATACGCAGAATTCTTAAAAATAGATTTCCCCAGAATTCCTTTTACAAAGAATTATAGCCTGTTTATCAAAATGGCAAAATATGGGCAACAGCTCGTTGATATGCACCTTTTAAAATCAAAAGAGCTTGACCCTCCAGTTGCTAAATTCCAGGGGAAAGGTGATAACAAGATTGAAAAATTGATATATAATGAGAAAGAAAAGAGGCTATATTTTAATCAAAACCAATATTTTGAAGGAATTACAGAAGAAATTTGGCAGTACCAAGTTGGCGGTTATCAAGTTTGTAGCAAATGGCTAAAGGATAGAAAAGGAAGGATTTTATCCCTTCGGGATATAAAGCACTTTTGTAGAGTTGTTACGGCATTGAAAAGAACAATAGAAATCCAAAAAGAGATAGATAGACTTTACCCAAAAATTGAACAACGAGTCATTGAATTTTAGAAAAATTAGTAAGAAGTGAAGCTCCAGCCTTTAGACCAGGGAACTTATCTTCTAAGACAAGGACTTTAATCTCTTAGTCAGCATAGAATCCTTAAATAATTTTACACAATAGTTGACAAATAGCACTATTTATTGTAATTTGTCAACTAGGAGAATATAAAATGCCTGAAAATGAATATCTCAGTAAATTTGGGAATCGATTGAGATTGGCTAGAAAAATGGCAGGATTAAGTATGGAGGATCTTGTTAAGAAATCCAAAGGAGTTGTAACCAAGCAAGCCATCAGTAAATACGAGAAGGGGATAATGAAGCCATCAATCGATGTGCTTATCCGCCTTGCCACGGCCTTAGGAGTCAAACCAGAGTACTTTTACCGCCATTCGAAGATAGAACTGTCACGAATTCAATTCCGGAAGAGATCCAAGTTGCCAGTAAAAATAATTGAATCTCTCAAACAGAGAACCATTGATTTTTTAGAGCGTTATATTGAACTGGAGAACATTTTGGGAGTACATGAAAAATTCATCAACCCTTTGATAAACTTATCCACAGAAAGCCTCCAAGACGTTGAGAATGCCTCATTAAAAATAAGAAAAAAATGGAAATTGGGGCTTGCGCCTATTACGAATCTTCTCGAAATCCTCGAAGAGAATAGCATAAAAGTCTATGAAGTTCAGAATGTCAAAGACTTTGATGGGCTCACCGCTAGTGTTGGAGATATTCACGCAATCGTTATCAATAAAGATTTACCTACCGATCGCATCCGGTTTACGGCTGCACATGAACTAGCACATATTCTTTGTGAATTTCCAGAAGATCATAAAAAGGAAAAGCTTTGTCATGCCTTTGCCGGAGCCTTACTATTGCCCAAAGTGATCCTGGAGCGGGAATTGATGAAGAAAAGAGAGCAAATCACTCTGTGGGAGCTAGGTGAGATCAAACAATCATACGGTATATCTATGCAGGCAATTGTCAAAAGAGCTCATATATTAGGGATTATCTCAGACTTTTACTACCGGAATTTCCAGGTAATGCTGAAGCAGAAAGAGTGGAAGAAAGTAGAGCCTGTTGATTACAACGGAAAGGAGGAGGCCATACGTTTTAAACAGCTCCTCCATTATGCTGTAAGTGAAGAGATAATCACTCTAAGCCGTGGAGCAGAACTGGCCAACATAAGCCTTTCAGACTTCAAAGAAAATGTACGGGCTGCTGTATGATAATTATTGTTAATGATGCAAGCATTTTAATTGATTTATTGAAGCCAGATTTATCAGATGATTTTTTCGTCCTCCTTTTGATATACATACAAAGGCCTCATGGCTCATGGGATTCTCCGGATATTTAATCATCTGATTTCAGCAGGGGAAATATCGATGGAGGACACCAAAGCAAAGTTAAGAGAGCTTATGGAAATTAGTGTCAGATTATCCAGGAATGAATGCTATAAAAAACTAAAAAAATGGAAATTATAAACGAACGCCAAATTGACTTAGATTTTTCCTATGTGGTATAAATTAATGGAAGTCTTTAAATTAATTGCTTATTAATGTTAACAAACGAAGAAAAAAGAATCGAAATTTATACAAATAATCAAAAACCGACAGATCCTTCCTCAGTAAACTCAGAAACTCCATTGAACAGCTTGAACCTCAATTGGAGAGAAATCGATTTACCAGAAAAAGCACGAACTAAACATGTCCATAGATTACATCCATACTTAGGCAAGTTTATTCCACAACTAGTCGAGATTTTCTTGAGAAAGTATTTTAAACACGGACAGACGGTCTTAGATCCTTTCTGTGGTTCGGGGACAACATTAGTGCAAGCTAATGAACTTGGTATAAACTCTATAGGATTTGATATTTCAGAATTTAATGTATTGATTACAAAAGCAAAAACAGCTAAATACGATTTGGGAATAGCAAAAAAAGAAATACATGATATTTTAGAGAAACTTAGAAGTTCAATCCAAAAGGATAATATACAACTCAATTTATTAAAACCTGAAACTTATTCAATTGAAATAACTGTAACAAATAATGAATATTTAAATAGGTGGTTTGATCAGAAGGCAAGGAATGAATTGTTGACTTATAAGTATCTAATTGACAAGGAAAGTTATAAGTATAAAATTTTAATGAAAGTCATACTATCTCGCTCTGCTCGCTCTGCACGTCTGACTACTCATTTTGATTTAGATTTCCCTAAAAAACCTCAAACTGAGCCATACTACTGTTATAAACATTCGAGGATATGCAAACCAACGAATGAAGCATTTAAATTTCTGCAAAGATATAGTTTAGATACGATCCGACGACTTGAGGAATATTCTTATTTACAAACTGATGCAAAGGTTGAAGTTAATCATGCAGATTGCAGAGTGACTGATTTCTCTCTTGTTGATGGTGTTATTACCAGCCCCCCTTATGTAGGATTGATTGATTATCATGAACAACACGCGTATGGATACCATTTATTGGATCTGGATGATAATAGAGACTGTGAGATTGGTGCTGCTGCAAATGGCTCTTCTATAAAAGCGAAGGAAGACTATAAAAAGGATATTGCAGAAGTATTTATTCGAGTATTAAAAGCAATACCAAGAGGTGGCCGAATTATCGTTATAGCCGGGGACAGAGCGAATCTTTATGATGATATAGCTAAGCTTGTCGGAATAGAAACTGAAGCCATTGTTAAAAGACATGTTAATAGACGCACTGGTAGACGCGCCAACGAGTTTTATGAGTCCGTTTTTATTTGGAAGAAGAAATAACAGAGGAAGTATAGCCAAAAGAGGACACCAATGTCTAATAAAGATAACATGAAAGTCAAAATTCAAGAAGTCATTCATACTTTAATGGAAAGAGTATTGAATAAGGTTTTATATGAAGATCCCTTTACAAAAGATGAACATAAAGCAAAAAAGCCTCTTTATGCTGCACTGGTCCCTGATGAAATATTTAAGGGCTCACATTTTGAACGGAGATTCGTAACACCTTTTGGAAATGTTTGGGAGAAATTAGCAGTTGTGGCAGCAAATGCGGGTTTAGGTTTTGGACAACTTCATTATAGCATTGAAGGGAAGATAAATTCTGAAAGACTTCGTCGTATAACACAAGTGTTGAATAAGTTAGAACATTCTTCTCCCCAGGGGGAAAAAACAAAACCTGATTGGCAAAAAGAATTGAATTATATTATTGAAGGTGAAAGTACTGAAATCATACCAACTACTGTAATTTGTGATGTATATGCTGAAAGTAAACAACAAGATAAAAGAAAATTTGCTTTTGAACTCAAAGCGCCATTGCCAAATAGTGATCAGACAAAAGTTAGTAAAGAGAAAATATTAAAGCTCTATTGCATGGAACCGAAGCAAATTGATGAAGCATATTATGCTTTGCCCTATAATCCCTATGGAGACAGAAATAATTATTCATGGTCGTTTCCAGCACGATGGTTTAATATGAAAGAAGATGAGGTTGTTCTAATAGGGGATGAGTTCTGGGAAAAAATTGGAGGCAAAGGAACTTATCAAGCTTTCATTGACGCTGTCAATGAGATAGGGAGAGAGTATAAAGAAAAAATATATAAGGATTTTCTTGGCATTGAACCTCCTGCAGATGCTTTTGATGAACTAAAATAAGTTTATTGTTTCTCCGTATTACAAGCATCTTCGATAGCTACATCGAGAACAGCCTCTAAGTCAGATGTAAAGGCTGATTCCATTTCCTTTGCTACTATTTTTAGCTCGAAATCATCAAGAAAACGAAATAACTTTTTATTAGCTCTTTCCTGAATTTCTTCTTCCGTAATGTAAAATATTAATCTTTCATTATTGCCTCTTTTTTTAATTTCAGACAATTCTTTTAGTGTAAATAGATGCATTATTCAATACTCTTCACAAAATGCAATACTCAATCATAAATAGATAGACGTATAATTGAATAGCTTTATTCTCATTTTGATAGAAATGACTGACGTCTGACTGACGTCAACTATTTTCTTACCCGCAGAAATAATTCGCTGATCACAGGATTCCTGCTTTAAGTGACCAAACTCCTCTAGAGGGCGTTAAAACGCATGAAGAGAAGCGTACAGTCAAGAGACTGTTGGACAATTATGAAGCCGTGGAGGAAAATGCGCCCCCTTTAAACCCAGATTCATTTATGACAAACTGAGAAAAAAATTGGGACTTCCTCTTAAAGTGAATTAATACACTAGGGCCTAGGACTTCGACAGATTTAGCTTTTTGACGACTCTTTCGAGGTCTTTCCTATCAATCACACGCATTATAATAATGGTTTTATCATGTACCCTATAGAGGACTCTAAAATCTCCTGACCGAATCCTGTAGATCGGCGGTTTGAATCCTTTTATCTTCTTGATATTAGGACTTGGAGCAAAAG
>Ga0307380_10003459_pt1 | contig 21773 bp, 12 predicted proteins | sample UN3MG_FD_202239 | JGI IMG/M metagenome (GOLD analysis project Ga0307380, IMG submission 202239) | Soil microbial communities from Risofladan, Vaasa, Finland - UN-3 | ecosystem: Environmental > Terrestrial > Soil > Coastal area > Acid sulfate soil | place: Finland: Risofladan, Vaasa | collected... | reverse complement strand
CGTCCGGATGCCCTATTCCTGACGACCCCCACATGGAGCCTCTCACGGGGATTTGTAACCTGGTGTGAGGGATCATAATCTTTTGCATACCGCTTTTCTTCTTATTTGAAAAACCCTTTGTTGCCATACTGCAACTCACTTCGATAGAAAGGGCGCGCGTAACAATTGAGTGATCGGAATTATTTCCAAGATATTGAATATAATGGAAAAAATTCAAGAATATTGGTAACGTCTTGATTTTTATGATAGAAATTCTGTCTAAGGTATAAATACAATAAAACCAACACAAAGCAAATGAATCTATCAATTAGTATTTATTGTCTTTGGCTATGAGTTCCGCTCTCTCAATTGTATAGCCTATTTCAGATAGACTTGTTCCCGCAAGTCTGATCAAATCTTTCAGGAGTATCTCTGGTTCCCTTATCGGGCAAAATTGAATTATTTAAGGACGTCCCGGTCTATAACTTTTAAATACCAGGTGCTAAGCAGACGTCAATAGTCAATTAATCAAGCCTGACCCCATCCCTATAAATGTGATCCTCTTTCCCTCTCATGTGGCTGACAGAAATTTACCTCATCAACCTCTGGCTGCTGGGAGAGAAATGTAAACCAATCATTATCCGTGACGCCGGTGGAGCCCCACGGGAAAGCTCGCTAGTCCGCCAGAAGAACGGCGGATAAAAAACACGGCGGGCAAGCCCGTGGCACCAATTAGTTTCGCTGATTCGCTTCGCGAACGTCGGGACTTAGTGACACGACATCCCGATCGTAATCCCGACCACAAAAGGTCGGGATTAAAGCCGTAGCTTTCTTCAGTCGGGGTAAAGCCCTTCATTTACTGACTCATGGGACGTTAAGTTCTTTCTGTGTCAATGCCACTTTCATAGAGTTATTTAGTTATTTAAGGGCGTCCTCCTTTATCATTATTTAACTACTTAAGGTCGTCCCCCTTTCCCTCCCTATCTCAAGACTGCCTCAAGCCATTCTTGTTTGATTTTTCCTTGGGATAATAACCGCAAGTGTTTGAACATAAATATCAGATCAACTCCTGAAATGAGATGAACAGGGTACCCATCAGATAGCACTTCACGTTGAGCTTGTTTTGTAAAATAACTCGTAGTAAGAAATATTCCGTACTCTTGCCTAGATAGGCGTGCAACTAGTCGTGATACTGATTTGGGATCTACTGCTGTAGATCTTGCGTAACGTTTTACTTCGCCCCTGAATCTAATTTCGTATCCTATAGGCCTTGGTAATCTGAAGGTACCAAAGAAATCAAAGCCGCCATCTCCAGTTGCTTTAGTGCCACTTATATGATGTGTGATATCGGAAAGCTCTTGGAATAGTGAGACTATGACTCTTTCGAATTCATAGGGTTTAAGCGTCAACAACTGTTCGAGCACCTTGGAATCAATCGATTTTGGAGATGGTAATTGGTCTGCTTCAGATCTTATTCTATTTATCCAAATATCGATTGGTCTCTTTCTGCCTTTTTTGTAATCAATCCATGCATCGGGGCATTTTTCGTGAGAGTCAATATTTTTAGGGTCATTTTTACTGACTCTTGAATGCAACCAATCCACATGAACCTCTTCACAATCAAGAATTGTTAGGTTCGCATGATAGTTTCTTACTGGGGAGCCATGATCATCGAACCAAGATATGTCCAATTTATTAAGCACACACAAGCCATTGAACTTTACAATGCCTTTAGAAGGCTTTGAGAAATGTAAAATTGGAGGAATGAGATCAGTGTTTCCTTCTAGAATATAGTCGTATATCCGCCTTAAAAAAGAATTACCACTAAAATCGTCAATCGACTTATTGTTATGAGATTTCGCATCACCCCAATAAAAGATCTCAGCATATGAAAGATCGATTATGTCATCCCACGGGTTTAATTGCCCAGATGTCTTTTCATGAGTTACAAGGATTAGATAAGCAGGTAGTCCAAATTCGGAAAGATCAGATGTGTATTTAAGCGGCCTAATGCCCGGAGAATTGAGCATTCCACTCCCTTCAATATTAATCCAGCGTAGGAACTCATCATCTTGATGGTTCTTTCCACCTTTATCTATATAGGTCTTCCCAAGCCTGTAAATCATGAATTCTACCAAGTGCTAACGCCCGGGCTGACAGGTGCGCGGGTGCTTTTTCCGCGAATCCCTGTCCAGTCCGATGTTAGGTTTTCTATAGACGGCAATTTATCTAGGGCTTTTGGGGACATTCGTAAATAAGTAAGTGAGACAGTTCATGTGTAAATTATTTACTTTTTTACGGACGTCCCGCTCTTCCCCTAATTGTGCTCCCGCGAAGGTGTAGTTACATCTGAAATCGTAAAGTCATCTCCAAATAATCGAATTACATAAATGCAATACCTAAAAAGGACGACGTAAGAGCTCGAAGATCGATTTGAATCGCACATCAGTTGCCCCCGATGCGATGGCCTGAGCTTGCGCAACGGCCAACTGTGGATGCATGTTGTTCACTTCGCGACACCACAGTGGGTGCGTGATAATCTCTACGACGATTCCCCTTGTGCCTGCCGGAATGCCAACAAAGTTGACGGCTTGCCATCCAGGCTGAGCCGCGAAGTACGATGGGCAGACCGCAGGTAGAAGTTGCTGCCAATACGGCACGGTGAAGTCGATCTGAGCGTTCGGGTCCAGGGCCAAGCGCGCGAGGTCCAGTCCCAAGCGCCAGTCCAGGATGTTGTGAAATGGCAGGTTGAAGAAATCCCTCAGGCAATCCGGGCAGGATGTATGACAATCGAAAGCGTGTGCCGGGGCGATTAGCGGGTTGTAGAAAGTTGTCCCATTCTGTCCAACCACGAAACGCAGCAAGTCTTCAGCTTCGACCGGCGAACCCAAGTGAGAACTGTATCCTGCACCATTCTCGAGGCTGTCCGATAAAAAGACCTGGCCCGCAACGTTTCCGCTTGCATTTTGAAACACACGAAGCCCAACTTTGAGTTCACGTTCGTCGATATCGAGTCTGACCGCAGCAGCACGGCGCAGAAGGAATCCGAACGAGTACAGAGCGGCACGACAATTCAGATCGATCGGTGAAGACACAAGGCCAGCCGGCCAGTTGATGATTCCAAGCACCATGACATCCGTTTGTTTGATGGATGCAAGCGCCCTGATGTCCATGGGTATACCGCCGGCCAGAGGCGGGTTGTTGACTCCCACTTGATCAAGGGCATCCCGCAAGACCCATGTTTCACCTTGAGCCAACTTCTCAAAGCTGAACAAAAAGCCATTGTTGTCGTTCACGACGAAGACAGTTGCTTGGTCGCTACAGACTTCGAAGTTTGCCTGTTGCGTGCCTTGCAGTTGCGCTATGCCCATCTTGGGGCGCGAAGCGCGCGGTGTCCATTCGAAGAGACCTTCGAAATCCCTTGTACGCCCATACCAGGTGCGGAACCCCTTCGGTTCAGAGAGTTGAATTATCTGGTAACCTGGGCTGTCCTGCATTGTCCCTCCGCACACATGACATGCCTGTGCAGGATTTGAGCTATTGTCAACTGCCTGACAGCGGCGACAGAAGCCGATCGATCGGGCCGGTCCCAGGGGGCCTGGCATTTCCACAACCTGGTTGCCCTGTGGCTGATAGTCCACCACGCCGACCGATGTGTGAATCAGCCCGTCCTTCACCGTTTCTGCACGCGGCGCAAACTGGCTTATGGCGATATCCAGGTCTCGGTCCACGATTCCTCTTTCAGGCGGCCACTCGTGGGCCATGCCCGGTCGATCATGGAACAGGTATCGCACACGCGTAGGGAACCCGAACATCGGGAGAAGGCCCACATTGGCGAGTCTCTCGGCGACCCAATGTTGCGTCAGATTTGAATCATTCGCGGCGTTAGTGACAGCGGGTACGAGGTCGTGTAATACATAGTTCGTTAATGCCTGCCCCTGGGCGACCAGTTGAGGGTCGGTGAATGCGAGGAGCACATCACGGATGCGCGCGATTTCAGCATGATTGTTTTGTATCCAGTCAGTCACCAGGTCCGCAGTTGTCTGGCCCTGATTGTTGGCTGGCAGGCTCCACGCAAGCGCTGGACCGAACTCGCCATGCACACTGTCAGCTTGTCCTGCGGGAAAAAGGTTCAGATCGACAAAGGCCTTTCTTAGAACTTCCTTTACCAAGACCCGGCGCAGAATTGCTGTCCTGGAAACATCGACGTACGGTTGTGGCGGTGGGTCCGCGGTAATGCGCTCTGGCCTCTGGAAGTAGTAGTCGTCATGACTCCGCCCCCTGCACAAGGTCAGGGCAACGGAAAGACCTGACCCGCGCCTGCCTGCCCGCCCAACTCGCTGCTGATAGTTGAACCGCATCGGGGGCATGTTCGCCATCATGACCCCGAGAAGCCCCCCGATATCAACACCGGCTTCCATGGTCGTTGTGACGCTCAGCAGATCCACGGCATCCGTAATCTTGATTTCCTCCGGTGGCGGCAGTGTGATGTTCTGGAACAAACGCTGTCTTTTCCTTCCGTCAGCTTTGTCGGTCTGCCCGGTTAGCTCCTCACAGTTCAGCCTGAACAGGTCTCCTGTAGAAGCCAGGAAGCTGTAATAGTCGGAAGCCACGAGCACCGCCGTCAGTTGCTGTGGTGGGCCGAGAGAAGACTGGCAATCAACACAGACCCCACCGGCTGCGTGGAGATGGACCGTCCGGCACTGTGGGCACTCACGGAATGTGCCCGAATGCCTCGTCAGGCAGAGCGCCTGCACCTGCAACACATGCTGGTTCAGGCAACCCGCTGCATAGAGATAGTTCAGTACATCTGTCTCAAACGTGTTGGGATTGAGACCATTCTGCTGGGCAACGGCATGAAGGTAGTTACGAACGTAGGCAGGAACGTTTTGTTGGCTGGCGGCATCATGAGTAGATAGCTTTCTACGCGAACCCAGCAGCCGGATTGTGCCGTCAGCGGCCTGCTGCACCATGGGCGAGGGTGCGGGATGCGATAGCCGGTCAGTCGTGACGTAGGCAATGCACAGCGCTTCCAGACTCCTCCTGCCAGAGGCAAAGACTATATCCAGTGTTTCACGCCTCGACTGCCAACGAATTCGTTCCAGATGGTCAGCCTGCTCGGGAGTCAACTGGGCAGGGGGCCTCTCGCTTGGCACACTGTTCGGTGGCCAGTTGTACAGATCGCGCCAACTACCCGCTTGGGATTGCGCTTCCGTCCACAGGATCTCTTGACCATAGCCCCCGGGGTTCATTCCGTGGCGGAGCAGTTCAAGAGCCGCAAGGTAGGTAACGTGCGAGATCGGAAACGGTCCCTGCGCAGCCCGCGCCTGAATCATTTGTGCCGCTTGCTGGTAGGTACGACCCGCGTACTGCACGCACTGCTGATTCGCCCTCGCTGGATTGTGCCCCAGCTCCAGAACCAAGGCGTCGGTCGGGTTCGCTGCCTCAAAGGAGTCAGCCAACTCTTGGTCCTCATGAGTGAGGTGCTGGCCGGAAACCCGCGCAATGTATGCCAGCGCGCCAGCTCCTTGCGTCTCAATCTCAAGCGTCAGGGCTTGACGAAGGGCGTCGCGGTAGTGTGCGAAGCGCATGCCGGCGGAAAGCTTGGCTGCGTCCTGCCGGCTATCCGAGAATACCACAAGTTTCTGGGCATCGGGCGAAGAAGTGCCGATCTCCCGAATGACCGCGTCAGAAAGGACTTGGGCCACCTTCTGAAAGCCGGTTCGCTGCGTTCTAATCGGCGATCCTATGTCCCGGTGTGCCCAGTTCGTGTCACATCGAGGACAGCGTGAAGGATACGCTTGCCAAGCGCTCTCTCGGGACGGAGGGTTAGGGCCTGGGATTTCCCCATTCGGCCCGTGCATGTCTGGAACGTAGTACAAATAGCCCGTCACCGCAGGCGCGGGAGCACCGCCAAGCGCCACGCACCCATCGGCTGTTGACAGATGTGCAGCCTGCCACGCACGACCAACGGTGTCCTGTGTCCACTGTGGTGTAGCTGGATTTTGCCCTGCCCCACATGGCCAGAATACAGCAAACTGGGGGTATTCGCGTGATAGTGAGGCGATGTCTGGTGAAGACTCTAGATCGGGGTGGTCGGGACTCAAGTACCACTCGTTGGGGTTCACGCCTGTTTCCAGCCGGTATCCGCCAAGGAACACCTCCCCACAGGCTTCGCAATAAAGCAGTTCAAGTATCCGTGCGCCACACTGGCAGGTCAATGTTGGCGTGTAATGCAAATAGCCCACGGGACAGGGTGCTGCTCTGCCCTGGGCGCCGCTACAATGTGGATTGGAGCAAACCCAAAGTCCTTGGAGATTCCTGAAGAACAGGTGGGTGCGGATTGGCAGCGGAGCCACACCATCAGCATTCCTGGCGTATACAAGAGCCCCCAGAAGCCCCTCCGTACTGTCCCTTTGCTCCACTTCTGGCAGGTCGGGAAAGAGTGTCTGCCCGATTTCTTCTGGCGTCCTAGGCAGCACTTCCGTGCCGTTGCCCCCTGATGAGCAGGCTATTCGGACTGCGTCAGGAGCTAACACATGCCGTACAGCCGCGTCAGCAAACCGCGCCGGTGTCGTCGCCGCCGCATCAACAGGCCCAACCCCCGTCGCCGCGTGCAGGTCCTGCGCTGCTTGCTCAAGCGCCAGTGGATCGCCAGCTGTAACCGCCTGCCCAAAGTCCCGAAACGTCGCAGCGTGGCCCCGAACAGATTCCACAGCAGTGGCATCTGGCTGTATTATGTCGCCGGCGATGATACGAAATCGTGAACGATCTCGCCCAAAGAAGGCCTCCAGGTATGAGAGCCCTGAGTTGTCACCCGCAAGAGAGGCACTAGAGGCAATGATCCGCAACTGCGGGGAGGCAGGGGAGAGGCTCAACCGGTCAAGTAGAACTCGAAGAAGATACGCTACTTCCGTCCCTGGAGTGCCCCGGTAAGTATGTAGCTCATCGACGACAAGGTGGAAGACCCGGGAATTATCCTGCCGTAACCAATCTCGCGTCTGATCGAAGATCCCCGCCTCAATACTGCGCATCAACATTATGTTTAGCATCGAGTAGTTAGTTATGAGGATGTCGGGAGGATAATCCTGCATGTCCCACCGGGACCACATCTCGCCACCGTCCACGGTTGGAAAGAACCTGGCGGCCGGTGAACCGGCAACGAGTTGTGCATCAAGAGCGATACTCTGAAGTTCCGCCCGGACGCGGTTCAACTTGCTTCGGCCGCGCCCTCCTGAGATGGGTGTGCGACCTGTGTAGCGCCCGAAGTAGAAAGGGTTTCCGTTCCGGTTGGCTTGCAACCAGTCTCGTGCCGCCGGACAATCGAGACCCATTCGCATCCGGCTCAGTTGGTCTTCGACCAACGCATTCAACGGATAAAGGATGATAGCACGCAAGGCAGGACGGCGAGAAGCCGTGTCCTCGTGCTCCCGTTGCCCGACTCTCGGAGCCCAATTGCGGCCGGTTCGATGCGCAGGATTCCACCAATCCCAGTGGGGGCTACGTTGGCCGGGTGCTCCCCAACTTCTCGACTCCCGCACCAGTTCGCTCACCACAGGCAACAAGAAGCATTCTGTCTTTCCCGACCCCGTTCCTGTCGTTACAACCACGTCGTTGCCATTGACCACAACCTCCTCAAATACGTCACGCTGATGCGTGTACGGTTGCCTGGAGGCTGGGAAAAGCTGCAAGGAGACGAAGTCAACCAAGTCATCGACGTCATTCTGGCTCCAACTACCAGACAACAGATTCTGCGCAACGGTGGAGAAAGGCGCGCCACACGTTTGATAAGCGGGTAGGGGTTCAATCAAAGGTAATCGGTAGATGCGGCCATCAACGTCGAGCAGTTGCCGACGCTCGGTTACAAGATCCTCGTAGCGGAGGTCGAAGGGGCTATCCAGATATCGAAGATACATGTCTCGAAGACTCTCAAAAACGGCGGTCGGGCTTTTCATAGGATCTCCTGTTGTAAGACTCGTGCCGTAAGCTGCGCGACATGTTCGGTCACGTCTCTATAGACAAGGAGCTTCTTTTTGGGATCAAACCGCGCCGGGAAGCCTGAACACAGGCTCAGAGCGCGCTCCACGAAAAGAGGCGGCCGGCATATCGGCCGCACGCTTAGTTCAACCGTTTGTCTGTCGTAGCACATCACGCGCCGGCGTAATGGCATGAGAACGAAGAACTTCCCCATCTGTCCTGGCACGTGAATTGCGGAGGCACCTATGCGGACATAGTAGTAGGGCCTGCCGTACCTCGTGAACCGCAGCAGTTCAGGCTCTTCGCCAATACCGCTGGAGCCGGTCACTCCAACCCAGGAGAGTGTTTTCACACAGAATTTCTCTTTGCTCCAGCCTTCTCCGAAGGGCATTTCACATCTTGGCCAATGAATCAAAGACCCCACCAGAGGCAAGTTGACCAGGATGGCTTCAGGTGCAGAGGGCTGGGTCAAAATGCCCAAGCCCTGGGCGGGTCTCTCTATCCTGCCGCTGTCTGTGTCCTCAAGGCAGACGATGTCGGGGCACAGATCGTACGGGGTCTGTGACAGAGTCAAATCGCTGCCGACCTCGCGTATCCCGGCCAGAAGCCGCTCAGAGCGAGCCCCACAGAGCACTGCCCGCACTCTGTCCCTTTGGTGAACAACCGCAAATACGGGTGGCACAACTCGCCAGTCACCTTCCTCGGTGTTGAACTCCACATGCCCCAGATGTTGGAGATTGAACCGGACTTGTTGGTACAAAGGGAAGTCCTTCTGAACTTCTTCCTCTTCCCGCTGCCTATCCTCCAAATGCAGGCGCTCCACAGCAGACTTGAACTGGCGCCAAGAACCATGCCCCAAAGCCGAGGCCCAGAAAAGGAGGTGATTTGCGTTCATTTCTTCAACATCTTCCACAAGGATCGGGCGTGTGCCCTATACTCTCTCCAAAGGACGACAGCATTTGGGTCACTAGAATCCACAGAAAGGCCTTTCCTCGAAGCATTCAGTATGGCCGTAGACCATGCCAACACGCGGGTGGCTTCTTTCCCCGAGAAATGATGGCGTTGAGCTGGCGCTAAAGGCCTTGCATCCAAAAGGAGTATGCGCGTCGTCCCTTTGTCACATCCGAAAGCGTCACATGGCAGTGTCCACACCGGATGGAAGGTCACGCAGCCAACCTGTTTGGGGCCATGGATATGGGCACACCAAGCGATGTCCCCGGGCTTCGCGCCGAGGATCACAGAGCTGGAGGCGGGAACCACCACGACACGCAGAGTTTCCGTGGTTTCCGCGGCCACAAGCAGGGGTCCGCAGAGGTGGACGCGCGTCATCAGGCTGTAAGCATCCCATGCAGTCCACCCCTCATCTCTCTCAGAGATTCTGTAGGTTTTCGACATGTTGGCTAATGGGATTGACACGCGGTGCTCGCCGAGCCTGTCATAGCCTTTACTCCTGAAGGAACCGTCATCTCCAGCAACAGCTTTGTCACCATCGATGAAGACTTCAATCTCGGTCCCCATATCACCCGAAACAAAGATTTTGGGCGGGAAACCGCTGAGCCAGGTTGATTGATTGAGATAGATACCGCCTTGGAGATCGATCTCCAATTCAGGCGTAGGTTGCAAAATGCACAGAATCTCAGGACCTTTTTCAACTCTCACGACATTCCTGGGCACAACACCCCGGATAACCGTCCATCCAGCCGGAGCGCCGTATGAGTCATCCAGCTTTGTGAAGCCTGCACAGCCTGCTTGATAAAGAACTGTCTCAACTTCCGCCAGTAGCAAGTTCCGGCAAAGGAGAACGTGCTCTCGACCGATCTTGAGGCGCGTTTCTTGAGCGAACCCACGAAGGTCCCTATGGGTTGCCATGACGTACAAATCCCTACCGCTTAGATTCCAGTATCCTAGTACTTCGGACTCAGCGCACCCCTCCCACGCAATACCAACACTTAGAAGCTCGGAGAGATTCTCGGGGAAGACGTCCTCATACCACCCATCATGAACATCCGTGACCCTGAATCTGTTCTCTCCCTGGCCTAGTAAAATCTCCGCAGGCAAGTCGGCTTCGCGCTGGGGCAATAGCCCAATTCTCAAATACCCGCTTCTGTCGAAGAGCAACCTTACAGTCAGAGCAAGTGTTTTCTGGGGTGCTTGGAGTGTCGGTCGTCGTTTTGCCGATGGCTGTGGCGTTGGAAGCGGCTCTTGGCTGGGCGGCCGATACCGGCTGGGTTTCCGCAAACGGCAGGCCCTTTCACGCTCGATGTCCCCCCCGGCCTTATGACTTTCCGTGATCTCCGGCACCTCAGTGAGAAGCGGCTTATCAGCTACAGACTCTGCCTCGGGCCGCGTTCGGGTGGGTAGTTCTCGCCGTTTCCACTTCCGCTTGCTCTTGCGCTCCCTTCGCTGTTGCACTTCTGCTAGCGCCGCAACAGCAATTTGCTCCGTAACTCCGTCCGGCTTCCCTTCGACGCCCGCAGTCGACCGGTCTCGGGCGGGCCGACCGTCGGCAGCAGTCACTGCTCTAGCCGACTTTTTTTGTGGTTTCTCCCCAGTCTTCTTAGAGGCTGTCACCCTTTGTTCTTTCTTTTCTTTGGCCCCGCGTCCTCTCTCGGATGAATCCTCTGGTTCTCCTTTCTGTGGTCCTGCCTGGGGGGCTATTTCAGTGGTCTGTCGGCTAGCATCCGGCTTGGACATGAGTCGATCAGCATCCCTCTCCGTATGCGCTTCCGAAGGCTGCTTTTGAACGTCTTCTTCGGCTGTTCCATGAGCGGTTTCCTCCCCCCCGGGAGTCTTCTTTTCGGTATCATCAGCTCCTGAGGTAGGTGCATTAGCTTTATCAACCGAGAATTCACCTGTCTCCAACTGTGCCCCCACATGTTCGCCATCCTCAATTCGATCTCTACATGGCTCTTGTTCTTTGGCTGGCAGCCTAACCTCCTCGGTAGAGGAGGCCGACCCACTTACATCAGTCTTGAGGTCATTATCGGTTGGCAGTTCAGATAGAGGTTCTCCCTGCGCCTTTGGTTCTTCGTATCTTTTATCAAGCTGCCGAATTAGCTCGGACTCAATTCCGCATGTGCCTGGTGGCAAACCTTCAGTGAAGTCCCTCTGCCCCTCATCCGCTGACGCCTTTTTAGGACGAGCATGTTGTACCTCAGGTGCAATTGCCTTGACGTTATCGGGGGTGTCGGAAGGCTGCTGACCAGAGGCCGTTGGCTCGCCTCTGGCGGCCATACAAGGAGCGGAACCTACATGCTCGGCTGCTTCCCCCGTATGTGCTGTCTTCGCCTCAGCCTGAGGCGCACTGTCTTCTGCCTCGGACCTTTCGACTGCGGCCCCGGGGTGAGGGCTACGCCACCCCCGTGATTTCTTGCGGTGTCTGGCCAGCAGGAGATACGCCAGACCTACCGCAACACAGCCCAGTATAATCAGTGATGCTATTCCGACCCAAGACATGTTATATATCACCCTCTTGAGGGCCTTCACCCGCCCTCGTGAGTTCTTGACTGCCCATAGACGCATCTGAGCCGCAGTGCGCAACGAGTGCATGCGGGATTTCGTGCTATGCATACAAGAGCAGAAACATCCAACAGCCCGTAATTGTGCGCTGCGAAACGTTCCCTCGGCAAGATCGCCCATGCTAGTGCCCATACGTGATGATTGCGCCGTAGGTCCCTGCCGAAATCATCGCCTGTCAACCGGCCTAGAATCCGCAATATATTCGCATCCACAATCGGCACGCGGGTACCGTAGTGGAAGCAGGCGAGCGAACAGGCTGAGTATAGCCCCACATACGGGAGCCCAAGCAGATCGTCAATTTCCCTGGGTACTCTACCCGAGAACTCTGAGACAATGGCCTTTGCCATCGAAGTTAATGCGACAAAGCGTTGACGCTGGAGACCAAGAGGCTCCAGGAGCCGAAGAAGCGTCGCCTTCCGTGCACGAGCAAGGCTCGCTGGTGTCGGGTATCTATTTGAGAGATCCAGCCAGATAGGCACAACATCACTTGCCTTGGTTTGCTTAAGGAGAGTCTCGGCAACAAGGAGGCGGAAAGCCGAAGTGCGCTTGCGACGCCATGGGAAATGCCTGCCATGCTGTTCATAGTACTGCCAGAAGAACCTTCGGAGACACGCCGTGAGTTCATTCCGCGGGCTGGTTTTCTTCGAATCGAGGAACAGCCTGAGTTGCGTTTGCTTGATTCCACGGTTTCGAGGACCGTTATCGCGCAGTAGCTTTCTTTTCGTCGCTTGATGCATACAATGATTTCCTTATCCGCTCTGCCAGGGCAAGTCCCACGGGAGGCGGTACAGCGTCGGATATAAGCGTTATCTGCTGGCTCAAGTTCCCGCAGAGTCGATAGTTGTGAGGGAAGCCCTGGAGTAGCATGGCCTCGTACACGCTCAGCCGTCTTTTCCCAGAGGGATGCACATGCACTTCCCGATGTCCGTATGCAACTGTAGGACTTGGCGAATCCCAATCGAGCACCCGAAAAGGCCTCCCTTTATTGCTGTTCCCCTCGCGCGTCAGAAGCCCGTTCAAGAACTTCGGTGATCGGGGCCGCATGCACCAGTGATTGGGATGGAAAGAGATCTGATCAACTGTAAGATTCCGCGAGAAATAGACAGGATCGGGCAACCCCCAGAGAGTATCCCGGACCGTTAATGGTGTGTATTGAGCAGTCTCCGGAAACGAGAAAGATATGGTGCGACACTTCTTCCGATTGAAACCGACAACGAAGATCCTCCGCCGACGCTGGGGGACGCCAAATTCCTGAGCATCCAGCAAGGCCACTTGGATGATGAAACCAGCCTTTTCAAAGAGGCCCTTCAATTCAGTGAATAACGTGTTATGATTCCTACTGTTGAGCCCGGGGACGTTCTCGAATACGAAGAAATCAATGTCGAATTCTTTCCGCAAGACGGCGAGGTGAGCTGCGTATTTTGAAGGCAGTCGTGAGCGAGCGTCATCGTCTTTCTTGTGGACATTGCCAAAGGAAAAAGCCTGGCATGGTGGGCCTCCGATCACACCGACCGGAACATCCCCTTGGGCGAATTCCGAGATGCAATCAACGATATACCTGCGGTGTACAGTTGCCAGATCACTTTTCAAAACGCTGCAGGTGGGATGGTTGAGCATAAAAGTTTTGCACGCTGCTTGATCACTATCAATAGCCAAAATGGTGCGAAATCCCGCCTGTTTGAAACCTAGGTCAAGGCCACCTGCGCCACAAAAAAGGCTTATGATTGGGATTGCGTCTACGATTCTGTGTTTTTTATGATCGCCTGGGCTTTCCATCTCTCGACTTCACTCCTTATGGATTCAAACACCCACTTTCTCTCTAATCGTTAGGTTCAATTAGATATTGTCAAGGCCTTTTGAACCTTTCTTGGTCGAATGCAATCATGATCGTGAAACAGGGCACGTAGAAATATTGGGGCCATACATAAAATTATAATATTCAATCGTGAAAAATTGAGGTTAAGTCTGCTCTTGACTCATGTTATGTTTTTCTTGCTTAACACCACGTGTCATTTACCCCGACTGCAGAAAGCCACGGCTTTAGTCCCGACCTTTTGTGGTCGGGATTATAGCCGGGATGTCGTGCCACTAAGTCCAGCAGTTCGCGAAGCGAATCTGCGGAACCAAGTGGCGCCACGGGATTTCCCGTGGGGCTCCACACAAATAGACGTAAAAAAGCTCCACGAACATTGCGTTAGTGGAGCTTTTTGAAAACCTTTTTTTAGAACAGTAGCACAAAGTACCCTCCTTGAAGGGGTGAAATTACGTTGAAAAAAGCCTACGCTTGTGGTTGGGGTTTGTCAAGGGATAACGCTCTGATGAGCGGCGTTAGGCAAAAGGAGCGTTTCTCTCTAGGAGCGCTTTGCTTGAGGGGAGATGCAGGGAATATAGCGTTAAACTGATAGGAAATTTGAGGTGCGAGTTACGAGGTGCGGGTTTCGGGTTTCGAGGTGCAGGATTAATCTTTTTGAACTTGTCGTTGAGCTATTACAATCTCTACGTTTCTTCTACGCCTTCCTTTAATATATCAAAATAATCTTTATAGAGAAATTTTCGGTTGCGGGCATACCCTGTGATTTCATTGAGTATCCCGAGTTTTATCATCTGTTTCACCAAGCGACCTGCAGTGGCATGAGAAATCCCTGTCAATCGACGAATTTCATGGGTGGTGATCAATGGATTCATGAAGAGGTGATTGAGCAGCTCTAATCCATTGGGGCTGTGAACAATGCGGGCTCTATCCCGCTCTTGTAGAGATAGTATCTTTTGAGCAGCTTCCGTCGACTGCTTGGAGATCTCATATACTCCTCTCAGGAAAAATTTAAGCCAGCCCTCCCAATCTCCTTTGTTTCTAATATTGTTCAAGCGATCATAGTACTCTTGGCGATTTTGCTTAAAATAGTAAGATACGTAAAGCAGAGGTTGTTTTAAGATGTCATTATGAACTAACAAAAAGGTAATGAGGAGACGCCCAACTCGCCCATTCCCATCCAGAAATGGATGTATGGTTTCAAATTGGCCATGGATAAGTGCATTTTTAACGAGAATTGGTAAATCATCTTTCTTGTGAATAAATTTTTCCAGATCACCCAATGCTGTCTGCATATCATGGGGAGGTGGTGGAATAAACACTGCGTTATGCATAGTGGATCCAGGTGGCCCTATCCAGTTCTGGCTGGTTCTAAATTCACCAGGTGTTCTGTGTTCTCCGCGTACTCCTTTTAACAATTCTTCATGGATTTCTTTGATGAGACGAAGTGAAACAGGTAATGTTTTTAATCTCTCCAAGCCTTTGTTCATTGCTCGAATATAGTTTACTACTTCGTCTACATCTTTCGCCATCTCTCCCGTGCTTTCATAATCGAAAATGTCTAAAAGTGTCGCCTGTGTTCCCTCAATCTGAGAGCTCAACACAGCCTCCTTTCGAACATATTGTGCTACAAACAAATCTGGATTGGGGAGGATTGTTGCAATTCCATCTAGCCGGCCTAACGCCATATCTGCTTGTGAAAGTAATTGTTGTAGTTCCGTATCCCAGATAATAGGAGGCTTCGGTGGGAGAGGGGATGGGATAAAGGCCTTATAATCAGCCGGTTGAGTTATATATCTTCCTGCTCGTGTTGGGGGATTTTCAGTTTTCATTTATGATAATATGCGTAGCAATTAAGATTTATATTTTTAATTTCACCAATAAATGAAAATATAAATAACTAGTGAGTGCTGTATTTTCATTGATGAATGCATAGACCAGTATAGCACTTTATATTTTCAAATCAAGTAAAATAATGAAAATATAGAAAGGTCATACTTCGTTTGCTTCTTGTTTTCTTTTTTACCATACCGAGCTTTTGGATTCATTGGGGCAAAGAGAGTGAACTCACAGCTTATAGCTCACAGGGAAAAGGCTGCAGGTATAAGGCGGAGCTCCCCAGTGAAATACGCTGCGCTGTCACTGTCGTGAATTTCACGGGGCAGGCCCCAGTGAAATACGCTGCGCTGTCACTGTCGTGAATTTCACGGGGCAGGCCCCAGTGAAATCCGCCATCCCGCCAAAAGAACGGCGGGTAAAAATTCCGGCGGACAAGTACGCCCCGGTGGAATAGGTGCTGATTCCACCCTAGGTGAACACCCGGATTCTCTTGTACAAATGTACCATAATCCAAGACCGCTTCTTTGGAGCGTCAATTATAGTCTATCAGGTGTTCACGTTTCAACCTTACATCTGATAAAAACGGTTCATGTTAATTCTTAAATGACATAAGCGAGGAAATAATTGTAACAGTTGCCTGAATATGTTACTGGATCTATCCATGGTTGAGCCCTCCTTTGGTTTTTTTTCTTTTGGCATAAAACTCATTTCAAAACAGGGTTCAACTTTAAATTCTTAATGTGGACACAAGTGAAAGTATAGAGTGATTAACAGGAAAACGATTGATAAGGGGGCAGAAATGAAAAAAAATGTGTTTTACAGGTGTTTATCATGCTTAACCGTTATACTGACGGTCATCTTCTTATGCACATCAGCACAGGCAGCCGAGTTTACGGCGGATATATTCGAGCGTGTATTTAATCATGACGTTACAGGAAAGATATACGTGAAGGACGCAAAATACCGTATGGACCTGGATGACAAGAAGACAGGAGAAAAACCTGTCATAACCGTTGATCGGAAAGGGGGCTTTACAAGGCTTTTCAATACGAAAACAAAACAATACCAGGAGGTCAAGAATTTTACATTTCAGGCTTTCATGGTTGATCCGTTCCAGTCCCTTGCGAAGTGGGACAGTGTTTTACAGAAGAAAAAGGTTGGTACCGAGTCGGTGGCAGGGTACGTGTGTAACAAGTATGAGTACTATGACGGTACAGCTAAGCTTGCTGAGGCATGGGTTGCCAGAGACCTCAAATTCCCCGTTAAGATGCACATCAAAAGTGGACGGAGCGATGGAAATATAAAGGTGAAAACCAATATTGGCGATACGATTGTCAAACTGAGTAACATCAAGAAAGTTTCCGTGGATGTCACTCTGTTCGAAATTCCTGCAGGCTATGCCAAAGCGGAAGAACCGAAACGTCCAGCCGCGAAGAAACCTATTTCATTGTCGGCGGTCTCGGGTACAGTGAAAGGGAAAGCACCGTGGGGACGTCGCATTGCCGTCGGGGGAGAGATGGTGGTGGCGGTGAACCCTGGCCAATCGGTTCAGCTGAAGGTAAAGAACCTGGTCAAAGAGGAATCAGTATTTACAGTGAAGGCCTTCAGGCAGGGAAAGGCCATAGATATAGACATACCCGAAACCTGTTCTCTGAAAGGGAAAGGGCAAACCAGGGACCTGTTATTAGGCCTCCAGAATAAAGCTGAAGAAGTTGCTGTCCGGGTGGAAAAGGGGCTGGTTGTGGCCATGGTAACGGCACAGCCGTCAGCCTTTGCCAGGGAAACGGTCAAGGAACTCTTTCTCATGGGCTCTGGACAGGGCTTTTTCACAGATACCAAGAGGAAACTTTCCGTAACGTTGACCGGTGACAGTCAGGATGGTCCTGATTCCGAGGTCAAGATAACTTTTTACAGGGGAAGCTACACGGACAAGCTTCTCGAAGAAAAATTTATTCTCAAGAACGAAACGTCAAAATCCTGGGAATTTGCCCCGGATAAAAAGGTACAAACGCTTGAAGTTGCTGTTAATCGCACGGGAGCTGTAAAGTTCAGACTTGAGCAGCCCGCGCCCGTACAGACAGCACAAAAACACAGGATTATAGCCAAGCCGAAACCCCGATTAATGACGCATACCTTTGCCCTTAAGAAGCCGTCGGGACGCGGTGAAATTCTATATCCGGGGAAAAAGCTGGTAATTACTATAACCGGTGATAGCCCGAGCCGTTCTGTTACCCGGGGAGATTTTACCCTCTATACGGGAACTAACTACCAGGGTAAAATAGGAACAATCAAGTACTCCGTTAATCATGGTCAGTCGAAATATTGGGAATTCTCCCAGGATAAACGCGTGGGGTCTATTAACCTGTATCTTCTCAGTGGAGGTGTGAAGGTAAAACTTGATCAGTCTCCGGATGCCGGCATTCCGAGCACCGCGAAGGCACAGCCTGCTGTAACGACTCCGGCTGCCAGCGTTCCTGCCGGGAAGGACAAATCCAGGTCAGCCGGTCCCCGTCTTTCAAAGGAGGAAAACACGGTAATTCTGAAAGCCATCAATGCCAACGATGTAGCCACGGTAAAGGCATATCTGGACAGGGGTATGGATCCACATTCCACAGTTTACGGTTCTCCGCTCCTCCAGAAGGCTGCCAATCTGGGCAGCGCAGAGATGGTCAAGCTTATACTCTCCCGGGGTGGTGATCTTAATTATAAATTCAGGAATGGCGACAACGCCCTGGCATTGGCTATGAGTAACCGCAAACACTGGCGGGAGATTGTTCCGGTATTGATCGAGGCAGGCATTGAGATAAATAAGCAAACTCCCTTCTGGAAGATAGTTTTTAAAACAAAAAATGGAGAGTTCGAGCCAGGCGCGGAAGAAATTCTGGAACTCCTGCTTTCAAAAGGGGCTCATGTAGATTGTCCGATAGTCAAAGATGGAACCACATCCCTCATGTACACCGCTAAAATGGCATGGCTGAAGCCGGTAAATTTCTTCCTGGTTCATGGTGCCGATGTAAACGCAAAGAATACAAAAGGCGATACTGTCCTGAGCCTGGCCATGAAAAAACAACCCAGGGAAAGACCGTATCAAATAAATAACCGTAAGGCCATTATTAAACTGCTGAAGGCTAAGGGCGCAAAGTGAAAGGGCGGTCCGTGTTTCATAGACGTAAAAAAAGCTCCACTAAGTAAGTCTTAGTGGAGCTTTTTGGAAAAGCCTTATGTTGGAATTGCAGATCCCCAGTGGCATAGCACAAGGCCCCAGTGAAATATATTTTTGATTTAACGGAGCAAGCAGAGCTAACAGGATCAATGAGCGCCCAGTGAGATAAAATTACTTGAAAATTTTATGCAATCCCCCTAAAATTGTGAGGGGTAATGAGCTTTGTCATCAAGTAGTTAACCTCACCCGTGATAGCATTACATTTCTGCGCCTTGGTTTAAAAAAAGTCACATTTCCTAACTCAAAGTCATCAAATACGACAATTTTTAAACCATAGAGGAGTGTCACGGTTCTGACATCTGTTTTTCCTATTCCTTTTCATACCTTTTGATTTCAGTTGCTGGTATCCTCAAACAACACCTGATCTTGGTCTGCCTCTCATAACAACCCTTGCTTTTAGGACACGGTAGAATTTACTATCAGATGAGTTCTTCAAATGAGGCCAAGCAAAATGACAAAGATGATTCCTGTAAGGAGGGAAAAAATGGTTGTATGATCGTCCCCTGCACAGGCGGTGGGGATAATTTCGTCCAACGTGATATAAATCATCAGGCCTGCTGTAGCACCGATTATAAAACCAATCACTCCCGGCGTAATATAGCCAAGTATATATCGAGCCAGGAGATAGCCGATCAATAGTGGTACTGCGGTGGAAGATGATATGAGGAATGCCTTCAGGCGATTGCCGGTGGTATGGTAGTAGGGTGCTGAGGTACAGATTCCCTCTGGAATATTGTGAATGGCTATGGCCAGGGCAATGATTAACGATACTTTGGTCTCCGCGACTGCACCGATGGCAATGGCCATACCTTCGGGAAAGTTGTGGAGAAATATACCGAGAATGAGGTAGATTGAGGTGCGCTGAAGGTTACAGCCTTGCTCCTGAGTGCAAAGCTCTGGGTGAACGTGGGGGATAATTCGGTCAACCCCGTACATGATCAGGGAACCCATGATTATCCCAGCCACGCATATGCCCACCGAGGAGATATGAATGCTCTCAGGTATAAGTTCCAGAAACGAAATGCCAAGCATCACCCCACCTGCAAAACAGAGCATGTTGCACATATACATCAAGGATGGCTTCTTTACCACACCAATAATGGAGCCGATAATAGGCCCGAGAACAGAAATAATAACGATAAAAACAACGGGGTCCATGACCACCCTTAATTGTCTTGTTTAATAGGAAAGCCTTTTGCGTCTATTATTTCTACGCCTGCTTCTTTGATTAAAGCCATAGCGGGATACTGTTATAGTGTCTATGTATGATCACTACTAACCGCCATCCAGGCCATGACGTTCTGCCTTTACATACCATGATGAGGGATCAGTCAAGTATTCCTCTGTGTCCTTGAGAGAGAGGTAATGCTCGTGCTCAATTTTGGAAAGGAGGTTGAAAAACTCCTTCTCTTTTGGATCAGAGACATTATCTCTCAGTTGAGCATAATTGGATGCCCCTTTGGACTCAAATTCGATTGCTGTCTGGATGGCTTTTAGGTCATCATCGTCTTTTTCAGGCATTATATCTACACCTTTGACTGAGTCTTTCAAAAGATCTTTAACGATCGTGTCTTTTACCTTGAGGGGAACGGTTTTAGGCCATTTTTCATTCCTATCCCACCTCTCATGGACCTCCTTTAACCTCTCATAATGTTCTAATTCCTCATCTGCAATCTGGTTAAACATGGCTTTGCCGACAGGATTTTTTGTCCTCCCGGCATTTGTTAGATAAAATTCTCGCTCCCTCATCTCATTAGCAAGGGCGACCTCCAGTGCATTTAGATTTTCTTGTTTCTTCATAATAGCTCTCCTTTTTTAATTATACTACGGCGTTAGGCTTTATCTTTTTTATCACAGTTCAGTTGAAATTGTCAAAAATTTGAACGCCTTCAGCCCTCGGTTCATTTCAGGGTCAGGGCCTGTCCATTCAAGGGACGGGCTGTTGACTCATTAATACCTTTGGACTATACTTCGAGCATGCACCATCCATATCATTCAATTAGAGAGGGGGAACGCAATCATGGCCAATAAAAGTGAAAAAAACCTCGGCTATGCCTTTGTCGCTGAATCAAAGGCATATGCCCGGAACTCTGCCTTCGCCTTGAAGGCGGATCAAGATGGTTACCCGCAAATAGCCCGCCTCTTTCGGGCTGTAGCAGATGCAGAATCAGTCCATGCCAGCCGTTACCTGAAATTAATTCGGGGCAAGATTGGCTCGACAGAAGAAAACCTTGAGGCCGCCTTTCAGAATGAGATCAAGGCCAATGTGGAAGAATACCCGAGGCTGATCAAAGATGCATCAGAGGAAGGGCAGAAGGCTGTAGAGGATGCCTTTTCCCAGGCCCGTGATGTGGAAAGCCGCCATGCCGATCTCTATAAGAAAGCCATGAATAATATGCTCTCAGATCGCCAGAGTCAGTATTATGTGTGCCAGGTCTGCGGGTATATAAGTGAGGATGAAGCTCCGAAAAATTGTCCCGTCTGCGGTGCTGACAGAGGAAATTTCAAGGTGGTGGACTAAAGAATAGAGCGTAGATGCCCTTCTATCTCACCCCTGGGGAGAGCCCCCACAAGGCTTTCGACAAATTTCCCATCCCTAAAAAAAAGCAAGGTAGGAATACTCCGTATGGCGTATTGTGAAGCCGTCAGAGGATTTTCATCCACGTTGAGCTTTGCAATCTTGACCCGGCCTGCATATTCTGAAGCCAGCTGCTCAAGGATTGGTGACACCATATGGCAGGGACCACACCATGGGGCCCAACAGTCCACTATTATCGCACCTGGATACGAGAGCACCTCCATGCTGAATGTGCTATCCTTAACAGTCACAGGATGGTCATGAACAGCACCTACTGTGAGAGGTCTTCGACACTTGCCGCATATCGGTTTATCCTGTAGCCTGCTCTTTGGTATTCTGTTTTTCGTGCCACAGTTTGAACAATGGATAATTGTGCTATCGTGATTCACTGTAACCTTTGCATAACCCATATTTTATTAACGAGGGTGGGCTTTTCTTCAGTTCCAAGGCTTCCGGGCTGGTTTTTTCAGCAACGTATCTACAGGGGAGTTTTGCCCATCTTCCCGCTTCCGGCGGGATTTCCCCCATAGATACATTGCGAAAAGACAGCGCCCTTCGACTCGGCCGAGCTCGTCGCGGGCCACCAGTCACTTCATAAAAGTCCACCCTCGTTTTTAGGGTACCATGAATTATTATGTTTTACAAACGGCTCTCACTTAAACCCCTATTCAAGAAAGGATATAAAGGGATTTACTCTTTCTGATATTTCCCGGGAAACTTAGTGTGGATATGCCCCTTGCCCTTCTCCCTCAAGGCAGCAGCTTCCTTGAGAATGTGATTAAACCGGTGTTTCAATTCATAAAATCCATGCCACCAGGCATAATCAGGGGCCATCATGGCAGCACCCA
>Ga0307380_10003458_pt1 | contig 21782 bp, 18 predicted proteins | sample UN3MG_FD_202239 | JGI IMG/M metagenome (GOLD analysis project Ga0307380, IMG submission 202239) | Soil microbial communities from Risofladan, Vaasa, Finland - UN-3 | ecosystem: Environmental > Terrestrial > Soil > Coastal area > Acid sulfate soil | place: Finland: Risofladan, Vaasa | collected... | reverse complement strand
GAAATAGAAAAAAGCCCGGCTGTGGAGAAGCTGATCGATGATAATGAAGGAGTCATAGATGGGGAGGTCGTGCTGATAGATCGCAGCGACTATTCAAGGCTCAGCTATTTCGCGCATAAAGAGCTTGAGAAGCACAAGGACGATCCCAAAGTCAAGGAAATTATCAAAAGAAAAAGCTTGGCACTGGAAAAAAAGCAAAAAGACGGACTGAACCTGGTATTAGCTCTCGGCGCCGGAATTGTCTTGTTGTATGTGTTTTTCTCCGTTATCAGCTTTTTCTTGTGTAATTTCTATACTCGCGCTTTGCTCCAGAGCCTGCCCCCGAATCTCGAGTTCCGCCCCTCGACCGCATTGCATAAGCAAGGTGCGCTTTCCCGTGCCTTCCCGGGCAATAAAGAGGGGGGGGAAGAACAGTATCTGGTGCTTTATTTCTTGCGGCCGGCTCTGAAAAGAATAGATCTGAAACTCATGGGAGAAGTCACCACCGAGTATTATCAGCTTTCGCTACTTGCCCCCGATCTGCTGGTGATACCTCGAATCCCTGAGGGCGATTCAATCGCGGTTCGCAAACATTATAGCCAGCAATTGCCTTCAAATTTAGGCGCTTTCCTGAAAGTCCCTTTTTTCAGCCTCAGCGTAAACGGACAGATCGAGCTGGCAGCCTATGAGACAGAATGGAGCAGTCTTTTACCGGGCTTGATTCATATTAAAATCAAAGATAGCCAGAGTGCCGTTGTTGCAGAGGCGTATGTGACTGAAGACCGGTTGAACATTCAGTTCAACGGATTTGAAAACCTGTCCAAAGATGAAGTTCGGCTGTACGCCACCCGGCTGGTGCTGCTTTTTTCCCTGCTGGATATTTAAAACTGGTCCCAATGAAATTTCTCTCGGCGGCCTCCATCTCTTCCGGCAAGTGCTGAATCAGTTGCCCGGATGAATAATATTGTTTCCGGTGTCATGTCCCGGAAATAAAATTCCATATTTCGTAAGGGCGCCCCCGCATGTGCGCCTACCGGGCAGGCACACGGGTCTGCCCCTGCAGCCTGATCTGTCGACTGAAAGTCAGGCTTATTTTCTGTGAAAGTCTCCAATTATTTAACTCTTTACCGTTTTGCAATTTTATTTTATCTTTTTTGATTCGTTTGTCTCGATCTCGGACCCTGCATTGGATTGATGAATCTTATCACTGGAGTGCGGCACTATTGTCTTTGGTCGGTCGAAAGAGTTTCAGCGATGAAATGTGAAATACAGATAACAAGAATATTGAAACTGCTATTAGCTCTGGCAGCCTTTTCACCGCCTTTGATCCTGGCCCAAGGAAGTTCACAAATGGATCCTGATCCTGCTCTTAAATGTCTGGAATCCGTGCTTGCTGAGGACCGTTATATCGCTTTCTATTCGGATACTGTTCTCTCTCCGGGGACATTGAACGAGGCGAGTGATGTTATTTTTGTCAACTGCAACGGAGTGGTTGATTGCCGCCTGGATGGCAGTGTTATTATCCTGAACGGCGAGCTAAGCCTGAGGGCTCAAGCGGAGGTGGCCGGTGATGTGGTGCTTGTACGCAGCAATATGTTCAAGTCCCGCAAAGCTGTAGTGGCAGGGGAAGTTTTGCGGACATCTTCCGAAGAGAGTCTGAAGCTGGTGCGGGAAAGGATGAATAGTCGCAAGCTCAGGAGAAACCTGCCATTTCGAGTCAGGCTTAAAACAAACCGGATGGGTGGGTTTGCCCTGGAGGGCTACGACAGAGTAGATGGTTTTTCAGTCTCCTGGGGAATGGATCTGAAGTTTCCGGATTTGGGAGATTTCACCTTTTTTAAAGCAAAGATAATTACAGCTACCACCCGCCAGGCAGTGGGTTTTGATGCAACCTACCAACTGCCGCTTGACCGCCAGGGGCGTTATATTGTCGGGGTGAGAGCCAGATCAAAGACCGATACCAATGACCGCTGGCGCCTGGGTGATCTGGAGAACGCATTTAAGGCCTTCATTGCCGGTTACGATAATCGCTTTTACTTCCGCAGGGAGGGGTATTCTGTCTATTTTCGCCGGAATGTGGGAAATCATTCCTACCTCAGCCTGGGTTACCAGAATGAGCAGTATTTCAGTTTGAAAAATCTCTCCCCTTTTACAATGTTCGGCTCTGAAAACTTCCAGCCCAATCTCCCGGTCTCTTCCGGCCCATTGAGAAGTCTCCTGCTGGAGGGTGTACTGGATACTCGCAACGATCCGTTTTTTACCCTTTCCGGTTTTCAATTGGAGATGCAGGGGGAATTGGCCGGGGGAGCGCTCGGCGGGAAATGGTCTTTTGCCCGAATCGATCTCAGCCTGAAAAGATGGGATACTTTTTCCGGCATACACCATACTTTTTTCTGGGTCAAATGGGCCTGGGCCGACCAGCCCCTGCCTTTCCAGCGCAGCTATACTCTGGGCAATACCCTGCGCGGTTATGACAACTTCGCTTTCTCAGGAGATCGGATGTTGATGGCTCAAGCTCTTTACGGTTTGAGCCTCCCGGGAATTCCTGTTGTCGAATATCTGTTTTTCCGCTGGCGTTCGGAGTTGATTTATGAAACCGGAATCGCTTTTTTCCATGGGGATCCTCGACTGGGATACGACAGCTTGAAACATGATCTGGGAGTCGGTTTCAGCGGTGATACCATAATCGGCCGGGTCGGAATCCATCTTTTTTACAGCATTGATGAGCCCTCCCGGATCGGGCCAAAAATAACTGTCACTTTGAATATGAATGTTTTCGACTAGTACCATGTATCACTTATAGTTTCGGGTAAAGACGATTCAGTTTTATACGTGCGTCGGTGGTGGAGAATTGCCAATGAATCTTGGACTGCCGGTTGTTTCGGTCGTTCTCCCACGCAGCGATGTTTCTTTGCATTGTTTCCAAGTCGGGTATTCGCCGGTCCAGACACTGCCCGTTTAGGGCGCTAAGCTCAATCTCCGCCATGTTGAGCCAACTGCCATGCTTTGGTGTGTAATGTATTTCGATTCGTTCTGCTAACCGCCGGGCATGTTGAGGTTCAAACGTCTCGTAGAGGGAAGCAAGGCAGTGCGTATTAAGGTTATCCAGAACCAGGCGTACTCGGATGGCGTTTGGGTAGCGTTCCTCAAGCATGCCTTTGATCCACCACGCCCAGTCTTTTCTTGTTCTGTGTTCGGTGGCCACAACGTGGCGTTTACCGGTCAACGGTTCCACTTCGAGAAAGATCTGGGCAACGCCGTTGCGGACATATTCATGGTCCACCCGTGCCGGTCTTCCCGGCGAACAGGCTATTGCCTCATGCACTTCTCCAATGAGTTGTTTGAAGGTTTCATCCATACAGACCGTCGGATAGTTGGGATCATACGGCAACTCATAGACGGCAATGACGTCTTCCATATTGGCTACAAACGCCGCGCTCTCCTTCGGCGGGATTTTCCAGTACTTCCGGAGGTGAGGCTTAAGTTCGTTTTTTTTAATATGCGCTGCACGGTCATGTGTGACACACTTGGGGCTAGATTCAGTTCCACTACCTTTTCAGCTAACAGTCGAACAGTCCAGCGCCGCCGGCCCTCCGGCGCTTCCGAGCAGGCCAGGGCGATCAGCCGCGCCTCAAAAGCCCCATCAAAAATCACTTCGCGCGGTGGCTTTTCCGATCTCCTGCGCCCCAACGACGCGGGAAGCCCTTCTTCCACGAAGCGCTTCTTCAGGTGTTCGATCGTACGAGATGTCACTCCCATGGCCTCGGCTGTATCTAAAACAGTCCAGGCAGGCCCCTGCGGGCCTGCATCACATAGGAGTAAAGCGCGTGCGTAGAGAAATCGTTTCGCATTGGTTCTGGCTGTCTTCGTCAAAGCTTCGAGTTCATGGCGTTCTTGGTCCGTCAACGTCACACGGTAGCGTGGCTTCATGGTAAACCCTCCTTTGGGATTTACCATGAATATAATATCTTTATACGAAAATAGCAATGTTACATAGTACTAGTCTGGAGAATGATATTGATCGCAAGCATTGTCCTTGCTGTCTCTATTCTGGTGATCGCCCTGGTCTATGATATCGTACGCAACCGTAAGGTTCGCTTTCGCACGGTAAACCTTCTGCCCGGGAATGAGCGGGCATCCGCCGAAGAGAATGCGCTGAGCATTCTGCATATCTCCGATATCCATCTTAAGGACTCTGATGTCGGCAGTCTAAAGGCTTTTGAAGCTTTAGCGGAAAGACAGTGGGATTTTATTTTTATTACCGGCGATCTGACCGATAATGATTCAGGCATCGGGCCGCTGGCCGAGGCTCTGAAAGGGATGCGGGCCAGCTATGGCAAATATGCGGTCCTGGGCAACCACGATTATTTTCTTTTTAAGGCCGACAATCCTTACCAGTGGTTTAGAATATTTTTTGGCGCCGCTTTAAAAGGTCGCCACTTAAACTTTTGCCAGGAGAAGGATATAACCCTTCTGGTGCGCGCTCTCCAGAACAACGGGATCCGCGTGCTGCAAAACCAGGTGGCCTCAGGACTGTTTGAAGGTGGCGGAAAATACCAGGTTTTCGGCATTGACGATCCCTCCACGGACAGAGACAATCCTGCACCGCTTTACGGTTGTGTGGATCACGAGGCCCTGCGAATGGTTTTAATACACAGCCCGCAGCGCCTGGCATCTATTCAGCCCTTCAGGCCCGATCTGGTTTTGTGCGGGCATACCCATGGCGGCCAGATCCGCATTCCCTTTCTGGGGGCAGTGGCCACACACAGCGATGCGAAAAGAAAAAGCGCTGCCGGGATAGTTTTGATGGAGGGCTGTCGGGTTCATATAAGTCCTGGTATGGGGTGCGGTAGTATTTTTCCGTTCAGGATCCTTGCTCCGCCCGAATTGACAGAGATCTTGATCGAGAAGAAATCTATTTTAGAGACAGCACAGAAAAAATGATTGGAAGTTTGGCCGGGAACTAGAGTTACAAACCACTTGAAATACTTATAAAAATTGAGTAAAATAAGTATAATTTTAATATTGACTGAAGAGCGGTTAATAGTGAATATTTGAAACAGAGAGAATGGCTTTTTCCTTGGAGCTTAAATATGGCGCTAGACAGCGGGATAAAAAACAGGCTTATCCTTTCGATTGAAAAGATGCCGAGCCTCCCAACCACTGTAGGTAAGGTCATAGAGCTGGCCAATGATATCAACTCATCTGCCAAAGATATCCTGGCTGTTATTCAGATGGATCCGGTTTTGACAGCTAAGGTTCTTAAACTGATCAATTCCGCCTTTTTTGCCTTGCCGAACAAAGTGTCTTTAAAGCAGGCAGTTGTGCTCTTAGGTATCAACACTATTAAAAATCTCGCCTTGAGCAGTGCGATTATCGGCCAGATGGCTAAAAACAAGATCATGATCAAGAATTTCGATCAGCACCGCTTCTGGGAACATTCCCTGGGAACCGGGATCGCCTCCAGATTGATCTGTAAGAAACTCAATCCGGACCCCCAGACCGCAGAGGAATTTTTTGTGGCCGGTCTGGTCCATGATATCGGAAAGCTGGTTTTGGCTTTAGCAGTCCCGGCTATTTTTTCAAAAACCATCCAGGTTGCGAAAGAAAAGGGGCTTACCAGTTGGGATGCCGAATCTCAAATTATCGGGATTGATCACGCTGAAGTGGGCAGTATGTTAGCCCAGAAATGGGCCCTGAGGGAGTCGCTCATTAACTCGACCCGCTACCATCATTACCCTGCGGACAACCAAAACCAGCTCACCTGGGTTATTCATCTGGCTAACACCTATGTCAATCAGAAGGGCTATTCCAACTCAGACGACAGCATTTACGAAAAAAGGAACGAAGGCGTTTATGATTACCTGGGTTTGAGTGAGAATGAAATTGGCACAATCCTGGAAAGTCTGCCGGAGGAAATAGAAAAAGCTTCAATCTTTTTACAATCTGACAGGTCGGGGGAGTAATGAGAGTAAAATTCTGGGGAGTCAGAGGATCGATACCGACCCCTGGTCCAACAACGGTTAAATACGGCGGTAACACCTCCTCTATGCAGTTGATCGGGGCTGATGAGATCCCGCTCGAGGGCGAAATAATTATCCTCGATGCCGGCACCGGAATCCGCGAGCTGAGTATGGACCTGCTTAAACTGCCGAAGCCGCTGAAGGTAAACCTCTTCATTACCCATACACATATGGATCATATCAATGGATTTCCTTTTTTTATCCCGGCTTTTATTCCAGGAACCAAGATCGACATTTACGGCCCTCTGCATTACGAGAAAAGACTCGAGGATATCTTCGCCGGTCAAATGGATTACAGCTACTTTCCAATCTCCACTGCGCAACTGGCTGCAGAATTGAATTTCCATGAGCTCAAAGAAGGCGAGTTCAATCTGGGAAAACTGAAAATTCAATCCCATTATATGAACCATCCCGTGCTTACATTAGGCTATCGGATCACTGATGGGAAGAAGACTTTTGTCTACACCGGAGATCACGAGCCTTACTATAATATTATGGACGATGCCGCAGGGAGTGACCTGGCCGAGGACGATACCGAGGATATTAAGGCTATCGTGGAGCAGCAGAATGCCCGGCTTATCGAGTTTTTTAGGGGTGCCGATATTTTGGTATGCGATGCCGCCTATACTCCGGAAGAATACCTCACACATAAGGGTTGGGGGCACAGCAGCACGGATAATGCCGTGGACTGGGCAATTGAAGCAGGGGTAAAAAAGCTCGCCCTCTTTCACCACGAACCATTGCATAATGATCAAAAATTGGAGGAGATGGAGGCCTACGCCAGAGAAAGAGCGAAAAGTAAAGGAGCGGATAGCCTCCAGATTTTCACTGCCCGTGAGAAAGAAATAATCGATTAATACCGTATGCTCCTTTTCCTCCCTTTCTTTTCCCGCTTTTCTGGCAAAGGGAAAATTTTTACGTTTTTTGTGTTGCATATTTTTTATTTCCCTCCCCGATTGCGGCCCCACGAAAAATGAAAGAAGTCTTTGTCAGGCTAAAAAAAGAAATCGATGATTCCTATCCGATTCTGATCCGGGCCGGCCTGCTCGATGAAGCGGCAGTTCTGCTTGCCGAAAGGTTCAGCCATTATGCTTTTGCCCTGGTGAGCGACTCGAATGTAGACCGTCTCTATGCAAAACCCTTGCTCGATCATTTACGGGCTTTGGGCTGCCGCACTGCTGAGCTGATCAGTTTTCCGGCTGGAGAGGAAAGCAAGAACCGCGAGGTTAAAGCCCGGATCGAGGACAGGATGTGCACCGCGAGTCTGGGACGGGATACGGTTGTTGTGGCTGTGGGCGGAGGCGTAGCAGGTGATCTGGCGGGTTTTGTCGCCGCCACTTACGCCCGCGGCGTGCGGTTTGTTCAGGTACCGACCAGTCTGCTGGCCATGGTTGACTCGTCGATCGGCGGGAAAACAGGAGTGAATGTTCCCTGGGGTAAAAACCTGGTCGGCGCTTTCTGCCAGCCCTCTCTTGTTATTATTGATCCGCGGGTTCTGGCCACCCTGGACCCGGAGCAATTGACCGCCGGCATGGCCGAAGTGGTTAAACACGGAGTAATTCTCGATGCGGCTCTTTTCAGCTTTATCGAGGAGAACCTGGAAAAATTGACTGCCCTCAGGGAAGAGGTGATGGCGGATATGGTCGCCCGAAACTGCCAGATAAAAGCTATGGTTGTCGAGAAGGATGAACGTGAGAGCAACCTCCGCCAGATTTTGAATTTCGGCCATACAGTAGGACACGCCCTGGAGGCCCTCTCCGGTTACAGTTGGCTGCATGGTCAGGCGGTGGCTTGCGGGATGGCGGTCGAGGCGGAGATCGCAGTCCGGATGGGCCTGTTTCCCAAAGCCGATGCTGACAGGCTGAGTCAGCTCCTTGGCCGCCTGGGTCTGCCTGTGGATCTGGCAGCCTTGAAAACAAAGGCCGAAAAAGTTGTCGGGCTCACTTATCTCGATAAGAAGGCGCGAGGCGGCAGTCCTAAATATGTGCTGCCCAGACGAATCGGGGAAATGGCCAGGAGTGATAGCGGCGCTTATGGTATCGATGTCCAGGACAGAGTGGCGCTTGAAGCTTTGGTGGCTTGCGGAGCATTGAACTGATCTCGTTGGAGCTTGATGTGGAATTAATCAAAACCGGAATTGACGGGCTCGATGAAGTTCTTTACGGTGGAATTATCCCGGACAACGCTCTGTTGGTCGAGGGAACCCCGGGCGCTGGTAAAACCACCCTGGGACTGCAGTACATTTATAAGGGGGCTCTCCTTTACGGCCAACCCGGGATAATTATCACCTTTGAAGAAGAGCCGCAAAAGCTGTACCGTGACGCCCTGGTTTTCGGCTGGAACCTCCAGGAGCTGGAAAGCAAAAACCTCCTGCGGGTGATTCCCTCCTCTCCGGAGGCAGTGAGAGATATGCTTCTAAAGCCTGAAAGCGGCTTCACCCGGCTTTTTAAAAGCATCGGTGCCAGCCGGATCATGGTCGATTCGGTGACCCATTTCCGCAGGATCACTGAAAATGTCCAGCAGCTCCGGGTTCTGTTGAGCAAGTTCCTTACCGGCCTTATGCGGCTCACCACAACTGCGGTCTTGATCAAGGAAATCGAGGGCTCAGAGAGCGAAGGGGCAAACATTGAGGAATACATTGCCGACACAGTACTGCGCCTTTCCTACGAACAGCGCCAGAAACACCGCCGCGAGAGGTTTCTGGAAGTTATCAAGTCCAGAGGACAGAAACACATTTCGGGCAAGCATACATTGAAATTCGCTGACACCGGCCTGGAAGTCTATCCGGTGTGCGCGGTTACGCAGGCAGTTGAGCCGGTCCGCGAGAGGCCGGAGGGTTTCAGCGCCCAAAGTACAGGGATCAAGGGACTGGATGAAATGTGCCGGGGCGGGCTGCCGGACGGGAGCGCCACTGTGGTGGCTGGCTCCAGCGGCACCGGCAAAACTGTGTTCGCTACCCAGTTCCTGCACGAGGGCCTTAAAAGAAGACAGAGCGCCTTCTTGCTGACCTTTCAGCAGTCGCGCTCTGCATTGTTGAACGCCAGCCGCTCTTTCGGGGTGAATCTCGAAAATTACCTCAGAGATGGGATGCTCACTCACTTATATTACAACTCAATAGATCTTTCAGTGGATGAGCTTTTCCAAGAGCTTAGAATTCTCATCGAGAAGGAGAAGCCACCCCGGGTGGCAGTGGATGGCTTGACTCAGTTGATCGAGGCTATCGAAGACCAGAGTTACCTGGTCGATTACCTCGGCACATTGCTCCGTCTTTTCTCAGCGCATGGAGTGACCAGCGTTTTTACTTTTGAAGTGGATAAAATGTTCGGCTCCTTTGAAATTAACAGCCGCCGCACCCTGGGCTTGTTCGATAACCTGGTGCTCCTGAGATATGTCGAGCTGGATGGTGAAATCAGGAGGGCCATAGCCCTGCTTAAGATGCGCGAGACAGATCACGACAAAGCGATTCAGGAATATGTGATCACCAGATCCGGCATCGAGGTCAAGACCAAGTTCAAGGAAAGGGTGGATGTGATGGGTGGAACAGGAACTGCTCCTGTGGAGACAGTGGAGCTCAAGGACATACTAGCCGATGCCACCCGCTGGGTCGAGGCGACCCGTAAAATGCGGCAGCGTCAGAACCAGTCCCTTAAATAATCCTCCCGCAGCCCAAACCTCTGACCGCTTTTGGAGAGCAAGTTTCGAGCCTTGGATAATGCGGTTAAAAATTTTTTAAAAAACGTAGCCAATACAGTCCTGAAACTGGAAATAATAAGCTACTACTACGAGCATCCTTTTACTCTGGATAATGCGGAAGGCCTGGCCCGCTGGCTTAACCGCAAGGTCGAGGATGTGACCTCGGATCTGGAGGAACTGGTCGAAAAAGAGCTCCTGGTCCGCGAGGGTGAAAGGGAAACTGCTGTCTACTCCTATCATCCGGACAGGGAGACCTCGGCGCTGGTAGATAAAGTGGTGAGCTCTTATCGCCTCACCCGGGATGCTGTCTGCGGGGAAGTACTTAAGCTTGAAAAGAAGCAGGAAGAGCTGCGCAAAGAATATCAGGCTCTTCTTTTTACGGAACGCGGCAAGACCGAAACCATTCTCAACAGCATGGAGGAGGCGGTGGTGGTGTTGAACCGGACTGGTAAGGTTCTCCTGGCTAATGAGCAGCTGCTTAGGAGATTTGTCCGGGCGAAAGACATCGCACCGGGAGGGGCCGCCCTTGAGGAGCTGGTGGGTGAGGGGTTTGTGGCGCAGGCTGTCCGCAGCTCACTGGAACGCATGGAAAAAGGCGAAGAGAGCCTGGATTTTTCCTATGCAGAGCGCTGCTACAAAATTCAGAGCGTGCCGGTGACCGGTCCAGACTTGCAGGTGATCGAAGATCAGGAGGGGCATCCTGTCGCCACGGTTACAGTGTTCCGGGATGTGACCAGAGAGCGGGAAATCGAGAGCATGCGCGAGGACTTTATCTCCATGCTCACCCATGATCTTAAAAATCCGCTGGGAATTATTCTGGGGAGTTCCACCCTGATTATTGACGGCAAGCTGGGGATTTTGAGCGAAAAACAGCACAAGCTGCTCTCCAATGTCGTCAAAAGCTGCGACACTATGAACATGCTGATCGAGGATTTTCTCACCCTCTCCAGGCTGGAAGCCGGCAAGCTGAACCTCTGTATCGAGACAGTCAATATCAATGATTTGCTCCAGAGCACTCTGCAGCTTTTCGAGGTTCAAATCCGTGATAGAAATCTCAAGGCAGGTTTCAGCACGGATTGTGAAAAGGTCCGTGTTCTGGGGGACAGCATACAACTGGATAGGGTGGTTTCAAACCTGATCGGCAATGCGGTGAAATATAACCGCGAGGGCGGCCGTATTGATGTGTATTCGGTTGAAGATGGCCCAACTGTCAGGGTGGATGTGGCTGATACCGGTCAGGGCATTCCGGAGGACGAGCTCCCCTTTGTTTTTGAAAAATTCCGGCGGGCTTCTTCCGTGAAGAGTGTAAAAGGTACCGGTTTAGGGCTTACCATTTCCCGCGAGCTGGTCACTGCCATGGGGGGAGAAATCTGGGTGAAAAACCGCGAGAGCGAGGGCTGCTGTTTCAGCTTCCGCTTGCCTAAAGCCCCTGACCAGGCAGCTCCGTGTTGAGAGGTAACCGCCCTGTGGCCTGTGATTCTGCCTGTTTTAAATCTTTAGCGCCCAAGCTCCATAGCCAGCAGTATCAGCTTCCCGATCCCATCGACTCCCAGTCTTTGCTGATTGAGCACCAGATCATAGATATCCGGATCTTTCAGGTTCTTCCCCAGGAAATCCCGGGCGTATCTACCCCGGTCGGCATCCAATCGCTCCACATACCGGCGGGCTTCGGTCGCTGACTCGATCTTCTCATAGGCGGCAACCTGGGCTACACGCCACTCCAGAGGGGCAACCACCCTGACATGCAGGCCGCCGGCGAGCTTTTCAGTGATCAGCGCTGAAGCCCGGCCGATAATAATCACCCTGCCGCGCGCAGCCAGTTGAAAAATCGTTTCAGCGCATTTCTTGAAAACCTTGATCGAAGACGGCTCACCGGTGAACAACCCTGTGATGTAATCACTGAATGGATGCTTTCTCTGCTGGTCCAGGGACTCCACCAGCACCCGGTTGAGCTTGTGACTTGCGCAAACCTGATCCACAAGTTTCCGGTCGTAAACAGTCCAGGGAGGCAGCCCCTTTTCCCTTCTCGAATTAAGCTCCTCTGCCAGGCTGTCGCCGATACGAAAACCGGCGCAGCCGTATTCGCGCGAAATGGTAATGAAGCGTATTTCCTTTTCCGCTTTCCCTTCCTTGGCGCCGGTTACCTCCCAGCTTCTGAATTGCTCTTCGACCTGCTTGATCCGGTCCTTGGTGGATAATTCTCTTACACGGATATCCCCCATTTTAAAGATCCTTTCGGGATTAGGAGATAAAAATACTGAATGATTAATCGAGACAGAAGTGTAATCGGTTGTCAGAGCTTCACTTGCTCGAAGCTTAGCCAGTATGAATTATTTTCTTACCTCGGATGCTTTGCCGCTTGTAAGTGCAGGAGTTCATCAACCCCCTCTTAAACATGTTTCCCAGGCCGGTAGATTGTCAAGTGTGATTGTAATTTCCTTGGAAATAAACCTGCCAGTCGAGCCTGTAGAAAATATTGACCGGTCTCAGGGGTATAGAATCGCCAGCACACCGGCCAGAATGAATTGCATATCCCCCATAATTTCCACACCAGTACCCTGGTGGATAACCCTTTGGTGAAAAAGGTAAAGGTAGAGGCAGATATAAGCGGTGACAAGCAGCATCGGATAGCCGAATGCGGTCAGCCAGCCGAAAGCTGCGCCGAGTGCGATCAAGAGCGCCTGCAGGCTGGCCAGGCTAAGAATTAATATCTTTGTCCCGCGGGTTCCGATAATAGTCGGCAGGGTCTCCCGCCCCACGATCTGGTCTCCCTGAATATCGCGGATGTCGAAGAAAAGCGAGCGGATAGTGACCAGTAAAAAGGTTACGGTAAAGGCAAGAAAAAAAGCGGGGTTCATGATCGGCAGGCCGGTCAAGAGGAGCGGGAAGAAAACAGTGACAAAAGACCAGCCGAGGCCCATGAATATATCCTTGGAGGCGGGAATAAGCCGCAGAGAAAATTCTTTTCCGCGGATTGGAAGTCTGAGTGCGGAAATATCCAGGCGGTAGAGTGTTCCCAGCACGCAGAGCAGCAACATCAAACTGAAAGAGACCAGGCCCTTGAGGCTCGTAAGCACTAGAGCCAGGACAGCGGAGACGATTGCAAATGTGAGGAAAATCTTCCCCTCGGCTCGATAGGGCAACAGCCGCTGGGTTCTGGTCACCTCGAAAGCCCCCTGATCGGTGAGGTGGCTCAGAAGGTGTATGCTTAGAATATAGCAGAAAGCTACAGCGTAGGGCAGCCAGCCCAAAGAAATACCCATGAGGCGGGCGTTCGCATAGCAAAGCATCGCTGAGCCGAAAGCGACTAAAATATTGGCCTTGACAATAAACCGGCCAACCTTTCTCAACTGCCGCAGGGTAAGGGATGACCCTTCGTGCTCGATCTCTTTAAGCCTGTCCACCACCTGCAGCAGTATCCAGTTGGGAGTGGAGGCGCCGGCTGTCACAGCTACGTTGCGAAAATGTCGCATCTCGCTCTCTTCTATCTCATCCGCGGTTTCCACATGGAAAGTAGGCGTGCCCAGGCTTTTGCTGATCTGGACCAGCCGGCGGGTGTTGGCGCTGTTCTTGCCGCCTACTACCACTACTGCATCCGCGGACCGGGCGAGTTTTTTCAGTTCTTCCTGGCGGCGGTAGGTGCTCGGGCAGATTGTATCCAGCACCAGAACATCATCATAACGTGCCTTTACTGCCTCGGAGACCCGCGAATACAGCTCCGGTTCCAGAGTGGATTGGGCCACCATGCAGACTTTCTCAGCCGGAGGAAGATCCTTGACTTCCATGGGGTCGCTCACCACATAGCCCTTATCGGCTGCGTTTCCGGCAAGACCGATGACCTCGGCATGGTTTTTATCACCCACGATCAACACGGTGTATCCGGCGCGCGTATACCGGCGGATCAAACCCTGGATTTTAGCCACATCGGGACAGGTGGCATCGCAAAGGTCGACTCCCAGAGAATTGAGCTCCTGCCGGCGTTTGGGGGAAATACCGTGGGACCGGATAAAAAGGATGTCGCCGCGTCCGGGCTGCTCTCCTTTGTTTAAAACCCTGATCCCTCGCCGTTCAAGAATCTCGATAGTCTGAGGGTTATGGATCAAGGGCCCGTCCGTGTATAAAGGTCTGCTTTCCTGCTCGCTCTTCTCAAGCACCAGGTTCATCGCCCGGCGGACTCCCTTACAGAATCCCGCGGTCTGTGCCAGAATCACTTTCAACTCTGAAACCTCGCCAAAAAAACCTGAAAATTATTAACCTTCTCCAATGTTTTAGAATTTAGAAGGGAAGTATATTGTAATTAAATCTTATCCCTCAAGTCAACCCTTGTGCTGACCCTCAATGAGTTCTTTACAGATAGCAGGCCCTGGGTTAATTTTAAAAATCATTGCCATTCAATTCAGGACAGCCATTCTTATGAAAGTTCTCGGAGTTATCCCCGCGCGCTTCGCTTCTTCACGCTTTCCGGGCAAGCCCCTGGCCCAGATAGCCGGCCGAAGTATGATCGAAAGGGTTTACCGGCGGGCCGCAGGCGCTCTAAAGCTTGACGGGCTTATTGTGGCGACCGATGACCAAAGAATAGTCTCCTGTGTGGAGGCTTTCGGCGGCAAAGTGTGCCTGACTTCCGCGGACTGCAGCACCGGCACTGACAGGGTGGCAGAGGTCATGCGGCGGGAGAGCGGTTTCGATGTTGCGGTCAATATCCAGGGTGATGAACCCCTGCTCGAGCCGGATTTCCTCGACCAGGCGGTGCGCCTGATCGAGGAAATCCCTGAAGCTGACATTACGACCCTGGTCCGTCCGGCCCGGACTCAAATTGAGCTGGATAATCCGAATAATGTCAAGGCTGTCCTGGGTCAGGGCGGCAAGGTGCACTATTTTTCGCGCTGCCGGATCCCTTACTGCAAGGTTCCGGTCAGTGATCAGGGTCTCCGGAGGGGAGAGAGCCCTTACACCATCCATATCGGGCTTTATGTCTACCGCAGGGAGGTGTTGCTGAAATTAACCGCTCTTCCTCCCTCACGGCTCGAGCTGATAGAAAGTCTCGAGCAGCTCCGGGCCCTGGAGGCGGACTTTTTGATTTATGCAGCCTGTGTGAAGCACTCTATCTCCGTGGGTGTGGATACCCCGGAGGATGTGGCGCGTGTGGAGCAAATTATCAGCCGGCTCGGGCTTGAGTGAAAGTGGTAGTCACATGAAAGGCCTGAGCGGCGGACATAATATTTTGCTGATTGCATATCAGGTTTTTTGGGCCAGGATTATTTTTCAATATCCTGGAATTTTTTTTGTTAAAAATGAATATTCCGCATTGATAGACAGTTAAATCGGAAACAACAAATTTTTAATTATTTGCAATCTGGTAAGCTGCGAATTATATTTTTTTAAATTTAAATCCATTTGTCCCGGATTATTCGTAAAAAAATGCCATCCCCGTGTCTGTGTAAGTACACACCCGTGTGTGCGCCCTGGGCTGATTAAAACGTATTAACCTTCTATTGATTGTATAAGACAGAAAAAATTGAAAGGGCACTCATTTGGCCAGATATGCTGAGATAAGAAGGGATTATATCAAACACACCGAGGGTGTCAAGTATATCTTTATAACCGGCGGAGTGGTTTCATCGCTCGGCAAGGGTATTTGCGCCTCCGCCCTGGGGATGCTGCTCAAAGCGCGGGGGCTTTCGGTAACTATCATGAAATTCGACCCTTACCTGAATGTAGACCCTGGTACGATGAATCCCCTTCAGCACGGCGAGGTTTATGTCACTGATGACGGCGCCGAGACTGACCTGGATCTGGGACATTACGAACGCTTTCTCGATGAATCGCTGTCTCAGGATAACAATGTCACTACCGGCAGGATCTATGACACCATTATCTCCAAAGAGCGCCGGGGAGATTATCTGGGCGCCACCGTGCAGGTGATTCCCCATGTGACAGACGAGATAAAAGCCTCGCTGGTGCGTTTGACCCTCAAGCGCAAGGTGGATGTGGTAATCTCGGAAATCGGAGGCACAGTCGGCGATATCGAGTCGCTGCCTTTTCTTGAAGCGAGCCGCCAGTTCAGTTTGGATCTGGGCCGCAATAACGTATTATACATTCACGTCACCATGGTGCCCTATCTAATAAAAAGCGGAGAGCTGAAAACAAAACCCACCCAGCACAGCGTTAAGGCCTTGCGGGAGATAGGTATCCAGCCGGATATGCTGATTTGCCGCACCAGTTATCCGCTGGCCGAAGATTTGAAGCAGAAGATGGCCCTTTTCTGTAACGTGTCTCAGGAGGCGGTCTTTGAGGCCATGGATGTGGACTCGATCTACGAGGTGCCGCTGTTGTTCGAAAAGCAGGGCCTCGATGAAAAGGTAACCCTTCACCTGCGGATGGAAACGAAAAAACCCAGGCTCGGCCGCTGGCGGGAAATGATAAAAAGGACTAAGAATTTAAAGCGCACAGTGGAAATCGCCATTTGCGGCAAATACGTGAGCCTGGCCGATGCCTATAAATCAATCAACGAAGCTTTTATACATGCAGGCGTGGCCAATAATGTCAAAGTCAATCTGACCTGGGTGGATACCGAGAAGATCACCCGCTTGAACGCCAAGCGTAAGCTGCGCCGCTTTGCCGGCATACTTGTCCCGGGAGGTTTCGGCTCACGGGGGATCGATGGGAAACTCGAGGCCATCCGATATGCCAGGCTCAACAAGGTTCCCATGTTCGGGATCTGCTTGGGTCTACAGTGCGCCATTATCGAATTTGCCCGTAATGTCTGTGGTCTTAAGGATGCCTCATCGAGCGAGATCAATCCAGAGGCCAAGGATCTCCTGATCAGTCTGATGCCGGGACAGGCGGAGGTGACCGAAAAGGGAGGCACTATGCGCCTGGGCGCCTACCCCTGCGAGATTATAGAGGGAACGCTGGTGCACAAGGTTTACGGTACAGCCTCGATCAGCGAGCGCCACCGCCACCGCTATGAGGTCAACAATAAGTACAGGGAGCTGCTCGCCTCCAAAGGCATGGTTTTCAGCGGACTTTCCCCTAACGGGCAGTTGGTGGAAATGATCGAGCTGAAGAAACATCCCTGGTTTATCGGCTGTCAGTTTCATCCCGAGCTGAAAAGCCGCCCGATGCGTCCACACCCGCTTTTCAGGGAGTTTGTCGCCGCGGCGCTCAGGTATGTTGAAAACCCGGCCGGGGAAGATTCGAGCTTGATGAAATGACGCATGCAACGCTAGAATTAGCCGGCCGCCGGCTGGGAGGCGGCGAACGGCTGTTTTTGATCGCCGGTCCATGCGTGGTAGAAGACCGGGACACCATGTTCAAGACCGCCGGGGAGATGGCGGAGCTGGCCCGGCGCCTCGGACTGGTTTACATTTTTAAGTCCTCGTTTCTTAAGGCCAACCGGAGTTCGGCTGGCAGCCCGGCAGGCCCGGGCCTGGAAAAAGGTCTCCAGATTCTTGGTCTGGTCAAGGAAGCTTTTGGCCTGCCCGTGCTGACTGATATTCACGAAAGCGCGCAAGCAGCGGCTGCAGCCCAGGTTGCTGATATCCTTCAGATTCCGGCTTTCCTGTGCCGTCAGACCGAACTGATCCGTGCCGCAGCAGCGACCGGTCGCGTGGTGAATATCAAAAAGGGCCAGTTCATGGCCCCGTCTCTTATGCGCCTGGCCGTGGAGAAAGCTCGTCTGGCCGGCAGCGAGCGAATCATGCTCACCGAGAGAGGGAGTTTTTTCGGCTATAACGATTTGGTGGTCGATTTTCGCTCCATAAAAGAGATGGCCGCCTGCGGCTGCCCGGTGGTTTTTGATGCGACCCACAGCGTGCAGTCTCCTGGGGGAGCAGGGGATGCCTCCGGTGGAAAGAAGGAGTTCGTGGCCCTGCTTGCCAGGGCCGCAGTGGCGGCCGGAGTGGATGGCTTGTTCATGGAAGTTCATCCGCATCCCGAACAGGCCTTGAGCGACCGTCACACAATGCTCAGCCTGGAACAGGCAAAAAGTTTACTCCCCCCCCTTGTCGAGCTTGGAGATTATGTCCGGGAAAGCAAAATACTGGCTCAAGCTGAATAATGCTCTGGATGTGCCCGAAAAGGTGATCGATGCGGCCCGCGGGGTTGAGCTTATCGTAATGGATGTGGACGGCGTGCTTACAGACGGGCATACTTACCAGCTGGACAATGGTGAGCAGTTCCTCTGTTTCAGCGTGCAGGACTCTTTGGCTTTCTATCTGTGCGAGGCTGTGGGCCTGGGCCTGGCAGTGATCTCCGGAAGGGACATTCAAGCGGCGCGTATCCGGATGGGGCGCTTTCCAATCCAAGAGATGCATTTCGGCTGCGCGAGGAAAGAGCCTGTGCTCGTGGAGATGAGCCGGCGCCTCGAAATCCCTTTGAGCCGTATGGCCTATATCGGCGATGACCTGATTGACCTGCCGCTCTTGATGCAGGTCGGTTTCCCGATAGCTGTGTCCAACGCCGCACCTGAAGTCCTCGAGGCAGCCCTGTATCGGACATCCAAAGCCGGAGGACACGGTGCTGTGCGTGAAGTGATCGACCTTGTGCTCAAGGCAAAAGGACTTTACGAGCAAGCGGTTACCAAATATTTGAGGGAACATTGAGCCTGATTTCGGATAAATTACTAGAGGGGCAAAAACAAACCGGCTGCCGGGAGGATCTGCTCGAACTGGCGCGGAAAGTGATTCAGATTGAAGCTCAGGCTGTCAGCGGTCTCCTGGAGCGGGTGGATGAATCGATTATCGCTGCGGTCGACCTGATATACGAATCTCAGGGTCGCGTGATTGTTTCCGGTGTCGGTAAAAGCGGGATTGTCGGCCGCAAGCTTGCAGCCACGCTGACCAGCACCGGTACCCAGGCGGTTTTTATCCACCCAGTGGACTCCATGCACGGCGATCTGGGCCTGGTTACCAAGGAGGATGTTTTTATCGCGGTCTCCAAAAGCGGGGAAACCAGCGAAATGGAAAGTCTCCTGCACCTTTTCAAAAGGTTGGGGGTCAAGGTGATTGCTATTACGGGAGCGAAAAGCAGCTCCCTCTCCCGCATGGCGGATGTAGTCCTCGATGTGGGGGTGCCGAAAGAAGCCTGTCCGCACGATCTTGCGCCCACAGCCAGTACTACGGCAGCCATGGTGATGGGGGATGTTTTGGCCATCGCACTGCTCGTGCGCCGCAATTTCCGCCCGGAGGATTTCGCCAGGCTGCATCCTGCAGGCACTTTGGGCAGAAAGCTTCTGCTCAAGGTCAGCGAGGTGATGCTGAAAGATAAGGACCTCGGCCTGGTCACGGAAAAAGAGACAATGAAAGAGGCCCTGCTCGAACTGGTGGGAAAACGGGGGATCTGTGCAGTAGTCGATAAGGATGGGAAATTGATCGGAGTGATCACGGATGGAGATTTCAAGCGCCTCTTGCATAAAAACAGGAATTTCATGAATATAAAAGTGACCGATGTAATGAACAAAAACCCGAAAACCATGCACCCGGATGAACTCTGCGTTGCCGCTGTAGAAAAAATGGAAACCTACTCCATAATTTCGATGCCCGTAGTGGATGAGAGCCGGCGGGTGGCCGGGGTTGTACACCTCCACGACCTGATGCGGGCCCGGGTTATTTAGCGGAAAGGAATCCTTTTTGAGACTGGCTAAGATCTGCATTGGTATTTTCAGGCCGCCCTTTTGTTTTCCGCCCGGGGCGTTTTTGTTTTTTATTATGTTTGCTGTCGCCTCGCTCTCCTGTGGTGAGAAACAATTCGATGAAGCTCTTTACCAGGGCCGGCGTGCCGATTTGCCCGATCAGGTATTTGAGGGCTTTGAGATGACAATCACTGAAAACGGCATCAAACAGGGGTGGCTTAAAGCGGACAGAGCGGAAAAATATGAAAAGAAAAAACTTTTTAATGCCCAGAACCTGAAGGTGATATTTTACACTTCAAGCGGCGAAATCAAATCAGTGATGACTTCCCGGCGCGGTATAATCCGCACGGATACTGGAGATATGGAAGCTCTCGATTCGGTGGTCGTCATTTCCCGGGACAGCACTAAGACCCTCGAAACAGAAAGACTTATCTGGAAAAAGAAGGAAAATATCATTGTCGGTGATACGGCAGTGGTGATCACCAGCAGGCGAGGCGTGGTCCGCGGGGATGGGATAAAGGCCGATGCCGGGTTCGAAAATCTCGAGGTGAAAAATCCCACCGGAGATATCCATGTACTCGGTAATGAATTTTAGAAAGGTTGTTTTGCTGCTGGCAATCGCCCAAAGCGCAGCCTCAGCCCTTTTGTCTGCTCAAAGTATCTCTGGGGATTCCTCATCCCAGGTAGAAAAGAAAATTCCGTTCACAATCGAACACGCCGACCATTTTTTCCAGCGCAAAAGCAAGCAAGACTCAGAACTGTTTATCCTCGAGGGTAATGTCGAGATCTCGCGCGGCGAGTCGCACATTGCCTGTGGAAGCCTCACTTATTTCCCGGCGGAGCGCTACATTCTCTGCCTTGATTCCGTTTTCCTCTCCGATCCCGAGCGCCGGGTGAGGTCGGATACGCTTTTCTACTATTTGGACCGGGCCTATTACAGGGCGCTCGGCAGTCTGGAGTGGGCAACTTCCGGTTTTCGGGGTACGGGCCTGCGGGGCGATTACTACCGCGGTGAAGGGCGCATGGTGGTGGAGGGGGAGGCGGCAGCCGAAGACAGCCTGCGCGAAATCAAGGCGGATAAACTGGAATATGATGAGAGCTCGGAAACTTTGCGCGCCACCGGCAATCTCAGGATCACCGACAGCGAGAGCCGCTCGGAAGCAGTGGCCTCGAGCGGACTGTACCAGCGCAAGGCCGATCTGGTCACCCTGTATGGCAGACCCAAGGTCAACTATTATGATAAGGCTGACACTCTTTTTCTCAAGCCTTATCACCTGATCAGCGACCTTTTGCACAGCTACGGCCGGGACAGTCTTTGCGCCACCGGCCGGGTTCGTCTCTGGGATGACAGTCTCACAGTGACCGCGGACAGTCTTTTTCACAATAGAATAGCAGGATTGAGCTATTTCCGGGGCGGCGGTCCTCAAGTGGAACATCAGAGATACTTTCTGAAAGGCAGTTTAATCGATGTGGCTACGCGGGACCGCAAGCTCGAGCGGATCAGGGCTGTTAATGACGCCAGGGGGGAATTCTATCTGGATAACAAGAATGTGAGTGCCGATTCAGCGGACAGGAAACCAGGCGAATCGAGCTGGATAGAAGGAGATACGCTGGATTTGATTTTCGGGCCGGAAGGGCTGGACTCTATTGCAGCAGAGGGTAAAGCGCGGAGTTATTTCCGCGAGACCTCCAAGTCCGGTGTCAACTATTTGCAGGGCGCAAGAATCCTTTTGATTTGGCAAGCGGGTGATCTGGCTCGGGTCGAGGTCGAACGCGGGGGGCGCGGGCTTTTTCTGATGCCTGATACAACTGGCGCAAAGAGCGTAACTCCTGATTCTGCCGGTCTCAAGCCTGTTCGTGGAAGCCCATAGAAAATTACAAATACATTGACTTTATCCCCTGTTGGGGCTTAAATTAAAAATGAACCGGCATGGATTTTGATGGAAAGATGAAGATACAATCCACGCCAGGTGGTTGAACTATAATATCCTAACCTGGAAAGCAAAATATCACTTTTTTCAGGCTGAATTTAGTATTTTGACAGAGCGATCAGGAGTAACCGGGCCTTGCTTGTACACTAGAGGGCTGATCAAGATATATAAAAAACGCAGGGTGGTTGATGAGGTTGCCGTAGAGGTCAGAAGAGGTGAGGTGGTTGGCCTGTTAGGACCCAACGGCGCGGGTAAGACCACCACTTTCTATATGATAGTGGGCCTGATCAGGCCTGAGGCAGGTGACATTTATCTTAGCGAGCGAAAGATAACCGGGCTGCCGATGTACAAAAGAGCTAGCCTCGGGATCGGTTATCTGCCTCAGGAACCCTCGGTTTTCCGCAAATTGACTGTGGAGGAGAATCTCCTGGCAATTCTCGAGACCCTTGCTCTTTCTAGGATAGAGAGGAAAAAGCGCTGCGAGGAGCTTTTAAATGAACTGGGTCTGGAAAGCTTGCGCACCAG
>Ga0307380_10003446_pt1 | contig 21801 bp, 13 predicted proteins | sample UN3MG_FD_202239 | JGI IMG/M metagenome (GOLD analysis project Ga0307380, IMG submission 202239) | Soil microbial communities from Risofladan, Vaasa, Finland - UN-3 | ecosystem: Environmental > Terrestrial > Soil > Coastal area > Acid sulfate soil | place: Finland: Risofladan, Vaasa | collected... | reverse complement strand
TTTCGCGCGGGAATTGCAAGGGGATTCCACTCCGAACGGACGCGGTCGTCGCGGCTCTGTAGCCGGGTCATGCCATACCGATGACATCCCCGCTGGCAACGGCGGTCTCGCCGGCGGGAGGTAGGCATCAGATTGTCCGTTCTTACCGTCCATCAATATCGGTCCGTTCTGTCACGATTTGCGGAGGCCCATCGCGCCCCCTACGTTGCTGTCGGAGAGATATTTTTCTTCCTCGCGTGCGTGCGTATACAGAGTACGGAGAAGATCACACGCGCGTACGCGTGTACGCACGGAAGAAAAAAATTCCTGTCACTGCAAGCGAGTGCCTGCAAGAGGCGTAAGTCATTATTGTGCAACACTTTTCCCATCCTCCGGGGGATCATCGTCCCACGGCATCTTTGCGCCGTCCAGGGAACCCCCTGTCACAGGGGCTTGATGCTCATCATGTGACAGGGGCTCGCCGTCGTTCCCGTCCTCAAGCTCAATCAAGAGGTCGCACAGTGCACGCGATAGCACGACAAGGCGCTGCTGCTTCCCGTCCTCGCGCAGCCGATCGGTGACGGTCCCCGTCTCGTCGGCCAGGCCGTACCGCTTCATGAGAAGTGTGAGGTCTGCCTGATCCTTGACGCTCTCGATCTTGTGACCCTTGATCTCGCCGCGGCACAGATCATATCGCATGCCCAGCCAGGCCTTGCCGTCCTCGATTCGGTAGAAGCCGTTCACACCCTTCAGTACCCGCTGCCACGCTGGCCGATCGCTCCGTAGATGGGCCAGTTCACGCGCCCGCGATGCCAGTGACATCCGTTCGACGTGCTCTCCCCTGTCGTCGGCTTGGCCTTGCTCAGTGAACTTCATCCAGGTCTCCGGAGCCAGCCACAGTTCCTCGATCATCAGCCTGAAGGCTTTCGCGGCCCTGCTGTCCGTCCCGAGTTCGGTACTGCCGGTTTCCTCCGGCAATTCCTTCACCAGATCCGCCCAAACCGCGCGAAGCACCTGTTGCAGCTGCTTGATCGGTTTCGTGGGATCGGTCCTGGTGGGCTCGGCGTAGTCGTCGGCAGTCTTGATCCGCTCCAGTAACTCGGACTCCAACATCGAACACATTTCGGCTTGGCGCATCTTGCAGCCTGGCGTCTCGCACCAAATCTCGGTATCACGTTCCCGCACGATGAACCGCGGGGCGAGTCGCTCCCGCACGTACTCGGTCGCGATTCCGTGCATGGTGCGGCCGCTGCATGGCCTCTGTCCCTCAGCAATTCTATCGATCTCGGCCTTGATGTCCGGTTTGAGTAAACCGGTGGCCTGCTTGATCTGGTTCACCGCCGCCGAACGCTGCAGTCCCTGGAGTTGTGCCGCCAGCGTACACGCCTGCTCGGCCTTGGCCGCGTCGTCCAGTTCCGAGGCAAGCACGTTCTTGATCTGCTTCGCCATGTCGGCCGCATGCACGGCTTCCCCGCCTGCCCCGCGCTTTCCGGCGCCGTACGTCTCCCCGCTGCCCTTCAGTGCCAGGTCGATGGTCCACGCCCCGTACGTCTGCCCGTTGCTGTGGTGCCGCTCGCCCCACTTCGGCCGCATCAGGCCCGATTTCCGGAACAACCTGTCGATTCGAAACCCGTCTCGCCGCGTCCAGAATGCCAGCATGCTGCAAAGCGCCATGTCTGCTTCGGATTGAGACGAGTAGCCTGTACAGTCCCCACGCCAGAGCGCGCTGAACTTATCCCCGTTCTTCGCTGCCCTCGCCTTGGCAAGCAAAGCATCGTCGTCAGTCCTGACCATGCCGGCCCCGGCAGTGCGGCGGGGCGCGGCGTCGGCGTCCCCGTCTTTGGCGCCGGGCAGGACTTGATCTTTACGTTCTTGCGGATGCTCCGCTTGCCCGAAGACCTTGGCATGAACTGCCGCGATCTCCGCTGTCCGCTCGTTGATCTCCATCGGCGTGCCAGCGAGGTGATTGCCGGTCATGCAGAAGTAACGCGAGTGGCTATACATCTCTACGTCACAAGACCGGCGGCCACCCTCGGGTAACTTGCCTTTGCCGATGATGTGCAGCCCCTTCCCGCTCACGGACAGCTCGGTGTAGGTATGCAGAGCGTCGACGATCTCGGCAGCCCACGGCGCCAGTTGGCCCGTCTGCTTATCGAACACCGCCCGTTGCTTGCTGTCGAGGTCGACACCGAAGTACGGATCATCTTTCGTGAACACGAAGCCGATGCCGTCGAAGCGCTCGGATGTCTTCACTGCGGTGTCGAAGTCCGTCCATGTGTTCGGGTCTGTCGTCGAGGCCTTCCGGCCTATCGCCGTGTAGGGGACCTTCGTGGGCCGCCCATCCACGATCTGGCTTCTCCACAGCAGCCATTGCGGCAAGCGGCGCAGTTCTTCGGGGATCGCTTGGAAATCGCTCACTTCTCAGGCTCCTCACACTGCAACGCCGCGGCCTGCGGCACTGGTGCTGCATCGGTAGGCCTCGGCCACCTGCCGAGCCGGAATGGGGCCAACGCGCACGCCGGGCTGCAGCAACTCGTCCTGACCTGCCGCGCCCCGCCGCAACAGTCGGCACAGTGGCGCCCGATCGCGCGCACTGCCCGTTCGCCCGGCCTGTACTCCAGTTGGCCGTGCGGCCACCACTCAGAGCTTGTAAAGTGCCGTTTTCCCGTCGTTTTCGCTTCAGAATCGGTGGCGACTACCTTTGCCCTTGCCTGGGCAACCAACGATGTCTTGGCCTCGTTTAACGCACGTGAATGGGCGTGAGAAGCACGCGCAAAACCGCCCTTGCCAAACCGCTGCGGATTACCCATCCTGTGCCGCCACAATGGACAATCGCGTACATCGCAGCGCAAGTAAGCTCCCCTCGGTTCGCTGTCGCACTGCCGGCAGAAGGCGCGGATCGCTCGAAGCGCGGACAGCCGCGTCGTAGTGGTTGGCTGCGTGGTCATGCTTGCCCCTTGAATGAAAAACGCCCCACCGGCGGGTATCACCAGTGGGGCCGAAAGCACGTGGCGTGCGATGGGGAGTGCCTACGTGCGGTTCAACAAGAACACCCGACGCATCGGTCGGGTGTCAGGCTTGTTCGAGATGGCCATCGCCCGGACGATACCCGTCCACCTGTATAGGTCGAGTTTTGGGTTCGACTGGGTCGAATTATGGGGTAGAAAGGACGCTGTGCAGGACTATGGGAGAATAACCACCCATTGGGGCGCGGGGTCTGGTGGATGATACACGCAGTTGTACCCTGTCTTGATTGTCGGGCTGCTCAGATGGTCTGCGAGAGGCTTGTTGAACTCGGCTATCTGCGTCCTGGCGAGGTCGATTGCTTTCTTCACGCAGTCGAGTGTGCCTTTTCTTTGGGTATTCTGATGGCTCCTGCGTTCCTTGGTCAGCTTGCCAAGTTTGGCGAGTGCAAGACGCGCTTCATCGGCTATGGCCTTCTTCTCCGGATTTCCCGGTTCCTGCTCACTCGCATCGATGTCTCCCTTGAGATCACGGATGTGACGCTCGATTCTCCTTCTGCCTTCTCTGCCACTCGTCGGCACAGGCATGTCGAGTTGGTCCGCTCTCTTCAATGCGGCGATCTGTTCCGAGTCCCCGGGGTGGGCCAGAACCCAGAGATCCAGCACGTCGACCGGGAGGTTCGGTGTTTGAAGCAACCGCGCGATGTAGAGCATGCCGTCTCTGTCGGCAAGTCCCGGTGTGGATATGCCACCGAACTCCACGCGCCAAGTGTTGCCTTCCTTGCCGAAGAAGGGCCTCTCGGCGTCGGACAATCCTGACTTGGCATCGGCCACCTCCAGCCTTTCCCACTCATCCGCCCGTCGCTCCACTTCGTCGGGAAAAGAAACGTTGCCGAGATCGTTCCGCAAGTGACAGTAGTCGGCGAGGTCGAGTTCGAAGGTCCGTCTGGCGAAGAGCTCGTCGAGCGTCACGAAGGCGATGTCTTCAACGCTGAGCGTGTCGGCGAGCGTCTTGTCCAGGGACTTGCTTCGTGGGGTCAGCACGATCAGGCTATCGCACTGCAGGCGGCCCTTGAGTGCCGGTAGAACAGTCGGCGCCTCTTTCTCATTCAGGTTCGCTGTGTAGATGGCCAAGGCACTCTTGCCCCCCATTCGGCCCATTGCCACAGGGTGGAAAGCCTGGCCCAAGTCCAGATCATCGCTGCAGGGGGTCAGACCATTGTCTGTCGCGAATTCCGTGCGGAACGCCGGAAAGTCGAACCTGTAGCTTGACACCTCGTCTTCAGATACCGGGACAGGCCTTTCAGCATATCCCGTCGGGCAGATGAAGTATCTTTGTCCTGCATCCCCATCCACTGGAACCTCGCACATTTCCTCACACCGTTCGCAGATCACCGTAGCTTCATAGCTCTTCAGAAGTATACGTCGGTCAAGAAGGAATCGCACTGTCGCACTCTCAGACGGTACTATCCTGGAGGCTTGAAAGCGAGGCTCGAAGGTAGCTGCCAGTGCATCGACGACATCGGCATCACATATTGGCGATTTTCCACTCAACGAGGTACCTCTCTATCAGTTGGTCGTTCTTGCTGTCACCGAGGTTGTTGCGGTTCGGCATGCTCAGATTAACCGTCCTTGCTCCGATGCGCCCCTTGCCGGGGAACTTGAAACACAGGGAAACGTGGGTGATCTTCACGCGATTGAGATCGACGTTCATGCCTCGAAGGCGCTGGGCCAGGTCACGGTAAGACCTCACTTCCACCGTATCCTTGGTGTTCAACTCAGGATGGAAGCGAATGGCCACGACGCGAACGTATTCAATGTGATCTGCAGGATCCAGCTCGAACTGCCAGGGTAGCTTGAAGCGGTCAAGATCATAGATCAATCGAACATCCTGATGCTGGAAGAAGTCTCTGCTGCCGATGATGTGCTCGGCAAAAGCATCACGGGAGAATTCGACCAGCTCGTTCTTGGTAGCCTTGACCTTCAGTTTCCCCGACGAGGGGTAGTACACCATGGTTGCGTAGAAGACTGGCCGATCGTTCTCGACAACGAGCGTATGCTCTCGGAATCGTTCCATCGCTTTTACATAATCCTCGTGACAGACAACATAGGCAATCTTCTCAATGTCCTTGTAGACCTCCACCTTAACGTCCACGCCTTTCTCGAGGCTGCCGAGGTAATCGGAAAAGGCGGCTTGGAGTTGCGGCAGGCCCTTGTCTGTGTCCTCGATGACGAGAGGGTTCCTGCCACGGAAGTCCGAGTATCCCTGAAAGTGGTCAATCGTCCACCAGTCGTGAGCCGTGTTGAACGTGTCTCTGTGCTCCAGAAACAAAGTCATAGCGAGGTTATGCGCGGTCATGTCCCCGCAGTCGATGTGCCAACGGCCTGCAGCTTCAACTAGGCAAGGCATTCCACGTTCGGACGCAAGGTCGTTCAGGTTTTCGAGGTCGTTCGCAATTCCGCGCCTTGTATCCTCAGGCAGCTCAGAGTAAGCATCGTACACGTCATCCACGTCGGCCTCTGCGCGGCCACTCCATGCGATCTCTCGGAGCGTTTCGTAATGCTCAAAGAACCGCTTGAGTAGTGCGTTGCTCGTTTTGCGGAAAAAGGATTTCTCCCGCAAGGGACTGTGAATCGGTTTCATGGGCTTGACTTCCCGTTCTGGTCTGAACCACTTTCTCTGGACTCCCCGCGGCGGTCGCTGCCCTGCCCGGTGCTCCGAAGCATGCATCGACGGAGGAACCCTGATTCCACCCTGGTTCCGAGCGGAGGCCGTTGCCTTCTCGCCCCGATCGCTTGAGCGCGGCCTCATTCGGGATGAGAGTCAGCGGAGGTCCCCTGCACCGCGCCCGACGTGCCCTTCGGCACGTGGTTCGCCATCGCGAGCCTCTGCTCACCCGCAAGCAATGCAAATATTTTAACACGCTTCAGCCCGCTTTACCAGCGATTTCGCCGTCTCACAGCGGTTCGCCTCTGAATGCATCCGCTTGCAGGGGCCGGGCAGCCTAGGCGCCGAGCGGTTCCCCCCGAGGCTCCGGCTGATCCGCCGGACGAAATAGGTCATTGACATGAGGCCATAGGGTGGTCATAATATGGCGATGTGACCCCGGCAACGCAGGCTACCCGGCTTGCACTGGAGGCGATGAGCATGACTTGGCCTGACTTGATCAAGATGACCCCGGACATCGTAACGGCTCTTGCAGTCGTGGTCGGGGTAATCGTGGCAGCCCTTGGGCTTAAGACCTGGCGACGCGAACTTCAAGGTCGAGCTCGGTACGAGCTTGCTTTGAGCATACTCATGGAGGTCCGCGAGATTCGGGATGCGATTCATTCGTTCCGTCGCAAGCTTGCCGAACTCGATGGTCCACCTGACCTGATGACAAAATGGGAGAAGATCAGGGAGCCGCTCAAAGAACTCGACAGTGATCTGAAGGTCGCCAACATCATCTTCGGTGATCGATTGCACAAGCCGAAGATGGCCCTGAAGGAGTGTACGGACGAGATCATCCTCAGTATCAACAGTTACCGCCGGCAGCAGGAAAGCAAGCAGAAGGACGAGCGGAGGATGGAGAAGATGGACAGCGAGAACGCAATCCTCTGGGGCAAGCCCGACGATGAGTTCAGTCGGAAAGTCGATGCGGCAGTAGGAAGCTTCGATGACGAGCTGCTCGTCTTCCTGAGGAGATGACGGCGATCTTCTTGGGCTTCTGGGACTGATAGGGAAAGGAGTTCACCCGTGGCGAAGCGAAGAGGACGACCCGCAACCCGAAACGCCGGCGGCAACGCACGCACCCCGAAGGCCGAGAACTACAAACATCCCGTCGACTGGATGGGCCACGAGTCTGTGACGACCACTCGAAATCTATTTCCGCGGATTTTGCGTCGCCCGGATTGTTCATGTTGAGCCACCACATGAAGAGAATGCCGTTGGCATTCATGTTGGTGACCACAACATCAAGCCGCGACTTTGCCTGGTTAATAAGCGAGTCGTCATGGAGGATGTAGCCCAATCTAACCAAACCATCAAACCAGTACCCTCCTCCCTCGTATGGCCATCCGCCATTAGGCCAGTAAAGCCGGTCGCCTGTCATCTTGTAATCGCTTGCCCAAGCCTGTCGAAACGCCTGATTGAACTCGTCCATGTGCCCGGTATATCCGTCCCGCGCCGTGATACACCAGTCGCGCAGCCAGCCTGCGGGCTCAACCGCACCGGGCGGTAACGGAATGAATGCCGGGCGTGTAGGCGGTTCGAAAGGTCTCCCATAGTTCACTTTCCCTGGTTTACATTCATCTGTTCCTCCTTTGCCAAGCAATCAACTGCTGCAGCAGCGCTCAACATGAAAACCAACAGAATCATCCTGCCGGCCATCTGGATGCCCATCAAATTTTCTCCTGATATATCTGTTCAACCGGCTCGGCGGCAAAACTTGTTGCTGGAAGCATCGCTCCGAACGCGACGACTGCCGCCACGAGAAGACTACGGGTCAACGATCTTGAGGCTGAAACTGTGTGCATGTCATGTCTCCCGTTATCTTTGGTGTGTGTCATCGCGCCCCAGCCCGCGTCGCGGTCCAGTAGAACAGGCGGTCCGTCGTCCCCTTGGCCATGCAGTCTGGAAAGCGGTGCTCGGGCGGCGCCTTGCCGCCTGTCACGTCGCCCCAGAGGAACTCGCAGCCCATGCGGAAGACGAGACCCGCCTTGATCTCAGGCGCCTTCCGGTAGAGGACCGTCCATGGGAACTTGATCTCCTGCACGAACCCCTTGCCATCCGGATCGGCCCGGTAGGCCATCTGCGCGCCCTGGCCCAGATCCGTTCCGCCTTCCTTGGCCTTCAGGAGCGTGTTGTCCGTGCCGTCGCGGGAATCCTGGGTCTTCCAATGGGCCAGCGAAATCGCCGGCTGCTTGGGCGCCGTGTAGTACCAGGTCGTGTTCCAAAACGGGTGATCGGTCACCATGTGTATCTGCCAGCAGTCCGATTTCCAGCCGTCGTTCGGGTTGATCGCCGGATCGATCGCGCTGAACATCGGCGTCGGATCTTTCCATTTGGCCGCCAGATAGAGGTTGTCGGCGTCCCACATCGCCGCGACTTCCGCCGGGTAGCGGTCGCGCACCGCGGCGTCGGCGAATATCCAGATGCGGCCGGAGCGGTCCCAGTCCTCGAGGTCGCCGTCGATAACCACCTTGCCAGGAGCCGGCAGCACGAGAATGCCCTCGTTCTGGCTCATCTGGCCGATCATGTTTTCACCCGCCTGAAGGGTGGCGTTCGCGCCGCTGCTGCAGGCCAGAATGGCCATGCTCGCGAGCACGCAGGCTGTTGCCGATAATCCGCTGATTCTCATGTGTCGTTTCTCCGTCTGGTTGGTGGTTCGTTGTAACTCAGCCGCGCGACCCGGCCGCTCGCGACGTCCTTGAGTGAGGCGACGTCGTAGCACATCACTCGGGCGGCGTCGGCGAAACCTTGACGGACCGGAGCAGATCCTCGGGGCCGTGCAGGATGAGTCCATTCTTAACCCGCATTTCTCACAGCCCGCCAGATCGTGGCTCGGGCGGCTTTTTCGGATGACCACCTGCGTTTTATACGCAATGGTGGCCTACACAATGGCTTTGATCTTCATGCTCGCATCCTTTCTCCAAGACGGACGACCACAGAGGGTGCCTTTTGACGCCGGTCACAGACCGGCAACACAGATGCTTTCGAGGCGCAATTGTCCTTTCTTTGCGCCTTTCGGCAGGAGCGGGACGATCTCCAGAACGTGCTTCCCGGGAGCGAGTTCTCGGGAAATCGGTCGCCAGAGGAAGAGGTTGCCATTGCCGTGGGGCATGTGGAGAGGCCAAACCTCCTCTTCGATCGCCTTGTCGCCCTGATATCGCACATACGGATGAGGTTTGCCGTCTATTCGGATTCTCGCCGCCAACCCATCCTGATTGGCTTCGCCAAACAATCCGACAAACGTCCCCTCGAACTTGATCCGGAGCGGCTCGATGGCTCCCGCATGCTTGGCGTCACACAGGGCGACATCGTCCATCCAGCGGCTGGATAGGCCGTCGAACCAGAGGGAAGTACGGTAAGTCATGGCGCGGCTCCATCCCTGGGGAAGCGGCGTTTTTACAAGCCGGATGCGGCTGCGATTCCGGTACTCGCCGTACAGAGGTGTCTTCGGAACCGTGCAGACGCGCCCCTCCGCCACCGCTTGCTGGAAGCCCTGGCGCACCGCATCGTAGAAAACGGCGTAGCCCGCGTCGTCCGGATGCGCCTGGTCGAAAGGCCAGAGGGCGTCGATGTCGGTGCCGCCGGCGATGGCTTTCTTCATCACCGGATGCAGATCGCCTTGACCAGTGTGGTAGGCGTTGGCGAGTTCGATGTGGGCCGTTCGCAGGACGGCCAAGCCCGGCTTGGCGTCTTTGGCGAAGTGCCACTTGAATCCGAAGAACACCTGTTCCACCGGAATCCCCCGGCCGATCAGCGTTCGCAGGATCGTCTCGTACGAGACGAGGTTCTTGGGATCCTTCTCGTCGATCCCGTCGTTGGCCGTGAAGTCCAGGAAGACGAGATCCGGCTTGGCGGCCAGGACGTCCCGTTCCAGCCGGAACATCCCCAGATCGGATCCGGTGCCGCCGATGGCGGCGTCCCGGAGCGTGAACGGGCACTTGGGATACCGCTCCTGCAGGTATCTGCCCATGAGGGCGCGATAGCTGGTGAGCTGCGGGTCGCTGGCGTTGGCGCCCCACGTCAGGGATCCGCCGAAAAACACGACTGTGAGCGGCTCGCCCGCCTTCGCCTTGCGGTCGAACTCGGCGAACGAGGCGGTTGTCGGCGAGGAAGCGGATTCCGCATGTCCCGTTAGTGCGTTCATCACCAGCAATCCTCCGAGAAGAAGAGCCGTGCAACGCCAATGTTTTCTGCACATACGATCTCCTTGCATCGCGCCCATTCGTCTCAATATCGCCCATACGCCTGGATCAACTCGCCAACCAGCTTGACCAGCCTGATATCACCGTTGGGCGGGACCTGATCGGCGACTCCAAACATGAATCGGCCGGTATCCTTGTGCAGGCGGATGATCTCCCTCACCTGCCCCTCGATATCTCGGGCCGTGAATGGCGGCGCAAACATGGCGCCGGGCAATCCGCCCAGGAGGATAATGTCGTCACCGGCCAGCGCCCGCAACTCGTCCAGCCCCACATCCCCCACTGGCTTGGGCACCACCGAATCAACGCAGTCCACGCCGACGGCGGCCAGCTTCTCCAAGGTGCCGCGGAGTGTGCCGTCGTTATGGATCAGCGTCCGGTGCCCGTGCGCGTGCAGCCAATCCGCCCAGCGACGCAGATGCGGCGCGATATACTCGTGGAAATACCCGCCCATCGTGGCGGCGGATAGATTCTCGCAGATCATCGCGTACCCGACGGGGCCGGCGGCGATGTGCCGGTAGATTACGTCGTGCGCTCTCTCGATGGCGGCGAGCGTGTTCTGCATCTCTTCCTGCTCGTCGACCAGCAGGTACGCCAGATCCATGACGCCGACCCAGTGCTTGTTCAACTCCGAGATCGGCGTGGGCGGCGCGGCGTAGTGGGCCGGCCCGAAGCCGCAGGTCGCGTAGCTCCCATCGAGCTCGAGATACCGCTCCGGACGGGGCTTGAATTGCCGGTGCTTGTAGATGTAGCGGACGACGCGCAGGTCGCACGCGTCTTTCACCGCGTGCTCGGTGTAGCCCCAGCAGAACGACCCGGGCAAGTATTCCTGGACTTCCCGTACCGCGCCAACCGGCGTGTGCCACTGGGCGATGCGCCGTCCGTTGCTCTGCGTCACCTCATGCCGCACCTGTGTCCCTTCGACTATGTCACAAGGGTCGCAGCCCGGAATATACTCGCCGATGTTCAACTCGCGATGCAGCTCGTGCATGCCGTTCGATCCGCGCCAACGTTCGGGCAGATCGCCAATCTGCAAGTGCGCACTGTGCCAATAGGTCATATCGCCGAACCAGGCCATCTGGTCCGGGCGCTGTCCGCGAAACACCGCCTCCATACGCTCACGATGATTCATGTTGCCACTCCGCCTTGAAGGCGAATCCGTCCGCGCATGTGACGGCGTCAAACCAGTCCTTTCCTGGAGCATTGAGTCAGGCCCAGCCCAGTTCCGTCAGTCGCGCGAACACCTGCCGGGCGACGACCAACTCGCCGCCCGGGTTGAGGTGCACTCCGTCCGCCGGACAGACCAGCGCGGCGAAGGGGAGAGCGGCCCGTGCCGCCTGCATCGGCGGGCCCAAATCCAGGAGCACGGCGCCGTGCTCCTTCGCCGCCTCCGCGATCAGGTCGTTGTTGCCGTCGAGATGGCGCCAGGTCTTTTCCGGCGCATCGGGGATCTCCAAGACGGCGTATTGCAGAGCGAGGATCCGGCAGCCGGCGGCGCGCAGGCTTCCGAGAATCCCGTCGAGATTCCTCCGCGTCTCCTCGCGCGCGAGCTTCCCTGGCGCGGCGTCGTTGCCGCCGATCAGGAGAACGACGAGATCCGGCTTCTCGTCCAGGACGTCCTTCTGCAACCGGGCGAGGATGTCGGCGGTGGTGTTGCCGCCGATGCCGCGATTCAGCACGGAGCATGCTCCCGGACCCATCTTCGCATCGATCATGCACTCGAGGATATGGGACCACTTGAGGTAGCGCGACAGGTCGGAGACCCCGGTGATGCTGTCGCCGAGGCAGACGATCTTCATGCGCATCCTCCTTCCGCAGTAATGCATCAGGTGCTGACCGGGGAAACGACATACGTATGGAATCGCTCAGCGGAGAACACTCTGACGCTCGCGAAGGTCCGACCCGAAGTGATGTCCTCGACCCGGCCCGCAGTCGCGCAGGGGAAATCCGCGAAAGCGAAGAGCACCTTCCTGTCGTCCGATCCGTTTGTCCATTCAACCCCCAGATCGTCCTCCAGCAGGCGCCGTTTCTCCATGAGCGTGTGCACCCGGTTGTATTCGCGGTTGACGCGCCCCAACATGCCGGCGTAGGCCTGGTCGGGGAATCGGATCGGCTCGGGGTAGCCGTGCTCCGTCTCGACGCGGATCGGCGAGCCGCAGGCTGTCGCGCGGTAGAGAAAGGCGTCCGGGATCAACCCCTGGGTCAGCCATGTCGAGTTGATGCACGGATGCATGTTCTTCAGTGTATATTCCTGTCCGTACACTCCTTCCAGACCGCCCTTTCGGTGGAACGGCATCGATGCAGGCGCGAACCAGTTCAGGCTGATGCCGAAGATTCCCTGTGTTTCAATCATGATCTTGGCGCCAGCCCGCTGCAACTGCACCTGGAGATCGATGAGCGCCTCCATCTGCGGCGTCTTCGCCGGATCGGCGTAGTTGATCGGCTGGAAAAACAGGTTGTGGTAGGAATCCAGAAAGAATCCATCCAATCCGGTACGCTTCATCGTGCCGAGCAGTTGGTCGAGCAGCCACTGCTTGAACGGCGTGTTCAGGCACATGACCGCGAACGTGGGATAGCCGCCATTGAAGATATCGCCGGTCGCTGTGCGAAGGAGCCACTCCGGATGCTCCTTGCACAGGGGGGCGTCGGTGTCCACCCACCGGCCCATCCAGGTGAGCACCCGAATGCCGCGCCGATGCGCCTCGTCGCAGATCTTCTTGAGATGTGCTTCCCCGCCGAACTCAGGCGCGATTTCATACCTCCAAGGACAACAGATATTGCCTTGCCCCCCGCTCATCGGAATATCGCTGCCGCCCATCTTCAGGGATGTATCGCACACCCACATCGGCCCGAGGAACAGCGTCTTGACGCCGGCCATTTCCAGCTTCGGCAGCCAGGCGACGATCTCACTGTCCTTCTTCGGCTCCCGCGGCGGCCAGGACCAGATCACGCCGGAGTAGCAGGGATCCATGGCATCCTGCTGATATCCGAAGAAATCGCGCAGCTTCTTCACCACCGCGTCGAAGGCTGCTGACCAGCGGTTGCGGCCTTCGGTCAGGCTGATCCCGGAAGGTTCCTGGCGCAGCAGGATGAGCTTCTTCGGGTGCGTGGCGGTTCCGCTCGCGGCGAAGCGGTGGCGGTCGATGTGGGCGATGAAGCGCTGTCCGGCCACCTTCTGCTGCAGGGCGGCCACGTAGGTCGGCCGCTCGTAGTACATCAGCAGGCAGGCGGCGCTGTTGAACTGGAAGTCGAAAGCCGGCGCGCCGGCGTAGCGCGTCATCATCTGCCAGCACAACGAGTCCTTGCCGTCACAGGTGAAGACTTCGCTCGTGTCGTACGCGGCGTCTTCCGTGACCCGGATCTCATAGGGCATGCTGCTGGAGCGTTGCGCCACGACGTAGACGGGGTGTTGCAGTTCGCCCAACTCCCAGGTGCCGCGCTCCAACAGCGATGTGAATTGCTGCGTAGCGCTTGTGAGCAGGAATTGATAGCGGAAGCCCCGAAAAGTCACGCCGTCGATGTCCTGCGTCGCCGCCTCGAAGATCCACTGCATGGGATCGACGATGCGCATGGTGCGCGGCCGGGGCAGGACGACGTGAGGATTCCGGAACACATCGACGACATCCAGAAATTCCCCGGGCTCGCCGATGGCATCCAAGTGCACCACGACGCGATCCGGCGAGGCCGCGATTTCCTTGAGCCGGAACTCGCGGTAGGCGATGCCCGCCTCCGACTGGATCACCGGCGCCAACAGCACGTCTTGGGCGCGCAACTCCAGGGCGCCGCTGCGTACCCGGCCGATGCCGAGCACGCGCTCGCCCTCGCAGACGAGGTGGATGGAGATGCCGGACGACAACGTCAGGATTCGTTCCTCGTTTCTCGGTTTCGATTCATTCATACCCACAGCTCCTTCTGGTCGCAGCCAAGCCACGCGCCCATCGGCGTCTGGCGCGATCCGCTTTATCGTTCGGGACTTGCATTCCCCCGCATCGGGTCATTCTCCGTGCCCCGCGCACGCAGACGCTCTTGGCGTTTTCCACGCCGCTACTCATCCGGCGGCGTCGGCGAAACCTTGACGGACCGGAGCAGATCCTCCGGTCCGTGCAATGTGAGCCCGGCATAGAGCTTGAAGTCGTTCTGGGCGCAGCCGCGCATGAAGACCTGGTTCCACCCCTTGCGGAACTGGATGGTCTGCTTCCGTACCGGCTCGACGAAGCCCGGATACGTGGGTTTCTCCGCCAGCTTCGTCTCGTTGACCCAGTATTGTCCAAGCCCGTACGTGTCGAAGAAGATATCGCATTCCAGCGCGCAGTCCTGCGGCATCTGGATCCAGGTGGCTGCGTAGGCGAACGCGGGCCCCTCGCAGACGACGATGCTGTCGCCGACGGTGCTCTTGGGCTCCCATCGAAGTTCGCGCTGCACCCCCTTCACGTCCTGCGTCAAGGGGCCCTTGTACAAGGCCTTCATATCGACCTTGCGGTCATCGGGGGGATAGGTGGCCGCCGCGAAGAGCTCACGCGTGAAGTTATGGCCGTGCGTCTGCGGATGGGGATCGTTCGGCCGGTTCTTCAGGTTTTCGCCTCCCCACGGTCCACACACCACCCAGTCGCGGATCGGCAGCTTGTCCATGCCGACGGCCTGCGACCAGGCCGGCGGCGTCGGCGAAACCTTGACGGGCCAGAGCAGATCCTCGGGGCCGTGCAGGATGAATCCATTCTTAAGCTCGGCCCCATTCTGCGCACAACCGCGCATGAACACCTGGTTCCATCCCTTGTGGAAGTCGATCGTCTGCTTCCGTTCCGGCGCATAAAAACCCGGATAGGTCGTCTTTCCCGCCAACTTCGTGTCGTTGACCCAATATTCGGCCGATCCGTAGGCATCGAACAGGATCTCGCATTCCAACCGGCAATCCTGCGGCACATAGATCCACGTAGCGGCAAACCAGAACTCGGGGCCGCGGCACACGAAGACGGTATCGCCGGCGGCATTCCTGGGCGTCCAACGCACCTCGCGCTGGATCCCCTTCACGTCCTGCGTCAGGGGACTTTTGTACACGGCTTTCATATCGACCTTGCGGTCATCGGGGGGATACGTGGCCGCCGCGAAGAGCAAACGCGTGAAGTTATGGCCCTGCGTCTGCGGATGGGGATCGTTCGGCCGGTTCTTCAGGTTCGCGCCGCCCCACGGTCCACAAACCACCCAGTTGCGGACCGGCAACCGGTCCATGCCGACGAACTGCGCCTGCGACCAGGCGCCGGGATAGAGGCGCGCTTCGGCGGGCATGTCCATGGTCATCGTGGCGTTTTGCAGCCTGCCCACGTTCGCCCACCAGAAGTTCGCGTTGCCGCCCAGGGTCGCGGCAAAGTCGGCCTGCGTCCGCAGACCGCTCAGTTTCGCCGTCGGAATGGCGGTCTTCGGAATCGCCGCGGCGATGACGAAACCTTTTCCGTCCGGATCGATGGTGTAGCCAAGTTTCGCATCCCGGATCAATCCGACATGTGCGAACGAGACGGAACTGACCGGAGACGTGAACTTCGCCGGCGCCGGCGCCCCGCCGAGGCTCCACTGCGGATACATGCCAACCGCGATGGGCCGCACGGTTTCCTTGTCCTTGACAAGGGCGAACACGATGCGGACGTCGCCCGGCCGGCCTTCTTCTCTTCCCGGGGCGGCCTGGGGATCGCCCTGCAGGTAGAAGCTCACGAAATCCGCGCCCCGGTCGTGGGCGTAGATCGTGGTCGGATCGCCCATGGCCACCGGTGTGAAGGGGTTTCCAGTGCGCACGTGCCAGCGCAGGAAAATCTGCGCGGTGTCGTACATGCAGTGGACTTCGACCTTGCGCTGGTCGTCGAGTCCGAAGAGGACCGGCTCGGCGATCTCCCAGCCGTTCATCGTTCCGTCCAGGCTTGGCCCGCCGCCTGGCGCCGGCATGAAGTTTGCCAGCGCGGCCTTGCCCGCGCCGCCGCGCAGCGCCAGCGCGAACGGATTGGGCGGGCCGACCTGCCCGGCGGACATAACCACCGTGGCTGCCGCCAATTTCACCGGCCTGACCGCGCCGGGCGTCCAGCCATCGAGACGGTAGACAGTGGCGGCGTTGCGCCCGAGAGCCAGATAGACCTGCTTGTCGGTCGCGTTGAGGAAATGCTGGCCAAACCACGATTCCCCGGTGACGCAGTACATGCCCCCCGTTCCTCGACCGTAGCGGAAGGAGTCCGACATCACCGTGTCCACGTACAGGCCGTCCGTGGTGTACAAATGATACAGCCCGTTGCTGTCGAAGGTGCCCACGATGCCATAGACCGGATCGGCGATCATCTGCGTGCCATAAACTTCGCCCGGATTCGCCACGCGGAACGCCTTGCGCCCGACACGCCATTTCATCGCGAAGCCGCCGTTGCCGTCCGGCACGTAGCGGCTCATCTTGAATTGCGCCCAGCGAGACCCGGCATTGTCCATGCCGCCGGGATTGCCTGGTCCCGCGTTGTCGGACACATAGAAACCATCTTCCATGGTGCCGGCCACGCTCGTCCACCCGCCGAGCATATCCGCCAGTTCATTGCCGCCATGCAGGGGGTCCGCCGTGCCGGCCTTGCGCGCGGCGAGCACGGTGTCGCTCAGGAGCTTCTTCCACGTGCTGCCGTCGAATATCGGGTTGCCATGCGCATCGAAACCGCGTGGCGCCAGACGCCACACCTCATTGCCTGTGTCCCGATTGGCGATGACCAGTGACAGATCGGACATGAACGCATCGGCCCAATAATTGAGTCTTGGAAGACTGGCCGGATTGCCCTGGTATTCCTCGGGCTGCACCTTGCCGTCGCCGTTCGCGTCGTGCCACCAGAATGACTGAACCTTGCCGCCGTCCGCGACCTCGACGACCCCCGCCGCAGGAATCCAGTCGTTGCCCTGCTGCCGGTAGAGGAGGTGCGGGCCATTCCAGCTGCCGCCGGCGAAGCAGAGGAACTTCTGCCCGTTCGCCTGGATGATGGTAGGCCATTGCACGCCGGAGGGAAACTCCTTCCAGGGGCGACAGATGTCGGGCCAAACGGCGTCCACCTTCCACGTCCCCTTTTCGTAATCGACCAGAAAGCGCACCAACCCGCCGCTGGCACACACAAGGTACAGATGCTCGGGACGCGCGGGGTCCACGCAGTAGCCGTTGTTGCCGTTCTGCCCCAGGAACCACTCGCGCAGCAGCTTGCCGTCCGGGTTCCATTCGCTGACCCGGCCGGGGCCGGTGCGCTCCACGACCAGCAGACGATCGGCGCCCTCGGGGTCCGTCCAAACGGCGAGGCTCCGCGGCGTCATGAAGATGTGCGGATCGTAGGCACCCGGTGTCTGTTTGGCGTCCTTGCCGAACTTGCGCAGGATCTTCCCCTGCGCGCCGAGCTGGTACACTTGGCCGTTGACCGCATCGCTGACGTAGAAGCGACCCTGCGAGTCCATCTCGCAATCGGCGGGAGCGGCAATGCCGGAAAGCGAGAACAGCGTGGTCCAGTCGCCGGTGGGCCGTCCGTTCTCAAGTTTGATCGCTGTGACCACGGGCGGGCCACCTGCTGCGCCCGGCTGCATGATCAGCAGCCGTTTCCCGGGCGCCGTGCGGTCGAGCAGAACGGCCAGCGGCGAGGACTTGAGGCCCACGGTCGCGAGGGTCGCGCCTTTCTCGCCGTCGATCACGAGGAGTTGGTTCTGCGGCGCCGGCAGCGCCACGTACAGGAAACGCCTGCCGCCGGCGCCATCGCGCCAGGCCGCCATGCTCACCGGGGCCACCGGCAGCTTCTTGTAGGAGAAGCTGACGTCATTCAGCGTTTCGCCGAACGGCGCATGGTCCGCCCGGTACAGCATGGCGTGCGTCATTCTATCTACTTGCACTCCGCACCACATGACCTCGCCGTCGCAAGCCACCGTGCTGCCGCCGTTGAATCCCGCGGACGAGTAGGAGGCGATCACCTGATCGCGGCCGATCGGCTTCTTGAGATCCACGAGAAACGGGTTGTCGCCGTTCTCGAGATAGCCTAAGAGAAAACCGGCCACGCCATTGGGGCCGACCTGGATGTCTTCCATGCCGATCATGCAATGGTTGAAGATTGCGGGAGTGGTGCGATCATGATCGGGCGTCGGATTCCAGGATTCCCCGGCGCCGATGCGATATTTCGGAATGATCGAGTGGTACTGACCGTCTATCTCCCACTTGCTGGCGGCCAGGTAGATCCCTTTCACGCCGTAGTCGGCGGGCGGGAGAGGCATGCCGTTATCGTCCAAGCCGTCCCAGTAGTCGGTGAAGCGTCCCTGATTCTCGGCGGTCACGGTGCGGGCAGCGCCGGCCAGGAACGTACTGACGATCCAATCCGGATTCTTCGGATCGGTGACCGCTAGCGTCACCCGGTAGGTCTTGGGCAGCGGGCCATCCGCCGGCAATTGGTAAGCGATGGGCACGCCGATCACGGGATTCTGGGCGGCGCCGGCCAAGCCGGCACACAGCCCGCACAGAACCAACGACAGCAAACAGACCTTACGCATGATTTTCTCCTGTATGACGGCATCTTCAACTGATAGATTCGATTTTGCGGCTACCCCTGGGGCCGGCGGGCGGCTCTGCCGGGGGGCGGGGGGGTTACTCCTTCTTCATTCCCGACGCCCCGTCAAATACCGACAGGTCCCAGTTGTCCCGCCACCGGACTTCCATCTCGCCGTTGCCCTTGAGCGTCACCGGCAGCCAGACGGTGCGCGTGTGCGGCATCGTATTGGCGTTGCGGAGGCTGTCGCCGATCCAGATGAAGGCGCCCGGCTTGCCCGCTACGGGAACGACGGCCGTCGTCTGCGTCTGAAAGGTCTGCTCGCTGTGCGGCCCTTGCGCGATCTTCCCCTTGGGCTCCCACGGGCCCCAGATATTCTTCGCCGTGTGATAGAAGTTCTCGTTCGGAATCAGCCCGCTCAGTTCCGAATGCAGGAGGTAATAGACGCCGTCGTGCTTGAAGATGGCCGCGGCTTCACCTCCCGTGCCCAACACCTCGGCCTTCTCCACGTGGAGACAATCAGGGCTGAGCTTGTACAGGCAGTCGGCCACGTTCCACGCGCTCGTCGGATGTCGAGGGTCTTGACCAGGACGTTTGCCCGCGATCAGGTACTGCGAGCCGTCGTCGTCGGTGAAGACCGCGTTGTCGCTGCCCTGCACCGGTTTGCCGTCGTACTCCAGAAGGCCGTGCCATTTATAAGGCCCCTCCGGTTGGTCGGCGACCGCGACGCCCTGAAAGTTGGGGCGTAACGTTTCTCCGGGCACGATGAACCAGGGGCAGACCAAATGGAAAAAGAGGACAAACTTGCCGGTCCCTCGAGCACGCAGCAGTTTCGGGCGTCCGGCGCCGTTTATGTCGATGCTCAACGGATGTCCGGGCTCGTTGACGGGAGTGCAGGAGGTGCTGCGGTATTTCCAGTTCATCAGATCCGGCGAGGAGTACACGGCTATCCCGGCGTTTCGGCACCAGTCCGCCTGCAACCCCTCCAGGTGTCGTCCGGTGGTCGGCCAGACGCCGCCCGCCATGTAGTACTTCCCGTCGTGAAAGAGGATGTTGCCCATGTGGCATTGGACCGACTCGCCTCGGTCGTCCAGCCACAGCGGAGCGTTCGGATCGAACCGCGTGCGCTGCGCCGACGTGAAGCGATCGGGATGCTGCCCCGGCATGTACTCGACGCGCGACCAATGGATGGCCGTTCCGGTCGACTCGGGTCGTTTGGTCGCGCGAGCGAGAACGCCCAGCAGATGTCTGCCGTCGGCGAGTCCGTTCGCGGAGAAGAGCTCGACGTCCCGGGCTTCCTTCTCGCTGTACCAGTCGACGCTCTTGCGGAAAATGCCGTCGATGTAGACGTCCGCGATTCCATAGGCCGGACCGGTGTTGCCGATCAGTTTTACGCTGGTTCCCGGAACCGGGCACCACATGGCTCCGCACCACTTGCCTTCGCGAACACCGTCGACGGCCGTGATCTGCGGCGTCGCAAGCGACGCTTTCTCGGCGCACACGTCGCCACACTTCGGGCACTTGATGTTCGTCAGCGTCACCACGGTTACCGCTTTGCGTTCAGACGCGACATCCCCGGCAGATACGACACTCGCCGTGGCGAGCAGCAGAGCGGTGAGAAGTGCGATATGTGTCATAAGTAGATTTCTCCGTGTCATCAGATGCCTTCTCCCCGGTGGGGAGAAGGTGCCCTCGTTTTCCCCCTCTTCAAGAGGGGGAGTAACGTCAAGAGGTTCGGCCTCGTCTGCACCCTGCGGCGAAGAGGGCGGCCGCGAAGGAATGCAGAAAAAGGTTCCTGACCCCTTTATCTGCGCGCCTGTCAAGGGAAAAGGTTCCTGACCCCTTTGCCCCTCACTCGGAATGGCGCTAGCCACCGGTGTCGTCTTGTCCGCTCCGCTTGCTTCGATGCCAAGAGAAATACCTGCAGTTATCATAAACGCCCGCAGTATTGTCAGTCGCGATTGCATGTTACACAACCTTTCATGGTTTCGCTTTGCTGTCATTTCCGGACCCCTGAGCCTGTTGCACGGACCTCTCATCCGACCGCCGATTCACAGCGAACCAAGCATGCAGCCGGATAAGGCTCGAAGCACTACTTCTTTGATACCTCCTGTGTGACGGCATCTTCATTCATTCGAACACCAACTCGCCCCAGTTGGACGGATACAGCCACGCCTCCAGCGGTTCGTCGCTGACCAGATTCGTGTCTTTGTTCATCCAGTAGGTCCGTGCTGTGGTGCGCAGCCCCTGGTTGTCCGAGGAGAGGAATCCCGCGTCGCCGCGCAACGTCGCGCCTGTGGCCGGCTTGCCTCCGAACGCCTGCCACGGAATGGCCGCTTCGACGACATAGCCTGCATCCTCCGGCGTTGCGAAGATCCTGGCGTTCTTCATCACCTCGACCCTGGCAAAGGTCTTCGAACCCACCGGGGACGTGTACGTCTTGCCCGCATTGGCCGGTGCGCCCTTCGCCACCGGGGCCATCAGCACCGCGACCGGCTTGCCGTCAACCTGGCCGATGACGATTCGTACGTCGCCTTCCACCGGCTGCGCACGCGCCGCGGCCGTGGGATTCATCCCGAGCTGGATGTCCACCGCGTCGCCGGTCTTGAAAAGCCGGCCGAAATCCTTTCCCTCGTTGCGCCACGGCGAGGCGTCCTTGACCGCGAATCGGGCGTAAAGGTTGTTGTCGTCGTATGCCAACTGCGCCACGGCGCTGTCGGGGAGGCCTTCACGGGAGATGGTCAGGCTTGCCGCATCCTTCCACGCCTCCGGATTGCCGTCGAGCGTCGGGGCGCGAAGCGCTTTCTTGACGACATATCGGGTGACCTTTTCGCTCTTGGCCGCTTCCGCCCGCCTCGCGTTGTCGGCCGCCGCCCCGGCGATCACCGCGGCATCGAGGGCGATCGTGCCGCCGTCAAAGCGGCGGATCGTCTCTAAACCGGTGACTTCAAGGACCATGGCGCCTTCACGCGGCATGCCGGTAACGGTGCGAATCCTGCCGTCCGCCTGCTTGCCGAACCAGCCGTTGAACGGCTCGTCCTTGTTGGTGTACCACTTCACCGACTTGCCGATCAGGGCCTCTTCGGTGGGCGGCAGCATACCGCCAGGCAGGCGGACATCCTCGAACAACGCGCTGATACACAGGCCGTCCGTAGTCATCAGAAAGTCCTGGCCGAGATTGCCGCGCAACATGAAGACGTTGCCGACCGTCGTGTTGACGTTCGCCACGCCGCAGATCTTCAGCGGTCCGATCAACATGCCGGGCTTGGGCATGGTGGCCCGATGCGAACCATGCACGCCGGGAAACGGGTTCGGGTAGGACCATTCGATCCGGCCGTTCTTGAGATCGATGCCGAGCAACTTCGTGGGACCGGCGTACCCTTTGAAACTGAGGCAGAGCAGCTGATCTTCCCCCGGTACCGGAACCAGGTCGC
>Ga0307380_10003445_pt1 | contig 21801 bp, 11 predicted proteins | sample UN3MG_FD_202239 | JGI IMG/M metagenome (GOLD analysis project Ga0307380, IMG submission 202239) | Soil microbial communities from Risofladan, Vaasa, Finland - UN-3 | ecosystem: Environmental > Terrestrial > Soil > Coastal area > Acid sulfate soil | place: Finland: Risofladan, Vaasa | collected... | reverse complement strand
CCCAAAATTTCACTCGATCGGAGGGTATCTTACGCCAGGACCACCCTTTACACATCCGCAGATTCCTAACGCCGCAATCCACCGGCACTTACGACAAGAGGCTCTCACGTTTTGGGGAAACTCCTGGGAAGGTGACGTGCCGAATTGCATTGAACCCGCCGCGTCCCCGCGCTATACTGTCGGCCATGTCGGGAAGAGTCCACTGACCCATCCGTGTGAAGGAGTCGAATCATGAGTCTCATCGCTCGAAAGGTTTGGCAGGCGATGGCCCTGGGGTGCCTGGTGTTGGCGGCAAGTCTGGCCGGCTGCAAGGCTACGCCGCCGGAGGAAGGGCGACCGGCCGAGCCGACCGGACCCCACGCCACGCTCCTGAAACTGTTCCCCAGGCCGGGCGACGTGACCGACTGGAAGGCGGCGGGCAAGGTGGAGGTCTTCGGCCCGTCGGCCAATGCGGAGCAGGAGGTCCAGGCCGTCGAGTTGGACCCGGGCGTGGAGGCCGCGCTCGTCCGCGGCTACGGATATGTGAAATCGGCGCTCGGCCGATACGAGCGCACGGGCGTGGGCGAGCGGATGGCGCTGCGCGTCTTCGAGATGGACAGCCCGTCGGAGGCGTTCGGCCTGTTCAGCCTGTGCACGCAGGGGCTTCAGTTTCCGCCGATCGGCCTGGCGGCGCGCCAGGGGGAGCGGACGCTCGGCTTCGTCAAGGGTCCGTATTTCGTGTGGCTCCAGTACGAGGGTCCGGGCACGGCCGAGCCGGCGCTGAAGGAGTTCGGCGAGTGGGTGGACGCCCAGATCGTGAGCAAGGGCTACCGTCCGGCAGTGCTCGAAAGTTTCCCCATCGGGAGCGTTCAGAGCGAACGGTATTATCTGCATACGTTTGAGACGCTTGCGCGCCTGGCGTTCTTCCCCGTGGGCGACCCGGCCGCCGTCGGCCGTCGCCTGGCCCTTTCGCCGGGAACCGACGTCGCCGTCATGGGCTACCCCACCACCCGGACGGGCGTCACCAACTACCTGTTCGTCATCCGGTATGCGACGCCGGCGGACGCGACAAGCGCTTACAACCAGTATGCGGAGTACCTGGAGGCGAGCGCGAACCCGGCCGAACAGAACGTCGCCGTCGCCCCGCCGGTCCAGACGTACGTGGCGGGGACCCTGAACGCCGAGGAGAACTCGATCCGCGACCGTCTGGCGGAACTCTTGACGGGGCTGGGCGGCTGAGGGGGGCGCGGCCCGGCGGCAAGCGGCCGCCCGTCCTCTTGCCCCTCCGGCCGGTGGATGGAAACGCCGCTGGACTGGCCCAGAAGGCCCCCTGGGGCCTTCTGGAGGGGTTTTCATGGGAAAATCCTTGCATTGCCCTCCCCCCGTTCCTATAGTCTTTGCCTTTTAGCAGATCGGTTTTGCTCCGAGCGGTCGGTCAGGAAGAGGGAGGCACGCGTGGCCAAGCACTTTGCGGACCGGATGCTGGACGCGATCGAGGCAAAGCAGGCGCCGCTGTGCATCGGCCTGGACCCGATGTACGAGCGCCTGCCGAAACAGATCCGCGAAATCGCCGCCTCCAACCCCGGGGGGCTCAGTGAACAGGCGGCCGCCGCACGCGAGTTCTGCCAGAGCGTCATTGACATCGTCGGACCTCAGGTCCCGTGCGTCAAACTCCAGAGCGCGTACTTCGAGCGGTGCGGACCGAGCGGCGTCCGGGCCTATTTCGAGGTCGCCGACTACGCCCAGCAGCAGGGCCTCGTGGTGATCGGCGACATCAAGCGGGCCGACATCGGCTCGACCGCCGAGGCCTATGCCGTCGCCCATCTCGAGGAGGTGTTCGTCGGCAGCGGCAAAGAGGAACGGGCCGTCACCTTCGACGCCGTCACCGTGAACCCCTACTTCGGCAAAGACGGCGTCCAGCCGTTCATCGTCACGGCGAAGACGGGCGGGCAGGGCGTCTTTGTCGTCATCCGGACCACCAACCCCAGCGCGACCGACTTCCAGGACTTCAAGGACGCCGAGGGACGACGCGTCTTCGAACGCATCGCCGAACGCGTCAACGATTGGGCCAACCAGGAAGGATGCCTGGGCGACTGCGGCTACAGCCTGGTCGGTGCGGTGGTGGCGGCGACGTATCCGGAAGACACCAAGTTGCTCCGGGCGCTGATGCCCAACAGCCTTCTGCTGGTGCCGGGCGTCGGCACCCAGGGCGCCACGATTGAAGACGCGACCCAGGCGTTCCACAAAGACGGATGGGGGGCGCTGATCACGGTTTCGCGCAGCGTCATTTATGCGTGGGAGCGGCCGGAGTACCAGCACCTGGGCGAGGTCAATTGGGAAGAGGCGATTGAAGTGGCGGCGGTGGAGACGAAAGCCGCCCTCGCCGAAGCCCTGGCCCGCCGCGCGGGCGCCGCCTGAGACGCACCGCACCCATTTCGGATGAGCGGATGGAGGCCACCGGCACGACCGCTTCGCAGCAAGTCCACGATCGCCTGGTCCGAACGCGGAGCGTCCTGGCTCGCCCCGAAGGGCTCGCCGTGACGGTCATGGGTCTGGGCCTGTTCGGCGGCGGGGTAGGGGCGGCCGCCTACTTCGCGCGGCGCGGCGCGCAGGTCACGGTGACGGATTTGAAAAGCGCCGAGGCGCTGGCGCCGAGCCTGGAAGCGCTGGCCGGCCTGCCGGTGACGTTTCGCCTGGGCCGCCACGAGGCGTCCGACTTTGCCGGCGCGGACGTGGTCGTCGTCAGCCCCGCCGTACCGAAAACGTCGCCCTATCCGCCCGCGGCCGAGCGGGCCGGCTCGCTTGTGACGAGCGAGATGAATCTTTTTCTGGCCGCCTGCCGCGCACCTGTCGTCGGCATCACGGGCTCGAGCGGCAAGAGCACGACGACGGCCCTGGCGGGCGAGATGCTCGGCCGCGCAGGTCCCACGCGCGTGGGCGGCAACATCGGCAAAAGCCTCCTGGAGGAGGCCCACACGATTCGGCCGGACGAGACGGTCGTGGCGGAACTCTCGAGTTTTCAACTGGAGGACCTTGCGCCGCTCGGGCTCAGCCCGCATGTGGCTGTCGTCACATGTATTAGCGAGAATCACCTGGACCGCCACGGGACGATGGAGGCATACATCGCCGCCAAGAAGAATATTCTGCGGTTTCAGACCGCGGACGACGCGGCTGTGCTGAACGCCGACGACCCGGAGGTCCGATCCTGGAGCGCCGAGACGCCCGGCCGGACGGTCTTCTACGCGGTCAACGGGCCCCTGGCCGAAGGCGCTTGCTTCGAAGGGACGCGCCTCGTCCTGCGCCTGGAAGGGAAGGAAGAATCGGCCGACCTGGCGGGGCGGCTGCGGCTGCGCGGCTGGCACAACCTGGGGAACGTCCTGGCGGCGGCGACGTCGGCACGACTGGCGGGGGCGCCGATGGAGGCGATTGCGGCCGGCGCCGAAGCCTTCCGGCCCTTGCCGCACCGTCTGGAGCCCATCGGCACGGTGGGGGGCGCGCTGTTCGTCAACGACTCGAAGGCGACGACGCCCGCCGCCGCCCGTGCCGCCATCGAGGCGTTTACCGAGCCGATCATCCTCATCGCGGGCGGGTACGACAAGCACGTGAACCCGGCGGTGCTGGTCGAGGCGGTGCGGCGGGGCGTGAAGGCGGTGGTGCTGATGGGAGCGACGGCCGAGGCGCTCGCGCGGGCAATCGGCCCGGGCGGGCCGCCGCTGGAGCGGGCCGACGACATGGACGATGCCGTCCGCCGGGCCGTCCGCCTGGCCGCTCCGGGCGACGTGGTGCTGCTGTCGCCCGGCCACGCCAGTTGGGACATGTTCGAGAACTACGAGCATCGCGGCGAGGCGTTCCGCCGGGCCGCCGAGGCGCTGGGCCTCGAACCGCCGCGATGATGGGAGAACCGCAGCGTGGACTTGATCGAGCGATTTGAAGACGCCGGGCACAACGGGCGCGACCTTCGGCCGCTGACGTTCTGGTCGTGGAACGACCGGCTGGAGCCGGAGGAAATCCGCCGCCAGGTCCGCGAGATGGCGAAGGGCGGCCTGGGCGGCCATTTCATGCACGCGCGCCTGGGCCTCGCCACGCCGTACCTCGGGCCGGACTGGATGGCGGCGGTGCACTCCGCCGTCGAGGAGGGCCGGCACACGGGCGTTGCGCCGTGGCTCTACGACGAGGACTGCTGGCCGAGCGGCGTCTGTTCCGGGCGCGTCACGGCCGGACGCGAGCCGTTCCGCGACAAACACCTTGTCTTCGAGGAGATCGAGCACTCCCGCTGGGAACCGCAGGAGCGGACGGTGGCGGTGTACGTGGCGAAGCGGTTGGCGGCCGGCTACGCGGATTTCCGGCGGGTGGACGACCCGCATCTGGTTTGCCATCTGAAACCCGAGGCCGACGAGGCGGTGCTTCACTTCGTGTACCGGACGGGCGATTACGTGGACGTCCTCTGCCGCGACGCTACGGAGGAGTTCCTGAAGCGGACGCACGAGGTGTACCGGGAATCGGTGGGTCGTGAGTTCGGCCGGCTGATTCCGGGCATCTTCACCGACGAGCCTTGCTACGGCTGGAGCGGCCATCGGGTCCCCTGGTCGCTGGAACTGGGGCGCTTCTTCCAGCGGTCGTGCGGATACGACCTGGCCGGCCATTTGCCGGAACTCTTCTTCCCCGTCGGGGACTGGCGGAAGGTGCGGTTCGACTTCTACGAAAGTCTGACGCGGCTGTTTCTGCTGGCGTGGACGCTGCCGGTGTACCAGTGGTGCGACCGGAACCGCCTGGCGCTGACCGGCCACATGATGGCCGAGGACACGCTCCGCAGCCAGGTCGAGCACATCGGCGCCGCCATGCCGCATTACGAATATATGCACATTCCTGGCATTGACCACCTCGGGCGGCGTCTGGGGAGCCCGGTGCTGGTGAAGCAGGTCTCGAGCGTGGCCGCCCAGTTGGGCCGGAGGCGGGTGCTGAGCGAGATGTTCGGCTGCGCGGGCTGGAACGCCAGTTTCGACGATCTGCGATGGATCGCCGAATGGCAATTCGTGCTCGGCGTGAACCTCGTCTGCCAGCACCTGTCGCTCTTCACCCTGCGCGGGTGCCGAAAACGCGATTATCCGCCCAGCCTCCACTATCACCAGCCCTGGTGGCCGCACTATTGCCTGTTCAATGATTATGTGGCGCGGCTGCTGGCGGTGCTGACCCAGGGTGAGGCGGTGGCGGACGTGCTCGTCGTTCATCCCTCCGCCAGCGCCTGGGCCGAGTTCTCGCCCCTCGACTCGCGCGCCGTGGACGACTTGGATAAGCGCCTTCTGGCGCTCGTGAACACGGTCCTGGCCACGCACGCCGACTTTCACTTCGGCGACGAACTGATTCTGGAGCGGCACGCGAGCGTCGCCAAGGGCGAATTGCGCGTCGGGCGGGGGCGGTATCGGCTCGTGATCGTCCCCGACGCGACGAACCTGAGGCGGAGCACGGTGCAGCTCTTGGCGCGCTTCAAGCGCTGCGGCGGGCGCATCCTCTTCGCCGGACGCGTGCCCCAGTTCGTGGACGGCGACGCGTCGGACGAGGTCGTCCGGCTGGCGAAGCGGTGCCTGCGCGCAGAGCCGGGCAAGGGGCGCGGCCGGGCCGCCCTGCGCCGCGCGCTGGACCCGAAACTCGAGGTACTGGCGGCCGGCGGCAAAGACGCCGCTTCCATCCTCGCCCAGTGGCGCCGGGTAGGAAAGGACCACGTCTTTTTCTTCGTGAACGTGGACCCCAAGCGCACCGTCAAGGCGCGTGTGCGGCTGCCGGTGGGGGGGACGCCGATCCGGCTGGACCCCGAGACGGGGGCGTGGTGGCAGGCGAAGGGGCGGCGGCAGGGGCGCCGCACGACCGTCCTCCATACGTTTGAGCCGAGGCAAAGCCTTCTGCTGGTCGTTCCGGGCGGGAAGAAGAAACCGAAAGCCCCGGCCGAACCGGCCCCCTCCCGGCGCGGGCGGGCGCTCGGCGGGGCGTGGCGGCTCTGGCGCCGCGACCCGAACGTCCTGGTGCTCGACAAGGCCGCCTGGCGGACCGACGAGGGCGAGTACTCCGAGCCCACGTACCTGATGGACATCGAGCACGACCTGGTGCGCCGAGGCGTGGACGAGCCCATCATGCTGCGGTTCGAGTTCCAGTGCGCCATCCGCGACCTCAAGGGCCGGCGGTTCGAGTTGGTTCTGGAACAGCCGGAGCGCCACGAGATGTGGTTCGGAGGGATGCGGGCGCCTTTGAACGACGCCGGCCCCTGGTGGGATAGTGCGTTTCGGCGTGTGGACGTCACGCCGTTCATCCGACGGGGGACGAACGTTATCGAACTGAGGCGCTCGTGGGCCATCCATCCGCAGACCCGTAGCGCCCTCGTGGGACAGGGGTCCGGATGGGAAAAGCACACCGCCTACCCGCAGGTGGAACTGGAGGCGGTGTACCTGGTCGGGGACTTCGGGGTCCGCTTCACGGGTGGCACGAGGCGGTCGGCCCGCGGCAGCCGGTGGTTCCGAGGCCGGGCGAAAATGGTGGAAGAACCGGCGTCTGCGGCTGGGACGGACCTGGGGCGGGTCGGATACCCCTTCTTCGCCGGCCGGATGACCCTGGAACGCGAAATCCTCGTCAAGAAGCCGAGCCCGCGCGCGGTGCTTCGGCTGCCGGCGTTTGCGGCGATTACGGCCTCGGTGGCGGTGAACGGCCAGGAGGCGGGAACCGTCTGGAAACCCCCGTACACCGTCCCGGTGGGCGGGCTGCTCGTGCCGGGGCGAAATCATGTCGCCGTCACCCTCACGACGAGCCTCCGCAACGTCCTCGGTCCGCTCCACCACGCGGACGGGGAACTCTATGGCGTGGGCCCGGGTTCGTTCCTCGGGACGAAGGGATGGTACGGCCGATTCGCCGGCCCGGGGAATGAGTACCGCGCGGATTATAACGTGGTGGATTTCGGTCTCGGCGGGAGTGTGATGTTGTGCACGTGAGTCGGCGGCGCGCTCGGGCGTGGTGCGGCCAGGCGGGGATTGAATCAAGGCCGGTCGCGCGGAGTGCCGATTCGATGCAGGAAGCCATCGAGGACGGCCGGAGGGGAGAGGTCCAGCCTTTTGCTGTATCAAGACCCGCGGTGGAGACTGCGCAAACGTCCGCCGGGGGTGGGGGTAATGGAAACCTTGACAACCCCTGACGGGCCTGTAAAATGGGGGTTGCAGCGGGGCGGGCGCCGGAGGATAATACACGCAAGTTTTTTCGTTTCAGCGCCCTGGGGAGATGTACAGCCGTCGCCTATGCGAAGGAGCCGCCAGGTGAACCGACGACAACCGGAGTACTGTCCAGGGACGCGTCGCAGCGGCTGGACTGATCGGCTGGCTGGCACCGCCTTGGTTCTTGCCGCAGGGGTGTTGCTCAGTGCCGGTTGTGCGCAGAACGAGATCGGCCGGTACAACTGGTGGCCGACGGTCGTCAACAATCCGCTGCGGCCGCGGAACCCCATCGTCAAGTCCGAGAACTATTGGGTCCAGCGCGAGGTCGAGCCGGCGGAGGAATTTCCCGGCCCCACGCCTGCAGATCTCGCTCGCCCTGAACAGGACTACATCCTGGGCGCCGGCGACCTGGCGGACGTGACGATCTTCGAACTGCTGGCGCCCGGGGCGGTGTACGTGACGCGCCAGCGGATCAGCCAGAGCGGACGCGTGACGCTTCCCTATCTGGGGTCGGTCCAGTGCGCCGGGCTGACGGCACAGGGACTGGAAGAGAAACTCGCCGACCTGCTGGAGCCGGACTACCTGATTGACCCCCAGGTGACGGTGTTTGTCATGGAGTACCGGAACCTGGAAGTCTCGATCCTGAACGGCGTGCCCCGGCCGGGACGCTATCCCCTGATGGGTCAGGACATGACGCTGCTGGAACTGCTGGCCCAGGCGGGCGGCGTGCTGCAGATGGTCGAGGACTATGGGTTCATCATCCGGGACTATACGCCGGAAGAGGCGGACCTGCTGAGGCTCGAAGGGCCGGCCGTTGCCCCCGAGGAGGAAGCGCCGGCCGCCGTCGAGGAACCGGCCGCGGCGCCCCCGGCCGAAGAAGGGGCCGCGCCGCCGGCGGAAGGCGTACCGGGGCCGGCCGCGGCTGAGGAGCCGCCTCCGGCTGAATCTCCCGCCGTGCCTGAGGAATCGCCGCCGGCTGCGCCGGAATCGCCGCCGCCGGCCGCCGTCGAGGAGCCGGCCGCGCCCGAGGCGTCCGCGGCGCCTGTGCCGCAAACCGATGCCGACGAGGCGCGGGAGGCGCTCGAGCGCATGGCCGAGGGCGAGATGCCCGAGGTCAAGCGAGTGGAGGAAGCCGAGGCCGGCGCCGCCGCACCGGCGGCCGCCGAGGCGACAGCCCCCGCCGCTGTGCCGGCGGTCGAGGCTCGTGCGGAGGAGGCGTTGGCGGCCGACCGGAAGGACCTGAACCATTGGGTCTGGTCGGACGGCCAGTGGGTGGAGGTGAAGACCGAAGCGCCCGAGGGCGGGGAAGGGGCGGTTGCCGAAGCGGCGCCCGCGCCGGAGGCGGTGGCGGCAGGGGCGCCCGCGCCCGCCTCGACGGCCGGCGAGGCCGGCGGGCCGGTGGATCAGTCGCGGCTGCGGCTGGAGGCGAAACTGCGCCGTCTTGGCGTGGTCCAGGGTTCGGGCCAACTGAAGCGCATCGTCCGCTTCGACGTTCAGGCTCTCCAGGCGGGCGACCCGACGCAGAACCTCGTCTTGCGCGACGGCGACATCATTACGATTCCATCGCCTCCGGTCGGCGACTTCTACATGACGGGCTATGTGCTCCGTCCGGGGGTGTACAGCCTGACCGGCCGCAAAATCACGCTGCTCCAGGCGGTGGCGGCGGCGGGGGGCCTGACGGCCATCGCCGTGCCCTGGCGGACGGAAGTCGTACGCCGCGTCACCGAAGGCGAAGAGGAAATTATTTATGTGGACCTCTCGAAAGTTGCGCGCGGCGAGGTGCCGGACTTCTACGTCCAGCCGGAAGACTTGATCCGTGTCGGGACCGACTGGGGGGCGATCCACAACGCCGTCCTCCGAAACGCCTTCCGCGCGACGTACGGGGCGGGGGCCGTGTACGACATGAACTTCGCCGACTTCTACCCCTGGAGCGACGTCATTACGCCGATCTTCTGATACGCCCATCGGATCGGCTGGTGCGAGGGCCGAAAGCAGGCGGATCGGGCACAGGTATGCCGGCAGGCGGGAAGGAATCTGCTTGGCTGAGGCACAGTCAACCAACGGCGGCTTGGCGCTCGCAGGGGAGGCGCAGCGCCCCGGTCTCGCCTGGGACTGGAACCGTGTTCTCTCGCCGCGCCGCGTCCTGGAGATTCTGGCAGTGGCGGCCCTGGTCGTCTGGGCCTACTGGAAGCCGCTCACGCTGTGGGAAGCGCAGTGGCGCGTCCAGAGCGGCGCGTGGGGCCACGGGTACCTGATTCCCGTCATCGCCGTCCTGATTGCGCACTACCGTTTGCAGGAGCGCCCGCCGCGGAAGTTCGAACGGTGTGCCTGGGGCTTTCTGCTGATTGGGGCATGCCTGGCCATCCGCGTCGCCGCCCTCACCCTCCGCTATGGGTACCCGACGTACGTCACGTTCGTGCCGGTCGTGGCGGGTGTGCTGCTCTGGCTGCTCGGGTGGGAGGTGTTCCGGACGGTGTGGGTGTCGGCGGCGTACCTCGCGCTGATGATCCCGTGGGAGCAGAAGTACTACGAGAACGTGGCGCTGCCGCTCCAGACGCTGTCGGCGGCGGCGACGGAGGTGATGCTCCGCGCGGTCGGGTTGGAGGTGATCCGGCAGGACAATGTGCTGATACTCGAGAGCGGCCCGCTCCAGGTGGCGGGGGCGTGCAGCGGGCTGCACCTCTTGTTTGCGTTCGTGGCGCTGGGCGTGATGATGGCTTTCATCTACCGCCGACCGTTCTGGGAACGCGTGCTTATCATGGTCTCGTCGGTGCCGATCGCGGTCTTCTGCAACTTCATTCGCGTGACGCTGATGGCGATCGCGAGCGAGCACTTGTTTTTCGCGCGCCAGGCGATGGAGGCGGGCGAAGGAACGTGGGCGACGCTTGTTTTCAGCAGTCCGGCGAGCGTGGAGTCCTTCCGCCAGACGATTCTCGAGCCGACAACGTTCCTGCATCAGTCGTTCGGATACCTGATGCTTATCCTGGCGTTCGTGCTGCTGTGGGCGGAACTGTGGTTGTTGAACCAGTTGTTCGTGCCGGAGGAGCACGAGGGGGCCCCGGAACAGGGCAGGCGGGCCCCTGTGGCTTGAATCCCCGGATGAAGCGCCGAAAACGATGAATGAGACAGCGGTAAAAAGCGAGCGATTCTGGCCGGTGGCGGCGAGCGTGCTGCTTCTGGCGGAGGCGGTGCTGGCGGGAATCGGGTTGGCGCGCGCGGTCGAATTGCCCCCCGGCGCCGACGAGGCGGAAGCCGTCGCCCGGGCCGGCCGCGAACGCTCGTTCGGGTACGTGGCGGTGGCAGCGTCGGCGGCGGGCGCTGCGGTGCTGTTGGCCGGGGCGCTGAAACGCCGATGTGTCCCCTGGGCCTGGGGCGCGGCGGGGTTGCCGGTCATCTACGTCGCCATGCAGACCGTGCCGAGGGCCGTCTCAGGCGAGATGCTGGAGGTGGCGGCGTTTGTGGTGGCGGCCGGAGCGGCGGTGGCGTACGCATGGGTGCTTCGGGGCCTGCCGGCCCGGGCGCAGTATGGGACATGCCTGGGGATGCTGGCGGTGGCGGGCCTGTTTTTCCATCTGTGGGAGCCGCCGCCCCCGAAGCCGCTGCCCCTGCGCCGGTCGCTGGCGGAGCATTTTCCCCGTCGGCTGGCAGGGTGGAGCGGCGAGCACCAGGCGCTCGACAAGAATCAGGAAGCGGTGTTGGGAGCGGACGAGTATCTGAACATGGGTCTGCGGTCGCTCGACGGGCGCGAGGGAATGGTCTTCATCACCTACAACGCCAACGCGTGGTCGAACATCCCACATGTGCCGTGGGTGTGCATGACGCAGGCGGGCTTCGTCAAGACGCAGAGCGAGGAGCGCCAGATTGCGATTGAGGATTTTCCGGGCCGGCCGGGCAAGGAGATTTCCATCAACGTGCTCCTGTTCGAGCCGAAACCGGAAGTGCGCAGCCCGCCGGCGCTGATGCTCCAGTATTTCAACGTCGGGGGGGCGTACACGGCCAGCCGGGAGTGGGCGCGTGTGTTGGGAACGAGCGGAAGTTTCACCCATCAGGGCAGTTACCTGTCGCAGACGCAGGTGGCGGTGTGGCTGGTAGCGGGCGAGGGGGGGGACCCGATGGCGAAGGACAGCGAGGCGTATCGGCTGGCGGTCGGGCTTCTGAATGAGGTTGTTCCGCTTCTGGAGAGGGAGTATTATCCGAAGCGGGAAGGAAGTGGAGGCTAGGCAACTATGGCGAGGCGCCTGAACAAGCGAGTGGCGGCGTTTATCGCCGTCTTCATCGGCGTGCCGATGGTCCTTGCGATCCTCTATTTCGGCGGGGTGTTCGGAGGGCAGACCCCGGAGTTCTACAAGCAGCGTGCCCGCGAATTCATGGACCGCGGCGAATGGCCGCAGGCTTGGATCACCATCCGCAACGCGATCAAGTATGGCGGAGGGAAGGACCCCGAGACGCGGTATATGCTGGGCCAGATTGCGATCGAGCAGGTGCCGCCCGCCTGGGGGCCGGCCCGCCAGGCTTTTGAGAGCGCGGTCATCCTGAATCCAGAGTATTTCGAGGCCCAGCGCGACCTGACGGAGTTGAACGTCAAGTTTCGCGAGTGGCAGGACGCGAAGAAGGCCGCCGCACGCCTCCTGGAGATGGACCCGTCGTTCGGAAAAGGGTACTTGTGGGCGGCAATGGCGGAATGGGGCCTGGCGCAGAACCAGCCGATCTTCAGCAATCGCGTGCCGTTCTACGAGGCGGCTGCCGAACGGCTCGTCGCGGGCATTGAAAAGGCCCCCGACCTGATGGACCTGTACGGGTTGCTGACGGTCATCTACAAGGAACTCGATCAGCCCGACAAGATCATGGAAGTGATGGACTTGGCTATCGCCAACAACCCCCTCCTGCCGCAAGCCTACACCATGAAGGCGGGCCTGTTGATTACGATGGCGCAGCTGGACGAGGCGGACGGCGTGTTGCGGGAGGGGCTCCTGAAGGTCCCCGACGCCCCCATCCTCCTGCTGGCGCTGGGCGAGGTGGCCGCCAACGGAAACGACGCCGACGGCGCCAAGGAGTTCTTCCAAAAGGCCATCCAGGCCGACCCGAAAACCGAAGGGGCGTACTTGCGGCTGAGCAACCTGTACCGGGTGGAGGGGAATGCAGCGGCTGCGCTCGAAGCCCTCGGAAAGGGCCTGGAAGCCCTTCCCGCCTCGGCGGCGCTGAAGGTCGAACAGGCCGACATTCTCCTCGAACAGCGGGAGGTTGAAAAGGCGGGTGCGTTGCTCACCGAACTTGCCGAAGCCATGCCCGAAAGCGCCGAGGTGGATTATCTGCGTGGCAAGCAGGCGCTGCTGGACCGGCGGACGCGCCAGGCGATTGACTATCTGGAGCAGGCTCGCAGCAAGAAGCCGACGCCCCAGACGCTCCTGCTCTTGGGCCGGGCGTATCTGGTCGCCGGCGAACTCGGCGCCGCCAGAAAGGAACTGGAGGCGCTGGTGGCGGCGTACCCGGCCTATGTGGGGGCTCGCCGCTCCCTGGCCGATGTGCAGTTGCGGCTGCGCGAATACGACCTCGCCATCTGGAACGCCGACCAGGTTCTCCAGGCAACCCCGGGCGACGTGGACATGCGCCTGCTCATGGCCGAGGCCTACCTGGCCCAGGGCAAGCCCGATGTGGCGCTGAAGGAAGCGAAAGCCGCTGTGGAGCAGGCCCCGAGCAACCCCGCGCCGCTGTTTCTGACGGCCCGGCTGTATCGCGGCATGAACCGCAACGCCGAAGCCGAGGCCGACCTTCGACGCATCCTCCAACTCGACAAGGCCAATGAGCGGGCGTACCAGGAACTGATCGCCCTGTATCAGGCGACGGACCAGAGCGAGAAACTGGCCCGGACGGTCGAGGAGGTCCGCGTCAATCTGCCGGACAGCCTCGTCAGCCTGGCCGTCGGACCTCCCGATCAATTGGAGCAGGAACTGAAGCAGCGCATCGCGGCGGGCGCTTCGCCCGTTCGCGACCGCATCCTGCTCGGCCGCGTCTACCTGATGACCGACCGCGCCGAGCAGGCCCGCGAGGTCCTCCAGAAGGTGCTCGACGAGGCCGAGGCGGGGTCCGACGCCTGGCGTCAGGTCTGGCAGTTGCTGTTCATGCAGGAACTGAGCGAAAGCGCGTACGAGAAAGCAGCCGACCTGGTCCGGCGGATGGAAAAGGTGGACCCGGAGGCGACGGAACTGCTGTTCGCCGATGCCCTGGTAGCCCTGGGCCAGAACCGCCTCGACGAAGCCACCGACGAACTGAAAGCGATCATCGAGAAAAATCAGACGCTTTCCTCCGCCTACTATCTGCTGGGACAGGTGCTGGCGTCCCAGCGGCAGTGGGAAGAGTCGGCCGCCGAGTTGCAGAAGGCGCTGGACGTCCGGCCGGACCTGGTGGCGGCGCGGGTCCTTCTGGGGCGGATTTACCAGAGCCAGGGCAATAATGCCGCCGCACTCATCGAAGCGGGCGAGGCCCTCAAGTTCGCCCCGCGCTACGTTCCCGCCTTGGCACTCCAGGCCGAGTCCCATGCCCGCAATAACGCGTGGGATGCCGCCATCAAGGCCCGACAGGCCATCGCCGAGATCGTCCCGAACGACCTGGCGAACCGCGCCAACCTCGCTTCGCTGTACCTTCGCCGAGGCGACCCGAAGGAAGCCGAGCGAATCTTCAGCGAGGTCTACAAGGTCGCGCCGGACAACGGCTGGCTTGTCCAGCAGTTTGCGGGGTTCTACGTGCAGACGAACCGCCCCGACCAGGGACGCGAACTGGTCGCGCAGTATGTGGCGGCGCATCCGGACGACGCCGGCGCCTACCTGCTGCGAGGAACGTTCACCGCCACGACCGCCGGGCTGGACCAAGCCCGCCCGGACTACGAGAAGGCGGCTGGGCTGCTGAAGGACGAGGCTCAGCCCCTGGTCCTCCTCGGCGATGCCTATGTGGCGCGCGGGCGCCTGGACGAGGCGGCGGCGGTGTACCAGAAGGCGGCCTTGCGGCCGAAGGACGGCGACCTGGCGAGAAAACGGCTGGCGGACGTTTATATGTTGCAGATGAAACTCAACGAAGCCGAGGCCACCATCCAACAGGTCTTGAAGGGCGCCCCCGAGGATGCCCAGGCGATGGTCGTGGCCGGACGCATTGCTGCCCGCCGGAAGGATTTCGCAAAGGCCAAGGAGTGGATGGACAAGGCGCTCGCCGCGACGCCGAACTACGGCGAGGCGAAGTTCTGGCTTGCCCAGTTGTACCGGTCGTCCGAGCCGGAGAAATCCTTCGACCTCCTGGGCGCCGTGGACCAGTCGGACCCGTCCTTCGAGAAGGCGCTGCTCCTGCGGTCCGCGATCAACATGCGGCGCGGGCAGTTTGCGGAAGCGGCGATGGACCTTCGGCGGTTGATTGACTTCCGCCCGGCCAGCGTGCCCGCGCATCGTGCCCTTGCCCAGTTGTACATGACCACGAACGAGCCGCGACGCGCCTCCGCCATTCTCGAGGAACTCGTCCAGCAATACCGCACCCCGGCCCTCTTGACGCTCCTGGGCGACGCGCTGGTGGCGCAGCGCCGGTTCAGCGACGCCCTGAAACGCTACGAGGAGGCCCGGGCGATTCAACCCGAACTCCCGGAGGCCCTCATCGGCGAGGCCAGCTGCCTGGTCGCTCTGAACCGCAAGTCGGAAGCCCTCGAGCGAGTCCAGCACGTGATGAATGTTGTTTTGCCCAACGAGGCGTGGCCGAGGTTGGCGCTGGCGACCGTTTACGAGGGGACGAACGAACCAGCCAAGGCGGTCGAGGCCCTTCAGAACGGCCTGCTGAAGCATCCCGACTGGGAGATGGGGTACGTGCGACTGGCGTCCATGCTGAGTCGGCTCGCGGCCGGCGCCGAAGGGCCTCAGCGCGACCAGCGCATCGCGGAAGCCCGCGGCGTCCTGCTCGAGGGCCTCGGCAAGTTGCCCGGCAGCGTCAATCTGCGCACCTCCCTGGCCGCGATGGATATCGAGGGGGGGGACTATGAGAGCGTCAAGCGCATCCTGGAGCCGGTCGCCAAACGGTTCAAGGCAGAGAATACGGGGGCGCCCGAAGACGTGGACCGTCTCCGCGGTTTCCTTTTTCCGGTTCGCATCTACGCCCTCGCCCTGTATTATACAGGACAGGCGAACGAGGCCATTGCGTGGGCGACGATGCTGTGGAATCTGGACCCCCTGGACGCCGCCAACGCCAACAACTTGGCCTACATCCTGGCCACCGAGGGCAAAGACCTCGCGCGGGCCCAGGACCTCGTGCGGCGGTGCTTGCGCCTGATGCCGAATAGCCCCCAGGTGCTGGATACCGCCGGATGGGTCGCGTTTCTGCAGGGAGAGGACGAACGGGCGACCGCTTACTTGCTGGAGAGCCTTAGTCGCGGGGAGAGTCCCGAGGCCCATTACCATCTGGGCCGGGTCCACGAGAAGGTGGACCGCCCCGAGGAGGCGCTCGAACAGTACCAGAAGGCGATCGAACTCGGTCTGATGCGCGAGGAACGCCTCGACGCCGAAAAACGGATCGACGCGCTGCGGAAGCAGCGGCCGTCCTAGCGCCGGCGCAAAAGAGCCCGGCGGACCCGGCAGGAGGGGCGCTCGCGAAGACGCTCGCCGGGGCAAGGAGCCAAGTGATGACTCAAGCGCCGCAAGAGCAGTCCGGCACAGGTCTTTCCGCCCTCGGGGCGATCGGGGCCGCCGATATCTGGCGCATTATCCGCAAACGCCTCTGGCTGATTCTGGCGTGCCTGATCGTCATCGGCCTGGGTGGAACCGGCGGGATCGTCGCCTGGTACTTCCTGGCGCCGTTCTACACGGCAACCGCCTACATCGAGGTCGAACCCGGACAGGGTGCCGCCGGCCGGCTAGGCGACTTCACCCAAGTTTATCGCGAGAACGTTCCGTTCCAACTCTACGAGCAGTATGTGATGGCCCAGGTGATGGCCATCCGGAGCGACCGCGTCCTCGGCGGCGCGCTGGAAGAACTCGCCGACACCCAGCCCCAGACCATGTTCCGCGGGCCTGAGGCCATCGTCGCCCTCGGAGAGGACCTCGTCGTCGAGTACATCCCGGGCACCCAGAACATCGTGGTCAGCCTGACCGGCACGCAGCGCGAGCAGATCAAAAATATCGTCTGCGCAGTGACCGACAAGTATGAGGCGGTGGTCAAGGCCCAGCGCGAGCGGATAGATAACGACCGCCAGGGTGGGCTGAAGAAAGAGCAAGGAGACCTCGGGGCGAGACTGGCCAGCCTCACCAGGGAGTTGAACGAGTTGCGGAGCAGCTCCGACGCCGTCGTCCTCGATGAACGCTACAGCGAGGAACTCACCCGCCTGAACACCGTGACACGCCAACTGGCCGACGTCCAGTTTCAGTTGGCCGCCGCCCGGGCCGCCTGGCTCCAGTTTCAGGAACTCCAGAAGGAGGCCGAGGAAAACCGCGACCTCAGACCCGTTCTGCTCGCGTTTCCCGAGGTGATGGATAGCCTCCGTAGCGATCCCCGCGTCCTCGGACTGAGCCAACAGATCGCCCGCATCCTGCAGGAATACGAGGGCCTGAAGAACCACTTCGGCGAACGCCACGAATCCGTCCGACGGACCCAGGCCACCCTCGAGGGCCTTCAGAACGAATACCAGGCCCAGCAGGGCGCGGTCCTCGCAGAACTGGTCCAGCAGCAGCACGCCGTTCTCAAGGCTGCCTATGACCGCGCGCGCGAGGCCGAGGCCACCCTCCTGGACGAGGTTGCCAGCGCCCGCGCTAAGGCCATCCAACTCGCCCGGAACGCCGCCGCCTACCGCCAGAAAGATGAAGACTTCCGACAAGTCCAGGAACTCTACAACACCGTGACCGACGGCTTGGCACAGATGCGGATCAACTCGGCCCTGACTCAGCCCAATATCCGCGTCATCCAGCAGCCCAACATCCCTTTCGAGCCGACCGAGCCCAGACTTCTCCTCTACATCTCCGGCGTCATCGTCTTCAGCCTCTCCGTCGGCGTGGGCTTGAGTTTCGCCCTGGAGTTCATAGATACCCGCCTCCGCATGCCGGCCGACGTCGTCCGCCAGGTGGGGATCCCCTTGCTGGGAAGCATCCCGGACCTGGCGGAGGACGAGCGGCTTCCCTTGGATACGAACCTGGCGCTCGTCAGTTACCGCGAGCCCGAGTCCCTCCTCGCCGAAGCCTTCCGCCAGTTCCGCACCAACCTCCAGTTCGCCTCCGACCAACCCATCAAGAGCCTGCTCGTGACGAGCCCGACCCCGGGCGACGGAAAATCCACCACCGCCGCCAACCTCGCCATTGCCACGGCACGAGGCGGCTCGAGGGTGCTCCTGGTCGAGGCCAACTTCCGACGGCCCGCCCTGGCGCGACTCTTCGACATCCCCGACGCCATCGGCCTCTCGAACGTCCTGGTCGGCATCAACACCGCCGCCGAGGCCATCCAGGCCACCTCCGTTGAGAATCTCGACATCCTTGTCGGCGGCGCGACGCCTCCCAGCCCCGCCGATCTTCTCGGCTCCGAAGCCATGCGCCGCTTCATCCAGGAACAGCAGAACAACTACGACCTCGTCATCGTGGACGGCGCCCCCGTTCTTGTCGTGGCCGACAGCCATCTCCTTGCCGAGGTCGTTGCCGGCGTCGTCCTGGTCTTCCGCGCAGGCGAGAACACACGCGGCCTGGCGCAGCGCGCCGCGCGCACCACCCTCGGGCTGAAGGCACGTCTCCTCGGGGGCCTGATGAACGGCGTACGGGCTACCAAGGGCGGTTACTTCCGCGAGGCCTACCAGGCCTACTACGACTACGCGGGAACGGCGTCTGCAGTCACGCCCGGGCCCACCGCCGCACGGACCGACGACGCGGCATCGGACGAAGGCGGCCGGCGGCACGCCTAGCACTACAACGCCACTTGGCGCGGCGGGCCGGAAAAGGGGACTGGCTCCTTTTCCGGCCGTTGGGAAAAGGTGCCTGTCCCCTTTTCCGGACTTTTTTTAGCGGCCCTAGAGCCTTATGGGCAGAGTCGGATGCAATCGCCCACGTTGCCCATCCGGACCGCTCGATCTCCCCTCGGACGCTTTCTCGGCGCTGCCGGACGCGTGGCCCTGCTGACGGCCCTGGTTCTTGCGCCGACCGTTTTCGGCCGGCTCCACCGCTACGGCGATTTCGACCTCCTCTTCCTGATTTGCCTTCTGCTCGCGCTCTGGGTGGTTTCGTCGCTGGTGGGTCCTCCTCTGATGTATGTTCGCTCGCTCGCGAATCCGTTTCTCTGGGGCGTCTTGGCCTTGCTCTTTGCGCAGGCGGTCCCCCTTCCGCGCTGGGGACCCGTCGGCCAGGATCCCGCTTCCCTCGGGGTCGTCCGCCAAGGGCTCGTCAACGCCGGCTACGACCGCGGATGGCAACCGGCCCCGCGCCTGCCCGTCGCGCGCTATAGCCTGGACCCGACGGCGACGGTCGGCGTCCTGCTCCTCGTGGTGAGCGCGGTCGGACTGTACTGGTTGGTGGGGTCGGCCCTGGTGGAGCGGAAACCGTTGCGTCGGGCCATGTCGGCGGCCTTGGCCGGCTTGGCCATTCTGGGGTTCTGGGTCCTCATCGGCGCCGGTTTCGGCGCTGGCGCCTTGTCGCCTGGCGCCTGGCCGACTGCCTTGCTTGTCCTCAATCCCGGCGCGGACGCCCTCGTGCCCGCCCTCCTGGCCGCCATCGCCCTTGGGACCGCCATGGTGCTCCGCCCCCTGGCCTCCCTGCTGTGGCGACAGGCCTCCCGCCGCCCGCATCCTATGGGCTGGCTCATCCACCCGAGTGTCGTCTGGGCCGCCGTCGCCTGGGTTGCCGTCCTGCTGGCCGCCGCCGCCCTCGGACGCTGCCACATCCCGTTCCCGCTGGCCCTCGTCTGTGTGCTGATTGCGATGGGGTTTGCCCTGGTGGGCCGGCGGGGCGCCTCGCCGCGGGCGGCGCCGCGGCGAGGGCCCTGGCTCCTCGCGGCGCTGGTGGCGTCGGTGGTCGCGGCGATGGCGCTGGGTGCGGCCACGCGCGCCGGCGGGCCGGACGCCACCAGCGCCGACGCACCCTTGCGCGCCCTCTTGGCCTCCGTGCCTCAGCGCGCGCTGTTTGGCACGGGGGCCGGAACCCTTTCGCCCTCCGCCATCTTCGCCGCAGCGGCGCCGGGCGGATCCGTTGTCGCCGATGGCGATACGAGCGGCTACCTCGTGATTCTGGCTGAGGGCGGCGTGGTCGGGCTGGCGCTCGTTCTCGCTTGTGCCACGGCGTTTGCGATCCAGATGGCTCGTGTGTGGCGCAGGGCCCGGAGCCCCTGGACGCGCCTGGCCCCGCTCGTCGGCCTGGGCGCGCTCGGCGCCAACCTCGTGTACCTGGCGTTCGACTCTTCGGCGCTCTTGGCGCCGAACCTGTTGGCGCTGGCAGGGGTCCTCGGCCTGGCCGTCGCGTGGAGCGCCCACGGCCTGGCCTGGCGGCCCGAACGCAGCCGCCAACTCGCCCCCGCCCATTGGCCGTTTGTCGTGGGCGCCGTCGGCCTCGTCGGTCTCATCGGCGTTGCCGAGCAGGACATGCTTGGCGCCGCCGCCCCGCAGGTGAGCGACAAGATCCTCCACTTCGGCACGTTCGGCGTCATCAGCCTGCTCGTCTGCTACGCGCTCGGCCCGCAGCCGGCCACCCGCTGGCTCCGGACGCGGATCCTGCTGGCGGTGGCGGGTGCCGCCGCCCTCGGAATCCTGGTGGAGTACGGCCAGGTGTTCCTCGCCTCCACCCGCCAGTTTGAATCGCTTGACATCGTGGCCAACGTCCTGGGCGCCTCCCTGATGGGCCTAGTGTGGTGGGTCTTGACGCGAGCCCGCGTCGCCGCTCCACCCGAAGGCTAGTTCTGCCACGGGATTTTAACGCAGAGATCGCGGAGATCGCAGAGAGACTGCTCCTGGAGGATGTCGTTCAATTCTTTACTTGGCTCTGCGTTCTCTGCGTCCTCTGCGTTTCAACCCCAGGTCTCTCGCCTGCTTCTTGCCGAACACGGTCTGGCGCCGCAGCAGATGATGGTAGTGCTGTGCGAACCGGTGGGCCTCGTCGCGCACCGCCTGGAGAATCTTGAGCGCCGGGCTGGTCCGCGCCAGATGCAGCGGCTCCTTTTCCGCGCGACCCAGGACGAACACCTCCTCCTCGCGCTTCGCCAGCGCCACGAGGAGCGGCATGGCCGCGCCGGCGCGCCGGACGGCCTTGGCCGCGGCATGCAATTGGCCCAGCCCGCCGTCCACAAGCACGATGTCCGGCAGGACGGAGAGTTCCTCCACCAGGCGCCGGAACCGCCGCTCCACCACCTCGCCGATCATGGCTACATCGTCCTGACCCGTGACGGTCCGGATGCGGAACCGGCGGTATCCGGCCTTGAACGGCCGGCCGTCTAGGAACGGGACGATCGCCCCGACCGCCTCGGTCGGCCCGAGGTTGGCGATGTCCACGCCCTCGATGCTCCGGAGCCGCCGGGGCGCACCGAGCACGCGCGCCAGTTCCGCCATCCCTTCCGACGGGTCGAACGTCGGCGCGAAGACCTCCGGCTGGAGGTGCTCGCGGAGCCGGCCCCGCTCGGCCAGGGCCTCGATGGCGCGCAGTTGGTCGCGCACCAGCGCCGCCTCCTCGAACCGCCGACGCCCGGCCAGGTCCTTCATCTCGCGCGCCAGGTCCCGCACCACCCGGGTCCGCTTACCCTCGAGGAATCGCCTCAGGTGCTGGATACCCCGTCGGTACGCGTCCCGGTCGATATGGCCGGCGCACGGGGCCGTGCACCGCTTGATGGAATAGAGGATGCACGGCCGGTGGTAGCGCAGGCGCGGGTCGTCCGCGCGAATCTCCATCCCGCAGGTGCGGAACCGGAAGATGCGCTGCAGTTCCCCGATGGCTGCCCGAAGATGCGCGGCGATTGTGAACGGGCCGTAGAGGCGGGTTCCTTTCGGCTGCGGCGTGCGCGTGAAATACACGCCCGGAAAATCCTCGCGGACCGTAATCTCCAGGTAGGGAAACGTCTTGTCGTCCGTCAGGCGGGCGTTGTAGCGAGGATGGATGTCCTTGATGAGTCGTGCTTCCTGCAAGAGCGCGTCAATCTCACTCTCGGCGGGCAGCACCTCGATGTCGGACACTTCGGCGACCATCTGCTCTTTTCTAGGTCCGAGGTCCGCCGAGGGCCGGAAATACTGGAGGACCCGGCTGCGAAGGTCGGCGGCTTTACCGACGTAGAGGACCCGCCCCCGGTCGTCCTTCATTAGATACACGCCGGGCGCCTTGGGGAACGTGCGAATCTTCTGGACGAGCGCCTCGCGGTCCATCGGGCTTTCTCCGGGGCCGGCGCTTGAAGGATAGGGGTGCGGCGTCGGCATTTCAATAGCGGCGCGGGAAATGGGGTCAGACCCCATTTCCCTAACCTCTTGTTGCACAAGGGGTAACGGAGGCCGTTTCTTGGTTTCCTCTGAAAGGGCTATTGCTACAATGCTACAATCTTATGCCCCAGTAGATGCCGACGTACAGGCCGATGAGGAGCAGGGCGAGGGCCCCCATGATGTCGAAGAATCGGCGGCCCAGCCTCAGCCGCGCCCACGTGAAGTACACCAGCAGCGCCGCGAGCGTCG
>Ga0307380_10003443_pt1 | contig 21803 bp, 16 predicted proteins | sample UN3MG_FD_202239 | JGI IMG/M metagenome (GOLD analysis project Ga0307380, IMG submission 202239) | Soil microbial communities from Risofladan, Vaasa, Finland - UN-3 | ecosystem: Environmental > Terrestrial > Soil > Coastal area > Acid sulfate soil | place: Finland: Risofladan, Vaasa | collected... | reverse complement strand
GGTTTCCAACGAACTGTTCGAGGCGGTCCAGTGCACGCTCAAGATGGTGGTGGACGCCCGTCAGATCCCCACGATCGTCAACGAGATCTGCAAGGACAACTTTTACACCCTGCTGGGGATCTCGTATGAGGACCTCTCCAAGGAGCCCAGCACCTGGGCGATGAACGGGCGCATCTATGGTTCGGATCCCACGGTGAAGGTCGTGCTCGACTTCGAGACCCTCTTCTTCGGCGACATCTACCGCCAGTGGATGCCGGACTACTATCTCGACTACCTGGGGCTCCCGAAGCGGGAGGAATAAGAGGACACCTGGCACGCCCGTGACCCGGCCGAAAGATGGCCGTATCGTCGCAGACACGGACCTAAGGAACTGAAGCCATGGCCAAGCAAGCCGTCAACACGTTCGAGCGCCATTTGGAAAAGGGTATCCTGGGCGTATCCGCGCTGCTGCTGTTTGCGGCGGTGGGTTTCTATCTGGTTCGCTCACCCAACACCGTGGAAATCGGCAACGAGAAGGCCGGTCCCGCCAAGGCCGACGAGCTGGTCCGCGATCAAGCCCGGCAACTCAGGGGCCAGATCCAGAATGCCGAACCCGACGCCGAGATGCCCGACGACCCGCTTCCCGAGATCAGGAGGGGGGCGGACCCGCAGCAGTACGCCGGCCTGGCCCCCACCTGGGCGGCGCCGGTGCCCCGCATGCCTCGTGTCCCCGACATCGGCCCGGCCATCATTGGGAGCAAAGTTTCGCTGGTCAAAGCGTTGCCGCCCAAGAAGCCCAAGTGCAGCGCCGGACGGAGCACCTTGGACTTGCTTCCGGCGATTGAGTTCAATGAGAACCCGGACCAGTTCAATGAGGACGAGGGCGTCTTCTACGAATCGCTGAACTGGGTGACGATCGCGGCCATTTTCGACCGGCGCGAGCAGGCTCGGCAGTGCCAACTGGTCGGCTATGAGCCCGGACGCCGCCAGGCCTACATCGCCGGTCTCGAGTTGCAGCGCCGCCGGCAGCGCCCCGACGGAACCTGGCCCGAGGAATGGGACGACGTCCTGCACTACGCGGCCGAGTACCCGCCGCTGCCGCCCGAAATCGAGTTGACGGAACTGGGGGGCCAGACGGTGGCCACAGAGCCCGGCCGGGAGGCCATCCGCGACTACTTCAGCACCATCAAGAACTACCAGTTGGAGATCATCCGCCCTCTGTTCTCCGACGTGATCAACGGCGATCCCTGGAAGCTTCCCGAGTTCGAGGGTCTGAACATCGTCGAGCTCGACGCCGAATTCCTCGACCCGGACAACCTGAGCTACCTCGACGCCCTCAACCGCTATCCGGAGCCGGAGAAAGGCGAGGTGAAGGAAGAGGAGCAGAAACCGCCGCGGGTGCTCGAGAAGGAGCAACTGGAAAAGGCCCAGCGCCTGTTCGACGCCGGGAAGCTCGACGACGCCCTCACGGTGGCCGAATCGCTGGCCGAACGCGCCACGATCATCACCAACAAGCGGGACGCCGAGGAACTGGTCACGAAGATCGAGCAGGCCATCCGCGATCGCCAGCGACAGGAAGCCCGCGGACGCGGTCCCAAGCCGGATGAAGAGGAAGATGAAGGCGTCCGACCCATCGCCCCGGTCCAGGTCGTCTGGACCCACGATTGCGACATCGGCAGCGTGGCCAGCGGTGCGACCTATCAGTACCGCATGCGGGTCCTGCTCTACAACCGCTACGCCGCCGCCCCACGCACGCTCAAAGACCCGACGGACGCCCAGAAGGTGTCCATCGCCAGCCCCTGGTCTGAACCCTCCGACCCGGTGACCATCCCCGACGACACCCGCTTCTTTGTCGCGTCGGCCAACACCACGGCCCGCGACGGCGTCCGGCTCCACGTATTCAAGTGGTTCGACGGTTACTGGGTCGAGGACAAGGTCCAGGTCAAGGTCGGCGATCGAATCGGCAAGGTCAGCCAGGTCAAGGTCCCCGCCGAGGATGGCGGCATCGACCAGCCGCCGGTCAATTTCGATACCGGCGCGGTGGTCGTGGACCTCGACTTTGGCCGATCCATACGTGAGCGCGGGCGGAAAGGCCGGGTTGGAGAGTTCGACTTTCAACCCCCGGCCGACACCGTGGCGATCGTCTACATGGATGCCGGCGGGAATCTCCACGAGCGACTCCTGAACGTCGATCGCGGTGACGACGGCTTCAAGCAAATGAGGGAGGCCGTCTGGAAGCCCGAACGCGTCGCGCGCAGCCCCACGGCCCCACCTCCCCGTGGCGGTGGAGGGGCGCCCGGTGCCGGCGGCGGCGGGGCGCCCGGTGCCGGCGGCGGTGGCGCGCCTGGCGCCGGCGGCGGTGGACGTGGCGGCGGCGGACGTGGCGGTGGCGGACGTGGCGGCGGCGGACGTGGCGGCGGCGGACGTGGCGGCGGAGGCGGCGGAGGAGGTGGAGGAGGCCGTGGCGGTCCGTAAAGCCCTGCTGCCGGCTCCGAATGAGGGACAGTCCAACCACCCGGAACGGTCCGAACCGACTTTCCCGGGTGGTTGGCCACCTGCATCCGGCGTCGAAACCGGGACATCCAGGCAGCCGGCGGCCCGGGCCGCGAACGTGCCGCCAGCGTTCGATCGGCCGGCCGATGGCCCGGTCGCGCCGCTGAGCCCTGGCGACCCGACGGCGTGGAGTGCCCGCACCAACGGGCGATGGCCAACGCCACCAGGCCCGACCACGCTCACACCCCACCGCGAGCCACGCCTGGAAACACCGCGGCAAGGTCTTGCAGGGGCGGCCCCAGGGTCGTAAACTCCCGGACGGCAAGCGGTAGGGCGCTCAGTGAAACCGCGGCTTTGGAATCATACGTAACCTCCTGGCTTGCTTGGTTTGAGCGTCTGGCAACCCACGGCTCGTTGATTGCGCGGAAGTGGTCATCCCGACCCGAGATCGACAGCCGCCAACTTAGGAGGATGACCCTTGCATCGCCCCGCCCCATTCGCCCGTGCCATCCGATTCCTGCTCGTGGTGGCCTGTTGCACCGCCGCTGTCCCCAAGGTGATCGCCGATGAGGCCGAGGACCTGGCCGCCGCGATCCAGTTGTTCCAGGAGGGCAAGTACCTCGCCGCGCAGGAGGCGCTGCTTGCCATCGACGTCGAACCCCTGAACGCTGCGGACCGTGCCCGCCGCGACGAGTACGTCGATCGTGTCCAGGTCGCTCTGGCCATGGTCGAGAGGGCTTCGACAGACCTCGAGCAGGCCGAGTTCGCCGAGACCGACCGCCGACTGGACCAGGCCGAGGAACTGGCCCGGAGCGTGCTCGACAACGAGTATGCCCCGGCCCCGGTGCGACGGAACGCCGCCGACCTGCTTCGCCGCGTCGCCGAACTGCGACAGGCCAGCGAAGAACAAGCCGTCGTTCTCCCGGTCTCCAACGTCGATTCGCCGCCCGACGGTTCCGACGTCGCCGAGGTGACATCGACCGTCACGATCAACCAGGAATTCATCGAGCTGCCCCAGAGCGACCAGGCGCCCGTGGACGACACCGGCACCCGCCAGGCCCGCTCTTTCACCGACCAGGGCTACCAGATGCTCGACGCGGGGCGGCTGGCCGAAGCTCGGCGCCTGTTCGAGCAGGCCCTGGCTGCCATGCCCGGCTATCCCGAGGCCGTGAACGGGCTCGGTCTGGTACAAGCACACGAGGGCGTCGAGGCCGGCCCCGCCTCGCTTATCGACCGGATGCGGGCCAGTGACCTGATCAACTGGCAGCGGGCGGTGGCCCGGTATCGCGAAGCCGAACGCCAGGTGCGCGAGCACGTTCTGGCCAACCGTTACGAGGCGGGCCGTCAGGGCGTCCTGCACGCCCGCCAGATCGTGCAATCGGCCCGGCAATACGCCGATCCGCTCACCAAATATGAAAGCCTGGTCAGCGAGGTAAACGCCCTGGCCGCCTACGTCGAGGACGACGAGCGGCACTACAACCAGGCCCGCGTTGCCGAGCAGCGCGACGAGGCCTTCCAACAGCGGCAGAAACGGCTCGACGAAGTCCGTCTCCGGCGACAGGGACAGATCGACGCCCTGATGAACCAGGCCTTCGAGCTGAAGAAGGATCAGCGCCTCGGCGAGGCGATCGAAACGCTCAAGCAGGTAACGGCCATCGATCCGAACAACGAGCGGGCTCGCTGGCTGGTCGTGGACTGGGAAGACCTGCACTCTCTCCGGCAGCAACGCGAGCACCGCAACAACTTCGACCGAGAATCACGCGACGTGCTTCGCGACCTGGATGAGACCTTCATCCCCTGGCACTCCTACGAACCACGCTATCCGCGGGACTGGCCCGAGATTGTCAGTTCCGCCCACCGGGCCGCCACCGGACGGGAGCGTCTCAGCGACCAGGATCTGGCCCTGCACGACCAGCTCGATCAGCCCATGACCGTGGCCTTCGAGGACCAGGCCTTCGAAGAGGTCATCGACGAGCTGTCCCGCGGGCAGAGCGTGAACATCACTGTCATCTGGAACGACCTGGAGATGTACGGCATCGACCGCGACTTCCCGGTCACCCTGCGACTTCCCTCGGAAATCACCTTCAAGGCGGCCCTCGAGCAGATCCTCGAGCTGGTCGGCGGCAGCGAAGTGCAACTCGGCTACGTCATCGGCGACGGCGTCATCAAGATCGCCACCAAGGACCTGCTCGATCGCGACGTGATCACCGACGTCTACGACATCCGCGACCTGCTCATGGTCGTCCCCGACTTCACCGACGCGCCCTCCATTGACCTGAGCGAGACCGGCGGCGGGGGCGGCGGGGGCGGCGGCGGCGGCGGCGGCGGCGGCGAGTCCATCTTCACCGACGACGATGACGACGACGACGGGCAGGACGACCAGGCCCGCGAGGACCGCATCATCGCCCTGCTCGACCTGATCCGCAACACCATCGAGCCGGACAGTTGGCGGGCCAGCGGCGGGCTGGTCGCATCCATCGAGGAACTCAACGGGCAACTGGTGATCACCCAGACCCCCTCGGCCCACGAGGAAATCTCCGACCTGCTCAGCAAGCTGCGCGACCAACAGGCCATTCAGGTGGCGGTCGAGGCACGCTTCATCACGGTCCAGAGCAACTACCTCGAGGAGCTCGGACTGGACCTGGACATCGTGCTGAACAGCGGCAACGCGTCCTTCGATTTCATCCCCTCATCCCTGCAGGGCGCCGGGGGGATCATCGACCCCATCACGGGTACGCGGCTGCTGCTCCCCCGAAGCTTCTCGCGGCTAGGCTTCACCCCGGCGGTCCCCGGAATCGGCAACGCGCTGGCCGCGGGTGTCCCCGGTGAGGGCGCCGGCGGACAGGTCGGACAGGGTGCGTTCTACCAGCCCTTCGGTAGCGTGGGCACCGTGCCCACCCGCGGCGGATCGTTTTCCGGGGGAACCCCGGTGCCGCTTGTCTCGAACATCCTGCAGATCACCGACCCGAACACGATCGATACCGACCTGCCCGGCTCCTTCGCCGGCAAGCAGCTCCAGCCGGCCCTTAACGTGTTCGGCAGCTTCCTGGACAACATCCAGGTCGATTTCCTGATCCGGGCGACCCAGGCGGACGCACGCACGACACTCCTGACCGCTCCCCGCGTCGTGCTCTTCAACGGGCAGCGGGCCTGGGTGGCCGTCACCAACCAGCAGTCTTTCGTCAGCGAGCTGCAGCCGGTTGTGGCCTCGGGCGCCGCGGCCCAGGCCCCACAGATTGGCACCATCAACACCGGTGCGGTACTGGACGTCCGGGCCACGGTGTCCGCCGACCGAAAGTACGTCACCATGACGCTTCGTCCGGGTGTCGGACGTCTGCTCGACATCCAGACCTTCCTGTTCACCACAGGGCCCAACGTGGGGGCCGGTGCCTCCGGATTCGTTCAGTTGCCCACCATCGCCCGGCAGGTCATCAAGACCACCGTTTCTGTGCCGGACGGTGGGACCCTGCTGATCGGCGGACAGAAGATCGCCGGCGAAGTCGAGATCGAGGCCGGCGTGCCCATCCTGTCCAAGATCCCGGTCCTCAAGCGGCTCTACTCCTCCCGGTCGATGGTCAAGGACGAACAGGTGCTCATCATCCTGATCAAGCCGCAGATCATCATCCAGCAGGAGGCCGAGGAGCGAGCCTTCCCCACGTTCTCGGCCCGCGGTTGATCGCCGCCAGTCGAGGCCATGATGCGGAAATCGTTGCATGACGCCGTCGGGCCTCTGCCCGATGGCGTCGTCTCGTTGGCCCGCTTCTCGGAGACACGCGAACGATGAAAGCCCAAGCTCATCACTGGGCACCGGCAACGCTCTTCGCGCTGTTCCTGGCCGGCATTGCCGCCGCCACAGAGCCCGACCCGCCGCCCACCTCTCAGCCCGGACCGGGCGCGGGCCGAGTGGTCGACTTCGCCCCCGGCGTCCGGATCAACTGGCCTCGCCACCGCGTGGAACTGACCGCCCGCGTCGCCCTGCGAGAGGGCCCGCTCGAGCTGTTCGCCTGCAGCCCGCACACCCGCGAGCACGAGAGCGTCCTGGCCGTCGAGGCCCGCCCCCTGCACATCTACCAGGCGCTCGGGCTGATGGGCCTCGAGCCCGGCCGACCCCTGACCTACGACGAGCAGAACGACCGCTGGCTCCCGGCCGAGGGTGACCGGCTGCTCATACGCGTGCGGTATCCGACCGCCGACGGGTTCGGCGAGGTGGACATCAGCCAATGGATGATGGACGCCCGGACCAAGCGCCCCATACCGGCCCAACGCTGGCTGTTCTGCGGCTCGCGGCGGTTCGGCGAGGGAACCTTCGGAGCCGATGCCGACGGCACCGTGGTCTGCGTCGTGGACTTCAGCACCGCTCTCATCGGCCTGCCGGAGTCGCACAGCTCGGACAACGCCCTGCTGTGGGTCACGGCCAACACGGCCGAGATTCCCCCGATCGGGACCCGCTGCACGCTGCTCATCCGCGCCGCGGAACACGGACCTATGATTGTCGAATGCCTCGGCCCCGGACGATTCCTGGCCCAGGGTCAAACGCTGACCCTGGCCGAACTGAAGAAGCTGGTGGCCGAGCGACTAGCCCAGGAGCCCGACGTGCGCGTCACCGTCCGCATTCCTCCAGGCACGGCGCCGCAGCCGACCGACGACGTTGTAAAGGCGATTCGGGCGCTGGGCGTCCAGGATGTACGCACGGAAGAAGCGGCCCCACCACCCAAGTCCCGGCCGAGCCGCTCCACCGACCCATCGGGGACCGACGGTTGAGATGAAACACCACCTGCGCCATAATGCCGGCGCCATGAGCGATACAACGTCCAAAGCCCAGCAACAGCCGGCGGCCGACGGCAGCGGCGCCCAGACGGGCGACGATGCCGATAGCGTCCTGGCCAAGGGACTGGCCGTCCTGCAAAAGGAGGCCCGGGCCATCCAGGAGGCGGCCGACCGGCTCAGCGGGACTTTTGTCGACGCCGTCCACCTCTTGATGCGCTGCCGGGGGCGGGTGGCCGTCACGGGCATGGGCAAGGCCGGCCTGATCGGCGACAAGATCCAGGCCACCCTCTCCAGCACGGGCACGGCCGCCTACTTCCTGCACCCCGTCGAGGCCCTGCACGGCGACCTGGGCATGATCCGGGCCGACGACGTGGTCATCTCCCTCTCCCGCAGCGGCGAGACGCAGGAGTTGATCCAACTGCTGCCCTCGCTCAAGAAGGTCGGCTGCACCGTCATCCTGGTGACGGCCCGGCCTCGATCGCGATGCGCCCGCCTGGCCGACCTGGTGCTGGACATCGGCGACGTCCCCGAGGCCTGCCCGCTGGGCCTGGCCCCCAGCTCGTCCACCGCCGCCATGCTGGCCGTCGGCGACGCCCTGGCCCTGACCGTCATGGAACTCAAGGACGTCCAGCCGGACCAGTACGCCGCCTTTCACCCCGGCGGCGCCCTGGGGCGGTCGCTGATGAAGGCCGGCGAGATCATGCGCACCGGACCCGACTGCCCCATCGTCCAGCTCGACGGAACGTTGCAGGATTACTACGAGGCCATCGAAGCGGCGCCGCAGCGAGCGGGAGCCGCCGTCATCGTCGATGCGGACGGCCGATTGCAGGGCATCTTCACACACGGCGACCTGGCCCGGTTGCGACCAACCGGCGAGCCCCACCGGATCAGGATCGCCGACATCATGACCTCGCCCTGCAAGTCGGCCCGGGTGACCGACCGCGTCGCCGACGCCCTGCAGGTGATGCGAACACCGCGTATCGACGAGCTGCCGGTCATCGACGACGCCGACCGCGCCGTCGGCATGATCGACATCCAGGACCTGATCGCCTCGGGCTTCAGCGCCTTCGACGACCAGTAGGCCGACCCGGCAGCCGGCAAAGAAGTGATGGCAAAGCCGCGCCCGGTGGCCGATAGCTGAAAGCTGATGGCTGAAAGCTGATAGCTGAAAGCCGATGGCTGAAAGCTGATGGCTGAAAGCTGATAGCTGAGTGCTGATAGCTAAGAGCTAAACAAGGACCCGAAGCTTGCGACTCTCCATCGTCATTCCCGTTTACAACGAAGTGGACACCATCGAGAAGATCCTCGAGCGCGTCGTGGCGGTGAAACTCCCACTCGAGCGCGAGATCATCCTGGTGGACGACGGAAGCAGCGACGGAACGCGCGACCTGTACCCCGCGATCGAGGCCGCCGCCGCCAACTGGGACGGCGCGGTCCTCAAGGTCAAGCTGGCCGACCGCAACCGAGGGAAGGGCGCCGCCCTGCGGCTGGGTTTCGAGCTGGCCGGCGGGGACATCATTCTCGTTCAGGACGCCGACCTGGAATACGACCCGGCCGACTATCCGCGGCTGCTGGCCCCCATCCTCGACGGCAAGGCCGACGTCGTCTACGGCTCCCGCTTCGTGGGCGGCGAGGCCCACCGTGTGCTCTACTTCTGGCACATGATCGGCAACCGCATGCTCACCCTGCTGTCCAACATGATGACCAACCTGAACCTGACCGACATGGAGACCTGTTACAAAGTCTTCCGGGCCGAGGTCATCAAGCCGCTCAAGCTCCGCAGCGACACCTTCACCATCGAGCCCGAAATGACCGCCAAGGTGGCCCGGGGCCGCTGGCGAATCTTCGAGGTGGGCATCAGCTACGCCGGCCGAACCTACGAAGAGGGCAAGAAGATCGGCTGGAAAGACGCCCTCCGGGCCTTTTGCGCCATCATCCGCTTCCGGCTTTCCGATTGAACTCCGTTCGTGGCGACGCGTCGTCGCCACACCTGAAGGAACCGCAAGGCAGCAGGTGTGGACGCGCCCGGCCCGCCGCCCGCCGCCCTGAATCGTCCAGGTCTATCGGCGGTCCCATTCCCCCGAAGCCGGCCGGCGCTGTAGAATGGAGTAACGCCTGTCTCTCTCGGAGCGATTGCGATGCCACTGGGCGGCTTCCTGACGGCGGTCGCAGCTCTTGCTTTGCTCTCCGGTCCCAAGGACGTGCTCGGACCGCAGCGCCGAATCTTCACCTACTACAAGGCCGAACAAGCCCGCCAACTGGCCCGCAAGGAGTGCCGGCCGCTAGTCATTCACTTCGTGCCCGACTCGCAGCTCGGGGCCGAGCAACTCCACTCGTTCTACAACGATGAGGACGGCATTCCCGACGACGTGCTCGAGCGCGTGGTCATCGTCGCGGTGCCCAGAGAGAAATACGCCGGCTTCGCCCGAAAGCTCGGCGTCACCGAGGCCGGAGGCTACCGCACCGTCTCCGCCTTCGACCTGACCACCTTCGACGAGCAGGCCGTGCCCACCTACCGCTCGGGCTTCATCTGAGGCCGCCCACGCACGTGGGACCTGCGGCCGGCGGTCGCGAACAAGTACCTGGACGATGTGATCACGAACTTCGAGGAGTACGCGGCCAAGACCTACCTGCCCGCACTCGGCGCCCACGACACCGACGAAGCCACGCTGCTGGCCGCCGTGCGATACGTGCTCACCCGTGATATCGGCGGCCACGAGTCGCGGTTGCGCGAGCTGCTCACCACACGGTTCCGCACACAGACCGGCCGCGACATTGCCGCCTCGTGCGTGGATGCCCTGATCACGCTGACCGACGATCCCGTTGCCAACGCCCGCTTCCTGTCTCTGGCCGCCACCGCCAAAGACCCCCCACCGTCAGCCAAGCTCTGCGAGGACGGCCTGCAGCGCCTGGGCCCGGTGGCTAACGAGGCCCTGCTCATCGAGCTGGCCCGGACGGACGATCCGGACCGAATCCGCAAGCTGGCCCGCCTCTTGACGCGCGTTTCAGGAGTGCGCCCCCCGGCCCCCCTACCGACCTGGCTCCGATCCGACCGCCCGCAACGCCAGCAAGCCATCCACAACTGGCGATCCCGCATAACCGAAGCCGGCGCCCTCCCCGCCCCGCCTCCAACCACGCAACCAGCTTCCCAGCCCGCCACCGTACCGGCATCCCAACCCGCCGTCACACCAGCGTCCCAACCAGCCGCCCCGCGCTAGGCTCGGCGTTCACGCGGGGTTGATCGCCCGACGCCCCGCGTTCCCAATTCCGGTTCACCGGAACTCTCGTTGCCCAGGGCGAAGCCACGTAGGTCGGGTCCTCAGACCCGACACGCTGCAGCTTCCGCCCCGGGACGGGGCGGAGGCGTGTAGCCGCGGGTGGAGCGAGCCCGCCGGAAGGCGGGCGCAGCGCAACCCGTGGAAAGAGTGTTCGTCTAAGAACCCCGTCCCGGAGGGCCGGAGGAATGCAGCCGCGGGTGGAGCACGGTTAGCATGGGCGGAGCCCACCGGCCGACAGACGCGCGAAGGGCAACCCGTGGAAACCGTTACGATCAATCGAACACATACCGCTCGACAAACTCCACGCCGTGGGCCCGCAGCAGCCGTAGAAGCTCGGACTTGAAGTCCTCCTTCTTGTGATGCTCGGCCTGCCCTGCGATGTACTCTTTGACGGCCTCTTCCTGCGACTTGCTGACCGAGAACGCCGAATACCCCTCTTGCCACGCGAACGCACCGAGCCCGGGAAACGTGTCGTGGACCCACTTCGACGATCGGGCTTTGACGGTCCGCATCAGGACCGACACGCTCTCGTCGGTCCGCCAGCGCAGGTACATGTGGACGTGATCCTCGACGCCGCCGATCTCGTACAGCACACCCTTCTGCGCCCGAACCAGCCCGCCGATGTACGGATACAGGCGGTCAGCCACGTCGCGAGTGATCCACGACCGGCGTTGCCGGGTCGAGAAGACCACGTGCAACAGAATCTGAGAGTACGTCCCGGGCACGGCTCCTCCTTCGCCCCTCCCGGGGCGAAAAGAGAAGAAGAAACAGAAGAGGAAGACGAGAGCACTCGACTACCACGGGTTCCGCGACGGGCCGCTCCGCGGCCGCGCCGCTCCACCCGCGGCTACACCCCCTCGCCCTGCCGGGGCGAAGACACGCCGATCCCCTCCCATCGCTGCCAATTCCTCTGCTGAAGGTCTCGCCCGGGGTACTTCTCTTTGAGACGCTCCAAAACCGCTTGCTCGTCGGTGCGATCCATTTCGAAGTCGGCGACGAGGTCGTCACTGCGGCTCTCCATCGTGTCCTTATCGTGCAGAGCGTTGTGCTGCGCGAGAAAGCACGCCAATCGACTCCGACGCACGCGGGCAAGACGGCGCCCATAGTCGTTTAGGTAGAGCGCGACACATTCGCGATCCCACAGGATGGCGCCGTCCAGGACCGGATGTCTGTGGAACGCACTATCAGAGAAGTAGAGGCAACGGCGCCTTCGGCATCCGCCGTCCGCTCCGCAGTCGCTGATGGCGCCTACCCCGTAAAGCGTGCCGATCATCTGTTCGGACATGAAGCAAGCGTCGTACTCGCTCCTCGCGATCAGTGCGACCAACCAAAGCGCATCCGCGTATTCCCGTGCCGTGCTTTCTACCTGCCTGATCGCATGACGAATCCCCTTCGCCACGTTATCGCGGTAAACATGGAGGTGAACGCGTTCGTGGATGTCGCCCTTTCTCAGGGTCTCGTTAATCGTCGCATCATCGTAAAAAGCCTTTACTTCGATGAGGTAGTTCTCGTGCCCATCCTCAGCCCAAAGGTCGCAGCGCTTGCAGCCCCGGCTGTTACCTTCTCGAATGCGTTCTGGGCCGAGCCCCGCCTCCCGCAAGAACCTGGAGACATCCGCTATGTCTCGTTCGTCTCCCACGTCCGGTCTCCGACAAAATCTCACCCGACCTTATTCGCCAGCTCTTCGCCCAGAATCTCCCGAACCGTCAGCGCCACGATCACCTTGCCACTCTTGCGGAACAAGCGGTCGATCTCCGGCGAAACGTTGGAGGTGTAGCCTGGCGCCGTGAAGAAGCCCCTGCCGCGGTCGTCACGTCTCGGGTACGGGGCCCTTGGTCGGCGGTGGCGCCACGGCGCGGCCCGTCCGCGTCGGCTCACGAGGTCGCCTCACTTCCTTTCCGCACAAGATCGTCGACGAATCTATCAAACCCCGGGCTGGTGCCGTACTTGACTACGCCGCAATCGGTTGCGGCATAAGCGACGCGATCACGGAGAGGGCTAGGGAGCGGAGTAGGCGGAGGATCGCAGAACGCCGTGACAGCTTCTCGCGACTCCAAACGGACGGGCCAACTTCTTCCATCTGACAACTCAGGGAAAGCGAAGACGGTGCGCAGGCCGCCGTCGCGCCGCCCAAGGCCTACCTCGGAGATGGTTACCGCAAAAGAGCTGAGGTTCACTACGTGAATCGCGAACTGGTTTGGCGGACGACCGCCGCTTGGATCATACCCTGCCGGCGCAGGGGCTGCTGCGGTTAACACCGTTCCGTCGCGATTGACCCACGCAGCTTTCGGCGTGACCCGCAGCTTCACGCGGTTCTTGCTCAACAAGTCCCAGGTCGTGATGACGCCAAGTCCCGTGCCGATGGCGCCCAACAACGCGCCAATGATCGCAAGCCAGTCCGTCACATTCATTGCCAAGCGCCTTGTCCATTTGAACGCTGACCAACACGCGATGACACCACCTTACGTGCCAACTGCTCTTCGACAGTCTTCCGGACAGTCGGGGCGATGAGCGGCTTACCGGTCTGGCGGAAGGGGTCGCCGATCTCGCTCGAAAGTATCTGCGCAGGCAGAGCGACAAGGCCACGCCCCCGCAAGAGCTGAGCGGGCATCACGGTCAGGGATTCCTGGCGTTGCAGCACGCGTTCGTATCCGTTCGACGGCCCGCACCCGACCTTCGCGACGACCAGTCAACCAGAATAGCGTACGCGCGGCGTCGGGCACCGCAAGCGTGTGGCTGTCGGAACGAAGCGGAGCAAGGCCCGGCTGACAGCCTGGCCCTCGCCTGTGAAACTAGGCAATCTGGAAGCTCTTTGCGGGTAAACCGGCCCGCGGAAGCGTCGTTTCCAACCCGGATTCGACGCCCGAACCCGGCCTGGCGACCGAGAGCGCGCCCCCGAGCCCAACTTGAGCGCCCCGCCCGCCTGCGGACCCTCCGCCTGTGGCCGACGCCACCCCACCTTATCCCTCTCCGCGATCTCGGTGTGCTCTGCGGTGAATCCCCCGCGTCACCGCAAACCGTAGTCGTTCAGCTTGCGGTACAGCGTCCGGGCGCCGATCTTCAGGGCCTTGGCCGTCTTGTCCCGGTTGCCCCCGAACATCTTCAGCGTGTTCATGATGTGCAGCTTCTCGACGTCGGCCATGCTCAGACCCGCCAGGTTCGGAAAACCCACGGGCACGATGTCCGTGCAGCCGCGGACCGGGTCGGGCAGATCCTCGACGCCCAGCGTCGTCCGGTCCGTCTCGACGCACATCTGCTCGACCACGTTGCGCAGCTCCCGCACGTTCCCCCGCCAGGAGTACTGCGTCAGCTTACGCATGGCCTCGGGCGCGATGCCGTCGACCTCGGTATGGTTCTCCGCGTTGCACCGGTCGATGAAATGCTGGACCAGCAAGGGGATGTCCTCGCGCCGCTCGCGCAGCGGTGGAATACGGATGGCCCCGCCGGCGTGCAGTCGGTAGAGCAGGTCCTGCCGGAACTCGCCGATCTCCACCTTGGCCGCCAGGTCCTGATGCGTCGCCGCCACGAAGCGCACGTCCACGTGGTGCACCTCGGTGCTGCCCACCGGCATGACCTCCCCGTTCTCCAGGGCCCGCAGCAGCTTGGCCTGCATGGCCAGGGGCATGTCGCCGATCTCGTCCAGAAACAGCGTGCCGCCGTCGGCCGCCTCCAGCATCCCCTTCCGGCTCGCGTACGCACCGGTGAACGCGCCCTTGACGTGCCCGAACAGCTCGCTGTCCAGAAGCGTCTCGGTAAACGCCGCGCAGTTCGCCACCTTGAACGGCTTGTTCTTCCGCGGCGAATTGGTGTGGATGGCCTGGGCGATGAGTTCCTTGCCCGTGCCCGACTCGCCAAAGATCAGCACGGTGCTCTTGGTGCGGGCCAGCCTGCGGACCCGCTTGATCTCCCGGGCCAGCGCCTGGCTGGTCCCGATGATCCCCTCGAAGCTGAAGGCCTGGTCGACCTGCTGGCGCAGCTCGCGGTTCTGCCGGGCCGTGATCGCCTGCCGCCCCGCACGATCCACCTTGTCGCGCAGCACGTCGATGTCGATGGGCTTGATCAGGTAATCGTAGGCCCGGTCGGGGTTGTCGCGGCTGAGGGCGTCACGGGCCAGTTGCTCGCTGCCGTAGGCCGTGATCAGGATGACCTCGCACTCGGGCACCTCCCGCTTGGCCGCCCGAAGCACGTCCATGCCGTCCAGACCGCCCCCCAGCCGGTAGTCGGTGATGACCACGTCCGGCGGGCGCTGCTTCATGCTCTCCACCGCTTCGGCACCCGTCGGCACCACCCGGCAGATGTGGTTCGAGCGTTTGAGCCCCTCGGCCATGGCCTCGCCGTGGGCCGTCTCGTCTTCCACAATCAGGACAAAGGCCGACTCGTCCATCGCGGTTCTATCTTATCTGCTTCCGGCGACGTGTCACGGTGATCCGGCCGGTTTTCACCGCTGCGGAGCGTCACCGCCGGCCAGCGGCAGGTGGATCGTGAAGCACGTCCCCCGGCCCGGCTCGGAGTGCAGGTCGATGCCCCCGCCGTGCTCGGTGATGATGCGTTGCGTCGTGGACAGCCCCAGCCCGGTGCCGGCGCCCTTGGTCGAGTAGAAGGGTTGAAAGACCCTGTCCACCGCCTCGGGCGGCACGCCGGGCCCGGTGTCGGACACCTCGACGTCGGCGGTCCCGCGTTGACCTCTGCGCGTGCGGATCATGATCTCGCCGCCGTCCGGCATCGCCTCCTGGGCGTTGATCAACACGTTGAGCAGGGCCTGTTCGATCATGCGCTCATCCAGCATGCATTCGAGCGGCTCGGGGGCCCAAACCGCGTGCAGACGGACGCCGGCCGCGTCCGCCTGCGGGGAGAAGAACTCGGCCAGGTGCTCCACCGTCTGGTTCAGGTCCACCCGACGGGCGTCCAGCCGCACGGCGCCGGCCAGTTTCAGGAATTCGTCCAGCAGGTGCTTCAGTCGCTCGGCCTCGTGACGGATGGCCTCGACTTTCAGCAGGCTCCGCCGCCCGACGTCCTGTTGATCGTCCTCCAACTCCCTGAGGTTCTCGGCCAGAAGTTGCAGGTTGACCATCAAAGTGGAGAGGGGATTGCGCAGCTCGTGGGCCAGACCGCCCGCCATCTGGGAGAGTTGGGCCACGCGCGGATCGGGACCGGCCCGCGCTTCACCGCGGCGGCGGTTCCGATACACGAATACCAACGTGGCCAGGACCAATCCGATTATCAGGCCGCCTATGGCCGGACCGATCATCGGCAAGGGGTCCTCGCAGACGGGGGCGACGGGCGGTCACCCCGCCCGTGCCTCGCATGATCTCGAACGATTCGGAAAACGGCTACCAGCAGCCGCGCTCCCGCGGTCAGTGCGCCTCGGCCATCGCGCCCTTGCGCTCCTCCAGCATGGCCGCCTTGCGCGACAGCTTCACGCGACCCTGCTCGTCGATGAGGATCACCTTGACCTTCATCTGGTCGCCGATCTTGCAGACGTCATTGACCGACTTGACGTAGTCCGTATCCAGCTCGCTGATGTGGCAGAGCCCGTCCTGACCGGGGAAGATCTCGATGAAGGCCCCGAAGTCCTTCACGCTGCTCACCCGGCCCTCGTAGATCTTGCCCAGCTGAACCTCCTGAGCCACCGCCTCGACCATCTCCCGGGCCCGCTCGGCACCGGCCATGTCCACACAGGCGATGTTGATCGTGCCGTCGTCGTCGATCTCGACCCTGGCGCCGGTCTCGGCCTCGATGCCCTTGATGCCCTTGCCGCCCGGTCCGATGACCTTGCCGATCTTCTCCGGGTTGATCTTGATGGTGATCAGCCGCGGTGCGTAGGGGCTGATCTCGGCTCGCGGCCGGTCCAGCGTCTTCAGCATGTCCCGCAGGATGCTCAGGCGACACTTGTGAGCCAACTCCAGGGCGCCGGTTATCTGCTCCATGGTCAGTCCGCGGGCCTTGAGGTCCAGTTGAACCCCGGTGATGCCGCGCTGCGAGCCGGCCACCTTGAAGTCCATGTCCCCGAAGTGATCCTCCTCGCCCAGGATGTCGGCCAGCAGCACGTGCCGCTTGTCGTCGTGCACCATGCCGATGGAGATCCCCGCAATCGGGTGGACGATGGGCACACCCGCGTCCATCAGAGCCAGGGTGCCCCCGCACACGCTGGCCATCGAACTCGACCCGTTCGATTCCAGGATGTCCGAGACCAGCCGGATGGTGTACGGAAAATCGTCCGGCGCCGGCAGCACGATCTCCAGGGCCTTCTCCGCCAGAGCTCCGTGCCCGATCTCACGCCGGCTGACGGCCCCGATGCGCCGAACCTCGCCCACCGAGATGGGCGGAAAGTTGTAGTGCAGCATGAACTTCTTGCTGTACTCGTCGATGAGCCCGTCGATGATCTGCTCGTCGCGTCCGGTGCCCAGCGTGGTCGCCACCAGAGCCTGAGTCTCGCCCCGCGTGAAGATGGCCGAGCCGTGAACCCGCGGCAGGACGCCGACCTCACAGGTGATCTGGCGGATATCCTCCGGACCGCGACCGTCCGACCGAACGCCCTCGTTGAGGATGCGCTCCCGAAGCACCTCGCCCTCGATCTCATCCAGGCATCCCCGCACCCGGCCGGCGTCATACGCCGATTCGCCGTTCTGCGGCGTGCAGAGTTCGTCGATCGCCGTCTTGAAAACCTCATCGACGGCCGCCTGACGATCCTGCTTGCCGACGATCCGCTTGGCCTCCCCCAGCGGCGCCTTGACCTTCTGGCGAAGCAGGGCCAGCAGCTCTTCGTCGCCCTCCGGCGGCTCCCAGGTGCACGGCTTGCCCGCCTTGGTCTTCAACTCCTCGATCATCTCGCAGAGGATCTGGATCTGGCTGCGGCCCAGCTCGACCGCTTCGACGATCTTCTCCTCGGACACCTCGCGAGCACCGACCTCGATCATGTTGACCGCGTCCTTGTGACCGACCAACACCATCTCCATGTCGCTGTATTCCAGTTGCGGATGCGTCGGATTCACGACCAGCTCGCCGTCAATCAGACCCAGACGCACCCCCCCCACCGGGCCCTGAAACGGTATGCCCGAGAGGGCCACCGCCGCCGAGGCACCGTTCACCGCCAGCATGTCCGGATCGTTCTGCTGATCCGCCGACAGAACCATGGCCTGGATCAGCAGTTCGTCCTTGAAGCCCTTTGGAAACAGCGGACGGATGGGGCGGTCCGTCATGCGCATGGTCAAAACCTCTTTGGTGGTCGGCCGCCCCTCGCGCTTGAAAAAACCGCCGGGGAACTTACCGGCGGCGTAGACCTTCTCGCGATAGTCCACAGTCAAAGGAAAGAAATCGATCCCCTCGCGGGGTTTCGCGATGGCCGTGGCCACCAACACCACCGTCTCCCCGTAGGTTACCAACACGCTTCCGGCCGCCTGCTTCGCCAGTCTGCCCGTCTCCATAATCAAACGGCGGCCACCGATCTCACGCTCAACCGTCACAACGCCCATTGACTCATTCACTCCACTTGCCAACTCACCGACTCGACAACACGACACGCCCGCTCCGGTACATCACCCGGCCCGGGCAAAACTCGCCGACCACCGACTTGCGGGAATCCATACGCCCAAGGTGTGTCCGGCCCCCGGTCCCGGTCGCATGGACAACGCCTGATGCCCACGCCACGACCGACGGCCGCCGCCTACTTGCGCAGGCCCAGCCTGCTGATGATCTCCTGGTACCGCGCACGGTCCGTGTGGGCCAAGTACTTCAGCAAGCTGGAGCGCTTGCCCACCATCTTGAGCAATCCTCGGCGAGAAGAGTGATCCTTCTTATGGGTCCTGAGGTGCTCGGTCAGTTCCCCGATGCGTTTAGTCAAAAGTGCGATCTGTACCTCAGCAGACCCGGTGTCGCCCTCGTGGCGACTGTACTCCGTGAGGATTTCCGTCTTGGCCTCCGGCATCAATGGCATCTACTGTTTCCTGATCCCCAATAAGCCGAGATTCCTGGACTGCCCGCCGCCTCATACCCGGGCCGGCACGCTCGTAGGGCTAACTGCCCGTGTTTGAATCCAGCAGGCTAACCGCATCTGCCGTATGATGCAACCGCGCTTCTTCAACGAAGCCCGTACAAATGTAACCTGTAACGCGAAAAAGAAAGCCTAAACGGCAAGCAGCTTCTCCGCCGACTCGATCAGCCGCTCCATTCGGAATGGCTTATTGATGTAGGCGTCCACGCCCAGGCTCTCGGCCCACGCTTGATGCCGCTTGCCCTGGTTCCCGGTGATCATGATGATCCCGGGGCAATGGCCGCCGTTCTTGGCCGCTCGCTTCAGCTGTTCCAAAACCAGGAACCCGCTTCGTCCCGGCAGCATGGCGTCCAGGACAATGAGATCCGGTTCGTCTTCAGTGGCCCGCTCGATGGCCGAGTTGCCATCGCCGGCCGTGATGACCGACGCCCCCATCCCGTCGAAGACCGCCTTGATCGCCTGGACGATGTCCGGATCGTCGTCCACAACCAGAATCGATTTCCCTTCTAGCGCACCAGACACCATTTCATCCTTTTCCATAGTCAGTCGCTCTCCGGCCGTTCCCCGCGAGGTGAAGTCCCCCGCGGTGCGTTGGTTTGCAATACAGCAGTATAGGCGCCAGCTCGTCGCTCCGCAAGTAAGGATAATGCTTAGCCCTTTGCACGCGCTGGCGAGAATCTGGTCAGACCGCCCGGGCGGTACAGCCCAAGGACGACGGCGCCTGGCCTGCCGTAGGTCCCGTTCGCCCCGGCGGCCTGCAGCCGCTACCGAGTCCGAGCCGGCGGAAAGCACGACCATCCTGCCACCCCACGGCGCCGTTCCACAGCGGGTCTCGGCTTCCCACCCGTCAGCTTCCCGCGACCTGCGACCTATGCCTGTCACCTGCACGAAGGAAACTTTCAGTAAGAATGACATTAAGGACCGCCATCCTCGATGCTGCCCTGTCGGGTGTTTACCCCGGGGCGGCCTTGCCAGCCCACACCCACCCGGGTAACGGAAGCACGGCCCGTGCCATCCCGCCACCCCTCCGACCTGCTCTTTTGGTCGATCCGCCCCGGCCATTGACCGATAAACAACCGATAAACATCCGACCCGTCGGGCCGCAGGTCCCTCCTGACCGTGCCCGGCTCCCGACGCGAAGGAGCGTGCGCTCGATGACTGCCTCCGCCAATGCCGCCCTGGACATCGGCCTTGCAGGCCCGGACGTCGAGCCGTCGGCCGCGGGCGTCGGCCTGCCCGAGTCGATTGAAGCCGAGATCGCACACGTCAACCGCTGGCGCCGGCGAAACGCTTACTACTACGCCCAGTTGCACCGCCTGTTCAGGCTGCACATCCCGCCCGGGGCTTCCGTGCTCGAGATCGGCTGCGGGCTGGGCGACCTGCTCAACGACCTCCAGCCGGCACGGGGCGTCGGCATCGAGGCCAAGCCGCACGAGGCCCGACTCGCCGCCCGCCGCTTCGATCATCTCGAGATCGTCTGTGCGGACTACGATCGCTTCGAGCTGGGTGAGACCTTCGACTACGTCATCGTCAGCAACGCCCTGGCTCAGATGAAGGACGTCCAGGCCATGTTCGAGCGAATCCGGGCGGTCTGCCGGCCGGACACGCGAATCATCGTGGCCTACTTCAACGCCCTGTGGGAGCCGGTCTTGAAGCTCGCCGCCCTCCTGCGCCAACGGGCCAACGTCCCCGAAGCCAACTGGCTGAGCGTGACCGACGTTCTCAATCTGCTCGGCCTGGCCGATCTCGAGGTCGTTCGGACCTCCTCCGAAATCCTGTTCCCCAAATACGTCCCGGGGCTCTCGACGTTTCTGAACCGCTGCCTGTGTCGCTTCTGGCCGTTCAACAAGCTGCCGCTGGTGAACCTGTTCGTGGCTCGCCCGCGGATGGCCCCGACCCGCGGACGCAGCCTGACCTGCAGCGTCATCGTGCCCACCCACAACGAACGAGGCAACATCGCCGGTGCCATCGAACGAACCCCCCATCTCGGCTCCCACACGGAGATCATCTTCGTAGACGGCAACAGCACGGACGGGACGGCCGACGAAGTCGAGCGTCAGATGCGCAGCAACCCCGAGCGGGACATCAAGCTCCTCCATCAGGGCGACGGGCGCGGCAAGGGAGACGCCGTTCGCAAGGCCTTCGCCGCCGCCACCGGCGACGTGTTGATGATCCTCGACGCCGACCTGACCGTCCCGCCGGAGGACCTGCCCAAGTTCTTCAACGCCATCGCCGACGGCCGCGGGGAGTTCATCAACGGCACCCGTCTGGTCTACCCGCTGGAACATCAGGCCATGCGCTTCCTCAACAAGTGCGGCAACCAGGTCTTCAGCATGCTCTTCAGTTGGCTGCTGAACCAGCGCTTCCGCGACACGCTCTGCGGAACCAAGGTGCTGCTGCGAACCAACTACGAGCGGATCGCCGCCGCCCGGTCCTACTTCGGCGAGTTCGATCCCTTCGGCGACTTCGACCTCATCTTCGGTGCCGCCAAGGCCAACCTCAAGATCGTGGAAATCCCGGTCCGTTACGCGGCCCGACGATACGGCGAGACCAGCATCAACCGTTTCCGCGACGGCTGGCTCTTGCTCGCGATGAGCTGGGTCGCCTTCCGCAAGCTCAAGCTTCGCTAGGCACTGCCGCCGTCCACAGGGGGTGTCCTTTGAGCGTCATCGCCCAACTCCCGCAGGCCCTCAGGGAAGTCGAGTCCTTCGAGCGCGGCTGGCGACGCAAACCCGTCCTCCGCGAGCTGTACCACGAGTTCTACGAACTGATCGCCGCCTGGCGCAGCGACGCCCCCGGCCGCGACGTCGAGCTGGGCTCCGGCCGAGCCGACTACCGCAAACACCAGCCCGGCACATTCTGCTGCGACCTGATCCCCTTCCCCTGGCTGGACTTTGCAGCCGACGCAACCCGCCTGCCGATGGCCGACGGCAGTGCGGCCAACCTGACCATGATCGACGTTCTGCACCACCTGGCCTACGTCCGGCGCTTCTTCAGCGAGGTGGCCCGCGTGCTGGCCCCGGGCGGACGGGCCATCCTGCTCGAGCCCTACGTCTCGCCGATGAGCTGGTTCGTATACCGCTTCCTGCACCCCGAGCCGGTGGACGGACGCGTCCGCCCGCTTCACGTCCAGCGTGACGCGCCGGTCTGCGACCCGCACGAGGCACTGGACGGCAACCAGGCGATTCCGACCGCCATCTTCTGGCGCGACCGCCGCACCTTCGAGCGACAGCACCCCGATCTCGCCATCGTTCACCGGCAGAGGCTCTCGCTGCTCCTCTATCCGCTGACCGGCG
>Ga0307380_10003441_pt1 | contig 21816 bp, 20 predicted proteins | sample UN3MG_FD_202239 | JGI IMG/M metagenome (GOLD analysis project Ga0307380, IMG submission 202239) | Soil microbial communities from Risofladan, Vaasa, Finland - UN-3 | ecosystem: Environmental > Terrestrial > Soil > Coastal area > Acid sulfate soil | place: Finland: Risofladan, Vaasa | collected... | reverse complement strand
ACCAGCTGCCCGCTGAACGTAGATTTGCTCTCGGCAGCATAGGATTTCCTGAGCAAATCGGTTGGATCGGGCGCAGCCGATATGCTCCCACTCAAGCACAGGGCGGCAACTATGATCACTGTGATTCGCTGGTACCTAGTCATTGCTCGGCTCCTATCACTTCGATGAGTCCGAGAGCCGCCTTGTCCGCAAATGGCGTGCTCCAACTCATCGCAGCATGATTCATGAGAACCGCTTGCTGATCGAAAGTCGGCGTTTTCGGCGCTGTAATCATCCAGGCGGCGATGGCGGCTGCGACCGCGGCTGTGGCAGCCGTTGACTTGAGCCAGTGCCGGGCGATCCAGCTTGTCCTGGAGGGCGCCGGTCTCGGCTGGAGATTCGGCCTGATCGCATCCCAAAGATCGGGGGCGGGCTCGAGTTCCATCTTTGCCAGCAGTTCATTCGTATTACGGAGCGCCTGAAGCTCCCGGGCACATATTGGGCACGCCTCAACGTGCTTGTTGATAAATGCCTTCTGCCTGGGAGATCCCGCTCCTGCGGCATGATCCACCAGCAACTCTGCTATTCGCTCGCATTCCTCGCTCATATCATCTCTCCTCCACATATGGGGACAGCTTTCGCCTCAATATCGCACGCGCTCTGCTCAACCTGGACATGACAGTTCCCTTTGGAACGCCCATCACTTCGGCGATTGCATCGACTCCCATGCCCCCCATATAGTGCATGGTCACGACTAGCCTGTGCTCTTCCTTTAGGCCGCTGATGGCTTTGTAAACAGCATTTTCAGACTCGGCCGAGATTAGCGAATTCTCCGGGTCAGGCTCTCCGCAATCCAACTCAATTTGCTCTGGATCAATGACTACGGGGCGCTTTCTCGCCGTGTCTCTTGCCAAGTTGAGGGCGATTCTATGCAGCCAGGCTCCGAACACGGAATCGGATCTGAGACGAGGAAGGGCGTTCCAGGCCTTTATGAATGTCTCCTGAACAACGTCCGCGGCATCATCGGGACAGCATGTGATCTGACGTGCAAAGTTAAACAACCGGGTGTTGTATGACCTGTACAGGCTCTCGAAAGCCGGCAGGTCACCGGATTTTGCCCGTTTCACTAGCTCTGATTCCTCAGTTACATGCATGTTATTCTGAACCGAGCAGTCACTATTAAGACTCGTCATAGGGTCTTCAACATCCGCGTTTTTACGACTCCAGATTATAACACTCTTTGGCCAGGGAGGAAATTCAACTCAGCGTCGAGAATAGAAGCCCAGATGTAATCAAGCAAGTAATCTCAGATCATAACCTAGGAGGTAAGGACTTGGCTAAACAAGCAGGTACTTCGGAAGCGGCTTATAGCAGCCGTGGGGAGTTGTTCGCTGCCAGTTGTCTGGCCCTGGTCGTAAGCGCAATCGCATTCGGTATTCGTGGAGACACGCTGGGCGACTTCATGAAGACGTTCAATGCGACTCCAAATGATATCGGATGGGCAATTGTCGGCGCCTTCTGGGGCTTTACAATCGCCATTGCGTTCAGCGGCATTGTCTGTGACTGGTTGGGGATGAAGTCGCTCTTGGTATTCGCATTCATCCTCCATATGCTCGGTATAGCCGGCACGGTATTCGCCCAAAGCATTACCATGCTGGCTGTCGGCACGCTCGCGATCGGGCTGGGGAACGGCTTCATCGAGGGCGCGATCAACCCATTAATAGTCACCCTCTACCCAGAGAACAAGACTACGAAGCTAAATGCACTGCATGCCTGGTGGCCCGGTGGGATCGTCATAGGGACTGTCATCGCTTATGTCATGACCCAGTTCAACGCGAGCTGGCAGATCAAGACCGGCGTTCTGTTCATCCCGACTCTGATTTACGGCTTTATGTTCCTCAGCCTGAAGCTGCCGCCGACCGAGCGGGTGCAGTCCGGGGTATCCACCGGCCGCATGTGGCGAGCGGTTTTCTCTACATTCATTATCTTCTGGCTATGTATGTGGCTAAGCGCAGCAACTGAATTGGGTACAAACCAGTGGATATCCGAGATGATGAAGAATACGGGTATCAAGGTCGGCACTTTGGTCTTGGGCTGGATTAGCTTTGTAATGCTCGTCGGCCGGGTCTTTGCCGGACCTGTTGTGCATAAGCTTTCACCGATCGGCCTGCTGTTACTCTCGGCCGTCATCTCGGTGCTGGGCCTGATTGCATTGAGCATGGCCTCCGGTCCGGTGATGGCATTCCTGGCTGCGACCGTATTCTCGGTGGGCATCTGCTACTTCTGGCCGACCATGCTGGGATATACATCTGAGCGCTACCCCGAAGGAGGCGCTCTCCTGATGGGTTTGATGGGCGCTGCCGGCATGGCGTCAGCCGGCCTTTCTCAACCGCTTCTTGGCGGCTGGTATGAGGCCTATGGTGTAAAAGGTGCTCTTCAGCACGTGGCCTTTCTCCCCGCAATACTGGCCGTCGTTATGGCCGCATTCTATCTGATGCACAAGGCGAAGGGCGGCTACAAGGCAGTGAAGCTGACTCCCGCCGAGGAAGCCGCCAAAGAGCAAGCAGAGGTTGTGGCGGCCGAATTCGAAGAAGCATAGGAAATTCGCGAGGCCAAGAAGGCCCTTGGTCGAGGACCCCCGATCCACGGATCGGGGGTCCTTATCCTTACTATTTCAGCCAGTGGGCGATGGCATTGTCTGATGCTGCAGAAGCTTGAACCGCCAAAGAAGACGATTTTCCTGCTGCTTTGTAGGCATCCCCAACCCAATCCGTCTTGAAGCGTCCCCTGGTATTGTGAATAAGCATCTTCCCCGGCGCAATCAATGCTCCCGCTGTTCGGAAGTCGCCCGCCCGCCTGAGGCACGGCACATAGAGCCTTTCGACGAACGCCTGGTCATCCGAACTGTCGAAACCTGCTGCATCTATGACGGTCTTGTGGACTCCAGGATAGAGTGCTCGCGCCAGCATGCACCAGAGACCGGCTTCACCTATTCCCACCAGATTGACCTCAAGAGCCTCCTCCTCACCTGCCAGGGTGGTTAGGATATCCTGGACCCGGTTGGCGGTGTCGGTTCGATTGTAGGTGTCGAAGAACTTATAGCGAGTCAACCGGTCGGCTGATTCGGGAGGGCCGAGGTGCTCTCCGGTATTGAAGCAGTCAATCGCGAGGACATTGTGCCTTCGAGAGAGCAGATACTTTGCCAGCGGCCCATTCAATGCCGCCTCCTTGCCTTGCGGGTGGACGAGTATCGTCGTGTAACGTGAGAGCCTCGGCTGGATAGCCAATGCTGGTACCGTGCCCTGAATAACCAGCTTCCTGACGGGATAGCCTTCATAATCCGCTTGCCCGCGATATTCACCATGGAACTCTTTGGGAAGCTGGGCGGCGAGGCAATGCCTCAGTGCCGGGCCGTAGGCCTTCTTAAATGCCTCTAGGCTCTTCTTGTCATGCGGCTTCATTGCCTCCAACTGATCCTTCGCTGCCTGGACCCTGCTCTCGATCAATCTGTCGCCATCCAGGGCATTGGCCGGGCGAGGCTCATGTGCGAAGACGAGCATATCCTCATCTTTCTCGGCGGCCCAGGGCTGCTCCTTGACTTCGCTCCTCCCAAACAGTCCGCCGAACCAGGCATACATCGCCTCGCGGCTGCCCTTGTTGTAGTTGTGCGGGGCGTCGAAGTGTGCGTTGGTGACCTTGTCTTCGGCGCCATACAGCTTGTAGACAATGCGAATGGATGGGAACTCGACCTGGGGAGTGTTCTTAGTCCAATCGCCGGTCGCCGAGACCATCAGCAGCGGCCGAGGGGCGGCGAGCGCCCCGATCTCCATGTTATTCGTATCGAGCCGAATGAGCGGGAGGTTCTCGCACGGGCAGCCGCCCTGCATGGTGGACGATATCATGCACACCGGCGCGACGTACTTCACCCGATCATCAACCGCCGTCAGCAGGAAGGTCTGAGTGCCTCCACCTGACGCCCCCGTGCAGCAAATGCGCTTCTTGTCCACGTCAGGCAGCGACATCACGAAGTCCACCGCCCGAATGCTGTCCCAAAGCTGAAGCCCTCCGACGCTCAAGCTCCACAGATGGTCAACCGGGCGAAGCAAGTCCTCGCGGTGATTGAAGTGGGTGGAATCGTTGTAGCCGACCATGTCATAGGCAAAGGCGATGTACCCCTGCATGGCGAGATTGGCGCACCTGCCGGGGATCGAGCCCAGATCTCCATTCTCCAATCGCCCTCGAGGCCAGTGGCCGTGGGGATTGAGGATCGCGGGAAATGGGCCTTTCTTTCCCGGCGGCCGATAGAGGTTGCCGGTCACATAGAATCCCGGCAGGCTCTCGAAGTAGACCTTCTCGATCGTGTAGTCACCTCGATCGAGGAGGCCGAATACCTTGGCGTTGAGGGGGCATTTTTCCGGCATGGGGATAAGTCCCGCGCCCGCCAGTATCTGCTCCCGCAAATACGCCGCCCGCTTCTCCCAAGCCCGCTTTGACTCCGGGGACTTGAACTCATACACCATGTCCAGGTGGTGAATCTCGGTGAATCGTCGGTCCTGTACCGGTCCGACCGCGAATTGAGTCATGCCCTTGCCCCCTTCCAGACCGCAGAATAGCAGAAATGCCATGAACAGCAGTGGCTTTCGCATGAGTCAGCATTCATCCTAAAGCGGACCCATTCCTGCGGCTGAGAAGGGTTTGAGATGGCTAAGAGGGAAAAAGAATATGTGAGCGAACTCGAACCCGAACAGCAGTACCAGGAAGCCGACCAGGCCCTCCCTCAGGAGCCGGTAACGATGGGGGCGGAGGCATGGAAGCCGCGGTTGCTTCGGCCTCTGAGAGCATTCCGACACCGGAACTACCGACTGTTCTTCAGCGGGCAGGTCATCTCACTCACCGGAACGTGGATTCAGCTTGTCGCCCTCGGATGGCTCGTTCTCCAACTAACAAACTCGGCATTGCTGCTGGGGGTTGTCAGCTCCATCGGCGCGCTCCCGATCCTCATCTTCTCGCTCCCCGCCGGAGTAGTTGCCGACCGGTTTAATAAGCGCAATCTGATCGTCCTGACCCAATCGTGCGCCATGACGCTGGCATTCGTCCTGGCAGGGCTTACATACAAGGGCGTGGTGAACATCTACTTCATAGTAGCCATCGGCTTTCTCCTGGGCATGGTGAACGCCTTCGACGCCCCGACTCGCCAATCGTTCGTGATCGAGATGGTGGGCCGCGAGGATCTCACAAATGCCATCGCCCTGAACTCCGCCATGTTCAATAGCGCTCGGATCATCGGCCCTGCCATCGCAGGGGCACTGATCGCAGCAATCGGCACTGCCGGCGCGTTCTTCGTGAACGGTGCGAGCTTCATTGCGGTCATTACCGGCCTGCTGCTCATGCAGGTGAACCACAGGGTTCCGATAGTCAGCGCATCCGTGGCTGAGGGTCTGAGAGAGGGCTTCGCTTTTATCAAGCAGAATAGCCTGATAGCCGCATTGCTCATGCTCACGGCGGTCGTGAGCATCTTCTCTATCCCGTATGCCGTCCTCATGCCCATCTTCGCCCGAGACATCCTGCACGCCGGCGCACGCGGGTATGGCTACCTGATGTCCGCGGTCGGCTCGGGCGCGCTCATCGGGGCGGCGACGCTCTCATCACTTGGCGACTTTCCCGACAGATCGGGACACTCGCTCCGGCGGTGCAATTGGAAGGGCAAGCTGCTCCTCGCGGGCAATCTTACCTTCTGCACTATGCTCGTGATTTTCTCATTCTCCCGAATCCTGCCGCTATCGCTCGCTGTGCTTGTTGGAGCGGGGTGGGGGATGATGACAAACATGGCCCTCACGAATACGCTAATCCAGACCTCCGTGCCCGACCGGCTCCGCGGGCGGGTGATGAGCGTCTATACGCTGATGTTCATGGGGCTGGCGCCGATTGGAAGTCTGCAGGCCGGGGTGATCGCTCACTGGCTGGGCGCGCCGGTGGCAATTCGGATAGGTGCGATTGTGTGCGCGACCGCTGCGCTCATCCTCAGCCCGCGGTTCATAAGGAGTAAGGAGTAACCGGACTCTCCTTACGGATTACTCCTTACTCCTTAACGCTTTATCGTTGCGGTGCGGTCTGCTCCCACGCTGATGATGGTTATCGGCATCCCGGTGAGGCCTTCTACGTGGCGAAGGTACGCCTTGCAGTTCGCCGGCAGATCCTCATACTCCCGAACGTTCGAGATGTCCTCCGTCCAGCCGGGAAGCTCATCGTAAATGGGGGTGCACTCGGAGACCGACTGCCAATCCGCGGGAAGCTTCGTCGTCTCGATGCCGTCACAGCGATAGGCCCGGCAGACCTTGATGACATCGAGGCCGGTCAGAACGTCCAATAGAGTCATCGCATGGTCGGTGAGGCCATTGACCATCGCGGAGTATCTAAGGGAGACCGAATCCAGCCAGCCGCATCGCCTTGGGCGACCGGTTGTCGTACCGTATTCCTTGCCCTTCTCGCGAATGAAGCATCCGATCTCGTCGAGAAGTTCCGTCGGGAAGACTCCCGCGCCTACGCGAGTCGTGTAAGCTTTACCGACCCCGATGATCCGATCAATCGCCATCGGCCCGACGCCCGTCCCGAGAGTCGACCCGCCCGCGACCGTGTGGCTGGAGGTTACGAAGGGATATGTGCCATAGTCAATATCAAGCAGGGTGCCTTGCGCGCCCTCGAAGAGAACTCGCTTCCCCTGCGCGACCGCCTCGTGCACTATGCTGCTCGTATTCGCCACGAACGGACGGATTTTCTCCGCACAGCCGAGGTATTCGCCTGCGATGGCCTTCTCGTCAAGCGCCTCAGCTCCGAAGACCTTGGTGAGGATGTCATTCTTCAACGAGAGGTTCTCGGTCAGGCGAACTCTGAACCGATCTGCATTCATCAGGTCGGCGACTCGGATGCCGATCCGCGAAGCTTTGTCCGCATACGCCGGCCCGATTCCACGAATGGTCGTCCCAATGGCCTTGCTGCCTTTACGCTCCTCCTCCAGACGGTCGAAAAGCAGGTGATAGGGCATCACCAGGTGGGCATTCAGACTGATTCTCAGCCCGCTCGTGGAAATACCTCTGGCGACCAAACCATCCATCTCACCGATCAACACTTTGGGGTCCAGCACTTCGCCGTCGCCGATGACGCTCGTCACGCCCGGCCAAAGGACTCCACAGGGGACGAGATGGAACTTATAGACTTCCGCGCCGACGACCACGGTATGGCCTGCATTGCTGCCGCCGTTATAGCGCACGACCATGTCCGCGCCGGCAGCGAGATAATCAACGATCTTGCCCTTCGCCTCGTCGCCCCATTGTGCTCCGACCACTACCGTTGTCGCCATGAGATGCACATCCTTCCACTTGTTCAATAAACACGCAAAGTGGATAGCGCAAGCGTGCTATCCACCTCTCAAACCTTGTGATTGTACCAAATCTCCCACGTGCTGTCAACCGATTTTCGGACGAGTCGGTGTGGCCGCCTAGTCCTCGGTCGTCTGCTCGGCGGGGCCGGAGCGAGGCAGGTAGCCTTGCGAGACGACACGCCCGTCCTTGAAGAGCTGGAGCTTCCAGGGGGGCTCGTTCTCAAACATAACGTGCCTGCGGCACTCAGCAACCAGGGTCGTCCCGGGGGCATTCGTGGCAGGAGGATAATAGTCATAACTCACGGCATCCGGCCTGGGATCGGCGGGGCAATGCAGACTCGCCTTCTTCTCAAGAAAATTGGGGTATAGCTGATCCAGGCTGGTCGGATAGCTCCCGTTGCGCCTCGAGTATCTCTGCAGCGCGCCGCCGATTTCCTCCAGATTGAGCTTGCACTGCTGGCGAGCCTGCGACTGGTTGAATGCTTTCTTGAATGCCGGGTTCGTGGACAGCAGTCTGAATACCCAGAACATGACGAGGATGCCGACGATAACCACGATCAGGAGAGTGATCGCCAGCGCCCGCATGCAGCCCGACTTCTTCGGCGGAGTTGGTTTCAGATCCGGTATCTCTTGGCTTGCCATCAGGCTCATCATATACCCAAGAATATGCATAAGTCAAGGAGGGCGCAAGTTGCCATTTGGAGGCTCATCTGCTATAATCGCCCCATGCGCGTGCTCGATACCCGAACGACAGAACCCGAAGAACTGGCTCGTTTTCTGGACAAGCCGCTCCTTCAAGACAACCCCGAAGTCGAGGCGGCTGTTCGGCGAATCATCTCCGAGGTCAGGTCTCGGGGCGATGAGGCGGTTTTGGAGTTTGTCCGGCGATTCGATTGGCCTCAGGCGGATTCGCTTATTGTCCCCAATAGTGAGATTGAGGAAGCCTACTCCAAGGTCCCCGAAAAGCTGATCCAGGCCATAAAGTTGGCAAAAGCGCACATCGAGGCATTCCACAAGAAGCAGCAGAGATCGTCCTGGATGGATAAGGATGATCGGGGTGTTACTCTTGGCCAAATGATCCTGCCCGTGAATAAGGCGGCGGTCGTCGCTCCGGCATTTCAGGCTCCGCTGCCGAGTTCGCTCCTTATGGGCGCTGTCACCGCAAGAGTGGCCGGGGTTCGTGAAGTCTATGTATGCACTCCTCCTAGGAAGGATGGCTCCATTCATCCGGCGATGGCGGTTGCGGCCGCCGAGGCAGGGGTTGACAAGGTATACAGAATCGGGGGAGCGCATGGGGTCGCGGCATTTGCGTTCGGTACTGAGACCGTGCCTCGGGTGGACAAGATCGTCGGTCCCGGGGGCATCTACGTGACCATGGCAAAGAGGCTGGTTTACGGCGAGGTGGGGATCGATATGCTCGCCGGCGCGACTGAGATTCTGATCCTGGCAGACGAGTCCGCGAACCCCATCTACGTAGCCGCCGATCTCCTTTCTCAGGCGGAACATGTCAATGCTCGCGCTCTCCTGGTGACGACCTCGCGCGAACTGGCAGAATCGGTGAGTAAGGAAGTCGATCGGCAGCTTTCCACTCTCTCTACGAGGGATTTGGCGTCAAAGAGTATAGAAGCAAACGGCGCGATTATACTGATTCAAGACCTCGATGAGGGGCTCGAGATCGCCAATAGAGTTGCGCCCGAGCATCTCGAACTGGCGGTTGCGCAGCCCATGGAGATACTAGCCTCGGTCCGAAATGCCGGCGCGATTCTGGTAGGCGAGAGTTCTCCCGAACCGATCGGCGATTACGTCGCCGGTCCGAACCATATATTGCCAACAAGCGGGACGGCCCGATTCTCCTCGCCGCTCAATGTGGACGATTTTCTTAAGAAGACCAACGTCATCATATATTCGGAGCAAGGGCTTCGGGAGGATGGACCGTCGGCGATCGAACTGGCGGAGGCCGAGGGGCTGGACGCCCACGCGAACGCGGTGAGAGTTAGATTGGAGTGATGGCGTGGTGAAGCACCGGTCTGACCCGTCGGACGTGTCGGACGTGTCCGACTTGTATTTGAGAATCCGCACCGAGGCCGGTGAAGCGCTCATTCTTCAGGCCTCGATGCCATTGATAGCCAGGCTGGATGGTATCGTCTTCGACTTCGACGGTGTGCTGGTGGATGTCGGCGAGTCAATCCAGCTAGTGCACGGCGAGGCGGCGAGGCTCTTCTTCACCATGAGGGGCTGGGTCAACTGCGAGGGGCTGGTGGAGCCGTCGGACGTGGACGCCTTCAAGCTCGCCGGCGGGTTCAACAACGATTGGGAGCTGGCATCGGCGTGGCTCCTGCTATACTTGTTCAAGGGCGAGCGGCATCACTCGAAGGATGGGCGGTTCCTGAAGTCTATGAGCCCGACTCTTAAGGAGATCGCGGCGGGATTGAGCGGCGGTCTGGATTCGGCGGTTGAAGCCGTCAAGGCCCACTGCAGCCGTGAAGAATGGGCGCGGGTCGAGGCCCAATGGGATCGCCGGGCACTCGTGCGGCTGTTTCAGGAGGTTTACTCGGGCGATCTCTGCCCGGAGGTCTATGGCTTCGAGCCGGAGACGGTCACCGCGCCGGGGCTGATTCGTAAGGACAGACCGATCTTGGACAGGCGGTTTCTGCCGCCGGTGAAATTGGGGATTGCGACCGGCCGTACTCGCGGCGAGACGATGGTAAGCCGCAGGCTGATGGGATGGGAAGACATCTTCCCGGCTGATGCCATCGTGAGCGAGGACGACGGCTTCCTGAAGCCGGATCCACGGGTGTTGGCCTTGGCGGTCGAGAAGATCGGGGCGCTTCGGCCGATGTATGTGGGAGACACGCCGGATGACCTTCTCACCGCAAGGCGGTATAATGGAGGCATGCCGGCATGCGTGGTGCTGACCGGCGCTGGGGATAGGGACTTGTTCATCGCCGAGAAGGCGGATATGATTGCGGACAATGTGAACGCTGCTTTGATAGCCATCGGAGGTGCGCTATGCCGGGACGAACGGCCGAGGTAGGGCGGCAAACCAAGGAGACGAAAATCCAGTTGAGGATTGACCTCGACGGCTCAGGCAAGTCGGAGATCAATACGGGCATCGGGTTCTTCGATCACATGCTCACGGCGCTGGCGAAGCACGGCTTATTCGACCTGACCATCCAGGCGAAGGGCGACCTGGCGATAGACCCGCACCACACTGTGGAGGATGTCGGCATCGTGCTGGGACAGGCCGTGGATAAAGCGCTCGGCGACAAGGCAGGCATAGTCCGGTTCGGCTGGGCGGTCGTTCCGATGGACCGCTCCCTCGTGCTAACCTCGATTGACATCAGCGGGCGTGGCATCCTCTGCTATGATGTGAACATCGGGCAGGAGAAGATCGGAGCGATGGACTCAGTGCTGATCTCGGAGTTCTTCGAGTCGTTCGCTCGGAATGCCGGCGTGACTTTGCACATCCGACAGCTATCCGGTGAAGACCCGCATCACACCGCGGAGGCGGTATTCAAGTCGTTCGCCAAGTGCCTCGAGGCCGCGACTCGGATCAGCGAGCGCATTAAGGGCGTCCCGTCCACGAAAGGTGTCCTCTGACCCTTACGCATTACGGATTACGCATTATGATCGCCATTATTGACTACGGCATGGGGAATCTGCGGAGCGTGGAGAAAGCATTCGCGGCCGTCGGGTACCCTGCCGTCATAACGAGTGACCCCGAAGACATCGCCAAGGCAGAGCGGGTCGTTCTGCCGGGAGTCGGTGCTTTCGGGGCGGCGATGGATAACCTTCGCCGGTCGGGTATGGATCAGGCGGTGACGGCTGCCTGCGCCTCGGGGAAGCCGTTCCTCGGCATCTGCCTGGGCCTGCAACTCCTGTTCACCGAAAGCGACGAACTCGGCCTCCATAAGGGCCTCGATCTGATCCCCGGGCGAGTGATCCAGTTCTTCCAACCCCAGGATCGGACTCCCGAGACTGAGTCGCTCAAGGTCCCGAACATGGGCTGGAACGAGCTCAAGGTCCGCACGCCTGCTCCTCCCTTGAAGGACTTCACGCCGGGCGGGATGGTATACTTCGTCCACTCGTTTTACGTTGCTCCCGAGGATCAAAGGGTTGTGGCGGCGACCGCCCGGCACGGAATTGAGTTCTGCGCGGCGATCTGGAAGGACAACATGTTCGCCTGCCAGTTCCACCCCGAGAAGAGCAGTTCGCTGGGGCTGGGCATCCTGAAGAACTTCGCCGAATGGAAGGTGTAGGCCGTGGAAGTCATCCCCGCCGTTGACATCCGCAATGGGAAGTGCGTCCGCCTGCTTCAGGGGAAGTTCGACCAGGAGACCGTCTTCGCGGATGATCCTGTCGAGATGGCTGTCCACTGGGAATCCCTCGGGGCGCGGAGGCTTCACGTGGTTGACCTCGATGGCGCAAAGACCGGCGAGCCCCAGAACCTCGATGTGATCGGCCGAATCGCCTCCACAGTGAAGATTCCCGTCCAAATGGGCGGCGGGATAAGGACCATTGAAACGGCCTGGCAGGTGCTCGGGCTGGGCGTGGATCGAGTGGTTATCGGCACATCGGCGGTCCTCGACAGGGATTTCGCGCGGGCGATGTTCCAGGAGTTCGGCGAGCGAGTCGCGCTCGGGCTGGATGCGCACGACGGGTTTGTGGCGACGCACGGCTGGCAGGAGACGGGCAAGCTTCGCGCGGTGGACTTCGCGCAGGATATGGAGAGGCTCGGGGCGCGGCGGATCATCCACACGGACATAAGCCGGGATGGCATGCTGGAGGGCGTGAACCTGGCAGCCATGGAAGCGATGGCTCGGGCCGTGAGCGTCCCGGTGATCGCGTCGGGCGGGGTGACCGGCATCGAGGACATCCGAAACCTCAAGAAGCTGGAGCCCCTCGGCATCGAGGGCGTCATCGCAGGCAAAGCGCTATACACAGGCTCGCTCGACCTCCGAGAAGCGATAAGAGTTGCGGGTGGTTGATATGAAATACGTACCGCGAGAGCGAGTATCCCGATCCGTCGGGACAATCGGCCTCGAAATCGGCGGATCGGTGCTTCGGATCGGGTTGGTCTCACGTGAGGGGAAGATCATCCGGTCGGTGAGGATGGATTCTAGTCGCCTCCGAGACCAATCAACCGCCGGCAGACTCCTCCTCGACGAGATCACCGAGTTCCTCAGCGATCAGCCGTGTGCCGGGATCGGGATCGCGATGGCCGGGCTTGTGGATAACGAGCGCCGGATGATGGTCCTGGCCTCGAACCTCGGATGGCGCGACTTCCCCCTGGGCGACGAGATCGCCGACCTTTCCGGCCTGCCTGTCGTGACCGATAAGGATACGAATATGGCCGCGCTGGGCGAACTCCATGCAGGCGCTGGCCGGGGGTTGGAATCATTCATCTACGTGACCCTCGGCACGGGAGCGGGCGGATCGGTTGTCTACGACCGAAAGCTCATTCGCGGGATCGGCAATAGGGGAGCGGAGTTCGGGCATATCTACTCTGGTGGCGACAAGGTTTGTGGGTGCGGGCTCACCGGCTGCCTGGAAACCTGGGCCGGCGCGGTGTGGATCGGGGTCAGGGCGAGGGAAGTCGTTCAAAGAGGGGTCGGGTCGAAGATGCTCTCGCTCGCCGGGGACATCGAGGACATTGATTCGCGAATAGTCGTACAGGCCGCGGAGCAGGGGGATCAGCCGGCAAAAGAGATTCTGGCGGACGCTGCTCGTGCGGTCGGAGTCGGCCTGCTGAACGCGGTTCGCATGATTTACCCTCAGGCGGTCATCATCGGCGGGAGCATCGGGTCTATTCGGGAGTTCATTTTCGATCCGATTAAGGACTTCGTCGAGACGAAGAGCGTCCTCCCCGGCACGGGGCTTCCTCCAGTGCGAGTGCTCCCTGCGGAACTGGGAGACCGCGCCGCCATGATCGGGGCTGGGTTGTCGGTCTTTGAGGAGACGGCGTGAACCGCAGAGACAGGATCGGCCTCAGCTCGCACTATTTTTTCTCATTCGCAGCAATCGGATTCACCGCCGCCTTCCTGCCGCTGTTCCTGAAGAGCCGCGGGCTCAGCCTGACGCAGATCGGTGCGCTGACCGCCATCTATTCGCTGGCCGGGGCGAGCCTCCAGATCCCATTCGGGGCGCTTTCCGATCGCCTCGGCAGCCGGAAGCCGCTCGCGATATCGGCCGCAATGTTGCTCGGCGCCACCTACCTGCTCCTCAACCGAGTCAGAGGATTTCCTGGATTCTGCGGAGTTTATCTGATTGCCGGGATACTCTTTTTCACGATCGCAACCCTCACGAGCGCGCTTCTCTCCGACTGGACAGCCGGCACTCGCAGCACCGGCAGGAGCTACGGCGTCACCCGAATCTGGGGCTCGACAGGGTTCATCGTGACGCTGGCGATCGTCAGCCTGATGCCAAGTATCACGAGTGGAAGCAATCTACTGCCGGCCATCGCGGGGCTTTTCTGGCTTGGGGGATTGTCCATCGGATTGGTCGGCGAGCCACAGAGAGGCAGCGCGGAGAGAAGGTCGTTGTTCAAGGGCCTGCCGAGACTCATCGGCAATCGCAACCTCAGCGTCTTTCTGTTCACCTTCTTCCTGTTTCGGCTCTGCGAGTCAGGCTCAATGAGCTTCCTCAGCATCTACATTCAGCAATTGGGTGGCAGCAGTTCCCTGATCGCGCTTGCCTTTGCGCTGGCTGCAATTGTGGAGATACCGTTCATGGTCTGGGTCGGTGGCATGTCGGACCGAATCGGCAGGCGTCCTCCACTGGTCATGGCGTTCCTGGCAATGCCCGTGCGGCTTTTCCTGTACTCCCGGCTTCACGATCCGATGAATGTGTTCTACATTCAGTTGTTCCACGGGCTGACGTTCAGCTTCATGCTGGTGGCGTCGCTGGCGTTCGTGGCCGATCTCTCACCGGGCGATCTGAGGGCGACCGGGCAGGGGCTGCTCGGCATGACGGCGGGGCTCGCGGCCACCCTGGGACCGCTGCTGGGGGGAGTGTTCGCCGACCAGATTTCGATCAGCTCGATGTACCTGACGCTGATGGGAATTGCGCTGACTGCCGGTGTGGTCTTTATCCTGTTCGTTCACGAGTCTCATCCCGAGATCAGCATGGAGCGCCTGGATGCACGTGCCGCCTCAAAACACATCCTACTCCGGGGGTTTGCCGGTATTCTGTCCAGACCCATTCTCGGCAGGCTTAGGGGTGCTGACACTCTTGACCGGCTTTGATCTGGAGCGGGAGTACTTCCGCGGAGCCGGCCTGTCCCAGGTGGTCACCTGACTGATGATCTCCTGTCCGGCTCGCCGGCCGTTCTCGGAAGTGACCAGTATTTTAGAGGTTCGCGTGCCGGTACGAGGGCCGGATCGGACGTCCACAGGCGGAGTGACCTTCACAGTCTCGGTGATCAAGGACTTGCAGACTACCGTGATCGGAAGCTTTGGCAGGCGGACGGTGAGGATGTCGCCCTCGGTGAGTTTATCGGGGTTAATGCCCTGATTGAGCGCTTTGAGGTCTGCGAGCGAAATCTTGTACTGCCGGATGATGTTTACTGCACGGTCGCCTCTTTGAACCACATGAGTGAGCGGTCTTTCGGAGGTCGTCGTGAGAGCGCTGACTGCATCCGCGGGCGTGGCCCGAAGCCTCTCCGCCTCCACATATCGCTTGTCCACAAAAACGTTCTCCTTGAACGTGGAACTGGTGTACAAAGTCTTGATCTTGCGTTCGTAGAAGCGCTTCACCAATTCGAGTGTACTATCGGCGTCGGACTTCCTGGGCAGCGCCACGACGGGCTCGTCGTTGACGATGATAGCGAAACCCTCCGCCTCGATCGTTACCGTCTTCTCGAGGGCTCGGACCGCTTCCGGCAGATCAGATAGGCCGGGGTTCTTCTCGGCCCGGCGAAAGGTCACACTCTGAACAAATTGAGTAGCGCTCGGAGACACAATGGTCGTTCCCTGAAGTCTGACATCGGCGAGGACCTTCTTCGCGGTGCTGCGAGATTCGACGGTGACGATCGGCTTGCCATCAACCACTATGGTATAGGGGGCGCTGTGAAAGTGGCCTACTGCGGCCAATACGATGGCGCCGAGGATAAGGGCAGCGCATGCGATCCAGATTCCAGGAGTCTTCTTGGTCATCGGCTGATAGAATAGCACAAAAAGGCGGAATGTGCTAGTTGTTGAGGAGTTCTCCGACAGTGACGGGCTGGAAACCGGCAGCCTGGAGTCTCTCCAAGATCGAATCGAGCGCGTCGGCAGTGGCTTTGCTGCCGATGTGCATTAGAACGACCGAACCATTCCTCGTCTTGGCGGTGACACGTGCCTCTATCTCGGCCGGGGTGACATTCGGCTTCACGGAATCCCAGCAATCCTCGTCCCAGTAGATCGAGCGGTACCCCAGTTTCGCCAGCGTGGAGAGTACTCGCTTGTCTCGTTCTCCGTATGGCACACGAAGCAGGGGCTTGGTGCTCTTGCTTGTGAGATTGACTATGATCTTCTCGGCTTTGTCGGTTTCTTCTGTTATCTGCATAGCGGAAAGCTTGGTGAGACGCTTATGTGACCAGGTGTGGTTCCCGATCTCATGGCCCTCGGACGAAATCCGCCGTGTGAGGTCCGGGTTCTTTTCCACCCACCTGCCGGTGAGGAAGAAGGTGGAGCGCACGTGATGCTTTGCGAGCACATCGAGGATCTTGTCGCCCGGCTTATTCTCCCAGCCGGCATCGAACGTGAGAGCGATTCTCGGGCTATCCGGATCTCCTCTCGAAAACTCGGTCCAATCATCGGCGGGAGTCACGGACCCTTCCTTCGGGCTTTCGTCGGGCTTTGTTGAAATCGGCTTCGGTTTGAGCGGTTCTATATCTTTGGGCGGCGGCTCACTGGTTTTGGTTGCCTTGCTTGCTGTGCGAGCCTCTGTTTCCAGAGCGGTTGCTCGGGCTCTTGGTTCACTCTGCCGGCTGGATTCCATGCGGTGAGTCTTCCCTTCCATGTTAGGTTTGTGAGTAAGTAAGCTTGCCGAGGCAACAAAGATCACTGCGATAACGACGAACCCAAAGGCATTCGCGAAACCAACTCCTGTTTTCGAACCTTTGTTGGGATACTTTCTAACCCTTTTCGTTGCCCTTCAACTCCGAATTAGCTTGCTTGGTGAGGGTATCTTTGAGGTACGAGACCGCTCTCTTCAACTGAACATCGTTATCATTCTTGATATCGTCATCGCTTGGCTCGACCACGATATCGGGATGGATCTTCTGCTTGGCGACATCATGTCCTGCAGGCGTGAGGTATCTGGCTGTGGTAATAACCACTGCTTCTCCATCCTGGAGGGTGATGATCGTCTGAATGAGGCCCTTGCCGAAACTGTCCTGGCCGATGAGAGTACCGGTCTTGTGGTCCTGAATCGCACCGGCGACAATCTCCGAAGAGCTGGCAGTCATGTGATCAACGAGAACTACGAGTGGACGCATCGCATGATTGTGCTTCGAACGGTCAACCGCCAATGCATTTCTGCGACCGCCTTTCTGCTGGACGATGACTATATTGCCATTGTCAATGAACCTGCTGCCGATGGATATTGCCGAGTCCAGCAGGCCGCCGGGATTCTGACGCAGATCAAGTATCAGCGCCCTAGCTCCCTCGCTGTCCAACTGGTTCATGGCTTCGTATAGCTGCTGATCGCACTTTTCATTGAACTGGTGGAGGGCTATGTAGCCGATCTTGTCAACACTGTCCTCCATCCTGCTCTCGACGATCTCAATTGGGATGACGGCCCGCTCGATCTCGACGTCGAATGGTTCGGGCTTGCTGTCCCTTGCAATGGTGAGCTTTACCTTTGTGCCCCGAGGACCTCGTATTCTCTTGACTACATCCTCGATATCAAGCCCCTGGATCAACTCGTCGTTCACTTTGAGGATAATGTCGCCCGCCTCGAGTCCTGCTCTGAGCGCCGGACTGTTCTTCAAGGGCTTTTCGATGAGGGTGCGGCCCTCTTTGGCTCCCAGTACAGCGCCGATGCCTTGGAAGTCGCCCCTGTTCTCGTCCTGCAGCTCCGTGTGTTCCACAGGGTCGAGGAAGCGCGTATAGCGATCTCCCAGGGATGCGAGCATCCCCCGGATAGCAGCATAGGTGAGTTGCTTCGGCTGCGGCTTTTCACCGTAGTAGTGAGCGTCGAGGTAGGATGCCACGCTCCAGTATGTCTCCACCGGCGGCAAGTCGGCATTCTTTCCGGTGACAGCCGTGGTCATGACCGACGACAGCCTCGACGGCACAAGGTCAATCCTTGCCAGCAGACCATGAAAGCCGCTGCCTGCGCCGAGATCGCGATAGGTGAAGCCCGTCAGGAATGATGAGAGGGCCAGTATGCAAATCAGTATCAAACGGGAACTTGATTTCACCGATTTATGCCTTTCCAATCTTCGCTTGCAGGACTTTCACCGCTTTGTCGAGCTGCGAGTCTGCCTTGATTTGCTTGATATAGTCGTCGGGCTGGATGCCTTTGCGGTCGAAATCCAGGCCCTTCGCGGTGAGCATCTTGCCGGTCGTCAGGACGGCTGCCGAGCCATCCTTCAAGAGCAATGGCGTCTGGATCAGCCCGTCGCCGAAGGTCTTGGTACCTACAATAACTGCATTGCTCCTGTCACGAAGAGTGCCCGCCACTAGTTCCGAAACGCTGGCTGTGCCCGAGTTCACTAGAACAGCAACCGGGAGCTTGAGGGCATTCTCTCGAGGCGCTCTCAGCACCTGCCGGCCGGAATTGTTCTCCACATTGGCCATCACTCCACCGCCGGTGATCCTGCTTGCGATCCCTGTGGCTGAGTCTATAAGCCCGCCGGGATTGTCCCGTAGATCGAGTATCAGCCCCTTCGCATGGGCGGCCAACGCACGCTTTAGCTCCGAATCGAATTCCTTCACCGCCCGCGGGTTGAACTGGGATATACGGATGCACGCGATCCCCGGCTTCGGCGAGGAGGATGTCACCGGATCAACACGCGTATTGCCGCACTGAACTTTGACCTCGATGGGCTTGTCAACCCCAGGCCGATCCAACTTGAGTGCGATCAGGCCGGAAGTCTTGGCTGTCAGAATCTCGAGGGCATCCATGACTGTCAGTCCTTCCTTCAGCTTCTTGAGCGCCGCCTTATAGGTCTTCTGGTAGGTCAGCTCGTCAACCTCCTTGTTGCGGACCGCTTTGGCAAGTTTGTCGAGATTGACTTTCTTGAATGGATCGTGCGTGACTATCCACTTGTTATCAACATAGGTGATGGAGTCGCCGGACTGAATGCCTGCTTTCTGAGCGGGGCTTCCGGGCATTGGGGCGACAACGAGAAGCTTGGTTACGTCCAGGTCCCCTATCTTCTCTTCTCTTAAGGCCATCACGGCGCCGATGCCCTCGAACCGCCCGGAGCCGACGTTATCCAGGAGCTTCCGCTCGGTGGGATCGAGGAAGCGGGAGTCAGGGTCTTTCAATGAATCCAGCATGCCTCGAACCGCTCCCCGAGCAAGCGTGGTTTCCTTCTCGCTTGTGATAGGCTCCACATAGTGAGCTTTCAGCATTTTGATGACTGTGCTGACCAGCTCCCTGTTGGCACTGACGGTTTCCGGAGCGCTCGCAAGTGTCGTCGGAGACCATTCGGGCGTGAGCTTGAGTATCGCATTGGCCTGGACCGAGGTACCCAGAGGTTCGGGGGCAGCCTGCATGTCTCGCAGCCTGGCCCCACCCATAAACGCCGCTATCACCAGTAATGAAGCCAGGATCCAGGTTCCGGAGACTGAAGTTCTGTTTCTCAATATGGGATATCCTCGCTGATGTTATTCCACTATGGGGGTACGGGTACCCCGTTCCTTTGTACCTCGAAGTGCAGATGAGGCCCGGTACTCGTCCCTGAACTTCCCACATAACCGACGGTCTGTCCCTGCTTGACCTTCTGACCATAGCGTACCGCAAGTCTGGAGCAATGGCCATACATAGTAGTCAGCCCTCCGCCGTGGTCAATTACCACCGCGTTACCAAAGGCCCCAAAGTATCTGGCCAATATGACTACCCCTCCTGCAGCCGCTTTGATCGGCGTCCCGGTACGCGCTGCAATGTCCACTCCCGTATGCTTCCGGTAGGCATGCAAGATCGGATGGAAGCGCATACCGAACGGGGAGGTGATCCTGCCCGAAACGGGACGAATGAGTCCGCCTCGCCAGACCTCAGTGGCGCGCGCACCGCCAGAGGATCTCTGGAATTTGCGAAGCATGGCGCTCAACTGAGCAGAGGCCGCGTTCTCTGCGGCCAATATTCGCTCGAGTTCGGCTCGCTGACGCTGAAGCTCACTCACGGTCTGGCGGCAGTCCAGTGTTTGCGCATAGGCCGTGTGGGTCAATACTTTCTGTCTCTGCTCAAGGGCGGCTCGCCTGTAAGCCTGTTGCTCGAGAATGGCGGTGTATTCCGCTATCTGCCGCTCGTCCTGCTTAATATCGTCAAGCAAGACAACATCATTCTGCATGACCTTCTTAACGATGTGCCCCCGGTTCAGCAAGTCCGCGAAATCGGCGGCTCCAAGGAGCACACTCATGTAGTTGACACTGCCGTGTTTGTAATTGTCAACCAGCCGGCTGGCAAGCAGGTCATTCCGCTGTCTCAGGCGTTTCCTTGTCTTCTCCAGCGCCTCCCTGGTAACCTGCAGCTTATTCCTGGTATTCTGAAGCTGGGACTGAACATCCCTCAGTGTTCGCTGAGTGGTTGCCAGTCGGTTCTTGGCAACAGCAAGGTTCTTCTGCGCGTTGACCTGTTTCTTCTTCAGCGGCCGGAGTTGCGCCTGGATGCGACTGATGTGTCTGGCCGTATCCGACAACTCCCGCTTCAATTTAGTCAGACTCGCTGCGCCGTGAGATGGTTCCCCCACCAACGCTGCTGCGAGCAGGACCAGGACTGCTGTCCTAACGGTTCTGTGCATCAGTTGGCCCTCAGAAATTGCCTTATGGAGACCAGGCTGCTCATCATGCCGATGAAACATCCCAATATCACCAGCCCGCCGAAGAACTGGCCAGGATCAACCCCGCTGGAAAACTGTCGAAGCAGAGGCATTATCTGGCTCACCAGTTGGCCGGCGTACTTCGCGCCTCCGAAGATCACCAAGCAGGCAATGCCTGCACCGATCGCTCCCAGGATCGTCCCTTCGAACACGAACGGCAGGCGAATAAACCAGTTGGTCGCTCCCACTAGCTGCATGATTTTGATCTCGCGCCTTCTGGCGTAGAGTGTCAGTCGGATCGTGTTGTTCACGATGAAGCCGGCGACCAGAAATAGCACGGCCGCTGCCGCGATGCCGACCCATTTCACAAGGTCCGCAAAACGGAGCATGTGCTCCACGACCGCCTGACCCTCGATTACCTCATCAACCCCGGACATTCCTCTCAGGCCGGCCGCAGTGATCTGAGTAAACTTCGGGTCGTCCAGCTTAACCCGGAAATGATCGGAGAGCACGCTGGGTTCCACGCCGCCCAGTTCGATCTTGTCCTCCCAGCTTGCCTTTATCTTCTCCCAAGTAGTCTCAGCCGTCTCCAGGTTTACCGACCGGACGTGCGGCAGGGCGCGGATATTCCTATCCATCTCTTGCACCTGTCTGTCGGCGACATCGGTCTTCAGCCATACGGAGATTTCGAACTGGTCCATCTGGGCGTGAACGATGTTATTCAGCCCCAGGGCAAGGAGCACGAAGCCGCCGAGTATGGCCAGCGACAGCCCCACGGTCGTGATCGAAGCCATGGACATCAGGCTGTTGCGGGCTATTCCTGTCACCGATTCGGCTATGGAATACTCAAGTGTTCGCAGGCTCAAAGTATCTGCCTTTTTCCTCGTCTCGCGCAACACTGCCGTTTTCCAGGCGGATGACGCGCTTGCTCATTCGGTCTATGATATGACTGTCATGGCTGGCAACGAAAACGGTAGTGCCCCTGGAGTTTATACGATTGAGAAGCTGGACAATATCCCAAGAGGTATCAGGATCCAAGTTCCCTGTCGGCTCATCCGCCAGCAAGATCGGCGGATTATGAACGAGCGCCCGGGCAATGGAGACGCGCTGCTGCTCTCCTCCCGAAAGCTGATGCGGATATGCATTCGCCCGATCCATCACACCCACCAGTTCGAGCACTGCCGGCACGCGAGTCCGTATGTCCTTGCGCGACGCTCCCGTCACGAACAATGCAAAAGCGACATTCTCCCAGGCCGTCTTCTGCGGTAGCAATCGGAAATCCTGAAAAACTACTCCGATGGTGCGCCTCATACGGGCGATGGCGTTGCCTTTCAGCCGGGTCACATCCCTGCCCGCGACAATGACTTTCCCTTTGGTGGGCCCCTCTTCTTTATAGATGAGCTTGAGGAGGGTGGACTTGCCTGTTCCGGTGGGGCCGATGAGGAAGGCGAACTCCCCTTTCTCTATGCGCAGGTTCACATCAACGAGC
>Ga0307380_10003440_pt1 | contig 21835 bp, 36 predicted proteins | sample UN3MG_FD_202239 | JGI IMG/M metagenome (GOLD analysis project Ga0307380, IMG submission 202239) | Soil microbial communities from Risofladan, Vaasa, Finland - UN-3 | ecosystem: Environmental > Terrestrial > Soil > Coastal area > Acid sulfate soil | place: Finland: Risofladan, Vaasa | collected... | reverse complement strand
GGAACTTTGTACTAGTCAGCCAAATCATGGCTTCGTAAATATTCAGTGTCGCGCCGTATACTATTATATGAATGAACTATCTGAGTGGACGCTCGAGTGGCCCGATGAACCCGGCCAGTATTTGTTTTACGGCCATCGAAAATCCGACCCTGATCGCAAATTTCGCCTACGTCTGGTCCGAGTAGAGATGGGATCAAATAGCATCTTCCGAGCCACAGAGGGTGAGTTTTTCTACCCGTCAGAACAATATGGATGGTTCAGGCGAGTCGATTTAGTATATCCGGAGATCTGATGACCCAAATTTCTGAATTCGCAGATAAGGCACGTGAATTGTGTGGATGTGAAGCGTGCAAAGCGCACCCGAAGTCATATGTGAGTGTGGCAGCGGTGCGCTTTTATTTCGCTTGCGCGATGCCCACTATCCTATCGCATCTACTCGCCTCTGTCGTTTCACGTGAAACAACGGAGCTTACAGAGAGTAAACGATTATGGCGACCAATCAAACCTCCGTTATGGCGACCAATCAAACCTCCGTATAAGTGGTCCGATGTCGCGTGGACAATTCTTCCTAATGACTACTGCGGTAAAGGCGTGGTGTATCGCACCAAGGCGACGCACGGTCCCGTATATCACGCCTTAGACTTAGGTGAATTTGCTGGGAAAGACGCTTTCAAGCACGCATTTGATGTCGTCGAGCAACACTTCGGTTACTTGCCCGGTAGTTGCGTCCAACCTTCCGAACCGGCAGACTCTACATAGTATGGGATTTCCAGTACTTATGTCGTGCGTCCTCGATATATTCTCTGTCATCCTCACTAAGACCATCAAATGTCAGAGATTCAGCCCTGGACGACGCGAAAGCATCGATAAGTTCATCATCTACGGAAGTAAGTCCATTTAAGAAAAGTCTTCCGAGATATTTAGCCAGGACATCGGCAGTGTCAATATTGAGCGTTTTAAGGCCACTTAGATTAATACTCCTAAAACCACGAATGATCAAAATTTTCGCAACAGAATCATCAAGTGATGTTAGCCCCGATAAATCAATATCTCGTCCGTGGCGATGGGGATATAGTATTTTGGCCACTTCCTCACTAAGCTGAGTTAATTCGACCAAATCTGGCAGATTTTTCAGATCAACCGTTTCTTTTCTCATTCGTTTACTAAATTCCTCGTCACTCTGGTCACTCTGGTCCGCAACCTTAAGCAACACGGCTCTAATATCTCTGGCCACAATATTTTTCTGTGGTGCAATGGAAGAATCAAGCTTATTAGCTATTATTCGGAGCCTGTTGGCTACTTCAGAAGGTTTCATGTAGTATATGTCTGACAAAAAATTTACCTGTAACTGTATATTTAAGTATTCTCTCCTTCTTAAGAGCGTCCAAACCTAAACCCCCTGAGATCATGGACTAATGTCTCAATCACCAGTCACCGCTCGGTCAGCCGCATTGTTCTTGAAAGCAATCAAGAGCGCGTCAAAATATGCGTCAAAACGATTTATCGTAAACTGTTACGGCTACGGGGGTGATTTTCCCCTGAACACCTACGTGACCGATTCACCTGAACGCCTGCTCGAGTGTATTCAGGGTCTCGTTCATAACGAGCAATCCGGCATTTATCGATTTGAAGTGATCGACTCCAAAGTGGGTGAAACGCGAGTCGGCATGAACCCGAAGGATCTTGATGAATAAAATCAATGCTAAGTGTAATTCGTGTCGGGGCACCGGCCTCTATCGTGGCTACTCTGAATCTGCCGGAATAGCCGTTGTATGTTTTAAATGCGAAGGCAGCGGATGTCGGGTAATCGAGTACGAACCCTTCGTCCAACGTGAACGTCGAAATGACGTTCAACACGTTCAACGTTCTGCCGGTATGTTTATCGCCACCGGCATTGGTCCGACTGGACGACGTATTAGTTACGCAGAATTTTTATCCGGTGTAATGCCATGAGCAAATTGATTTTTCGTTTTGCCGCCGAATCCATCACACGCGTCGTGCGTGAAGAGTTCAGTAACCTGACTGAAGACGCCAGCGATGATGATATGACCATCATAACTCAGGGCGTCGTTCACGCGTTAGCCGCCGAGATCGGTTACAATCTCACACTAGGCGGAGCTCCCGCTCATATAATTAACAACATTTTTTCGAGCATTCAACAAGGCATTGAAGCAGCGGAAGAGGAGCACGCTCAAAACTGCACTCAGTCCGATTGCGGGTTTCACGATACGGTGAAAGGACTCAAAGAGGGACTCGTCGGTTTAAATCAGAACATTCCTCCGAGTAAACCCGATTCGCTTCTGAACTAACCACGAAACCAGTCGACTAATATTTATATTTAGCGTACGCGGGACGATTGTCCCATTCAGCCGGGATCGGCTTCCCATCTCCGATAGTCCAGCCAGGACCCTTGTCCGTCAACCCAAGATTCTGTTGAGCCCAGACTCCGATTTCACGCCACGCCAGTTCACCGGGGTCTGAACGACGCGAAGTGTTGGAACAACGATGCGGTATGATGTGACTAATCTTTCCGCCCTTCGCTTCCACTTCGTCGCATATCCACTGCACCGCTAACCTGGTGTTGCTGATTTGACTCGGGGTCGGACCTTCAGCCGTATGATTTCCCGCTTTGAAGTCCTTAATTAGACCAGGGAATAAACCGTTGATCTCAATTCCCACCGAGAATTTATTAGTTTCATTCGCGTGGTACATGTACGCGTTCAAGTCTTGAACCTGAACAATAGGTGTTGGGTGGTTAGCCAAAAGTCCGATATGCGCGTTCAGGGTCTTGAAACGGTCCGGCGTGTCATTCATCCAACAACCCGTTTGGTGGATGACTATCGAGTTAATGGCCGACCACGAACGCACTCCGTGCACGTCCGCTGGGTCTCCAACCACTCGAACGTGCCCTGCAGGCAGATCAAAAGTCGGAGCAGGTGTCGTAGCCGCAAGAATTCGGTCGGTCACCGACTCTGGGAGCGGCTTCGATGTCGAGAACTGATCGGTTTGAGCAAAGGCTTCAACCTTTCCCCACGTCTCGCCTCCCAAATCTCCGTCCGCACCATATCGCGGAAGTGCATATCCCTTACGCATCAAAGCGTTTTGTAGATCGATAACTTCTTGACCTTTTTGCTTCCAAGTGTATATCATGTGAACTCCTCCAAGAGGAGATCTTCATCAACCTCTCAAAACCAGAACGGGCATAATGAAAGTACAAATCGTCGAGTACAAGGGTATGTTAGTCATTATTCCTCACGAGCCTGAGAAGGATCAGGAAGATGGTTGGTATCCGTCCAACCTTGACCGTGGCGGTTGCGTTATCGCTGACACAGAGAAAAATCTCGGAATCTCGGTAGAAGCTTTCGACTTGATGCAGACAATTAAACGTAATAATGACAGTGTTGGCGACATCTCGTGGTGGGCCTGCGACGACGGCACGCACGCTTTTTCTTGGTGGGGTGCTATTTACCGCGTTATTGATCCTAACGATTCAGAAGCCCCTCGGGATTTTTATGTAAATAATATTATGTGGTCCGTTTGCACAAAGATCCCGAATGATGTTCCACCTGAAGCTATGCAGGTAATCGATGCTGGTGTACCCGAAACAGCGTCATGGAAAGAGCCATTTCGTTACGAAACCGAAACCCCTTCTCATGACATGGATTAACCTTTTTTCAGAGAGAAAAGTGCATATACCCTATAGGTTTTCGGGTCCCCTTCACACGGTATATCATTTTAACGGAGCGGACGATGCCAGACATTAGACCAATACGCCAAAGCAGTGGCCAGATCACACTCGTGTCAGTAGTTACAGTTAAAGATTTTCGCGGCTCTAGAAAAGTCGCACATTTAATGTGTTCATGCGGCTTCAAATATTCAACAGGATTATCTAAATGGCAGAATCAACCACCCGATGCGTGTCAAAAGTGCACTATCAAAAGACTTAAATCTAAAGGATACCACGGGTTTTCGCCACGATATAAAGAATTCGAGTGATAACTATTCGTCAGTCCATACCCGGTTTTTATTTCGCTCTAATAATTCAGTCCACGCTGACTCAAGCGGGATATCGAGAATATTTGCCAGATCAAACACATTCCACAACACATCACACAACTCTTGTGCTATTCGCTCTTTAGCTCCAATAATACCTTCTCTCCCATAATGACCAAGAAGTTTCAACACTTCTTTTTGAACTTCTCCTACTTCCGTAGATAAAAATGTGGCTCGAGCTATAACTCCAGTCCTTTTTTGATGAATAGTCTTCGACTGCTCAACCGCTTCTTGAAGAATTTTTAACCGATTTAACATTTCAATGTAAGATACATTAATGAGTTCAAGCTCTCCGAAAGTGTTTGGTGTAGGAGACGCTACGATATGCGTCAATCAAGAAGGCATGCGCCTCTATGTTGGTCATCAGGAAATTGAGTATATCAAGAGTTTTGAGTTAAAGATAGAACCTAACAAACCGCGAAGTATCATCATATCATTTTTCTCGAGCCACGATAAAGAGTTATCCCGACTCATAGAACAATCCGTTAGAACGGCCCGACAATTTTCTTGGATCAATATAGTTCCGTAGATTCTTTTCTTTTACGTTTTAGATGAATTCCGATTTGATCAGGATTGTTGGTTACATAATTATAACAGTTTAAGAAGTAACCCTTGACAGGTCTAGCAGCGTCTCTCAACATGAGAGCCTCGAAGATTAATTGATTCCCGGCCTCTGACCAAAGCCACTGTTCCGTAATCGGAACGTCTGGAGCACTTTGACTCCATGTGTTTCCATATGGGAACATCATGATTATGAACTCCTTCTTGCTGAAATGCGGATTGGGTGATGTAATGAATTCTTCTTTTCGTTTGATCGAAAGGTAAACACCATCCGGGAGATTAATCCCTTCCGGAGTTTTGGTCACCCATCTTTTTATCGACATCCACTTAACTTCGGGAGTCTTTAGTTTCATGTCCTTACGACATGCTAAGGAACAGTTGTAAAGAGCCGATGGTGATAAACCGGATTCCCATGGCTTGAATTCATTCGGTATCCCGGTGAACGAGTGGAGTGCCTTAACAAACGGCACCTTCATGTCTGACACTTGTTGCTGTACTTTTATCAAATTTTCCAAACCCATATGAATCTCCACAAATCACGGGATAGCAGTTTACTTTACTATTCTAATGTTTGATTGTAATTTAGGTCACGCTATGGAAGTTTGTTTAATTGACGATAAGTCATCGCCAGCAAACGTCCAGTTATACTATGGTAGTATATCAATCGTGGCCTCGAAGTTCCTCGATTCTTATCAAAGAATAAGAAGAATCGAAGAATCAATCCGTTCTCATACTAAAGACTCTTTCATTACCCCTCCTGGAGCTCCTTCTACTATGAAGGAATTCGCCTCCAGATTTTATGAGGCATATGAAAAATTATACCCTCGAGTTTTACGTCATTGTGCAGAATTAATGGAGAGAGACCTGGAGGATCCTGCAGTAAAAGAAAGAGCATTTGATAACGCACGTCGTATTTTACCTGCTGGTACTCTAACTAACTTATCTGTTGTTGGAAGCCTTCAAGACTTTCGTTACTTGATCCAGGATGCCGATATTCATCCGAATCCGGAAATTCGTCTGATTGGTCATACCACGCGTCATATCATTACAGAAACTCACCCCGATCTCATTTGGGAAACTGATCCGGGTCCATTTGAGCCTCGTGTTAGATCTCTTGGTTGTACTTCGACGAAATTTAATCAAAATCGTCCATCGTGGTACGTGGACTTGTATGAACCCGATCTATATGGGGACCGGGTTATGGTCGAAAAAGTATTCTCTCGGATGCTTGTTGATAGATATGGGATGAGTTGGTTAGCATTCACCAAGTTCATGCATGAACGTGGTAAAAGATCCGTTCCTAAAATTTTTCGATCCGTCGGAATATCATTTGACATTATGACCGACTATGGGACTTATCAAGATTTTCAGAGATACATGCGTTGTGAACAGCATTCTGAGCCTCTGACCATGAGCTATGGTTATGTTGTTCCGGATGATATTATTGGTACAGATATGGAAATCGAGTATAGAACTGCAATGGAACAAGTTCATTTATATGAAGATGAGCTTGTGTCTCATGAAATAGATTTAATGCAATATATCATCCCACTTGGTTATCTGCATCGTTCAGTCTTTGAAACGAATTTGCAGGAAGTTTATAATATTTCAGAGTTTCTCAATCAATCTCGTTTTCAAGTTTCATGTAAAAAAATCGCATATGAGATGGTGAAAATCAGTAAAAATTCATATCCAGATCTCATGCAGTGGTGCAGGATCACGGACCCAAATAGGGTAAATGCATGAATTCAGGAAAACATGCAAAAGCCGGTAAAATGATCCGAGACTGGGTTATTAACGAATTAAGAGAAAAACTTCAGAAATCAATAGATGATGCCATTAAGGCCGGTATTTCTGATGAAGAAATATTCATGGAAATTAATAAAGCAGTGCGCCGATTAAAATATAAACAACTTAAGATTTGTAAGACTTCGGATACATAACTTCCATATTAAAAGCAATCTTTTCTCTTTCATGTAAAACTGGTGGCCCGAAAATCTTTGTAAGTTTCATAACTACATGATTTGTTTCCGGGTCTATGTCGGGGATATAAACTATAGTGAGGCATGGCCCTTTTTCCGACCATGCTTTATGGCTCTCTTGTGACAAAATTGCCGGGTTAACCGGCTCTCTCCCATATCCCCCGACGATTTGACAGTATTCCGGGAGGCTTCCTTTTACGTGTAAAGGACTGGAGCCTGTCTTTGGACAGACACTGGAAACTTTGCATTTTGGACAAGCCACCCGAAGTATTTTCACCATTCCGAACGTTACCTTTTAATCAAATCATGTGAATATGACTAGTAGTATTGACGTGCAAGAAGTTGAAACTATGCGCACCCTAGGTGCGTCTTTCCAACATTTCGGATTTTTGGAGATTAACCTGGTTACTGGACACTATTCTTGGGCTAATGACTTCATTTTAGGAAAGTATGGACTTACTCTTAACCAAATTCAGAGCATGACTGTATTTGACCTGGTTCCTGAAATGTTCCATGACGACGCACGGAACATGATTTCTGACCACACAAACGGCAGACTTCACAAATTTTCAATTTGGCCTGGAAAGTCCGTTAACAATAAAATTATTTGGTTGTACTCCCATAAAGTTAAAGCTCAGCACCCTCTGTACTGGTTCAGAACTGAGTATCTGAGTTCCACAGGTGACTTTGGCCCGGAGTTTTCATCTATGCATGCCATAATGAACACGACCAATAACTACAATGAGTTGTATCATAAATTATTGGAACTTCAAGGTTGGACTCAGGAAAATATCAATCGACTTGGTCAAGAATCTGCAGATATTCGAAATTCGATTGATAGTATAAAAGATCAGATGAGATCTTGTCTCGCAGCCGCTAACAAAGCGGCTAATGTAGCACTAGAAAATGCTCATACGATTAATTCGTTTAAAACTGATATATCACGAGAATTATCTAACCACACAGCCGAAATTCTCATGTTGATCTCGACTGATACTATGCACGATAAACGAATGCAAATATTTGAAGGATATATGAAAGAGACTACTACTAAGGCGATCACAGCAATTCAGGATCAAGCTGAAAAATCAGGTAAGGGACTCGCGAGAAAAGTCACTATTCCGGTCGGAGCGATTGCGGCCATTGCTACTCTAATTCAGTGGTTCATTCAGAATTGGCCAAGATCTCTACATTGGTAGTATGAACATATTACGAATAGCAGCGCGTATTTCTGCGACTTGTGTAGAGTCAAAAACTCGACATAAAGATCCTGGAAATAAATTTGATTTAAATAAATTTAAGTCACTTTCGGGTCATGAAGCTTTCAAGTATGCTAAAGATAGACTTCAGTTAACAGGGAAAGGCTCTTCTAGAGCTGTTTTCATTTTAAATAGCTCAAAAGTCTTGAAAATAGCAGTTAATAACAATCGGCATGAAGTTGGTTTAGCTCAAAACAAAGCAGAAGTTGATTTTTATACTAATCCGAAAACCAAACAAGTTTGTGCAAAGATATTTGACTTTGATCCTAATTATGAGTGGTTGATATCAGAACTTGTTAAGCCGGTTAGTGAAACAGAATTCAAAAAGCTTACTGGAGTGAGTGTATATGATCTTAAATACCTTAAGAAAGGCTTAGACCTTGGACTAAACTCAGAATCGTTATATGAACATTATTCAGAAGATAATAATATACAAGATATTGATCCGTTCCCGAAAGATTTGTTTATTAAGTGGACAGATATTTTTAAGAACCTAATTGACCAAGGATCACCAATTGGAGAATTAACTAATCCTGAACACTGGGGCAAAACCCCTTCAGGAAATCTCGTAGTTCTTGATTATGGACTTACTGACGAAATCTATGATAAATATTATAGATTAACATGAACGTATTGCAAATAGCGGCTCGTATTTCTGCGACTTGTGTTGAGTCAAAAACTCGACACAAAGATCCTGGAAATAAATTTGATTTAAGTGAATTTAAATCACTTCCAGGTCGTGAAGGATCGTTTTCTCCGCTTTTAAAATACGCAAACGATAGACTTAAATTCATAGGAGGTGGTTCTGCCAGGGCCGTCTTTATTTTGAGTAGTTCGAAAGTCTTGAAAATAGCTTATGGCCTTCATCTGGAACCCGGTTTGAGTCAAAACAAAGCAGAAGTTGATTTTTATACTAATCCGAAAACCAAACAAGTTTGTGCAAAGATATTTGACTTCGATCCTAATTATGAGTGGTTAATATCAGAACTTGTTAAGCCGGTTAATGAATCAGAATTTAAAAAACTTACTGGAGTTAATCCGTGGGACTTCAGAGACTTTGGAAAAAGCTTAGGAGATGGGTTGAGTCCGGAAGAAGTGTACGAACAATATTTAGATGATAACGAAATGCAGAATATCAAGTCCATCCCAAAGAAAATGTTTGATAAGTGGATTTATGTTTTGGAGAATATACTTGATCAGGGAGTACTGATCGGAGATTTAACTAAACCCGATAGTTGGGGTGTTACTTCTTCAGGAAATTTGGTAATTCTTGATTACGGGATTAATAAGGAAGTAAAGAGAAAACACTACCGAAGTGATTTTTAGCATGAATATGTTACAAATAGCAGCACGTATTTCTGCGATTTTTGTCGAATCAAAAATTCGACATAAACCAGAAAACGTATCTGAAAAATTTAATTTAAATAAATTTAAATCTCTTTCGGGCAACGAACTTTACAAATATGCTGATGGTAAACTGCAGCAAACAGGAGAGGGTTCGTCTAGAGCCGTCTTCATTTTGAATAGCTCAAAAGTTTTGAAGATAGCAATTACCAGGAAAAATAGTTTAGGGAGCGGTGCGGCTCAAAATAAAACAGAAGTTGATTTTTATACTAATCCGAAAACCAAACAAGTCTGTGCAAAAATATTTGATTTTGATCCTGATTATGAATGGCTGATATCAGAATTAGTCAGACCGGTTAGTGAAGAAGAATTCGAAAAACTTACTGGAGTCAATTCGTATGACTTTGGATACTTTGGGAAGAACTTAATAGATGGACTAAGTCCGGAAGAAGTATATGAGCATTACTCAGAAGATAACATAATACATGATACAAAACCTATTTCAAAGAAGTTGTTTGATAAATGGATTTATGTTTTAGAGAATATAGTTAACCAGGGTATAATGACTGAAGATCTAACTAATCCTGGACACTGGGGTGTTACTTCTTCAGGAAATCTCGTAGTTCTTGATTATGGACTTACTGATTCAGTATGGACTGAACATTATAACAACTGGATATGAACATGAACATACTACAAATAGCAGCACGTATTTCTGCGGTTTGTGTCGAATCGAAAATTCGACACAAAGATCCTGGAAATAAGTTTGATTTAAATGAATTTAAGTCACTTCCAAGTCGTGAAGTTTTAAAATATGCTGAAGATAGACTTCAACAAATAGGAAGAGGCTCGTCTAGAGCCGTCTTTCTTTTGAGTAGTTCAAAAGTTTTGAAAATTGCAGTACGCCATGGAATGGTTATTGACGTATATCAAAATAGGTCAGAAGTTAGTTTATATACCGATCCAAAAACTAAACAGATCTGCGCAAAAATATTTGATTTTGACCCCGATTACGTGTGGTTAATATCAGAATTAGTCAGGCCGGTTAGTGCAGCAGAATTTAAAAATATTACCGGGGTTGATTCGAAAGAACTTGAACATTTCGGGGAATGTTTAGAGGATGGACTAAGCCCGGAAGAAATATATGAACAATACTCAGAAGATAACAAAATACGAGATGTCAAATCCGTTCCAAAGGATAAGTTTGATGAGTGGATTTATCTCTTTGAGAATCTGGTCTCTCAGGGTGTATACGTCGGAGAATTAACTAGATCTGAACATTGGGGTGTCACTTCTTCAGGAAACCTGGTAGTTCTTGATTACGGGATCGTTAGCTAGTCTTCATTTCTCCTACATATACCTACATATGAGGTCACCTTTCCCGTAAATCTTAGAGCAATGAGTGTAGAATTATATATGGAACCATCTACACCCGCCATATGGCAGATCACTGACGGCCTTCTCGAAATTGAGATGGAAACGTGGATGTCACATCGGCTTATCGACTTGCTTTCTGAGAAAATTCGCAGTTATGCATATAGAACTGATGTGAAGCCGTCCAATTTTCAGTTAATTCATCGTGCTTCAAGAATGTGTTATGAACTGTCTCTTTCCAACGAAGAGGAAAAAACATCTCATTTAACTATGATTGACAGAGAAGACGCGCAAATTCTGTACCATTTACCGTTCGATGAGATTTCGTGGCTTATTACTATTTTGAACGAAGTGCGTTTTAAATTACGAAATACTGGTAATATATCGATTGTCGCTGCGGATCATTTTGCTAAATCCATTGATATTACGATGTCTGACTAGAACTTTTATGGAACAGGTTCAGCATGAAACGCTGGACCATTTACTGTCATACTCATATTGAATCAGGTCGCCGTTACGTTGGTTTAACTAGTCGAACAATGGAACGTCGTTGGTCTCAACATGTAACTCAATCCAAATCATCTAAAAGTGGTAGATGGCATTTCCCAAACGCTATTCGAAAGTACGGGCCTGACGCATTTGAACATAAGATTCTCGAAACTTGTGACTCTCTTGAATTAGCGAATGAACGTGAAAAACATTGGGTTAAAGAATTCGACACCATAAACCCATTATTTGGTTTCAACTTAGCTCATGGTGGTTCTCATACTCCGCATCCGATCCGCAAAAATCCATGGATTAATCCAGAGTATCGAGAAAAACAACTTGCAAGACCAAATTCATTTCATACGCCTCAAGCTCGGGCCAATAACAAAGCATCACTCAACACTCCAGAATCTCGTGCTAAAAGATCTGCTTTGTCTAAAACATCCCTAAACACGCCGGAATCGAGAATTAAAAGATCTGCGTCATCAAAAGCTGCGCTCAGTACCCCAGAGTCCCGTGCTAAGAGATCCGTTATGTCAAAAGTTTTCTCATCAATGCTTGGGAAGAAGCATTCAAAAGAAACCATACAGAAGATATCGGATGCTCAAAGAGGTCGCACTGTAGACTTGGAACATCGCGCGAAGATAAGCATCACAATGACTGGAAGGAAACTGAGTACGGAGCATGTGGTAAATAACTCTCGCGCTCGAATGAAATCACACTGTAAGTATGGACATTCAAGAGCGGATGCTTATATTATGAAAAACGGTCAGAGAGTGTGCCGACAGTGTAGTTCAAATCGTCGTGCACGGAAGCGGATAATCAATCAGGGAATCAACGCCCAACCGTCAGCCCCATCAGCCCCATCAGCCATGTGGATATGGAGTTAGCTGAGTTAGATCAATCTAAGAATTGGAAAGAAGGCGCTCTAGAGTGTGCCGATGTCTATTGAAAATAAATATACCCGCATGTTCATGGACGAACTGCTCTTAGCTCCTGACGCTGATTCTCAATTGGAAGAGATGAGGAAGTGCGGTGCACTTGCTAACGTCTTTCCAGTAGTTCAAGCAATGGTCGGTTTTGGTGGTGGTACAACTGGACATAAAGACCTGTGGGAACACACGAAAAAAGTTGTAGTTCAGGTAGAACCACGCTTACCTATTCGATGGGCAGCTTTGTTCCACGACGTCGGCAAAGTCATAACCATCAGTTCCAAGGGAAAAGTTTCATTTCATGGTCATGAAGCTGTAAGCGAAAAACTGTTTCATATCACAGCGCGTAGACTAGACATGTTCATGCACTCAGAATTAAAACAGATCATGGATATTATATATAATGTGGGTCATGTAGAGTCTTATGGACCGAGTTGGACTGATTCAGCCGTCCGTCGAATCGATAAGCAAATGGGTGCTTCGCTTCTAACGGACCTGATGGCTCTAGCTCGGGGGGATGTTACTACTAAACACCAAAGTAAAAGAGATCGGTATTTGGCCCACCTGAATGAATTCGAGGCTCGAGTAATTGAGCTCCGTCGTCAGGATAGTATTCCTCCTGCCCTTCCGAAGGGTCTCGGAGACGCCATAACGAAGACACTCGGTATTCCACCATCTCCGGCTTTAGGGGCCGTCATGGGCCGTTTGAAGGCAGCGGTAGAGGCTGGAGAAATACCTCGAAATAGTGAAATTCAAGTATATCTTGGGTACTTGATGGATAGCCGTGGAGCACGATGGCCTCGAAGAGACCCGCAAGGTGCCTGGCTACCACGATGAGCCGCTCAAAGGTGATCGAGCTGGCCAGCGGTCAATCCGCCTGAGCCGCAGCTACAGGGCCATCTACGAGGTCAAGAAGGACACCGTGGAGTTCGTGTCGGTCGAGGAAGTAAACAAGCACGACTACTGATGGAGGTACCCATGCGCAAGGGCAACAAGAAGAGTGACGCGATGAAGCTGCTGGAGAAGATCGCAGGTGGGCCACTTACCTTGGGTCGGGCCATCGAAGCGGTACGCAAGAGCGAGGAACTTTCTCAAGATGAGTGCGCCAAGAAGCTGGGCGTCTCGAAGTCTCACCTCTGTGACGTAGAGAAGGGTCGTAAGACGGTGAGCCCGGAGCGTGCAGCGAAGTGGGCCAAAGTTCTTGGGTACCCCGAATCGGTGCTGGTGAAGCTCGCCATCCAGGGCGAGTTGGATGCGGCAGGCTTGAAGTACAAGGTGCAGATCGAGGCGGCGTAGTTCCGACTCTTGACTTCGGATGAACCTCGGTGGTTCGATGCCCGTCATGCCCAAGAAAGCTGCTCCCAAGAAATCGAAGCCTACGCCTGCCAAGGTGAACAAGTCGGCGTTCATCCGAGCCCAACCCGCGACCATGCCCGCGTCCGAAGTCGTTGAAAAGGCCAAGGCCGAGGGCTTCGAGATCACCGCGAACTTCGTGTACTCCGTGCGGTCCGCTGGGAAACCGAAGGCCAAGAAGGGCTCGAACGTAACCAAGGGCAAGAAGCCCGCAACCGTTGGCGGCAACGCAGAACAATTGGTTCGTAGGGCGGCACTCATGATCGGGGTCGATGGCCTTGAAGGCATCGTGAAGAAGATCCGCATCGAAGCGGGCCTGTAAAGCAGACGCATGGCGGACCCGACACAACGCGTCGTCTGGATCTTGGGTGCGGGGTTCAGCCGGTCGTGAAATAACGCTTAGTTTTTGTGTATAACTCTTCTAGTTGATGGCTGTGGTGGCATCGACGTCTGGTAATTTTTCTGCTTAAAATCGTTGAAAGCTGAAATCGGATCATTAGTCATAACTTTTTCTATGATGCTTGGATCATCATTGAATTCAAATTTGCAATCCCATAATTGTTGATCAATTTTTATGATTGCTTCATACAATCCGCCTATATCTACTATTATTTTCTGACCAGTTCTACTCGATTCTACTCTAACACTCCAGCCTTTCTCTGTCATTTGAGATTTTAGTTTCGATATTTCTTCTGTTTCAAAATTACCACTCGATAGTTTGATGGCCGCGACAATCATGCGTCGCATACCATCAAGATCCATTGCAATTATGGATCGACGAAGGGTTCTGATTAGATGTTTCTTTCCTATAACCCGGTTATCAATGTCGTTTGATAACCGTATCATCATATTCCTGAATTTCGTCGGACTAATCGATGACCTTTTCTCCCAGAATTCGTCACCAATTCCCGTGCTCATGAACTCTGCGATGAACTCGGCTGGATTATCCGTTGTTCCTTCGTCTGAGTCAGACGGGTCTTCCAAATCACTTACTTGAACGTCGTAAGTGACAGACTCAGGAATCATTGTTACTGAGAATAAATCACACCACGCATAAAACACCCCGTTGTCTACATGCGTATTCCACTTACTATTATCCAGATAACCCTTAAAATAACCTTTAAGGTTTTCAGTTGTTACGGTATTTGATGCGATTAACCTCATATATACTGAATGATATAGGAAGCCTACGTCATTCAGCCTATTTCGTATTTCTCGAGGTACGTACGGAACAATGAATATGGATCCTGGGATATATCTACCGTGCTAAATTGTATCGAAAACCCTGCGGCCTTAGTGTGTCCACCGCCTCCAAATTTTTTGCAAAATTCGGAACAGTCAAAGTCATTCTTTGACCTAGTCGAGAAAACCAAAGTCGCGGATCCATTTTCAACTCCAACATAGTCAAATCCGACAACTAAATCCGCCGCACCCCCGTCACTTTCAGCAGCATCACTCGATAACTTTATTCCAGAAAACAGAACAACTTTCGTCCCTTTAGATGACGTAAACCTGTGAGCTTTACTTAAAGACTTAAGTACGGATTGATTTGTTTTACGGATCAGATGCTGACCGATTTCAATTCTTTCGTTCCACCATTGCTGGTTCTTCACATCAAATGGATTTTGAAGATTTAACCATGACTCAGCAGAGAATACTGATGTCGTGGGTCGAACGATTTCAGCCAGAGCACAAGCTTTTTCCCATTTTGCGTTGTTGTTTAACCATGTGTCACGAATACCCGTTAGCTCTGCAACTTCTGTGGCTAACTCAGTATAAAAAAGCGCCCTTGAAGAAAATATCGGACTCCAAACTTCTCGGAAAGCGAGAGTCGCTCCACAAACACCTGGATTTTTGATTTCGTCCCCGAATACTCCGTCTTCCCCAAAAGCTGCTACAACATCTTTTGAAGTCTTGTGGTGATCTAGAACAATTGCACCAACATCTACGAACTCTTGAACTTTATCTGGATGCGGAGAGAAATCACAAAAAAGCATGTTTGGAACCGGCTTTATTTCTAACTGACCATTTCCGTATTGAACGAATTTGATCTCAGCTTCAGGTAAAGCTTCATGTAGGAACATGGCTGAGACTACACCGTCAGCACAGTTCTCATGAGTTATGATTGTCTTAACGGCGCGAAGTTTTTCTAATGAAATCGACATTTTTTCTTTCAGCTACGGTTGATACGTTTCTTGAATTTCCGGAAGTATGTATTCTTCTTTCCATGACTTTCCAATCCAACCTGGATTGGAACATACTTCGACAATATTACTCATACTTTGATGCAAATGTTCGAGAGATGAGTTATTATCGATGACGAAATCATACGCTTCATCTCTGATTCGAGTTTGTTCAGTTTCAGATTTATGATCGAACGGAGGTTTTGATATGGACGCCCTCTTAACACGTACGATAACTGATGTATATGAATTTTTTGATAACTCGCGAACGAGTTTATGATCGTGAATATGTCGCATGTCTGAAGTACATGAAATGAACGTTTTTGATTGAATATCGACGTTATTAAATACTTGAGTGCATTTTAAAATGCCATCAGATCTTGTGTAAGTATGCCCGCCAGAAGCAAGAATGCAAAGATTTTCAATTCCTTTTCTAACCCACGTGCCGGTGTACAAATCATCCATCAACTCCATATATTTTTGAAGTGCTTCTCGTGGAGAAAGCCAGAAATTTGGATCGCCTTTTTCCTTAAGATTCGACTCAGGAGCCTTTGGATACCGTATGTCACCTTTATTTCGGAATTTAGATGGCCCCCAAAGTTGATCATCAGTGAACTTATATGTATCTTGCATGTGACGTTTTGCGGGATCTGCAAAACCTATATGCGTAGCCTGGTGATTAGAGACTAATGCCCCCGCGCATTCATCTTTACCTGAACCGGCCCATCCGGAAATACAAATCATGATGTGTCGCATATTAAATACTACACTAAACCAACATTCACCTGTTTGTTTTTATGCTTAAAGTTCCCCACGTGGATGCGCTATACCATAAAACCAAGTCTACGATGCCGAGTGGGATGTTGTCATCACCACGCATTTCACGACACATATCCTCACAATTTTTAAATCCCCAATGTTCAGCCATCCGAACAAGATGTAGATCCGGTTTCACGCATTCAAGTAGTCCAATATTCCGACCAAGATGGTATCTAGTTATTTTCCCTACGTATGGAAGTTTTCCAATATCTTCTATGTTTGAGAGATTTTGAGCTCTCCAGTCATGCCACTGTATGTGACAGAGTTCTTCTACCATTTTCTTCGCTGTCGTATGGATGGCTTTCGCTTTTTGAGGATTATTGCAAACTAATTTGACTTTTTCCATCAAGTCATCAAATTGTTCACTTCCGCATTTATCCCAAGAACCATAGGCTTCCATGAGCCTTGGCATGAATTTACCAACTGCTTTTGCCGAAAACCCCGTGGCATGTACAACCCAGATATATTCTTGAAAGAAGAAATCGGATGTCACATCTTCAAGTCGTACGGACGATATCCGTTTAACTTCATCACCATAAAATTCTTTAGTAAATGCTAACGCTTTTAAATAATAAGCGCGAGGTCCGGCATTAATATCAGGTTTAAATTCGTCAATGCAAGAAGGTAGTTCTCGATGCGGTTCCATGTTCATATTCCAAACAGAGAGCCATACTTTCGTTCCAACTGTTAGAAACGTCGTTTTTCCACTCTCCAGTCGTAACATTACACTCGTCACTTACAAATCCGTTCCAACAGTTAACACAAAACTTGGTTGCGGATCCTTGTGCCGTAAATTTTCTCACATACTCATGCGTCATTCCACACTGTTGGCATGGACCTTTTTCAGGGCTCCAAAGTATGTGAACTTCGTTGTTCATACTTACTCTATCGGAATATAGAGTTAACGCTTCACACTCTGGCCTTGCTATGCATTTTCGAGAACGCATTTTTCCCCTTTGTTTAATGTAATTTACGGTATGTCATCAAGATTAATAAGTATTCCGTACCATGAAGGTAGAATTTGTTACATAACAGGCAAAGGACCCGTATATAAAATCACCGTTGAGTGCTATGAGACTCAAACAGCATTCCAATTCGAATGGAAGCATTTACCAACAATAGGGGAGTGGGTTAAATTCCGTGGCACATCTAGAATAAATATAAAAACTCGGAGACGTATAGAAACTCAAGAAACTAAAAAATATTATCATGAGCCTCATGATAATAGTTCAATGAACAATTGGCATTTCTACGAAATGCAAAAAGTGAAGGTGTGCATTGTTCCGCCTCCAGAAATTTCTGGGCCTTTAAAATCAATTGTAAATTTGTCAAGAAGACATTTAGATTCATGGGAATCAAACTGTAAATCTAAAGAAATTGAAGCCGCTATTGCGGCTTTGGATGCGGCGTCTAAAGCTCTTCATCGTGCTCTTAAGCGCCAAGAAGTTATTGAGTTGGACATTAAAGTAAGTGCCATAAGTTTAACTATTTAGTTTTTTCTCCAAGATTTGCAAGAGCGTCCATGACCATTTTAAGAGTCACTTGATTTAATTTTTCTCTATCAACAGCCGGATTCGACGCTAAAAGACCGTTTCTTCTTTTTAATTCATCAGAAGCGCATTCTAGCAGATCAAACAGATCGTTATCGTTCAATTCTTTGATCTGTTCTTTAGCGTCCATTATTAATTTACATGACATTCTAAACTTTACCGTTTAAAAGTATAGTAAAACTCAGACTGAATTAGTGTAATTTTTTAATTACAAGGTGTCTTTGTTGTAAATAAACTAACTTAAGTCGCAGGTAACTTTACCTGTAAATTTGTATGTAAATATCTGTAAATTTACGTGTAAATTTACTTAGTAATAATGAGGCAGATGATGAATCAACGATGGATTTACGTAGGACTTTTCGTAGTTTCTTTTTTCTGTATTGGGGCAATTTTAGCAAATACATCAAAACCAAAAATTGGTCAAATCGATAAACTTCCTACTCCTACTCCTACTCCTACTCCTACTCCTATCTCCGTTCCTATCGTTGAACCTGAACCTGTAGTTGAATTGGTAGCTCCCGTACGCAAGAGTCCGCGCAACTCAGCGCTCGAAGCTGAATATCTCAGTAAGATATCAGTTTCAGAAGGCGGATTTTCCCGTATAGAGGCGCAAGCTCTTCTTCAAGCTTTAGAAGATATGCGTGAAGGAAGGTCACTGCTTGATACAATGTATGGGCAGTGTGCACGCGTTACGAAGAGAAAGCCGTACACAGATCCAAGGCAAGTATGGGTTAGTAACTTGCCTATGAAAGGATCCGATATGCCAGAGGGGTGGATTGAGTGTTCAAAAGACGAGAACGGTAAAAAAACACCCAAAGGTTGTTCAGGATCATGGAAATCAGTTGCCTCTCAATGGGTGGAATTTAGAACTTATGCTGTTAATCTGTATTGGAGCGGAGTTGTTCCGTCAATAACTGACGGTCGCGTAGTGCAATGGGGCGGAGATATGGATTATTGGATGGGCGCCGGTAGGCGCTTTTGTCCATTACGTTCTGATGGAACTAAGAACACGTTTTGGGGCGTTCCATCAAAGAACACCGACAAATGTTTAGAAATCGATCAGAAAAAAGTTGAGAGAAGCCGCGTGCTGACTGCAGAAGTTGCAGCCGGTCGCGCAGCTCGTCGTCATCTTATTCCTAACTGATTACTTACGAGGACATTGTGAAATGGAATCGCATGACTTCACATTAGTTGCACAAACTAGATCGTAAACGATCAAGTTCATAGCAATCATGTTAGTGCAGACCTGTTCACACGCAGCCCCGTCGTTCGTTGGATGCCCCTCTTTGCAACCAAGATTGCGGAAGTTCGTACAAGCGGTTGCACACGTTGGGGTTGGCGGAATTGGCGCAGGAGTTGGCGCAGGAGTCGGCGTCGGCGCAGGAGTTGGCGGAACCCATGGTGTTGGTTTTGGCTTCGGCGTTGGAGTTGGCTTCGGATCGGGGCAACCACCCGTTGCCCCCATTTTTGATTCACCACCCGATGTGGATTCAGATGGACTGGTCTGATCAACACACGGATTCGGTTGACAACCCAATATTAGAATGGAAACGATCAAGAAAATATTGATTTTCATGTTGTCCTCGAGTCTACGGGTGCTGTGTTGATAACCCAGAAATCGCTTGCATCGACAGATGCTATGGCAGACTGTTTAATCCGATATCTACCGTTCTCACCCCAACCATCACCCCATGAGTTTTGGCCTTTAAACCAGTCATCTTTGTAATGACCCATTATGAATGTTGCGTGACCACCGGCCTTATTTCCGACATGTGAAATAATACCGCCGGTATAATCAAACCATTCTTCAGTTATGTTGAGTCCGTAAACAACAGGGTGTCCTGCAGCCAACGCCTTTTTAATATCCAGAACTAGCAAAGCTCCGGTTGTATTGATACGGTAGTATCCGTTCAAACTGCGTTGGTCATAGGCAGCTCTCATCGCTGCCCAGTCTGGTCTCTCGTTTATCTTCGCAACGTTAAACGGCATGGAAGTTTCTGGTGATATACCCAGAATCTTGGTAGCTTTGAAACAGTCTCTGATATATGTACCTTCGTCCTGCGTTTCAGTATTTGTTACGGCTCTACCGATAGAATATAACCAACTCGCTGACGGAATGCGTCTATTTGTGGCGCCTTGAACACCCCAACGTGTGTATATTGCTCCGCTCGCGGACTGTCCTACACACGAACTGGTGCTCTTTTGATCGTATGGAGGTGGGGTATGCGCCTCCATGTCTGTACTTTCAGGAATTGTTATACCGCTGATAGCACCTAGACGACCAATATCAAGGTCGTTAGCATCAGCCAGATCTTTTTTCCAGCCTACTCCTCGTTGAACTGGTATCGTATCAGCCATGTATTTTCTCCATTAGGTATCGTTCAAAGTTTTTATATCATTAAAACTTCGTTTATTGGTGTAATGTTTGATGGAATATGAATAACATCAAACTAATTGGTTCTAGCAAAATTGACATAGCTGGATATAAGTGTCCATTTGTTAAAGAGAACCCTGTTGTCATAGAGCTCCCTGGAATACAGGGGTATTATGTTCCCGTGTTTAAAGAACTATCTGACTTGGAAAACGCAATGAGGTATATAAAACTTTTTAGGTATAGACTTGAAATGGTCGGAAATACGGACAAGTTTTATGAAATTATCAGAGAAGGCGGAGCGAGAATTGTTGTGAACCCGAAGGGGTATAATGGTATCACAGTTTGGGATGCGATCCTTCCTATGTCGGAGGGTTTGATTCTACCCGGCTAATCGGTAGTATGAATAAAATAAAAGACAAACCCAAGTTCGATTATCATTTTGGGGACGTACTTGAAATACAACTGCCAAGTAAAAATCCGCATGAACGCAGCATAGAACCGTTAAAGTCAAAAATTAGCATTACTATTTCAATACTGGCTTTAATAATATCGATCATATCTTTGTTCAGACCGGAAGACCCGATGAACAAAGCTTCATATGAAGAAATCAAGAAAGTTATTGAACAAACTCAGAAAAACAATGACCAAAATCATCGGAATAATGTCGTTATTTACAATTATTTAAAATTATATGTTGAGAAGCATAACAGTCATATAGCTTCTGTTTCTTCGTCTAAACCGGTCTCTACTACTAAACGTGGACGGAAAGTGGTTCGTGATCAACCCGTAGTTGTTCATATTTTTCCGCCTGTTCCTTATATATATGAACATACGTTTTCTCATACTCTTCCAGAGTATGAGAAACTAGAAAAATCAGTGCTCAGTAAACATTAACGATCATCAACGAAGATTAAGATGCATCTTTAAATTCTAGGATCTACGAAATCAATTATTTCCTGGAGAGTCGAAAGAGCACTCACTGTTGCTTTTAGTGTGTTACCCTCATCTAATAATGCACGTACTTCTGCTTCCGATGCAACGTAGAAAGCTTCTACTGCATCGGCATCCGCTAGCGTCACTGAAGAGAGACTATCATTAGTACTTCTAATTACTGGATACGTGAAATTTACGTCGTTACGGCGCGTGTACATAACTAACGTATTAAACTGTGCGGCAATAGATAGTGAAAATAATTTACTGTCATATGTAAACGTCCCTGTCGAAATACTTCGACTAGTTTGTGCATCGATTCCCTGAAGTCTATGGGTGCGCGCACTATTAATATGGCGATAGGCTAAGGCATTTAACGTTTCTTGAATAGATAGTGCAGGGACTCGCGACTCTGGAATAGCTATGATAACGTGTTCTGGAGTTAAATCCGGTGTAATTGAAGTAGGCATGTAGAACTCCAAAGTCTTAAAGATTACGTGGTCCTGGATCAGCCCATTCTACGCGAACACCCAAAATTTTGTCATCCGTCCCTGCCGAAATAACTTGAAACATGATTTCTGAATCTCCGGGATTAGCATTCAACGCTAATCCTGAAATAGCCAATTGAGTGTTCC
>Ga0307380_10003438_pt1 | contig 21841 bp, 15 predicted proteins | sample UN3MG_FD_202239 | JGI IMG/M metagenome (GOLD analysis project Ga0307380, IMG submission 202239) | Soil microbial communities from Risofladan, Vaasa, Finland - UN-3 | ecosystem: Environmental > Terrestrial > Soil > Coastal area > Acid sulfate soil | place: Finland: Risofladan, Vaasa | collected... | reverse complement strand
CGAGCGGTGGAGCGATGAGGCGATAGAGTGACAGCGTGGTGGAGCGATGGAGCGTCGGAGCGGCGGAACAGCGGAGCGATGGCGTGATAGAGCGACAGAACGGTAAACGACGGAGGATGAGCCTAGTCTCTGGTGATATACTCTCCAGGCAATAAGACGATGGCTTGTGTAGTTAGGTAACAAAACAGGCTTTTGTGCAATTTCACCATCAAGTGTGGTGAGAACCACTCCATTGCCGCCCCGTCGCCCAAAGAACCATTGCTACAGAAACCGCCCCCAGAAATTGCAATATGGCTACGTTCTTAGAAGGAGCAGTGTTCACAGCAACAGAAACTGACATTGTTTACCCTTCTTCAAACACGAGAATTATTTCTCAGATGCCTCAGCATGTTCTATCATTCCCTTATATGCGCCTGCCAAAGTACGGTCATCGCTGCTCACCTTTGTGCGCGTAATATCAGGTAGTGGTGGTTTGAAGTCCCGTGGTGCGGTGGAACACCAAATGTATAGGAGACTCAATAGATCGTGGTTCCTCAGCAGTTTGCCTTTTTGTCGGTCCGGATCAGGCAACCGACTTACAATGTCGAATAGGAAGCCAGCCCAAGTTCGTTTTATGTCTATTTTCATTTCAAATACCTTGGCCGGAATCATATAGTTCCAGGCTCCCTTTACCAGGGACTCGTCTATCTTCCAACTCTTGGGAGCAAAAGTGTTCCACGGCAGCCAGTCTCTCCAATCGGGTGGAGGCCCTCCGGTTACAACTAGGGGAAGCCCGCCCGCTGTGGCAGCATCCTGCAGAAACGCCTGAAGTTCGGCAAGAATTCCCATAAGGGTCGGCTGAGCTCTCTTGTGGTATGTTCTCCTGAGTTCCTTAGAGAGATGCGGATGCAACTCCTTGACTAACAGAGCCAAATCAATAAGGCCTTGAGAGCGTATATCCTGACCAATAATGGGAAAACCTGCCATCAGTGCTCTCCAAGTTGTTGGAACGTTGTCCCATTGTTTACCTATTTCTACGTAATTGTTCAGTAAATTAACGAGCCTGTAATTGCCTTGCCGTACCGCCAAGTCCTGGGCGCCGAGAATAATGTGCACCTTCTCAGCAATGAAACCCGCCTTCACCAAGTCGGCCGCATTGACTCTCTTGAGCCCCGGAGTCTGATCTTTTTCCTGACGCTTTTCAGGATAAGGCAGCGCGCCAGAATAGCCCTTCTTCTTCCAGTATCTTTGGGTTCTCTCGGAGACGCCGGTCTGATCCTCTATCTCTTGCTGAGTGAAGCCCTGTTTCGTCAGTTCGATGACCTTGTCTATTGTTTCTTTCTTGATCGTCATAACGTCACTCCAAAATTGCCGTATATTTTCCGATATAACTGCCGTTTTTACCTTGACTTCCAATCAGCCCTAGTATACCATGATGATATGATAGCCTGTCAAATCGGCAAAATTATCGACTTAATAAGGGAAATAATATGGAGGACGTAGACATATGAATCTCGACCCGAGAATAGTGATTCCGGGAGCGATTGGTCTGGTAGTCACCTTAATCATATTAGCTTCACCACTAATTGATGTAGAAGAGGTGAAAACCGAGATTAGGTACCAGCCGTATTCTTACGAGCAAGCTCTTATCCGAGAAAGCCAGAGACAGAAATTCATATTTCCATGGTTTGCGGAAGTTACACAGGTACAATATATGGTCAAGAATACTGACGCGCAAGAGGGAACATTCATTTTGAATTTCATCTTTGACAATGGGGTCGAGACTCGAACGATCACGGAAAAGGAAGATATTCTTGGTGGCGAGAATAAAGCTGTTACAGTCGACTCTCCGCTACGTGGTAAATCGACGTCCAGGCTAAATGTCATTCCGCCTGTTAGGGAGATACCGGAACAACGTATCGTAAAGAAGAAGGTCAGTGTCTGGGAATTTCTCGGACGGTCCGCACTGGACTATGTCTTCGGATTGAGATAGCGGGCTGTGTCGCTTCCGAAATCATCCCACGGTGAGCAATTCTCTACTGCCGTCACTATTTGAGTGTTTGTTAACTTAAGATCTCGGCCGGGAACGTCCATTTGTCCAAGTGCCCGACATTCTGCCTCATCACTGTGTTGGAAACGCTACCTAGCCTATAAAGTCTTGTTGGATAGTTGCAAGAACCTAGCGAAGAATTCCGGGTGAAGTTGCGAAGCTTGCACCAGAAATGAAGCTACATCATTAAGTAGCTTGGCCGCTACGGGGTCGGCTGATATACCGTCTAAACGTGGTGATTGGCTGGCTGCGAACCCACACAGATTGCGCCATTCAGAACATCGTAGCGCTTCTGATCCTGCCCGTGGTTTCCTGACAAATCTTGTCACCAGTTCTCGCAACGATGGGTAATATGACGGCAACACGGAAAAAATGTCCTTTGTTGAACTAGCTTGCTCACCTTCCAGTGGATATAGAAGTCAGCCCTCTCTTTGGCTTCTTCGTCGCTTGTCCTGTCATGTGTCTGCAACAACAGGGCGGTAGCCAGCAGGCTGGGTGGTACGCTGTTGCGCCCGTTGTCCAAACAGTATAGCTTGGCAAACTCCTCGTCTCGGACGAGCTGCCCCCTCATCAAAGCCAGGGATCCGTAGAAAGAGTGGCGGCCTACGTGGCCCAGGTATATGTGGTCAGCTTCAAATAGGCCCCGTTGGTCCGAACGTAATCCTAAAATGCCTTCCCATCCTCAAAACGTTTGCCTTAGTATGCAATCTCAGGCTCAAACCATGCCATTTTTCGGCTGAATTTCTAGGGTCGCCTCGATGGCAATTGATTTTACTACTGCGGTTGCCGGGAGTCGTCGGCTGGCGAGTCGCCCTGCGAGCGCTCTCGAGCTAGATGGCCAGGTGTTTACGTGCAGGGTCATCGGAAGCTGAGGAATCGGCGTCGGGTCCCAGTTGACCCGCTCGTGAATCAACTGCTCGTCAACGAGCCACCTTATCTCGCAGGGGTTCCATTCAATCGCGAACCGATGAGGGGACTCTGACGCATCAAAGCCCAGCGCAATGATGCTTGGTGCGCCCCTGTATCCATAGTCGAATCTCGCTCCTTCAACACCAGGATTATAGAAGACATTGATCAAGAGATGGTCGGGACGATTGCCGACGATTTCCACGTCGATTTCTTGACGGGGCGAATTGCGATGCAGAAAGAACCCGGTGATCACGCCAGGCACCTTCGTCGCCTGCAATACAGCCTCAAACCTCCCGAATAGGAACCGGTCTCGACTAGAGATTGACGCTGCACTGTAGTACCGAACACCAAGGGGGTCCCTTCTCACACAGAGTAGAGCCCCCACACCGGTGTGGACCTCAACGTTAGACGGACGAAACAACGCCAAGTTGCCCGCGAAGGTGTCATCCCTCAACAGCCAGCGCTGCGTATCAATATCCTCTAGGCAGTCATTAAACCTCACGTAAGTTCCGGCTTTCGTGGACGAGTTGACTGCGGGGGCAGAACGAATGCCTCGCCACTCATGGCGCGACTCCACTACCCAAGGCGAGTTGTCGCGTTTAGAGGTCTTTCCGGTTACGACCGGGTTTGTTTCGACGCTCGCAGCCAAGAGCCGTCTCTGTCCAAGATCTTCAACCTCTGGAAAGGAACAAACGGGCGGAGCGCACCTCAGGTGCTCGCAAACTACCTTCCATTTGTTGGCGGCGTCTGATCGCAAAACGGAAACGTCGCAGCCACTCATGCTATCCAAATTCTCCAGGGCGCCGCCGTTTGAAGTCTCAGCATCGCTCGTTGTAATGATGAATTTGGCCCGAGGATACTGTTCCCTTAACGTCTGAGCTTTCCCCCGCAGAGATCCGATGTTCACATAGGCGTCGAACACCTGATCAGTTCTCCCCGCGAGAAGCTGCTCAAACTCCGTTTCTGGAAGCTCCTTAAGATCACTGCAGCATCTGTACCCGAGCATTGAGAGAGCCATGGCAAGTGATGAGAGACCGGAACCCTCAGATCCAAAGGCGAAAATCGGCCGCTCTTGTGGGCGCGTCTGGAAGAGTGACTGGCCCTCACTATCAAGAATGCCAATTTTGGTCAGCGCGGGCAGTATTGAATAGGAGTTAGTGGAGTCCTCATCGCGTCGCTGGCTGATGATAGACTGCCTGGTTGCCCGCACATCAAGTGCTCCGAACTGATGATTTATCCACATATCTACGGGTCCCCGACAGGGTAAGAGTTTAAGCAACTTCCTGGCACCCTCGCGCGAGAGAACGTATCCGGACAGCCACCAAAGCCCATGGACCGGACGGAATACGCTGCTGGAAAGAAAGGTCTTCTGGGCACCATACTTCACTTCCTTGTAGGACAAGTAGAAGATGTCGAATGATTGGGTCTTGCTGCCTTCTGCTTCCATCTCACCCCACGCCCGATCTAGATGTCGAGCAAACCCTCGGTGGAACCAAACATCGTCCTCGAGCACGAGGGCATATGCTTGCTTGGCCGCCGCGATTCGCCGCCAAACCCCGATGTGAGAACGCGCCACCGCAATCTCCGGTCGACTCATTGGAATCGGGCGATCAAGCTCTAGACGGTCCGGCAGTGCGCGCGGTTGGGGTTCCACAAAGAGCTGGTCCTCGAGAGTATAGAAGGGGTCGACTTCATAGTTCCAGATTGGTGGCTGCGCGAAGCTCCTGGCGTCGACGGCATGGTATCGCACGGTCAGCTTAGTGAGCTCAGCTCCCGACGAATCCAAAACCTGGCTGAGTTCTTTACTCATCTCTGTCCAGCGGTCTGGTTGGCGATCAAGATTGATGACATAGATTTGTTCTATTCTCTGCCGTTTCTTCGCGTTCGATGGTCCGAGTGTATGGCACTGTTGCCGTGGTAACAGCCTCCGGCACTTCAAGGCGGTGCGATAGAGAAGCTTGGAAGGTGCCCGTAGGGGCATTGACAGATTCATCGTCCCCTCCCGGCGTACGCCTGTGCAATCATCCTTGATACTCTCGCTGGTTTGAGAGCCTCCAGTTTCTTGCATCATGCCTGTAGCTGAGCGACCATTTGTTGATAGCGATGTCTTCCCAGTCACATAGGACGAGCAAGGCCCTTTCTATTTCACCTTGCTCCGTTGCAAGGTCAAAGATCGATTTCGTGAGGTTGCCAGGGCCGGTAGTTGATTGGATTTCTGGTAGCTCACCCGCTGTAGGTCGTTCAAGGGCTTCGGTGGCCTTTGCGAGTGCCCGCTTGACGATGGGGTGCCCATTGACTGCAATCAGCGGGTTATTGTTGAAGTAGAAGATCCAAGTCGAGGCGTTAGCGCCCAACTCGGTGAAGACTGAAGATAGCACCATCTGATTAGTCGAGATATCGTAGCATAAAGGCTGAATCCTCAGCCGTCCGTCATTGAAGAGATGGTCGATTGCGGATCCGTGATAGACATCGTCAGCATCCAGGTAGCAGCCACCCTCCATGAGGATATAGCAAAGGCGAAAGTAGTCTGACCGCATCGCAGGATGATAACACTTGACATAGGCGCTCTCGTAACGCGGGCCTAATCGCCGTGCAACAAAGTCTCTTGCACTATCATTGTCGAACAGGAGCACTTCAAAGCCTTGATCCCCAAGCTTTTTCCATGATTCGATGCACTCTCTGACGTCCCCCGGCAGTTGCTCCAAATCATCCCAAAACTGAACAATCGTCCTTGGTGGTTTGGTCGAATATGCAGCGGGCACGGCATCGTGCACACTAGACCGCTGCACTAGCTCCCTAACAAAGTCGGAGCGCGCTTGGTGATCTTCTTGAGTGGGATTCCTCGTCGCCATTCCTATAAATCTTAGCACTCAGTAGGCTCTTTGTCCTTGAGCCGACGCAACGCTTGGAGAGTCACCTGCCCCACCGACTCTCGCCTGGCTTGCTTCTCACAGCAATTAAGGAAGTCTTTAGGTGATTTATAGTCATCTGAACTGCTCCCATAATAACACCATTTCTCAAAAAGTCTAATTACACTGGAAAAAATGCTGGAATATTGCTTGACCTAGATATCCCCTTTTATTAGATTACCACCGGGCTCTTCTTGGTCTGACAGGACGTTCATCCGTCACCTTCTTGAATCTGCCATACAACCTCACCACCGAATATATTCTAAACCAATGCAACTATAAGAACAATAGCACGCAACCGATAGACGAAGTGCACAATCGTCAGTATTGTTGAGTCACTTTTCGTCATTTTGTTCATTTCGCTTCGCATCAGTGGATGAAAACCACTCGGGCTCATAGCCTGCAGGCGGTCGGTTCGAATCCAGCGCCCGCTGCCAACTGGATTCAAACCAGACCCAGCAGAAAAGCTGGGCTTTTCACTTGATATTCAGCTCAAGCAATATCTTGATGCCTTTGTCCGTCTTTTCAACAAGATTTCGGAAATGCCTCTTTAGGGTCCCATGATCACTGACTATTTTCTTCCGAATCTGATCTTTCTCAGCCGTGTCAGATACATGTGCCGAGAATTTCGTCCGGAGGAATTGAATTTCCCCGAGGGGAGCGATTATTTGCTCTATTTCTAGATTATTAATAGCTTTAGCCTTCAGTATTGCCCCAAGCAATTTAACACTGCCGAGATTAGGATCATAACAGTCGAGTGATTGGCTTAACCCCTTAATATATGGATAATTAAGTCCTTCGACTACTAATTTATCCAGGGTCTGAATTTCGTCTGCCCATTCCTTGACAGAATCAGAGACGACATAATTAAGCTGAGTATATAAGCTCGAATCGCGGCAGGTCCAGAGTTCACTCTTGTTTCTTGATAGTTCTTCCAAGGACGCCTTTAGCTCTGAAAGCGGTTCGTACGACAGGTCCCACTCCGCTTTGAAATCAGTCTTTAGAGCTCTCTCCGATATTCCTGCCTTCGGATTCTCATTGTATTGTTTCCAGTGGAGTTGTTCGTTGTAAGGAAGGTCTCCTAAATCACATAAGTATGTGAAAACCTGACCGGCTTCATTAACGTCGTAGGTCTGCAGGTGCCAGCTATTCCTGCAACTAATATGACGTTGGCCTAAAGTATACTTTTCCGGGTCTTGTTTGTACTTCAGCAAGACGTCCGGCTTGAAAAAGGCAGGGGAGGTCTGAAATGGCTTATCCGATTCAACGAAGTAATTGCCGAGTTTATGAGGGTCACACGAAAGCTCAGCAACTCTCTCATGTTTCCAGTCCCAAGCCATGAATGTTTCGTATTTTTTCGGTTCTAAGTCTCTGCCTGTTAGCTTTGCCAGCATTACCTTACGAGGTTGTTTATTGCGAATGACCTGAAAGCCTCTTATCCAGCTTGAAGTAGCTTGTCCCTTTTGACTAATTAGAATTCCCCTGCGAGCGTAGATTTCGTTTGTCTCGTCACTGAAATCAGCCCTTTGTTGGTCTTTCTGGTCTAGACCCCCCTCTTTGTCATAGACAACCCTATCGAAGAATCGAACGAGCACTGACCTATTCAAAAAGAGGTGAAAATCAAGCACATCCTGCTTAATGGTCGTTATGTACCCTCCCTCTGGCGGACACAGTATTTTGATGACTTCCTCAATGTCACCGTCTTTGTTTAACCTGCAATAGGCCCTTCTTTCATCCATAAAGTGAAGGTCATGCAGGTGAGTCAAAAATTGAGATACCTCTATATATCCCTTTTTATTGCCCTTGCCTTCGAAGTATCGAAGGAACGTGAGAGGTTGGGCTTGTGCGAGTATTTTAGAGGAGTTCGAGTCGAAAGGTTTTGAGATGAAATGCTTTGGCTCGCCACGCTTACTGAGGCCATATCCGTATCCCCAGGAGTCGCTTGGAGAACTCTGCCATTTCATCAGGTCCTCAACATAACTGCTTTTTAGACTCCTAGAGGGAACAACAACTGAATAGATGAAACTATGTTTGAAGGAGCAATATAGGAGGACGTCCCCTGCCTTGGTGTTTAGAAGAAATTGGAGAAAATCGTTCTGCTCTAAACACTTGTTATAGCCCTCAGTTCCCAATTTGGGCAACCGAGAAATTGATTCAAGCTCTTTCAATACTTGCTCATCGTTCATGTGGGCTCGTCAAAAAACCGGATTGCTGTAATTATACTGTTACGGAATATCAAACACCAAGCAAAAAGCTCTATCTTTCCTATGACCCGCTCTACGGAATGAAGTTCAAGAGTATCGCCCAGGGAGTCGTCAATAGTTCTTGTGCGCGGTGTTCAAGATATACTACGGAGTTGAGGAGTCACAAAACGCCATAGAGTGCAATTGCCTGTGCTTGAATCCCAACACCTCAATTTGATTTTGCATATCGATAATGTCCATAGGTAAGGCATAGCTTACCGAAAGTGCTTTGTGGAACTACTCGGTGTGCGAGGCTAACAGAAACGGACTCATAAGCTCAGCCATTTTGGTTCTATAGTGAAAGTCTTACTAGACTAGCCATCGCTTAACGTGATACACTAATAGAAGAGGCAGGATTTTGGGAGCGACATAAGAGGGGAGGAGGTTTGTGATGAAAAGCAAACGTGAGTGGTTTCTGCTTTCTGTGGCGGTTGTTCTAATCGTTATTGTGCTCGCTATCTTGCTTCATTCTCGTGGCTATCTGCCTTATGCTCCTACAACCCACAATGGCGAGACACCTCCAACCGCACCTAGTGGTCTGAGCGGTCAAGCTGACTCATACTCACAGATTACCATTCAGTGGAACGACAACTCAAACAATGAAGATGGCTTCAGGATTTATCGGAATGGAGCACTAGTTGAATCAGTGGGACCGGATATTACTACGTTTCAGGATAACGACCTTGAATATGCCACAGTTTACGGCTACCTTGTGACAGCTTACAACGAGTATGGGGAAACAGAATGCTCAACTACTGTCCCCATTAAGACTCTTAATCCACCCATCGTAGTGACGCTCGGTGGAATTGGCGTCATTTTCGACCATGACCCCTCTGTGAAGGGAGCTGGCGAAATATATGTGTATATAGTTATAACTGACGGCATAAGTGAGCCACAGCTAATTCGTGTCCCGTCTTCGGGGACGATAGACCTTAACGATAATGATTCAAGAGAAGCACGTCAGCAACTATTTGCAACGGATTCAGCAGGTGACGAACTCAGAATTGTAGCAGTAGCCTTTGAATCAGACGACCCTGCCGTTGCTCAATTAGTAGGTCTGTTAACGAACACATTGGTGTCGTATTTGAGTGGAGGTGTCGGTGAAGCAGTCAATTTATTAGTAGCTTTGCTGCAAAGTCAACCCTCTGAAAACGAAGAGACTTACCAAGAAATGGCTGAGTCCACCGCTGATGACTTCGTTGGAGCAATAGAACAAACCTGGACATCGGGAGAAAACTGGGGAATAGGTTCTCACGCTGATGTCAGAAATGGGGACTTCAGGCTTTGGTTCACCATATCAACATCTAACGAGACAGCTCCTGTAACTCCAGCACCTACACCTGCGCCTCTTTCAGCAGCCTTCAACGGTTGGTATGCCGGTGGTGCCAAGATAGATACCGCCACCGTAGGCCAAACGGTGACCGCTAGATTAACCCTATCTGGAGGAAGCCCTGGTGAATATACAATACGGATTCGGCGAGCCATAACCTGGGCGACTGACCAGACTGTTGCCGAACTACCATTGAGTTATGATGGAACATCTGTATCTAAGGAACTGTCCTTCGTCCCTGGCTACGCTACCGGTGAATCAAGCACCGAGGGCTACCATATCGACATAGTTAAGGACGGAAGCTGCGTTTGGTCAATGGCCAACACTTATCCACCAAGACTTACAGTGAGCGGTCTTGGTCCCTTCACTGTCTCTTTCAATGGCTGGTATGTCAGCGGTGTTAAGGTAGATGCTGCCACCGTAGGCCAAACGGTAACCGCTAGACTAACCCTATCTGGAGGAAGCCCTGGTGAATATACAATACGGATTCGGCGAGCCATAACCTGGGCGACTGACCAGACCGTTGCCGAACTACCATTGAGTTATGATGGAACATCTGTATCTAAGGAACTGTCCTTCGTCCCTGGCTACGCTACCGGTGAATCAAGCACCGAGGGCTACCATATCGATGTAGCTAAAGACGGAAGCTCCATTTGGACAATGGCTAACGCCTATCCACCGAGACTTACGGTGCCGGCTACGCCAGAAACGCAATGAACATCGTCAGTGAGTTTCTGTTGCTAGACTGACGTTTTGACTAATGACCCCTTTCTTTGGCAGCGAGAGTGCCATTTGTCAGAATCTACTCGATATCATTCTGGGTCATGACTTGCGGCGACACAAATAGCCATTTTGTGCCTTCAAGGTTTGCTTCCTTGTTTCAGTTGCAGTTTCAAGGTGTTTCAGCCCCAGTTTTAAGGTGTTTCGGCTTCAGTTTCCGCTCCGTTCCGCCTCAGTCTTACTATCTTATCTCTGTTATCGCTCTTTTTTCTTTAACAGGAGCCAATTCTCAGCACCCGTGTGAACTAGAGCGTACTCCCCTTTTAGTTTATCCCCATGAAGCGTGAATGTTAACAGATCAGGCTCCTTTTGTTGGAGTTCATATTCACCTTTGTCCCAAATTTCGACCTTGCCCGCACCGTACAAACCTTCAGCGATGTCTCCTTCAAAATCTATATAACTCACTGGATGATCATCTACCTGAACGGCCAATCGTCGAATACCGGACTTGGTAGGAGGGCCTTTTGGCACGGCCCAACTCTTGAGTACCCGTTCCATTTCCAACCGGAAATCATAGTGTAGACGAGTTGCATGGTGTTTCTGGATTACAAATCTACTCATTTTGAATGCAGCTTGCCTTTCTCATTTCAATTAATAGTCTATCATCCAGCACCAAAAGCGGGGTAAGATACTCACGCAAGGGCGGTTCACCAGCTCCCATTGTCTTTTCTTGCTTAACAAATCATCGTTTTGTTGACTGTCAAATGTTCTGCTAGGGATTTGCATCCACCACCATCCACCATCCACCATCCTCCATCCTCATCTCATCTCCCATACTGTAATAATATGAATGCCCGTGGAGGATGGAAGATGAAGGATGCCTCACCTGCTCTAGCTTTATTCTCTACGTGTCTTTCAAGGTAAGTTGAAGTAGTGGTTGTGGAGGATGGAGGATGGAGGACGGAGTAATCACCAGTATTACGCTCATAGGCTATCACTTATCATCATTGATCATCCATCGTCCATGAGCTGTTGTTCATCATCTATGAACCGTCGTTCATAAACTGTCGTCTGTCGTCCATAAGCGTTACATGAAATCAACCAGTGAACCGCGTAGAAAACCAAGCTGGGCACATGAACTTTCACGTGTCATCCGTGGGTCGTCATCCATTATCCATGATTGATTAAATTTCATCCATGAGGATGACGACTGGGACTTAGACTTAATTCCGCAATCACGCAAACGGAGAAGTAGCTCAGTATCAGTAAGTAACCCTTTTGAGACACAGGCAGGCATGTTCCTGGTACTCGGTGCAGTTTGCTATTTCCTTTGGTGTGTGCTAAAATGGAAACAAGCTGGCGTTTGGAATTGGAAACCATGGCAAACTGCGCCTGTGAGTCCTGTAAGCAGGCAGTTAAAAGCTGGCAGCAGACCGCAGGCCATGCCTAGAACCTACCAAGTTTCGCCCACAATAGTTGACCGGAACTCACGTAATCAGCTTTATCAGGCCAACGACTATACTGAAGAGTCTATATGGCTAATAACGCCATAAAGTAACTTCATTATACTTAATACTACTTAACGATAAGTAATGACAAGAAAGGAGCGCAGAGAATGAAAATAAGCAAAAAGGAATTCCAAGCCTATAAAGACCCCAAGACAAGGGCAATAACCTACATGCCAGGTTTTGGACTTTCTCGTTACATTTCAGGTTTGCCCAAAGAAAGAATCTTTGGGATTATCCGCCCTCATAGTGAATTAAGCGAAAAATAGAAGAAAGGGGAGTAGCGAAGGTGAAGACCAAAGCGGATTTCGAACCAGACCAAAGCCCACCAAACAGCCTAAGAGAATTGGTGCTGGAGCAGCTTGGCTACACAAGCTACGATGGCAAAACCAGCAATCCACTAGCGGTTCAGAGCATAGACGAACTAATGCAGGCAGTATTTTGCCGAATTGAGCAGCAAGCTCTGGAAGTTTACCATAGTAACAAAATTTGGGCGCTGAAGCAGTGGGCACTGGAGCATGTCTTGTCTGATACCATAGCCAATGAAGCCACAATCAAGATGGTGGATAGCCTAATCATGCCTGTGAAGGAATGGCAGGTCAGGGGGGCAGGTCAGAGCCCAGTTGAACAATTCCGAGGAATGTTGGGTGGAATCACTAGATCATGTCCAGGATCACACCCGGCTATGCTCTTGGTTTCACCATGCCTATCAGCCAGTGGTGTATGCCAGCTGAGAATCCATCACAAGCCACAATTTCAAAGGAGTCATCCCTGACTCTTTGCAGTCTTTCGGGGCTGGCTCCACCTGCCAGGAATAGGACAGGTTGGCCATACTTCTGAACTGGTTGTGTTATGCACCAATCTTTGCTGAAGTTAGTGGCAGCTTTGATTTCTACTTCTGTTCCATCCTGGAGTTTGAGGTCCGTTCCTATGTTCTGTAGCTTGTCTACTTTATCACCTAACGCAGCAACGATTTCTACCTTAAACCATCCCTCTATTCCTGAATTACCGAAGCGCATTATATTGGTTAGAGAATCTGTTCTCTTTGCAATTCTTGCCACAACTGGCTGAAAAATATATTGTCTCAGATCCAGAGCCATATACATCCTCCTATAATCAATATGATTGACCATTATAAGCACTGACCACTGCCATAGCAACAACTACTACGATACCGGGGCGCGCTGGCGGATCACACAAGTAACAATAGTCAGTATTGTTTAACACAAAGAGCACCAGTCTTCGGAGGATGAGTCCGATACCCCGTCCGATAGTGTCTAATATGGTTTGGAATAGTTACCCTGCTGCCCGCCCTATGATTGACCACAGCCAACTATAACTGGCACCGTCCGCGGGGAGCGTCACCGGAGCGTCAAAGTCGGGAGAGAGGAAGCGTCGAGCCTCCCTTCCCTTTCTATCTCGGTTCCCTGTCGAGTTCTGGTATGTTTGGCTATGCAAGTCTCTGTGATTCAATAAGTGAAAAAAGCCCTTAATGCAGATAGGATCTTTTCTTGGATGTCTTCATCGGCGGTACGCTCTTCGACGAGCTCTTTTAGTCGGGTATCCCGATGGTCGATGAACTCACGGTATTCCCCTAAGGTGCGTGAACACTCTGCCTCATCACGCGGCACTCGGACGAGGCCACGTGTACCTGTGTTAGCTAGTAGCGCAAGTAGTTGGGACTGCGAGCCCGTTATGGTGGGTATTAGGGCGATCTGCGTCCTTACTCCTTTGGTGAATTTGACAGCTTGGGCAACGAGCATATCAGAATATGGTTTGGCCTCACCGTCAGAGGGTAGGTCGTAGGTGTCAAAGGGTTGGGACCTATCAAGGAAATGCGAGTCATACTGCCGTAGGAGATCAGGCTCATTCCCCGAAATGTCTCTGAGTATCTGCGCCGCAATATCGGCGGGGCGAACGCGTTCCCGACGCCTGGCAGTATTCTTGTTCATTATGGCCTTCTCTTCCTTTTGTCGGATGGCTTCAAAGAAGTCTCTAAGATAGGCATAAAGTTCGTCAATTAGCTCCTGGCGGCGTTGGGATGAGTCGACTCCTATCATTTCCAAAACGGCGCCATCAAGCTCTCTGCGGTCTGGCATGTCCAGCTCAGTTAGATTCGACAGTCGGTCAAGCTCGCTCGCTCTACCAGAACTCGTGTAGGCCATTGTGCGAAGCCGCCGTTCTGATAAGAACATGAGGGCTTTGCGTTGAGTCATTTTGCGAAATGCGTTATTAACGCGGGCAATGATCCCAGGGGTCTTGCGCAGTCTGAAATTAGGAACCAACATCATGTTGGCTGAGTATACATCCAACTGAATGTTTCCTTCGTTGCCTAGGATACGTGCGTACAGTATGCGGCTAAGGATTGAGACTGTGCTATTCAGAATGGCACAGAAAAGAGTGACCTCTTGCTCCGGTACGTCATACAGGCCGAGAAGTGAGCTGCCTATGTGCAAGCTGGAAGGATTCAGGATGGAGACAAGTCTATATTGCTGGATTTTTGGGAGGATAACGTCTGGCCTATTGGTTCTTGTTAGGTCGTACCATTCATGTTCTAAGGTCGCTCGACCTTGGCAAGTCGGCTCTTTGTGAAATCCCTTTGATTCGCCCCAGAGTATGTATTTCAGCGCAAACGTTCCATCTAGGTCTGCCTTGTGTTTGGCCACCAATAGGACTAACTTAGAGCAAGCCTCGGCATCGACTGTGAATTGGTCCACTCCCATAAGGCTATGAAGCTCTGGCTCGGTGAACTCTGATTCGATGGGCCGGATTTCGCCGCGTTTTTCGCCACACCTGACTAGTCTTAGTGCGCCTGATTCGACAGCCTTCCGGTCAATCCCATATTCTCGCCTAAATTCCTTAGATTCTTTGATGGCTTCAAGACATTCTGCGCTGCAGTCTATAGGGAAGAAGAAGCTGTCTTTGCCGCTCGTAATACCGCGATGCACGTCGCCGACCTTACCGAGGGGAGAGAACATCTTCCCATGCTCATCAATCAAGCTGAACCACAGATCCGGTGCGCGTAGATAGACTCCCCACTTGCCGCCATAGTATTTGCCTTCGGCGAATTCGATAGCGACTTCTTCTTGCTCACCCTGTTCATCAGCGTCAGGTCCATCCGAATGGCTCATTATTGTCCCGAGTTCAACGCCCTGCTTCCAAAGGTCTTCTTGTTTCAGAAGTCTGGCACGGTATCTTTCGTTGACGGAGTTCTCATTAAGGGACATGATCTCATCGCGGAAGCGATCAGCGGCGGTTACGGCTCCGGCGGTAGTCCCATCGTGTGCTAGAATCTCAGCAATCGGTCGGCGTAGCTGGACGAATCGAGCGGTGTTGCTCATTCGCTTAGCCTCGTCTGTTTCGCGCTGCAGGCAGGTGATGGCTGTGGCTACTCTTGCGCCCACAAACCACGGCTCGTCGATACTCTCGAAGATGGCCAGTATGCGGAAGTTGCTCAGGATCCAGTCCTGAAGCCGGAAGCCGTATTCAACATCAAGCCACTGTGAAGACGTCAGCAGACAAAGGTAGCCATCATCTTTTAGGAAAGAGGTGGAATGAGGCCAGAAATAACAGTGAAGATCGCTCCGACCTGAGAAGGTGACGCCTGCCTCATCGTGGACTACTTTCTGGTAGTATTCTTTCGTCCCTGGCCGTGGCCCTCCCTTGGCGCCCTTCTTAGTTTTGGGAATATCTTCTTGCCTCACATATGGGGGATTACTCACGATAGCATCAAGCGCGGGTATAGTCACCTCTCGGCGTCTTCCAAAGGTCTTCGCCTCGACTCGCTTGGGTAGCGAAATAAAGGTCTTGTGAGCAGCGACATCGAAGAAATCACTGCGTGCAATCTGGGGGTAGTTCTCTTGGTCAATGAGGTCGCGCGTTGCCAGATTAATGGTAGTTAGGTGGGTCGCGAAATGAGCTATATCAACGCCAAAGAGGTCGGAAAGAAGTTGGACGTGCTTACGTGTTGGGGATAACTCTTTCTTGCGAGCGTACGCACGAACCAAGAAAGTGCCACCACCGCAGGCCGGATCCATAACCGCCTCAGTGCCGTTGTGAATACAGAAGCTGTTGATGAGGTCAACCACACCGACACGAGTGTAGTATTTCCCATACTTGTGCCGTTCTTCGGGCGAAATCAATCTCTCGAAGATATTGCCGATAACCTCATAGTCAATCTTGGAGAAATCAAACTTGTGCACTTGATTGATAAGCTCACGCCAATAAACGACGGCGGAATCGGAATAGAAGGGAATTCGGTTTTCAATGGCCTTATGGTCTTCTCCAAAAACTGTCTCATAATCGCCTGTGATGTTCTTAGCTTCTGCAAAGTACTTCTCCAGGTGAAGCCTAAGCTGCTCTCCGGTGTCAATATGCTCGGGTATAATTAGTTTGTCCATCTTAGCGCCGTAACGCTTCAACAGGGCTTCATGGAAGACCAGCTTATTGACCAGTGCGTAGCACGCGTACTTGGAGGCGTTTTCGAGGTTATCCTTGATTCCTTCCTGGTCGTCCAGGATTGTCCATCCTTCTTGACGCATCCAGGCGTCGAGCTCCCTTTTGAATTTGGGGTCAGTATAGCGAGATAACAGTACCTCGAAAGTCATCATTATAGGCGTGTGCAAGGCAGACTCAAGCAGGTCGATAAACCTCTCATCTGGTTGCTTAAAGCCAATGGGTGTGGTGCCTCGGATTATGTCGGCAAATTCCGCTAGGAACTTGCCCAGCCACGATTGGATAGCCTGCCGGGTTGGCTCTATATCTAGGTGGCTTTCTTTGTGGACGGCTGTAACCTGCCACGACCTATACTTCTGGTTTTGATAGGAAGCTTTGTCTGGTGTTGTCTCCCATAGTACGAATTCGTTCACGTTCCAGGTGAAAAAGAAGCGCACTCTGGCTCTCAGTGCTTTTGACCGCGCATCGTTGACGACAACGTCGTTATAGGGGGTGCTACCATCCTTCGCGTAAGGGAGCTTCACCTCACCAGTGAGGACTGGCGCCTTGTTCTTATCTAGGAGAGTCAGATCCCGCCGCTTTCGCGAGCCTTGGCCTCTTTGTTCTGTTCTGGCTCGAGAGAATGGCAGTTGGGGATTATCGCGTATCCGTTCGTTAATCCAGCTAGCCGCCTCTCCGGTAAATTCCCATTCGTTCATATCAGAGAAACTCCCGTGACCAGGTATGCTATTGAAGATTAGCTTATTCGAATGAGTAGTGTCAACTCTGAGCCAGCCGGATGGATCCTCAAGAGCACAAGAAAGGGGAGTTTGGCTCTCCCCTTTCTTAATGCCCCTCACGCTTTAGCTGACGAGCTCTTTGAGCAACACGAGCGGCTTATTTGACGGTCTGATCGGGTAATCTCCGACCCGTGCGTGGACTTTGAAGCCGACCAAATCTGCTTCGGCATACAACTCCGAGCAGCTCAAAAGTAGCGAGGGTCAACGAATCTGTTCGCACCTAATGGTGCATGACCATCAGGAAGTAAATAGGTCACAAAACGTCATATTGTTCGGCTCCGATGCTATGTTCGCTGACTTGCCGTTGCTAGCACCCGTCAATCTTGCGACGATTTCAGCTTTGCTGGTGGGGTATAATGGATACTAGGGATTTGTGATGAGAAACACTGTAGAGCTCCTAGCCTTTCATGATGAGCGAAAAGTGCCAAATTGGCTGTATCACGGCTTTATTCTTTGTGAGATTGACAGACTCTCTCTGCTGAGAAATCAGTTAGTTAGCGCAAAAAGTGAATGTGGTTGCGACGTTGATAAGCGTATCCGCTTCAGCAAACTAACGTCCAAAAGCACTGGTAGCTCGAGAACAAGGACCGCCATAAAGTGGGCAAGATTATTTGTCAATAACCTTTATGGCAATCTGTGGTTCTATTTCTTCGGGATCAATCTGCACAATATTGATTATGAGTTCTTTGGCCCTTCTGCTGCCGGACAGGATAGAGATTTCAGAATCTACAACAGATTCTTTGAAATCGGGCTATTCTCAGCCTGTAGGTTCTTCTTTGACTCAGAAAATGAAGATGTCGAAATCGTCCAGATAGTTTCCGAAAAACGCAATTTGGAGGAAGATAATCCTTTCTTGACCCATGCGCCATACAGGATTAACAAGCGGGAAAGTAATGTTAAGGTTAGGGGTAAACAAGTAATTCAGGTTGCAAGCCATCCGTCTAGAGAAATAGCCCACCCTGAATACGTTCATCTCGTTAACTTGGTTGACGTATTGATAGGATCCTTTTCACAAGTAATCGACTACACAACCAAGAAGAATGGATGTACGGAGGTGGCAGAAAGGGTTTTCCCAGTCTGCCGTAGACTGTCAGAGAATCCTTACAACAAGAACAGTCGCTATTACAGAAGATATGCGATGTCCTTCTTTCCAAAGCACTTGGTTTCGAAATCAGACATGATGAACTACGGTATTAGACCTCCTGGGGATCTGTTCTACTGGAATAGAGTCCCGCGTTTATATCAGCCACAGTGTATCCCTGGGTTCGAAAAGCTCATTAGGTAAGACATTCGACTGTACAAAAAGCCAAATTGTGCCTTCAGGATCTGCCTCCCGGTTTCTGCTTTGATTTCCGCCTCAGTTTGCGCTCTGTGGCGCCTCGTTTTGCTCTGTGCCGCCTCACTTCCGCTCTGTACTCTGCGCTCTACGCTCTCCACTCTCTGATCTGTAGTCTCTGCTCTGCATGCACCGCTCTCCGCTCTGCACGCTCCGGTCCCTGCAGCAGTGCGGCACGGAGCAAGGCACCTCCCATGTAACGGAGCAGCAGAGCGGTGGAGCGACAGAGCGGTAAACGACGTAGGATGAGACTACTCTCTGGTGATATGCTCTCCAGGCAACAAAACGATGGACTGTGACTCACTAATCAAAAAACGCTAATGTAACTTACTGAACAAAACAAGTTAATGTGACATTATGGGCTTTTGGCCGCTTCCCCGAGTACAAAGGGAGGGGCCGCCTCAGCTTTGCACCGAGGTTGCGACCATATTCCCAGTATAGCACATACGTCGTCAAAGAGAGATGAAGATGCAGCCCTCGCTGGAGCGGGCGCTGAAGCACAAGGAGATACTGGGGGCATAGAGTCATACAACAATCTGAGTGTTTGTGCAATTCGGCAAATTGCGCAAAAGTCAGAATCGTTTAACTCGATGCTGGTCCTAAGTGGCATGCGGATCCCTTGTTACCTGCCGCGCATTCCTCGACCCTACTATGGCTGTTCGCCGTACCCTATCGTATGTCTGCTATGCTGCCTCTTCCATGCTCTCCACTCTCTACTCTCTACTCTCTGCTCTCTGCTCCGCAGGCGCCTCTCTCTCTGCTCTGCAGGCGCCTCTCTCCGCTCTGCACGCTCCGGTCCCTGCAGCAGTGCGGCACGGAGCAAGGCACCTCCCATGTAACGGAGCGACGGAGCGGCAGAGCGGTGGAGCGACAGAGCGGTAAACGACGTAGGATGAGACTACTCTCTGGTGATATGCTCTCCAGGCAACAAAACGATGGATTGTTGGATAATTTCCTGAGTTAAAGTGACCCTCCAAAAAGATTGCTATTTCTTAAGTTATCGTGGGTAGTCAGTCAATACTAGCGGTTCTTGATCACTTGCTACGACAGTGTCCTCTACTCTCACACCCCACGGATCGGTATAAAGACCGCAGTTACCTACGGCGGTGACCACCTTAGCCTCAAGTGGAGGTGGTTCGTTTTCCTCATGGAAAAAGGCATAGCCTGGTGGCAGAGGCGTTTCTTCGAACTCAATGCCGACGCCATGAATCGGCGGCCCAAAGATATGCTCACCATGCTTCGCATCCTTTAATATGTCATGCAAGGTCTGTTCCGGATCGTCCTACTGTTCTTCTATTCTAGAGCCAGACAATTCCCATGGCCAATCGAAGTGAGGAAGAGTCTATGACGCAAGCCCGGGTTGAATTGTACCTTCCATCTTAATAAAAGATATTCCTCTGGCACTAAGCTGGCTTACTAAGAAAGTACAGGGTTGTCATAGCGGCGAAGTATAAGAGCGCTAGAGCCACCGTATCTACGCCAACCCAGATGCGCAGCCAGAATCGAGGCCGGAAAACGATACCGATAATCACAATGCTACTCATCAGTACCGCAAAAAGAGCCGTTATGACATGGTATACCTCCGCCCCCTGCAGAATTGGCCCGGCAGCATAGAAAAGGTCAACTATAAAGATAACAACACCCATATTGAACAAGTTACTTCCCACCATATTACCAACAGCCATTTCCAAGGCACCCAATCGTGCTGCAGAAATTGAGACCACAATTTCGGGTGCGGATGTACAGATGGCAAGAAACAAGGTACCCACAAAGCTGGCGCTGAGACCGGTGACTTGAGAAATCTGGTCGCCAACAGGTGCCAGCCATATTCCGGCTCCAGCAGTTGCTATTGCTGCCACAACAAATAAGGTGACCGCCCTTTTCAGAGACATGTGATGATCGTTGGCAGGGACTATCTCGTTTCCCTGAGCGTCTGCACTTTTAGCCGACTGGAAGCGAAATATCATGTATTGTGCAAGAAGGTACAGGAGGAATAGTATTAGAGAAAGGATCCCAATCCGACCGAAAATGGTCAATGTTAGCAGATTCTGAGCCAGATAAAGGAATGTGGCTGCTGCCGCTATTAGAAAGAGACTCAACGCTGCGCCCAAGGTGATGCCTCTGCTCATATAATGCAACGCCGGGCCGCTCCTGTGGGCCAAATCGATAATGGCAATAATCACCAGGTTTATCAAATTGGAGCCAAAGAGGTCTCCGATCGTTAAGTCGGGCTCACCTACCAAGGTCACCGAACTGATGCCGGTAGCTAGTTCCGGGAGAGATGTTATAGTGGCGAGAAGAACTACACCAATCCAAACGCGCCCCAGACCTGTCTTCTCTGCAATCAAATCACCATATTTGGCAAGTTTAGTTCCAGCTAAGACAATAATTGCAAGGCAGACAGCGAATTGTATCCAAACCATGCCGTACACTACCTAAATTATTTTCTTAGATACTAACACGCTACTAAGCTGTCGCGCAAAACCTAGTAGTTTTCCGACTGTATCCTTTCGCTCCGGGGGGTAAGACCCCAGTCTGGGGTCCAAACAGCTGTATTTCATAAGCTTAAAACCAGTTCAAAGTCTTTATTTCTGCCTACCGTATAATACCGCCCACCGTAGTAACTTTTTCGAGTAATCGTGACACCGCGAGAGCTTTCTTGTGGACCTCAAGTCACCGTTTACTAGAAATTTCGGCTCTTAGTCTTATCCTGACATGGTTTTACCTTTTAACTTCGGTTTGTACTTGCCAAAGCTATAGAGTTTCGGAAAGAGTGACCTGCCCCCAACAGCGATACCACTTGTTAAGTCATAATTAGTATAGCTTCAGGTGCTGGTGGACGGTATCTCAGGGCACTATGAGGACGCACCTGATTATACTCCCTTCGTCATTGCTCTATCAAGACCTTAGCTTCCCCCAGAGTCGTGAATATTTCCCGATTCAGAAGCTCGTCCCGTAGCTTTCCATTAAATGATTCAATATATCCGTTTTCCCAGGGACTACCAGGTTCTATAAACAAAGTCTTCACACCCAGGCGGTTAAGCCATCTTCTCACTGCTTTAGCGGTAAACTCCGGACCATTATCAGAACGTATATGCTCTGGAATGCCACGAAAAATGAAAAGGCGAAACAAGAGATCAATCACATCCTGATTTTTGATCTTGCGGGCTACCAGAATGGCTAAACATTCCCGACTATATTCATCGATTACATTCAGCATTTTGAAGGCTCTGCCATTATCCGTTCGGTCTATTATGAGATCGTAACTCCACACATGGTCCTTATACTTTGGCCTGAGCCGGATACAGGACCCGTCATTAAGCCATAATCTACCCCGTTTGGGTTGTTTCTGTGGCACCTTCAGCCCTTCCTTTCTCCAGATTCTTTCCACCCTTTTGTGGTTCACTCTCCACCCATGCTCGTCATTTAATAATGCCGTTATCCTCCGATAACCATATCTCCCATACTTAGCCGCCAGGGCAATAATATCATCAGTAAGTTGCTGCTCATCGGATGGCGGCAATAGATTACGACGTTGAGTAGCCCTGGCTTGCCCTAATACCTTACATGCCCGTCTTTCCGAGATCGCTAGCTTCTGAGATATCTGTGACACCATATTACGTCTC
>Ga0307380_10003436_pt1 | contig 21847 bp, 9 predicted proteins | sample UN3MG_FD_202239 | JGI IMG/M metagenome (GOLD analysis project Ga0307380, IMG submission 202239) | Soil microbial communities from Risofladan, Vaasa, Finland - UN-3 | ecosystem: Environmental > Terrestrial > Soil > Coastal area > Acid sulfate soil | place: Finland: Risofladan, Vaasa | collected... | reverse complement strand
CATTCAATAAAATGCCGCCTTGCAATCCAAAGGTGGGGATGGTTTCCAGACGCCTGACAACCCTCAGACCAGCATTGGGACCAAAATCTGGATACTGCCAGTCCGGAAAATAATAGTACCGCCACCATGAGCTGCACTTTTCAAAATCATCATACCGGCAGCCGCCCCGCAAAATACGCACAATGGAAAAGACTGGACCAGTGGGATTGGTCAGGCTTTCACCGCGGTAAGATCCCCACCAGTCGTTGCACCACTCATAAACACTCCCGTGCATGTCGTACAATCCCCAGGCGTTTGGCTCTTTCTGGCCGACAGGATGGTATAATGAACCACTGTTGGCCTTATACCAGCCCGCCCGATCCAAGTCACTCTCTGAGTCTCCAGTATAATAATTGTTTGTGGTTCCGGCCCGACAGGCGTACTCCCACTCCGCCTCAGTAGGCAGGCGAAAGCCATTCTTCCTGAAATCGCACTGCCAGTTCTCGAGGTTATAACAGGAATCAAGCCCGGCCATGGCGCTCAATCGATTGCAGAACCTTACAACATCGAACCATTTTATACTGTACACCGGCAGGTAAGGGTCCCAGGTGAAAAAATTGGGGTTTGTGTCCATTATTGCCTCGTACTCGGTATGGGTGATCTCGGCCGCGCTCATCTGGAAAGCGCTGAGAGTGACCGTGTGCACCGGTTCTGTATTCATGCCCCCAAGGTGTCCCATCAGGAAGCTTCCCGCGGGAATTGAGACCAAGGTGATGCCCTGGATCACATCCACCCTGAGATCACGGTCCACAGTCAGCTCGACACCATCTGCCGGAGCATACTTTGAATCGCTTATGCTGAAAACTATCCTGTACTTCCCCTCAGCCAGGCCGGAAAAGCCATAGCTGCCGTCAGGGCCGCTAGCCAGAACTATATCCATTCCACTGCCGCTTACCTGAACCACCACACCCGGCACACCAACACCGCCTTCCAAGATGCTGCCCTGCAAATTATAGGTCGGAACCGGGAGAGCCGCACCGCGACGGACCACCCGGAACCCGATAAAGTCACTTTTGGTGGAAGGACTGCTGTTCGTGCGCGCAGTCGAACGGCAGTCCTCAGCCTCCACATACCAGCAGCCGCCCCGCAAAATACGCATATGGATAGAAAGAATGTAAAAGACTGGACCAGTGGGATTTGTCAGGCTTTCACCTTTGTAGGATCCCCACCAGTCGTTGCACCACTCGAATACATTACCGTGCATGTCAAACAAGCCCCAGCCGTTGGCCTCCTTTTGACCCACCGGATGCGTGCTCTCCCCGCTGTTGCCTGCATACCATCCCGCACGCTCCAGGTCGCTCTCCTCATCACCGGTGTAATACCTGGTCGAACTTCCAGCCCGGCACGCATACTCCCACTCAGCCTCTGTGGGCAGGCGAAAACCGTTCTTCGTGAAATCACACTCCCAGGTCTCAAGGTCGTAACAGGGCTCGAGCCCGGCCAGAGAGCTCAATGTGTTGCAGAAAGTCACAGCGTCAAACCAGCTCACCTGCTCAACCGGCAGGCTGTCATTACCCGTGAAATGCGAGGGCCTCTCGCCCAGCACCGCCTTGTACTGTCTCTGCGTGACCTCAGTAACACTGATCCAGAAAGCATCCAGGGCAACTGTATGCACCGGTTGTTCGCTGCTTTCCCCTGTCTCACTGCCCATCTGAAAACTGCCTCCGGGAACCGCAACCATGGTCACACCCTGAATAAACTCGGTTCCCTCAGGCTCGGCAGTGAAATAGATCAGCTCCGGCTCTTTGGCCCCGGACAGCAGCTTGAGCAGCCCCAGGAGGTCAAAGATGTCCACCTTGCCGCTGGCATCCACATCAGCGATCTGCCGCGCCCGCTCGGTCTGGCCCACAGGATCAGCCAGCAGCTTGAGCATGGCGGTAAGGTCAAAAATATCGATAGACCCACTCTCGTTTATGTCCACCCGGTAGGCCGAACCCGGGCCGGGAACCTTGCCTTTCTTAGGTGTCGGACCGGCCGAGTTGGCAGCCAGCAGTACAGCGGCAAATAACATGCACACAAAAACTGCCATACTTACCAGATAGCGTTTCATGGCATGTCTCCTTCAAGCAAAAAGTTCAACAATGATACCCGAGACCCCATTTTTATTAAAAAATTTCTTTTAACAGCTCCATTTCCCCGGCTGCCACAAAGCCGGAAGCCATGATGGATGTCTCAAGTATACAATGCACCTTTGGGCAGTTGAAACCTCCGCTTTCTTCACCCTGAAGCTGACCGTTTCAACAGTCACCTGGAAAGCCAGAACCCGGTTATTCAGTCCTTTCAGACAGATGGTTCTGCCCTTCCAGACACAGTTTGTTTTCGAACAGCGGCGTTCAGTCTGGTAACAATAGACTTTCCAGTCGTCGCCCACAGCCCATAGTGCTGGGACAGTCAAGTATTGGGGAGCCAATATTGTCATGACATAGAACACAGGGTAGCCGAACCCTTGACACTTGATATTAATCGCAGTCATTCTCCGGAAACCCTGGTCAATTGATTTCCCTGGATCGGCTTTCAATTGTTTTTCAAATGGCTGATACCTGATTCTTCTGCTGATCAATCTTGTGCAGAGTATCGGCAAAGCCCTTAACGTCGAGAATAGGCTTGCGAAAAATGGCGTAGGCGCCATGATCCATCGCCTGATCGAAAATATCCATGTCAGCGAGGCCGGTGATGATAATGACACAGGCTTCGGGATTGTAATCCCTTACCGCTTTGAGCACTTCAAAGCCGTTGGTTCCAGGCATTTTCAAATCTGTAATCACAACATCGAATTTCTCTGACCGGCAAGCCTCGATAGCGTTCTGCGGAATGCTGAAAAGTTTGGCGCTGAACCCCCTGGAGTTCAGAATCAAACTCAGGCTCTCCAGGATCTCCTGATCATCCTCGATCACCATGATTTTGAGCTTGCTTTTCATAATTAACCGCCATGATGAAATATTTTTGATGGGCAGTTTTAGCTTTGGAGCTATAAGAAACAGTTATTCAAAATAACAAGAAAGAGGCCAGACTTTCGGGGGAGAAAATGAATCCTGGTATGCATTGATAATCAATGAGTTATGAATAAACGGCAAAATTGCGCCTTTGGCTGATTTTAACCAATTGGTCAATTTCGCCTGGCTAAATTCCGCCACTCGGACAAAAATAAACAGTCCTGATTTGTTTGGATCAGTTTGAAGTACCTGTTGTCTCTTGATCAACCCGGGCGATGAGGGAAATAGAAAGGAACGTTAGTCAGAAGATTTTTTTAAGCCAGGTGCGGAGAGTGCTCCTTGAGATATTGAGATATTTGGCGGCACGGCTCTGGTTTCCGTTAAACATTTTCAAGGTCTTTCGGATTATTTCCGCATTTAGCGCATTCAAGTCAAGTCCTTCGGGAGAAAGGACAATCGAGCCAAGCTTGAGCGGGGTGCCCTGAAAGATGGGCACATCCTTGCCCCCTGAGGTGAGAAACTTCAAATGTTCAGGCTTGATCTCGACATCATCATACAACAGCACCACCCGCTCGATCGCATTCTGCAGCTCCCGGACATTCCCAGGCCAGTTGTGTCTTTGAAGAAGCTCTACCGCCTCTTTGCTTACAGTTCTGAACCGGCGTTTCTTCTGATTAGCGTACTGTTCCAAAAAAATCTGCGCCAGAGGCACAATGGCCTCCCGCCGCTCACGCAATGGCGGTATATATATCCGGCCTAAATTAAGACGGTAAAATAAATCCCGCCGGAATGTCCCCTCCTCCACTCTGCGCTCAAGATCGCGGTTGGTGGCGCACACTATCCGCACATCCAGCTGGACCTTCCTTAATCCCCCCACACGGTAAAACTCCCGCTCATGGATTACTCGAAGCAGCTTGGGCTGCTGCTCCAGCGGCAAATCCCCGATCTCGTCAAGCAGCAATGTCCCTCCACGCGCCAACTCCAGTTTCCCTATCGATCCCTGCTTCTTTGCCCCGGTAAATGCACCAACCTCGTAGCCAAACAACTCGCTCTCGAACAAATTCGGCGATATAGCTGAACAGTTCAGGGAAACAAAAGGCGCAGTCACACCTCCACGACCATAATGCACCATACGGGCGATAAGCTCCTTGCCTGTCCCTGTCTCCCCCTCGATCAATACCGGTACGGAGCGGTCCTCGTGAAAACGCTCCGCCAGGGCCACAACCGCGCGCATCGCATCAGAATAGACAACTATACTGCTCAGACCCACAGCTTCAGCATAGGCGCTCTGCAGATGTTCAAACTTAGATTCCGTCTCTTTGGTGGCTTCGGCAAGCCTCTCCTCGAAATGACGGGTCAATTCAAGGTTTTCCTGGAGTAAAGACTGATGCTCCGCGACTTTCTCTATGATCTCAGCCAGCTCTTCCACGCGGAAAGGCTTCGGGAAAAAATCGCAGGCCCCGGCGCGCAAGGCCTGGATCGCTGTGTACATATCCCCGTGGCCGGTGATCAGGACAATGTCCGCGTTTTTGCCGCTGGACAGAGCTTTTATCTGCCTCAACAGCTCGATACCGTCTATCCCGGGCATGCGAATATCGGCCACTACCATGGGAAAGGGGCTGCGCGTAAAAAGCTCGAAGGCCTCGTGACCGTTAGTGCACTCGGTCACCTGGTGCCCGAGAAAAGTTCTCAGAAAAATTGCTATCTCAGACCTTAAAGAGTCATCGTCTTCAACCAGGAGTATTCGCATTATGATTTTACTCCAAAGCTTGAGCGACAGGGAACCGGACTGTAAAAGTTGCTCCGCCGCTCTGATTGTTCCAGGCCGTTATTGAACCATTATACTTATCGACGAATCTTTTGACTATTGCGAGACCTAAACCTGTGCCCTCACCCGGTCTCTTAGTTGTATAGAAAGGGTCGAAGATTCTATCCCCGACCTCTTCGGGAAGCCCTGTCCCGTTATCCTGAATCTCGAGACAAACGCTGTTATCCTCCAGCCAGGTGCTGACCTTAATTTTCTTCTCGACAGAATTAATTTCATCCAGGGAATACATGGCATTGAGAGTCAGGTTTATCACCACCTGTTCCAGATGAATCGTGTTTCCCCTGGTCGGTAATGCTTCCTTTGAAAGGGCGATTTCCGGCTCTATTCCGTGAGAATGCAACTGGCGATTGAGCAGAGACAGAGCATTTTTCACCACCTGGTTAAGATCGGTGGTTTCTTTTTCAATCCTGCCCGGGGAAGCCCAAAAGGAGCGCATGTGCTGGATGATCTTATCCATCCTTTCAACGCTGGCGGATATTTTCAGCAGTCTGTCCCTGAATATTCCGGGCAGTAATCCCCGATTGTTTTTATCCCAGTAAAGCAGCATGTCGACAGAGAAATTGATAGTAGTGAGCGGCTGGTTGATCTCATGGGTAATCCCCGCGGCCATCTCGCCGATAGAAGCCAGGCGCGAGGCACTTTCCGCTATATGGATCGCCTCGGTTCGCTTTTCCTCAGCCTCCAGACGAGCCTGGAAGTGGGCGTATCTCTGCCAGGCGTTGGAGATCATGTCCGCAATAGTGTGAAAGAGCTTGTATTCTTCAGGCTTCCAGAGATACTCATGATTCTGACAGAAAGAAATGCAGCCCATCATACTATCGACTAACCGAACCGGGAGAATAAAAATCGCACCTATATTCAAGCTTTTCAAGTAGTTTCTTTCATCAGCATTCAAATCGAAGAGATCTGATGAGATAATTTTCTCACCAGATATCACCCGCTCACAAAATTCGGCAAACCTGGAATGACCGGAAATCATACTGTCTTCGCCGCACAGATCTTCAACCGCAGGAGAGCACGAAAGGGAAGTCCATTTGGAAAGTCTCATCACTTTATTTTCTTGAAGATCAAGCTTATACAGGCACACGCTATCAACCCCGATAGACTTGCCGATCACTTCCAGCAACTCATCCATAACATCTTGAAAAGAATCGGCGGAGTTGAACCGGGAAGCAATGCGGGATATTAAACGCTCGTGCCCCAGTGAGTTTTCCAATTCAATGTTTTTATCTTTTAACTCGCTAAGAAGTTTACGCTTGTGCCATTCTTTCAATATTACAGAGGATATTCCCGCCAGCACTAATAAGGAGAAAATTCTGAACCACCACCTGTTCCAGAAAGGGGGAGTAATGGCAAACTTGAATTCCGCGCCCTTTGCGCTCCATACACCGTCCTTATTCATTGCCTTGACTTTGAAAGTGTAAGACCCGCTGGACAGGTTTGTGTAGTGAATGGTCCGCAGAGTGGAAATCCGCCAGTCCTTATCAAGCCCCTCCAGTTTGTAGTTATAAATCAGGGCTTCCGGCGCGCTGAAACATATTCCCACGAAATCAAATCTCAGATAATTCTCAGAATGTTTTAATTCCGAGCCATCTGATATCGGAAAATCTTTATCCAGTAAACTGACCCGGCTGATATAAACCGGAGGCGGGACGAGGTTGGGCCTATCGAGTTTCGGATTGAATCTGGTGGCTCCGGCTATGGTGCCGAACCACAGGTTACCCTGACTGTCCTTCAAGCAAGCCTCTCTGTTCATTTCGTTAGCCGCAAGCCCGTCCTGGGAGGTATATAGTTTGAATGACTTACCGTCAAACCTGTTTACTCCTTTATTTGTTCCGAAATAAAGGTAATTGTCACTTTGAATTATGAAATAGCAGGTATTATCGGACAGTCCGTTTTTTGATGTGTAATTTAAAAATGAACTCCCGTCGAATTTGCTTACCCCTCCATTGGTTCCAACCCAGAGATCACCTTCCGTGTCCTCGAAAATTGAAATTACGTAATTGTGAACCAGTCCATCTTTAGTGGTGAATGTTCTCCAGTTTTTTCTGTCGAATTTACTTAGTCCCTCCTTAGTTCCAAACCAGAGATTGCGATCTGAGTCTTCAAATATCGAAAACACACCATTGTGTGCCAACCCATCTTCAGTGGTGAATGTTCTCCAGTTCTTCCCATCGAATCTGCTGGCTCCGCGATAAGTTCCAAACCAGAGATCACCCTCCGAGTCTTCAATGATTGAACTGATCCGATTCTTTCTAGGCCTTTCCTCTTTGGCTATAGTTTGCCACTCTCTTCCATCGAATTTGGTGATTCCTCCAAGGTCGGTCCCGAGCCATATGGTACCATGTTTGTCTTCGAGAATTGACAAAACAGAATTGCCTGCCAGCCCATCTTCTTTTGTGAAAGTCATCCAATGTTTTCCATCGAATCTGCTGACCCCTCCACCCCAGGTTCCGAACCATAGATTACCCTTGTTGTCTTCAAGGATAGTCTGGACCATATTATTAGCCAATCCATCTTTTTCTGTATAGGATAAGAAGGCCAATCCTCCAAGTTTACTCACTCCTCCTCTCTTGGCGCCGAACCAAAGATTACCCTCTTTGTCTTCAAAGATTGTAAGAATATGATTGTGAGCCAACCCATCTTCAGTAGTGATTGTCATCCAGTTTTTCCCATCGAATCTGCTGACCCCTCCACCCTGAGTGCCAAACCATAGATTACCTTCTGTATCTTCACAAATTGCCAGAATATGATTATGAGCCAGCCCATCTTCAGTAGTGAATGTCATCCAATTTTTCCCGTCAAATCTGCTGACTCCCTGCTCGGTTCCACACCAAATATTACCTTCCCTGTCTTCCAGCAATGAAAAGACACCATTCTCAGCCAGGCCATTTTCAATGGTAAAAGTCTTCCATGTTTCTCCGGACTGTTTACTCAGTCCTTTTTCGGTTCCAAACCAGAGGCTGCCTTCCCTGTCTTCAATAATAGTATTGATATAGTTATCGGCCAGCCCATCTTTCACGGTGAAAGAGCGCCACTTTTCCCCATCAAATTTGCTGGCCCCCCCATCCTCGGTTCCGAACCATAAATTGCCTTCCGTATCTTCGAAAACAGTGAGTACAAAATTATTTACCAGGCCGTCACGAGTCGTGAAAGTTTTCCATTTTTCACCATCGAATCTGCTGACCCCACCTCCATAGGTTCCAAACCAAATGTTGCCTTCGGAGTCTTCCGCCATGGACATGACACCATTATTAGCCAGGCCGTTTTCAGATGTGTAATAGGTGAATATTTTCCCATCGAATCTGGATACTCCGCCCCAGGTTCCGAACCACAGATATCCCTTCTTGTCCTGTAAGATTGAATTCACCGTTGATTGTGAAAGACCGTCATTTGTAGTGTATGTCTTAAATGGGTAAGTTTTGGGAAAGGCGCATCTTTCAAAGACAAATTGAAAGGCGAAAATAATGATTAGCGCAGGCAAGACGTGTTTCCGCATTTTTACCGCTTTTAGAAGTGTTGGAAGGTCTCTAATATTAGCGGATACCCTAAAGCTCCTGTTTTATTCTATGGATTCCAGAATATTCTCTCATTTTATGCCTTTTATCACTCGTCAGAAAATTCAAACAGTCAACAGCAATACTTTAAGTAATGTCAAGAAAATAAACTTGCAGAAAAGATAATTTGATTTCCGCCCCCAGAGAAGGGCTATGGTTGATTCAGGAGATGAGCTGAAAATCGGACTGTCTTAATATGTAATACAGCGAAGAAAAGCTGAAGTTCCTTTACCACTGCCGATATTTCCTGAGGTATGACGCTGCCGGGATTGATAACTGGTCTTTCACTTTTACAGATTTACAGAAAAATAAGGACACGACCTTCGGAAGATTGTCTCGCACAAATAATGCTTGATTTTAGATTGTTTTTTAGTTTAAGATTAGGTGTTTTAACGGATTAAATCGTGACTGCCCGTGACCAGTCAACCTCCAGAGCAAATAGACTGGTACGGAATCCCCGAAGAGATTGACGGGAGCATCACGGAAGCCTTGACACTCGAGCGGCGAGTGCGTGAACGCGTCGTCTATCAGCTCCAACTCCGCTTCGTCTAAAGTTTCATTCTATTGCGGCAGAGAAGGCAGTCCACCTTAAACAAGACTCTTTTTCGCTTTTGACCGCCCCGGTCACTCAGGAGGTACTAATTTATGAAGCGTTTTCAAAGATATTTCTTGATTACAGCTACGATCTGTGCGGTGGTTATCTTTACGGCGCATGTGTTTGGGATGGAAGGAACCGCAGGCCGGTATTTATACCTGGGCGAGAATCCCTCCATTTCAGTGGATTTATTAGTTCCGGCCCCAGCCGATGGGGATACGGTTGATGTCGATGCGCCTGGTTTCAACTGGCTGCCAGAGGACAGCTCCCGCGCGTTCATCCTGGAGATCAGCCGCAATCAGGATTTTCCTGAAAGTCCCGAACTGCTCAAAAAGGTGAAAGAGTCTGGAACTCTAATCCCCCTATCTCCCGCTTCAGCGCCATTGATTGCCCGGAGCAAATTTTCCAGTCTGGTCGCCGGCTTGCCGCTTAGCCTGTATCACCCGTCGTTCAAGCTCGGTGCGGGCCACTGGTTCTGGCGCTGGCGCTGCGTTTTTTCAGAGAACCGGGTATCCCCTCCGAGCGCGGCACGGCGCTTTGTTGTCTCTGAAAACGCCCTGAGCTATACGGTTCCCCCTTTGGAGGAATTATTCTCCAGAATCCCCGGCAGACACCCGAGGCTGTTTATCAGACCGGAATATCTCGACTCTCTGCGCCGGCTTCCGGAAATTTCCGGACCGCACAGGAAGCTCTATAAAAGGATCGAGGCCTGTGCAGACAGCCTTTGCAGCCTGCCGATCATGGAGGAGCCGCTTCCTTTTCCGGACGGCAAAGGCGCATATGTCGATAAGACAATTGATAAATTCCTCATTTATCACGAGTATTTTGATCAGGCGCGCCAGATGGGGCAGGTGCTGGATTTCCTGGGTTTCTGCTACTTAATGACCAGCGAGCCAAAATGGTCTAGCCGCGCTAAAGAGTGGCTGATGAGCCTTACGAAATGGGATATTAACGGGCCGAGCTCCATGAAAATAAACGATGAAGTGGCCATGCCGATTTTCCTCAATGGAGCCAGAGCCTACGATTGGATTTATGACACCCTGTCGGACCATGAGCGGGTCGCGATTCGAAAGATGCTGATCGCACGAGGGCAGCAGATTTTCGAGACTGTCCAGCAGCTTCCTTTTCACGTCAAGCCATACGCCAGCCACGAGGTCAGGGTAATTAATTATCTGAGCCAGGCATCCTGCGTTTTGTGGGGGGAATCAAAGGAAGCCGAAAAATGGCTGTCGTATATCATACCTGTAGTTACGACATTTTATCCGCCCTGGGGCGGCAGGGACGGTGGCTATGCGGAGGGCCCCAGCTACTGGCGGATGTATTTCAATTACATGCTTCAGAGCGCCCTTTGTCTCGAAACAGCCACTGGGCTGGATATCCTCAAAACGCCGTTCTATCGCAATGACGGCTATTACAAAATTTATGGAGATCCCTATTTTTCCCGCCAGCAGCCTTTTGCGGATACCGGAGAGGGGACTTATTGGCCTGCGGATAAAATAAACCTGTACCGCCTGGCTGCTGTTTTTAAAAATCCCTACTTCCGGTGGCGGGCGGAAATGTCCGAGCCTGAGGAACTGCCTGTAGCCGAAACGGTCATTCCTACGGGGGTAATGAGTTTTTTCTGGCTGGACGAGGGAGAGGGGCATGTCAAGCCTGAGCCGCCCTCGGACCTTCCCCGTTCCTACGTCTTCAGGGATATCGGGCTGGTCGCTTTTCACGAGGACCCGACCGACCCGCGGGAAACCTACCTGCTGTTCAAAAGCACACCATTCGGGTCGTGGAGCCATATCTACGCAGACCAGAATGCTTTCTATATCCAGGCTTTCGGCGAAGCCCTGGCGATACAGTCCGGTTATTACCCGTTCTATAGATCACCGCATCATTCGCAGTGGACCTGGCATACGAAAGCCCACAATACAGTGCTCGTAGACGGCGCAGGGCAGAAAATAAGGGACAGGGCCTCACGCGGGAAAATAATAGCCTTCTCTGCGGGGAATGGCGAACCCGGGAGCCTGGATTATGCAGCCGGCGATGCTACCGAGGCATATGAGGGCCGTCTGAATAAATTCGTCAGGCATGTATACTACCAGCGCCCCCATCACTTTTTAATTGTGGATGAGCTCGAGGCTCCGAAGCCGGCGCGTTTTGACTGGCTGCTGCACTCGTACAACAAAATGGAAATCGACCAACAGGCCAGAACCGTGACCATTGTGCAGAACAAGGCCCGTCTGAGCGTGGAATTCGTTTCTCCCACAGACATAACGCTTTCTCAGACCGGCCGGTTTACAGTTCCGGCGGAGTTCGGTCTCCCTGACCAGTGGCATCTTACAGTATCCACCAACGAGGCTTTACATTCGGCGATAATCATTGTCAAGATGAAGGTATGGGAGGAGACGAAGTGAAAGAGAACTGTGAAGAGCTATCTGGTTGCGTATTTATTAAAAAAATCAAAAGTGATCGATAAGTGAGGAATGGTTACCATGAAAACCAGCTTTTTTTCGGTTATCGTTCTTATTGGTTTGCCCGCCGTGCTTTTTCCGGCATGTTCATGGTGTGCGGCCTCCGCTGAAAATAACAAATTGAGAGAACAGGTGCTTCGTGATTTTCTGGCTCTCTCGGACCTTGCCGCCGAAGCTCTGATCCAAGAACCTGCGGATAACAGCAATTACAGCGGAAGCCTTCGCGCATATCCCCAGTTCTTCGTGGATTCTTACGCCGTAAGAGCGCTTGCAGTGGCTTATGATCTTACAGGCAGGAAAAGGTACCTTGAAGCATGTCAGGTCTGGTCGGACCGGATGCTGGAATACCAGAAGGGCATGATTCCCGAGGGCGCTTACTACATGAACTACCACCGCAAGCCCGGTGAAAATACCGGTGAATGGTTTGTGGCGGACTGCGGTTCGATAGTAATGGGAGTTCTCGCCACTGCACTACGCTGCGATGACCCTCCGCTCAGAAAAAAATATCTTGAAAGCTCGGAATCTTTCGCCCGGCTGGTGCTGACAAATTACGCCCGTCCCTCGGGCGGTATAACCGATGGACTCTGGCATATATCGGACAAGGAATGGTGGTGTTCCACAGCTCTTTTTTCAGCCTTTGCTTTCCAGTATTATGGCATTACAGGAAAAACTGAGTACTTTAACGTGGCGCAGGCGGGCGTGGACTGGTTGTTTAATTTTGACTATGACAGGACTATCCTTTATGGGTTCGAGAAGGGCGCGCCAACCACCATCTTCTACATACTCGAAGCCTATGCCTCGGCTTTGCCGCATATAAAAAGCGGCACGCCCCGAAGAGAGGAAATCATCAAGCGGCTCTCTGCAAGCGTCGAATGGATGGCTGATACGCAAAACTCAAGCGGGACTTGGGACTATAACCCGGACAACTGGGGAGTTAAACTGGGCGGCCTGCCCTGTCATATGCTGATATATCTGGAGTATTCCGGAGAAGACCCGAATTCACGGCTTTATCGTTTATCACCCGCCGGCAGGCTGGTGTTATTCCCGGATTTGGTACGGCGTTCTGCCGGCAAGGCGCTGAATTACTTTTCTTCCGGGGATGCAGCCCGGAGAAAGTCTTTTAGCCAGCAGGATGCGTTCACGATTATGTCTTACGCCGAAAGACTTTGTCCCGGGGAGCTTTACAGCAAAACAAACTCCGCCTTTCCTTATAGACGGCTTACAGAGGAAGAACTCGACCGCATTAAATGAGCCTCAAGGATTTCAGCTCTTGACCAGGAAAGGTAAAAGATTAAATCCACCTTAAGATTCTTACACATTTCAATCTGAGAGATTATCTCTTACAATTTTCTAACTGAATGATAAATAAAATATTCAAGGTTCAGAGGCACAAAGGCACAAAGGGACATAGAGAACTTGAAGATCCACGAAGAAAAACGAAAATTGAGCGACTGTTTTTGGCGTTTAACCCGATAATTTCATAATAAACAGTGACAATAACTTTGTGTCTTTGCCGCTTTGTGCCTGAAAGCTTAAATTTTGCGAATGACTTGTTTTATATAGGACATACCTGAAAATTTCAAATATTTTTGGCTAGGTCTTGGAAAAAGACTATTAATGTTAAAGGGAGTTTGATCCTGCTCAACCGGTTGTAATGGAAAGGCGAACGTCAATTGTCCCGAATGTTTTTTAAAAAGAAATACTTTAAAGCCCGATCACTTTCTTAAAAGTTTCAAGAGATTGGGTTGATGGGTGGGAACATGACCAGGAAAAATGGCATTTTAAGAAGGAGTTTCGCGAGAAAAGTTGGCGCGGGATTAGGCGCCATAGGCTTGGGATGCGCCTCTGTGGCAATGTCCCGGCCAACCGGCCCAAGACAACCCCAAGAGAAAATGTCTCCCCGCGAGCCCTGGGTTTTGAGCATTTCAAGAGCCGGATTGGACGAAAAGGATATTATCGGCGGGATGATCGAGAGAATCGAGCTTATGTCCTTATATAACCCGGATATGATATGCCTTCCTGAGGCATTCGCGAATAAACCGCAGGAAGCAGAAAAAGTTCCCGGACCGATAACAGACAGGTTCGCCTCTATTGCAAAAGATATCGGAAGCTATATTATTTGTCCTATTCATACCAATACAAACAAAAAAGTTTTTAATTCGGCTGTTCTGATCGACCGCGAAGGAAAAATCCTCGGGCAGTACGACAAGATTCACCCGGTTTCCACGGAATGCGAAAGCGGAATTACACCCGGGAGTTCTCCGCCAAAAGTCTTCGATACTGATTTCGGCAGGATCGGGATTCAGATTTGTTTCGATGTTTACTGGATGGAGGGATGGAAAAGCCTGAAACAGCAAGGCGCCGAGATAGTGTTCTGGCCCTCGATGTTCCCCGGCGGGCGGATGCTGCCAGCAATGGCGTGGATGTACAATTTATACGTGGTCGGGAGCTGCTGGAGAGATCCTTCCACTATCCATGATATCACTGGAGACCTCATCGCTGAAAGCGGGAAATGGGAACACCTGGCTTTCGAGAGCCTGAATCTGGAGAAAGCGCTATTGGAAATTGTCGACTATCAGAACAAGCTGAATGATATTAAAAAGAAATACGGCAGGAAAGTGATGTTAAAGTATTTTGGGAATGAGAGCTGGGTCACGATTGAAAGCCTTTCTCCTGACCTGAAAGTCAGGAGCATCCTGGAAGAATACGAATTGGTTCCTCTTTGGGATTATATCAGGACGGAAAACGAATTGCAGGATAAATACCGGGATAAAAAAGGCTGAATTCGGAACCGGATTGCCAGCCCACAGTCTAAACCATTCAAACGGTTAAAAAATATGAAATTATCAGCCGCTGCAGCGATGCTGCTAGTCACCATAAGTATGGCCTTTGGCCAGGAAAAAACGCGTCCGCGCGTGTTCATGACGCCTGAGATGGTGCAAGCAGCTAGAACGCGCGGGGCTCTCACGGCGGAACAAAATCTACTTCGAGGCGCACTGCTGAGGCGCGCCGAGGAATCTTTAAGCGCTCCTTTAAGTTACATCGAGCCGGGCCATCCCGATTTGCTGCTGAGTCAGTACAGAGTATGGCCGACAGACCGGGACAGCGAGATGCTCCTGATCCGCAGGGATGCGAGAGACACTGACGCCCTGGCCCTGGCGTACGCCATCACCGGAGAAAGGAAATATGCCGACAAGGCCTGGGAAAACGTGCGGGTGATGCTTTCGACCTACAAAGCTTTCGGCTCGTTCCATCCACACAGGGAGAACAACGACCTCGCCGCGGCGCACGCTTTCATGGCTCTCGCCATGACCTGGGATCTCTGTTCGGATGCCGCACCGGAGAAAACGAGGCGACTTGTGCTGACAGAGGGCGTCCGTCGCGCCCGGTTCATGTACAACACGGCGGTCAGTGACTGGAGGATCAACGGCCTGCCTGTCCCTTTCGAGACTCCCGGCGTGCCAGGGACCAAAGAGCCGTATAACCGTAATATTTTCGCCATGCTGACCACGAACCACTGCTGGGTCGATGTGGCCCTCCTGGGGTGCCTAGCCCTGGCGCTCGAGGATGAGAACATCTCCGCAGCCGGGCCAGGCAGCGGTCCGGGGGATTGGCTGCGGTTCGCGATCCATTTCTTCGATTATATCACCGGGATCATGCCCCCGGACGGCTCCTGGCCGGAGTCGCGGGTCTATGGCGCCCCGTATGCTTTTGAGGGATCGATGCCTTTTCTGATGGCGTTGAAAAGGACCAAAGGCATCGATTTTTTCAGCAAGACCAGGTTCTTCCATAACTTCGCCTATGGCAGGCTGTACGCTGTCTGGAACCACCCCGGGCATGGGGGAATCGCCAATTTCGGCGAGGGTGGGAACCATGAATGGCACTCTGCGGCGTGGATTTATGCTGTCGCTTCTGGCTACCGCGACCCGGTCCTTCAATGGTCGGCTAATTGCTGGACCCGGTATAAACCTGCATTCGATGAGCCTGCCTGGCAGTACCTGGCCTATGATCCCACTCTGCCCGAACAGCGGCCCGACAGCGCAGGCCTGCCGAAAGCCATTCTCCTTGGCGACATGTCCCACATCCATGTCCGTGGCGGAACCGATCCGTGGGGAGAGAACGACAGGGTGCTTTCTTTCAGGGGTTCCATCGAGGGCAAAAACCAGTACGAGCTTCAGGCCCGGGGACAGTTGCCCTATGTCCAGACATGGCACATGCACCAGAGCCGCAATGCCGTGCTGCTTGCAGTCAATGGCAGGCCCCTCGTTTCGAAAGCCAAGGAATACAAGGATAGTACCCGGTACTACAGCGTGCTCGAGGTCAACGGTCAAAACCAGGAATCACCCGGGAAAGCCTTGCCGGGTGTCACCGACTTTGATGCCACCGATGTCTATGTCACTTTCTCCAACGAGATCGGGGATGCATACCCCGGCCTTGAGTCATACCGCAGGCGGGTCGTGTGTCTGGAGCCGGACCTGTATGTCATAGCCGACCATGCAAGGGCTGCCGGCCCGGTGCAGATGAATTTCAGGCTTCATTTCGGCGCCCGCACAGACACTGAATTCCATCCGGCCACAAAATACTCCCTGCCTCGGGTCACCGGCAGCCACGAGGGAATTCCGTTCAGTTGCGAAATTATCTCAACAGAGGAGATATCCGCAAACCTGGAAAAACCAACTGGAGAAAACCCTTGCAAAACTCTACGCTACGGCCCGCCGGGCCAGTCTACCGAATTCAGCGCAATGGCCGTTGTCCGGCTTGGGAGTGTTAAGGGGCGCGTTCTGCCGGTCATGGGAGACCAGCCGAATCTCATGGGGGCGTTTATCGCCGGCGGCAAGCAGCCGCTTGCAGTCATAGTCGTGGAGGACAGGAACATTCGCCCCAGGCCGCCGGCTGCCAGGTACATTGTACCCAGGACAGTGTCCTCAGCGCGGCATCTCGTGACCGGTTTAATCGGTTCTCGTTTCTATTCAGTCCAGGCGATGCCTGCGCAAGATAATCTCGAAGTGACTGTGTCTTTTGGTGATGATTTTGCGGCAAGCCCCCAGGGCGCGCTTTTATTCGACATCGTCCCGAGTGGCAAAGCCGTTCACGTTCACGCGTCACCGCTGCCTGACGCTCAGGACGTTGCGGCAGAAATTTCAAAGGGAGTGCATTAAGTCTTTTTTCTGCGTACAGCCATTAACTTGAAGAAAGCAGGCTTGTTTTCGTCACGGTTGTTGATTGGTACTAAAGTGGAGGAGTAAGAAACCTATGGACAGAATCGATAATAGCGGGCCGAAGCGTGTCAACCGTCGTGAATTCCTGGCTGGGACCGTGGGAGCGGTGGCGCTCGGCGCCGGCCTTTCCTGTTCCCGGGGCAATGGCGGCGGAACGGGTAAGGCGCTGCCGCGCAGGAAACTCGGCCGGACCGACATGAATATCTCAATCATCGGCATGGGCGGCGGAAGCACCCTGAGCATGGTCAAGGATTATCAGAACGCCCTTGCCCTGGTCGATCTGGCGCGCACGAGGGGCATCAATTTATTCGACTCCAGCGCCAACTACGGCCCCAAGAGCGAGGGCTGTTTCGGCGAGGCGCTCCAGAACCACCGCAAGGAGGTCTATTTCAGCACCAAGTACGAGACCGAACACAGCCCGGATCAGGTCATGAAAAATGTGGAAAGCTCGCTCAAGCGCCTGCGCACGGACTATATCGATATCGCCCACATGCATGCGATCAAGGACCTCCAGGAGCTGGAGACCATGTTTCGCTCCGGAGCGCTCGAGACCCTGGTCAAGCTGAAAGAGCAGGGAGTTATCCGCTATATCGGCGTGACCAGCCACAACCACCCGCCGGCCCTGGCAGAGGCGCTCAGGCGGTTCGAGTTCGATGTCTGCATGATGGGCGCCAACGCAAGCAAAGTGCCGTTCCTGTTCGAGTATGACCCGAAGGCAGATGGAAGCTTCGAGGAACTGACCCTGCCGCTTGCCATCGAGCAGGGGATCGGGGTGATCGCATTCAAGATCACGGGTCAGCGGCGGTTGATCCGCAAGGGGGATGAGACAGACAAGTCCCCGGCCCTGGAGCTGATCCGCTACGGACTGAGCCTGCCCGTGCACGGCATCCTGCTGGGTGTGAACGCGCCCGAGCAAGTGATTTCAGCCTGCGAGCTGGCCTGCAATTTCACACCCATGACCCCGGACGAGATGCGCGGCATGAACGAGCGCCTGGCACCCAGCGCCAACCAGCTCACGCTGCACTACCTGCGCCCGGACTATGTGGATGACGGCGGGCCGCGGGAGCACCTGGCTTAATTCTTTCGCCAATATACAGGGACTCCAGAATGACCGGCAGATGGCGCAATCCCCTGATGCGCGGTATTATCTCCGGATACAGGGAAAAATTGAAGGTTACCGCCATTCGATTGACCTGCCTGAAACGAGTCCGGCGGTAGCGCCCACCATATATTGGAAATTTTTCAAAAACAAATAAAATTATCAGATGCCATTTCCATTAAATAATCAAGATTAACTCAATATTTTTAGTAGTTCCAGCAAATCAAAGATATCCACTTTATTGTCTTTGTTTACATCCCCCTGGCTGCTAGGCGTAACTAATCCTCCTAGCTGTTTTAGCAGCTCCAGCAAATCAAAGATATCAACTTTCCAGTCAACATTTACATCCCCGGTTTTGTACAAGGATACATTCAGGGTGTAAGTTTTTGTTGGGGCATCGGAGGGCAAACGCTCAAGCTCACCCGCTGCACCGACAGCTTCATAGTAGTAATTTAAAACTGTTCCCAGAGGACACGCCGGCATTTTTGCTGTGTATTTGTCCTGCTCAACAGAACATGAAACCGTATCCCGGAAAGTAATCCCTCCATCTTCACTGATAATCATTTTGACTACAGGATCAATCAGCACATTGTTCAGTTTAACCCAGATATCATAATAGCCGGTGGTATCTTTGAATGTTACGTTTCCGCTGGATGAATTAAAAACAGGGGGAAGCGGGATGATAGTCCCGCCTGACCTGCCCGTATTTTGCTGGTCATGCCGGAATTTGGGCCATGAACTGGGCGATAAACCTGTATCTGTCCCGCGGTAAATAGAATACAGACAGCCATCCTCGGCTCCGACATAAACCGTGCTGTCATTGCCCAGATTCGGCGCACTGGAACTGGCATATTCCCCTATCCAATATCTCCACTTGAGCGTCCCGGCGGGATTTAAAGCATATAAAAAATCCGGACCATTAGAGCTGTAATAACCATCGCTTGCCTGAAAATATAGCGTTCCGTCACCACCGATGGCTGGAGAACTTGGATTAATATTTAGACTGAAGCTCCAATTAAGATCGCCAACCGGGCTGATGGCATAAAAAGCCCAATAGTTTCCTGTGTATATTGTTCCATCCACACCGATTACCGGGGATGAGGTAAGATCATCACTCATCTCTAATTGCCATATAAGCGAGCCGTCAGATTTAAGAGCATATAAAAAATTATCATTCGAGCCGAAATAGATATTCCCCAGGCTGTCTATGGCCGGGGAGGTAGTGACAGGGCCGCCAGTCTGGTATTTCCATTTAAGCGAGCCATCAGGATAAAGAGCATAAAAATAACTATCGTCGGAGCCGAAATTGATGTTTCCCAGGCTGTCTATGGCCGGAGAGGAAGTGACAGCGCCGCCGGTCTGGTATTTCCACTTCAGGGTGCCGTAAGGGTTAAGCGCATACAAGTAATTGTCAGAGCAGCCAAAATAGATGTTCCCGTAACCATCCAGAGCTGGTGAAGAAGTCATGGAACGGTCGGTCTTGTATTTCCATTTAAGCGAGCCGTCAGATTTAAGAGCATATAAATAATTTCCACCCGCCCAATAATCTCCAGAGCTGGAAACATAAAGCGTACCATCAGCCCCGATAGCCGGCGCTAACTTTATCCCCGCCTCAGCCTTGAAGCTCCATTTTAAAGAATCCCGGGGGTCCAGGGCATACAAAGAAGAATCCATGGAGCCGATATAGATGGTTCCATCCGCTCCAATAACCGGGGAAGAATAGATAGTCCCGGCTGTCTGATATCTCCATTGCCCGTTTCCGGCGGCTTTGTAGGGCGGAGGGGGCGGAGCAGTGCTTCTGCCTGTGTTTTGCAGGTCGCGGCCGAATTTCGGCCAGGGGCTGGCGCTGGCCAATCCCTCAGTTGTCCCGCTATGCACTGCATATAAATATCCGTCATCCGCTCCGAAATAAATAGTGCCATCCGGGCCTATGGCCGGCGAGCCGTACTCAATCCCCCCTATCCAATACTTCCAGAGAAGTGAGCCTTCCGGATCAAAAGCGAGTAAAAAAGCTTTAGGGGAACCAATATAGATAGTCCCGTCATTGCCTAAAGTCGGTGAGGATACTACACCAACGTAATATGGATACCAATCAACAGCACCTACGTCATTTTTCCATTTTAATGAACCGTCCGGGCGGATTACAAATAAAGAATAACCGCTTCTATAATAGATGGTTCCATCCGCGCCGATAGCCGGAGAGTGATTAGTCCCAGAACCACCTGTCTCATATTTCCATTTAAGCGACCCATCAGGCTTAAGAGCGTATAAATAGTTATCACCAGAGCCGAAATAGATGGTCCCGTCATTGTCTATTGCTGGTGAGGATCCTATACCACCACCTGTCTCGTATCTCCACTTAAGCCAGCCCTTGGGATGAACGGCATATAAACTGTTGTTTCCTCCTCCAACATAGATGGTTCCATCTCCGCCGATAGCCGGTGAGGTACCCACGCCACACATGTATCTCCACTTAAGCGAGCCATCCGGGTTTAGTGCATATAAATAGCCATCCGTGCGACCAATATAGATCGTCCCATCATTGCCTAAAGCCGGTGAGGATGCTAAAACATTCTCATATGGCCAGTAATAAATAGCACCTCCCTCATTTTTCCATTTCAGAGAACCGTCCTGATTCAGTGCATAGAAATATTTATCATTGGAGCCAAAGTAGATGGTATTGTCGCTGCCTATGGCCGGTGAGAATTTTATCTCACCCCTGGTCAGATAGCGCCATTTAAGGGAATCGGTTCCGGACACTGCATACAAATAACCGTCAGAGGTCCCAAAATACAGGGTTCCGTCACTGCCCACTGCCGGTGCGGAGTAGATCGCGGCCGAGGCTTGATATCTCCACTTCCCGGTTCCGGCCAATTCTCTATAGACCGGAATCTCCTGGCTGGCGCTCCGACCTGTATTTTTAAGATCGTGTCCAATTCTGGGCCAGGGGCTGTCGGTTGCCAATCCTGAACTCGATCCACTTTGCATAGCGTATAAATATCCAAAACGTTCCCATATATCCCAATTAGAAACATAAATCGTCCCATCGTTGCCTATTGTAAGAGAGTTAGGTGAAAGGCATCTCAAAGGATCATCAAAGATTAATTTCGATGTATTGTCAGCGGCTATGGAATATATACGTGACAAAGTACCCCAATAGATAGTCCCATTGGATCCAATAATAATAGCACCACTAACACCAATATCAGCCGAACCCGCTGATATTGTGCTTTTCCATTTAAGCGAACCATCCGGATTGAAAGCGCAGAAAAAATATGGGGACGAAAAATATATTGTTCCATCAGCGCCTATTACCGGAGCGCTGATAATATTGGCTGTTAAGGTTTCGTATTTCCAGACGTCGTATTTCCATTTGAGAATCCCCTCCGGGCTGAGGGCATTCAAAAAAAATTCATTGTTCGAATAAGCATGGGATATAACGGAAGTGAAGTAGATGGTTCCGTCAATACCTATGGCTGAAGCATACGTCCCATGATTGCCAGTCTCATAGCGCCATCTGAGCCAGCCTTTAGGGTGAACGGCATATAAAATGCCTGATGCTCCAACATAAATCGTTCCATCCGGGCCGATAGAAATTGAATTGAAATTAGATATATATTGGCCGGTATAATATTTCCATATAAGCTGGCCGGCTGGATCAAGCGCATACAAATATCCATTCCAGGATCCGAAATAAATAGTTCCGTCACTGCCTAGAGCTGGAGAAGCACTTATATAATTTTCGGCCCGGTAGGTCCATTTAGTTGAACCATCCGGATTAAAAGCATATAAGTAATTGTCGCCGGAGCCTACATAAATAGTCCCGTCAGCCCCGATAGCCGGGGAAGCTGTGATATCTCCTCTTGTAGCCGACTTCCATTTAAGCGTGCCATCTGGCAGCACGGCATACAAATAATCGTCATCCAAACCAAAATAGAGAGTCCCGTCATCTCCAATGGCCGGGGCGGATTTAATCTCACCGCCTGTCTGGAATTGAAAGATCAGGTCTCCGGCAGCGGAAAGTTCTGGTTGAGAGTCTTGCAAGTAGATCTTTGCAGGAGTAACGATTACTAGAAAAAGGGCACAAACAAAAATAATTTTGTCAGGAACTCTTTTTT
>Ga0307380_10003434_pt1 | contig 21861 bp, 25 predicted proteins | sample UN3MG_FD_202239 | JGI IMG/M metagenome (GOLD analysis project Ga0307380, IMG submission 202239) | Soil microbial communities from Risofladan, Vaasa, Finland - UN-3 | ecosystem: Environmental > Terrestrial > Soil > Coastal area > Acid sulfate soil | place: Finland: Risofladan, Vaasa | collected... | reverse complement strand
AGTACAGATTAAAATTACCTATAAATATCCATTATTAGAACCAATTCTTAAAGAAACCTATGGATTGATTCTTTATCAAGAACAGGTAATGAAAATCGTTATGGAATTAGCGGGTTTCAGTCCGGTGCAGGCAAACACATTTCGTCAAGCAATGGGCAAGAAAATACCAAGAGAACTCGAAGAACAGAAAACACTTTTTCTCCAAGGAATAAAGAAGAATGATATTTCTGAATCTAAAGGAGAAGAAATATTTAACCAACTTGAAAGGCAGGGCGGCTGGGGTCTCTCAAAAGCACATGCTTGTCCTTATGCTCTAATTGCCTATTGGACGGCATATTTGAAAGCAAATTATCCAGAAGAGTATATGAGAGCTTTAATTAAAAGCCTAAAACATGACTCAGAAGAGAAAAAAGAATATCTTGCTGAACTTAAAAGAATTCAAAAACTAAAAGCACTGTGAACTTGAAAAATAACTATGAAAATGGTAGTATAAAGAAGAAAAAATTAAAAAAGGAAAAAGATTTAATGCAAATAGATTTTTTTACACTTCTCGAAAAATATAGACAAAAAGGAAATGGAGGCAAAAAACATCTTCGAGAGGAATTAGAAAAACTAAAAAATAACACAATAAAAATAAAAGACACCAGCAAAACAAATAAATATCCTAATAATAAATACATAGTAGCTAGAGATAATAGCAAAGCAAAATCCAACAAAGGCGAAAGAGGGTTGGGTTGGAAAATTTATAAAAAATATAAATTCGGAGGCAATTCCTCGATTAATATAGAAAACGATTGTTTTTATGCCTACAGTTTTGAAGTTCCTATGAGAGGTTATTGGGAATATAAGAATAAAACATGGATACATAGAAAAAAAGCAGATTTATTATTTTATAACAAAACGCAAAATTCTCTTACAATTGCAGAATTAAAAGGGAAATATAGCGAAAGAAATAAGGGGAGTTTTATTTTAGAAGGATTTTTAGAATTAATTATTTATTACTTGGATTCAATGAAAAATAAAGAACAGATAAGATGTGAATGTTATAAGCCCTATGAATGTAAAGACCTAATGTTATCCCGGAAACAAATCGAAAAAGCAAACTGTTTAGAAATCTCTGAAAAATGTTTTTTAATTGCTCCTGAAGAATATTGGAAAAAGGAAAAAGAAAAGAATAAAAAGACAGGAGATATGGATTTATTACGCGCTCTATTAAAAATCCTGGAAACACAAGTTAAAATTAAAATTATGCTTCTGAGTGAAAATAATAAACATGAAATTAAAATTTACAAATGAAAAATCTTAACTTAACAATTTTTCGTGGCACAAAAGAAATTGGTGGGAATTGCATTCTTCTTGAATCAGAGGAGACAAGAATAATGCTTGATTTTGGAGCACCCCTTGTTGATAAAGATGGAAATGAGTTTGATGTTAGAAAAATAAGAAAAAGTCCTATTTCTCAATTAATTAAAGATAAAATACTTTTTCCAATCAAAGGACTTTATCAGGATGATAAAAATAATAAAATAGATGTGATACTAATATCCCATCCTCACATTGACCACATTGGCTTTGTCCATTATGCTTCTGACAAAATTCCAATATATATTGGCGATGAAGCAAGAATTATGGTTGATGCCTCAAACATATTTCTTCCTGGTCCTAAACTTGAGAACAGATATTATAAACAAATAAAATCTGAACAACAAAAAACTATTGGTGACTTCAAAATAACACCATTTTCAGTAGACCATTCTGCTTACGATTCTTATGCGTTTCTCATAGAATATAAAGCCATCAATATATTGTATACTGGTGATTTTCGTATTCATGGAAGAAAACCAGGTATGTATAAAGAGATGATGCGATATTTAAAAGGAAAGAAAATAAACTATTTAATTATGGAGGGAACACATATTGAAGATGAAGATTCTTCATATAAAAACGAGAAAGATGTTGAAAAGGAAATACTAAAAATAATTAAGCATACTTCTAATTTAGTATTGGCAAATTTCTCCCCTCAAAATGTTGATCGACTTGTGTCTTTTTTTAGGGCTACAAAGAGGTCAGGGAGAGAGTTTGTTGCAGATGAGTATTGTGCCTATATTCTTCACGAAATTTCAAAGAAAAGGTCAACATTTCCTAATCCACAAAAAGAGCCAAAAATTAAAGTATATTTCAGGGAATATTTTATGAGAAAAAGAGTTAATGATAATAAGCTAAAAATTATTAACCTCTTTAAAGAATTTCAGGTAGATGCTGATTATATAAATAAAAAACAAAGTGAGATAGTTATGACCTTCAGGCCCAGTATGCTTGATAGTGACTTTAAGAAAATAATTCCCAAAAAGAACTCCACCTGCGTTTATTCTTATCACGATATATACCTTGAAAAACCAGAATATAAGAAATTACAACAATATTGCAGTGATAGAGGAGTAGCATTTAAAAAAGCTCATGTAAGTGGCCATATATATCTAAATGACATGAAAAAATTTGTCAAAACAATAAAACCAAAACATATACTCCCAATCCACACCTTCTTCCCTAAAAAGTTCAGAGAACGTTTTGATAATGTCGCTGAATTAGAAGATGGAAAGACCTATCTTTTAAGCACTAATTGAGGAATTTAGTCCTTGTTTTCCCTGCCAGCACTGCTAATAATAAAAAAGGATCAAGAGTTTTCCTTTTGGCAAAATTTTCTTGAATTTTTAAACGTTTCCCGAATTTAATCCAAATATCAGGAAAAAGTTTATTATTCGGTAGTCGAGACCTCGAAGTTTGTCAGACAAGCATTGAAGAGACACTTTCTGTGACAGAAATTCTCCGTCCGAAGCAAATCATACTCCGGCGGTGCTTCCACCGATGTCCATTGACTAACGCAGTTAACCTTGAAGCCGTCGAGAAGCTTATAAGACTCTACAAGGGGAGCATTTTCTCGCGGAAGGATTTCTATTTTTTCTTCTCTCAGAACTTTTCTGTATTTATCAGGAATATCCTCAAGGGCTTCCTGAACCAATTCTTCAAATTCCTCTATTTGCATCGTTTCTGTTTTATAAATGATTTTCTATATGGGTGTCCAAAAAGTGTCTATGAAGTGTCTATTAGTATATCCAAACGGGCGTAAAATTGACTAAAATATATAAAGGTACCGAGTGCTTTTTTTCCGTCTTTATCGTCCATAATTCTGTCAAAATTTGCCATAAATTGGGGAAAGGCTTCAATTTCAGCAGGAACACAAGTATCACGCATCCCTAGACTTTTGAACTGCCCAGTCATAAAGGTCATAAGCCTGCAATAATCTTAATGAATCCCTTCCGTCGATGAGGCAGTAGCGGCGCGCTCTTGAAGGCTGGACAGCAAAAGTTCTTAGGGTCTCCCGAACTGGTGAAAGAATATCATGGCAGTGCTGCACGACTAATACTTGTGCGGACTCACGTGCCAAGCGTAGGATTTGGTCGTGTTTCTTGCCGAGATGTCTCAAATCCATCGGGACGAAATCAGCTGGCCCCTTAAGTAAGAAAGCAGCTGTGACTCTCTGTCCTTTCAGGTGTAGATGGGCTGTGTAGTAATCTGACGTCTCTCCACCCCAATCTTTAGTAGCGGTATCGCCAAGAATCCTGCGAAGACATTCCTTGAAGGCACGCTCGCTTATGTGCCGCATAGGTTCGGGGTCGGGGGGTTCGGGTATCTCGAGAACTTTCTTAAATTCATCAAAATCCTCAACAAAATTTTCAAAAAATTCTGGCCCCCACGGAATAATTTCGAAGTCTGGAGTAGAATCACCTCGCCTTAACCAGGGAAACCCAATGATAATCGGGTGAAATACAATTACTTTATCATCCTCATTATGGAGTTCCGCGATAATTGAGAGCTTGGAGCCCTTGTGCAGTTCATTACGGAGTGTGTGGGAGCGAATATGTTCGGTTGAATAATGGAACTCAACTCGCCGGTCATAGATTCCGGGCGGAACCCAAATGCTTACAGCTCTCTCGGTCTTGAAGACATCCTTACATGGAGCAAGTTCCTCTGTTGAGCAAAACATTCTCCCCTGGCGGGAAACCAAGAATTCTTCCAGCGGGGGAACAGACAGCTTATTACAAAATGCCAACATAATTTCCGTATAGACGTGGTCGATCCTTACTGGTCGTTGCCATTCTGGTAGTTCTGGGAGTTGGCGGATTAAATCATCAATGATACGCATGCCGCTGGGTCCAAGAATGGTCTCAATTTTTCGATGATGCACAAAGCCAGGGTCAATATAAGGCTCTAAGGGAGTTGCTCGCTGTGCAGGTGTTAACTTCTCTCTAATCCTGGATGACATTCTCAACTCCTGTCTTTGGATAACGCTTTCTTATAATTGCGACCCTTTAAGGTAAATCTATTTGCGTTCCTTCCTAATTAGAACCTTTTTTGAAATGATACGGAGGCCTTGTCCTTTTCAATAGAAATGCTCCAGTTGCTGCCCCTGCTTAGGACAACTTAATATATATTTTATTCAGTAGCACGAACGAAAATAATTTTGTGAGTCTCAGAACCAACGGGTATTTTAACCTTATATTTAACTGCAGAACGGTATTTAGCAAAAACAATCCCGACTAGATGATATCCAGGATATAGAGTTGTTTTTTTACAAAGAATATTTTCTGCTAATTGATATTTAATATCGTAGCTTTTTACTAACTCCTCCGTTTCTTGTTGGGTTTTTCGTCTGCTTTCTATTCTCTCGCTCTCATCTACCGTTTCCGTGGTAGTATCTATGGAACCGTAAGAATAACCGTCAAAATGAATCGTTGAGCGAGAGGTTGAACGCGATCTTCCTGCCTCCAGACCATCTCCAAAGGCTTCCATACCTTTACCCACCAGAGCCCAGATTTCTTCCGTTCTGATTTTTTTTAGCCATTCATCCGAAGAATAAACTTTTAAATTTTTTGCTCCTCTCCAGTCTCTGTCGGCAGTTATTTCTATTAAAGACGGATCTACGTCAATTCTCTGCTGTGAAACGTTCATATATCCAATCGTTAATTGAAGATAGCCTTCCCGATTCTTTTTCATGGATGCTGTAATGATACTATCTCTTAACCCGGAACGAACGTACGCCTCACCTTCTATAAATATACAATCCGATTTTTCAGTATCCGATATTATGGGAGTCATTTTGATTACTGAGGCACAGCCAGAAAGAATTAGTGAAGCCGGAAGTAAAACGGAAATGATTTTAATGATTCTATTTGCGTGATTAATCATGTTATGCCTCCTTGTAAATTTCCCCGCTTGGCGGGGGCTACGGTCAATCTTTTTCGGATTTTTAACTAATTCTTTTTAACGATCATGCCCATCAGCGAAAAGTTCCTTAGCTTCTTCGCTGCAGCAAGGCTTCGCAATTAATCCTACAAATAGAATACAAAAAGTAATATATAGGATCTTTTCATCCTCTCCGTTCTCTCTCCTATTTTTAGTCGTTTAGATATCTTGCCTTGAACAACCAAGCCACCGTCTTAAACCAGTGTGCACGCACAGGCTGGCCTCTACCTTTTCTGATCGGTAGTGGCAATTCAATCAACTCTTCAAGATGGTAAACTTTATGGACTTCATTAATCGTCCCTTTTTTCCTGGCTCTTTTGAGTATATCAGGAAATTTTCTATATGTCTCCTTAATCGGAACATTTCTTTCTGTATACTTAACCTTCGCTATGTGCGTGATCGCTTTGTCTGGGGAGGTTCTATAGAAAGCGTAATACTGTGCGTCCGGGCAATTATTATCTTGAAACCCCGTATTAGTCTTAAGCGTCACCTTCCAATAATCTGGCTTAGTTGAAGCGATTAAAACTTCGTGAATATCCTTTAGCTTTTGTTCAGAAATAATCTTTTTATCAGACATCTTATCCCCCACGTACTCTAAAAATTTGTTATTGATGAATTTTGTTTTAGCTTGCTTGCCGCATTCGGCTACAATTTGTCTAATCTCTTCCCACCTGACATATCTGAATTCTTTTCGTCTCAACCCGGTCTTCCGCATTATGTTTTTTACTTCTTTTTCAAACTCCTCCTTTCTATCAAATTGTGTAACTAAGACCAATCTTAAATCATCATAAGATGGCCTGAAATCGTTAAGAATCTTCCCATATTTACCTAACTGCTCTTTAGGTAGTCTTGACCCACCCAACTTAGACTCTAAAAATACAATGAACCTCCCCGCAAGCTTCATCTGTAGGTCAATTTTACTCCTCTCCCCTGCCTTCCCGCTGTAAGGAATCTGAGTTTCAATATCTATTCCTCTCAGTTCTTTATCTTTAATGTTTCGCATCGGTATTGCTAACTCTTTGCCTAGAAGATACTTAAGAACGTCTCTGTTTACTTTAAGAATAAAACCAAAATTTGCAGAGATTTGATCTTCTTCGTTGCCAAAACGATGGACTAAATCAAAAACATTTCCAGTATTCACTTTCTTTTAGCTCCCATACGAAAAATCTTTTTAAAAAAATTGAATTAAAGCCCTTATTAGTCTCACTCTAAATATAGTGGATTCACGGTTTGTGAAGTGCCGAAGGCATCTGAGTGAGCGAGCCGGACCAGAGCAAGATGTTACTCCCGTCACCTACACTCGTACTTTTGGACACTCCTTTTCTAGCGGACATGAAGAACACTCTGGCTCTCGTGCATGACAAAAGCGTCTACCAATTAACCAACTCGGTAAGTCCAGCGCGCCCGGGTAATCTGGATTGAGGTCACGGGCAGCATTCAGCAAGGCCTCATGTGTATAAGTATCTATGAGACCAGTGCGTTGAAATATACGGCTAACATGAGTGTCATCGGATACATCAATCCATTGTTTGTTTTGTGCAGACACGCCAAGGTCCCTTACAAGTATGTTTACTGCCATAGAAGCCTTCTTCTGTCCTATACCATCGAATTCCTCAAAGCGACTTTGGAGGTCGTCGGTTCTTGGGTTACCGTTCCAGATGTTGTTTGCTTGGCCATTGTACTTTCTATTTAGGAGTTCACACGCCTTCCGAATTCGGTGGGCTGCTTTATTGTATTCAAAGTGAATTTCCGGCTTTACCGCGCAGGTCTTCGCCAACTCATCCTTTGACATAGTTGCTATTTTCTTTGAATCTAGATGCCCCAGTCTTTCCTTCAAAAGATATGGCCCTGTCCAAGCTCGCTCGGCCTCTATTCTTTCATCAAGTATCACAGCAAAGAGAAACGCATTAGGATTAGAGAGAATGAAATCGTTTCCATCTTTATTGGGCGTAAACATCACTTTTTCCCGTTTTTCCGTAGCGTGTTCCTCACCATATTCCAAAAGTCTTTTGACAATCTTTTTCTTTAGCATGACTCACCTCCTAAAGCGATGGCGGATAACTTAAAATAACCGAACCACTTCGTTTATACTTGCAAAATAAAAAAGCGAGGGAAACCCAATCTATTTTGAATAACTCCCACTTTTAATATTTCCTTATCGGATGGATTGGCTTTTACATTCTCTCAACCCCATAATAGGCTAATTATAAACTACAAGGTTAATTTGTTCCTAGACTTTAAATTTATCTTCTCTAATTCGCCAAGCACAATGTTGCCTAACTGCTTATATCTGAACTATTTCGTCTATACCCCCAAAATGGCACATTTTGCGAAGTACTTCGTTTATTCCTAACTCCATCTGTAAATTTTAGCATTACTTCTGTGTCAACATCTGAAATGATAATGAGAGAACTTCAGGTTCGACAAGGCGATGCGCGAGTTTAACAATTTACATAACTTATTGGATTTCTTGGACCCATTAAATCGGAAACATCTTTATAAATATATTTGTTCCTAATTATTGCAGGTGCAATTTTTCCAACAAATTCCCATCGTTCTTCCCGTGGATCAGTTTCTTCGTTTTTTCTAGTATTCAATGTTGAATTATTTGGAAACCATCCTTTTATTTCATATACTTCTTGAACAATTCCTTCATAAACTGAAAAAGCATATTTTGCTTTTTCTCGATTTAATCCCACAACCCATGCCGACCTTGTTGCATCATATAGTTCTACTTGTGAAATACCGTAATGAAAAGATCTATTAATATTTATAATAATTGCGGGATCGTCAATTATGGCTTTAACAGATTCATATGTTGCGATAATTTGTTCAATACTCATTCTTCCGAATTCTTTTGATTCATAACCTCTTTGTAAATTTGATAAATTGTTAATACCAATTATATCAATAATTGAGGCTTCAATTTTTCTTGCAGTTTGATCATCTTCGATTCCATGAATAACTATCTCAATTTTTGGAGATAACCCTTCATTTCTTATTTCATTTATTATTTTAGCTTTTTCTTTTTCTGATTCTTCAAAAAGATGAGAAAATGCTCTGTTGCCGTATCCTTTTCCGACATAAAATATTTTATTATCTCTTGGATCAATATATAAATAAACATAGTGTTTCAATTTATCATGTATATTTTTTGGAAATTCAGTCATTATAATACCTCCTAAACAAGCTTTTCGCACAACGGCTCCGGCATAAAAGAAGTTTTTGCCAAGCAAAAATTTGGGTGAGTGCCGCAAGGCACAAACCTTTTATGCTATGTTAGGCGATGCCATTTATGAAGCGGGCATGTTTAATCTTACATATAAATTTTGATTCATTTGATATTAAATCTTTGATAGAAAATTTATCTTCCAATTCCTTAAATCTAACAGTTTTTAAATTTTTTATCTCATCATTAATATCTATAGTATCTTTCACCCTTCTATAAGCTTCGTTGCCCATAACAAATAAACACTTAGCAGAATCATTAAACAAGAACCTTTCTTTAAGAACTTTTTGAACAAAAAAATTATTATATAGTTCTTCAGCTACATCGTTATTAAATACTTCTGTAGATGGTGAACTCCAAGATACTCTTTTATGCCATGTATCATTGTAATAAGTTGCAATCCCATGCAAAGTAAGTTGCGTGACCATTATTTTAAATACTTGCTGTGTTTCTCTTTTCCCTTCAATCATTAAAAATAACTCTCTAAAACTATTTTTATAAGTACTGTCTTTACTTGCTTTTTCCCAAGTTGACTTAAAATTCTTATACATTTGCCCTTTATATATGTTTTTAAGATAAATACTTCTTAAATCCCCATGTTGTATATTATCAATATTTAGTTCCTTTAAATTCATTGCAATCCCATTTGCAGCTGTTATTGACGTTGAAATTCCGGTTATAATAATTTCAGGTTTTGCTGGAAAATTTCCCGCTGGTCCGAACATAAGTATTTGGTTCCCTATTATGTTCGTTCCAGGATCATCAAGTCCTATATGTATTATATTCTTATTTCGCTGCCGACCATAAAAAATTTTAGTATATTCCTCAATTAAATCTTTTAGTGTTCCCTTTGTTTCAGATGCTATCATATTGTTTTGCCAAACATCATAGAATAATCTTTGATTAATATAATTCAGAGAAATCACTTAGATTCCTCCTTCTAAAACAAATTGGTTTCGCCTAACGTTCTGCGTGTTTGCGAAGTGCGAAGGCGTTTGGACAAATTAAGTGAGCAACATAGTCCGCCTCAAGTGAAGTCCGAACGAATTATCGGATGGCTTCATTCTCAATAAATTTTCGTTTGACATCACCAGAAAATGAAAGGCCTTTACCTGAAACCCGGCACTCCCGTTTCTCGACCTCTTTAACGCGCTCATAAACCTCAATAAAGTCCTCCCAAATGGTCTGGTCCTCTTTTCTGCAAGTCTCAATATATTCTTCTGTGCAAAGCTTATATCGATGCATATAGTAAAAGAAGAAACACCACACTACCTCAAAATCGATGATACCACGGCGTGTAAGAAATCCCACAGTTTCGAAAAAATTTAATACATCATCGACTGCAACCTTTTGAGATTCACTACTTAAGTCTCCAGAAAGAAGCGCAGTCGCAGCCTCATTACGTTTCTTTCGGAAATCCACACTATTAAAATAGTTATCTAATCTTAGAATAAGGTCAATGCCCAGTGAGAATCTAGCCCTTCTGCTCTCACACAAAAAAATTATCATAGTGACTATTAGCCCTAATATAGCAGCCAAAGCCATAATGGCACTATAGTTAATATTCATCGTACCTTAGGTCCGTGACCAAATTGTGACCGTTGAAGTATCAATTCCTATAAAATTTCATAAACTATCATAAAGAGGAAATGTCAGAACCAAAGCAATTCGCCAAAAAAAGCGGAGCGACTTCCCGTAAAAGACCCCGCTTAAAAAATCTTTATTCAGTGTCTATGGGAAGTCGTTACTCTATTTCAAAAAGTGTCCAAAAGTGGAGCCACCAGATATTCCCTCGTTTATAAACTGTTGGACACATTATAAAATAGTTTCTCTATTCTTGTCTTTGACCAAATTCATAAGGGTGAGTTTCATTATCTTCAAGGTCTTTCCAACCTCTTCCGCCTGCCAATCTCCAACCCCAATCTCCTTTAACATCAAATTCGCCCTTACAATGTGGACAATAACCTAATAAACGATAAGTTGCAGTACCTACAAGGTCTTCTTTTTTGAATATTCCATCTTCGGGTATTCTGTTTGAGCTTACCACCCATGTAATTCTGTAAGCCAAATTACCACATCTGGCACAAGTTAACTTAATCATTTTTCCCTCCCCTCGTTTGTAGACTGTTGGGGACATTGTTATTTCTATTTTCTTTCTAACTATTTTCTTTTTAAGCGTTCTAATTCTTCTTTATTTTGTTTTAATTTTGTTTCCATTTCTATTTTTTTAAATTTGAATGCTAAACTTTTTGGGCGGAAACCTAACTTAACATTTCCAGTTATCTTATTCAAAGCATAAAATCCATTTTCTAAAAATTCATACTTCGGGTAACAAAGATAAAAAACTATCCCCACCACAATAATAATCAAAATCCACTGCCACCATTTAATCATTCGTATTCCCAAGTTCCTTCGTGAGGGTTATAGTAAAGTTGGCTATCAGGAGATTCGTAAGACCATTCGCTTTCGTGAGGATTATATTTTAACTCATAATCTTGGGGCGTTGTTTCCCATTTACTTTCAAAAGGATTATATTGAGGAGAACTTTCAGGTAAAGCATAATCCCATTTACTTTCAGATGGATTATATTGTAAGTCAGATTCAGGTTCCTCATAAGACCATTGACTTTCGTGTGGGTTATATTTTAATTCTGTATCTTCTTTTTCATAACTCCATTCTTGCTCGTGGGGATTATATTTTAATTCAACATCTGGTTTTTTAAAAGTATCTTTATACCATTCATCTGTATACCACTTATAATCTTCTCCATAAGAAATTGCCACTCCCAGAATAATCCAACACAAAATTAGCAAAATTAACTTTTTCATAACTTCCTCCTTTCAAACTCTTTTAGTAATTTTAATTGCCTTCCCGTCTTTCCTTATGGGACTAAAAGTTTACTGCCCTATTACAAACAAAAAGCGGGGCGACCTCGACTTTGATGGTTTATGCGCTTCTTTTCTATATTCAACTTATCGAGGTTGTATCACAACCAAGGTTTCCTTATGTTTTTGTCTTTCATTTCCCGCCTGATATTCAATCCTGATTTTGAGTTTGAAAGTTACTGTTTCTTTTGGTATCTCCTTAACATGCCTGGAACAAATGGCAAAATCTCCTTTTTGAATCGCCCAAGGCAGTGTGTCCATATAGACACCAGGAGCACCCATATCCAAACGTGGGGGGTAACACCAATCTGTAATTTCATTTAATTGCTTTCCTTTTGTAGTTATTTCTATGACCTGCGTCACTACCATAGGCACTTCCCCAGAATTAACGATAAGTATACTATAACGATTCGTTTCTTCACCCGGATAATATTTCCGATTATACTCGTAAACCTTTATGTCAGGATTAGAATAGCGTACATCTTGTTTCCTCGACAACAAATAAGTTCGCCTGCTGTAAATTGCGACAACAATCATTGCGATAGCTGTGATAACTGTTGAAACTATGACTACCGTGCTGAAATACTGCATAGCTACAAACCTACTCCAATTACAAGTGCCCTTGAGGGCTCCAGGATTTTTACTTCTATTCTCTTTCTGGCAATGTTCCATATCTTTATACCCGGCAAGTCAGGAATTTTTCAACTTTTCTTATGTCGCTTTTCCCAAGCATCCTCGGGCATTTTGGGAATATGAAACCATATTGGTTTTGTATCACCTTTCCATGATATAAAGTGCCTAGAGCAATAAATCCTAGCTATTCGGTTAATCTCATCTACCAATTCTGTCGGAGCTGATAAATATCCTCGAAGGTTGCTATGGGAAAATAAGAGGAGATGATGGGGCGTTAAAGGAAGCCGGACTTCAATTTTTTCTTGCCCAAGACCTGGATTTCTATAAATTGGAGGTAATTTATAAAGTTCAGGATTAAATAATACACATGGATTATCAGAAGTAATGAATCCTAGGTCATCGTCTGTCTCAAGAATTGCCAAAGACATCTGATAAAGTAAAGGGGGCATAAGTTTAATAATATTGTAAATAACTATTGGATGTGCATATTCCGGCGTAAGCAATTTTCCAAGTGTATTCCTAAAATTTTTCTGTTGAGATTTCGTTCTGCCAGTCATGGCAGCCACAAATGTGCACAACTTAGCACGTTCCTTTTCGCTTAAAGGAAGCTGTTTCTTTACCTTTTTTTCTACTATGCGAACAAAATCGCCTTCAATACGAGACAACATATCTTCAATGTTTAGCCCTCTAGTCTCATCCGGCAGTTTAATTGTATACATTTCCGATTCTGTAAAACTTTTCTTCGGCGCTCTTTTTCTCTGCACTTTACCATCCTTGGAAATAAGCCATAAGTACGGTTCCTGATTGGATGGAGTCATTGGGTCGCACCAAGCCTTCAGGTAACATTCAGGAATAATATGCTGTTTCTTCTTTTCCATTTTGCTCTCATAAAAAACGGGTTGACAACAAATAAAAAGCGGGGCGACTTCCACTTTTTAGAGAACCCCGTTGGGGTCTGATTTAGCTAAGGGCAAAACCACCAAGCCCTTATTATATGCGGTTTAGTGCTACTCTTGTTTCGTTACCCTATAGACAATCATTCCTTTGCGTAAAAGATTCTTTGGGTATATTGTTTTGACGCCTACCAATTGCCCAGAGGGAGCTTCTTCAACATCCTGATTTTCAATCTGGAGCGATAAAGCTTCTTCCTCTAAATATCCTTCAGGAGTGATATATCCGATGCGTTCACCCTTATGTAGCACATTTCCAGAAATTTGTACTCCAACTACACCTATTTTCTCCCAATAATCAACAATCTTACCTATAGGCTTGTAAATAGTAGGCACCCTGGACATTCTTCCACTCTTGTAGAAAAGTTCCTGAATTGCCTTGGGATTCCACCCCCACTTTAGCATTCCCTTAATCAAAAGAAATAAATCCCGCGTTGTTAGGAGAGTAATGTCTTGGCTCTTTGCATCTTCTATCTGCTGCGCGGTAAAAACATTATCATTATCCCTTTCAAGTGCACGCATGTTACGTTGATGATTGACTATTGACACACCGTGGACATTAGTCCTATCCCAGTCTTTCATTCGTCTGGACACATATTTGACTACCTGCAGCGTGTCAGCTTCTCGGGGAAGCCCAGATAAACCTGTCACTTCTATTATTAGAGTTGGAGATATGTCGTGGACTTGTAGGTCTTCTTGTCTTTTACCGGAAGTATCCTGCTTCAGAATTTGTCTATCAATATCAAAAATCTGTTTAAAACCCAAGAGTTCAAGACATGATTTGACACTCGTCACGAGCTGACTTCCAGTCTCAGTAATTATTCCATGGAGGAAGCCGAGTTTACCTCTTTCCTTTGTTATCATCTTATCGAGGTCTTCGAGTTCTTTCTTCGCCCTTTGTTGAACTCTCATTTTTTCAGCTTTATATCCGAGCACAGAATCAAGTTCATATTCTTCTCTTTCGACCCATCGAGCACCCTCTAAATAGGGAAAAAGGTGAGGTGATATATCTGGCAGTACTTCTCGTAGCAAAGTTACGATAGCATCAGCTTTTTTCGATAGTTGTGGAAGAACAAGAATACGACCTTTGGAAATCTTTAGCGAAATTAAGCCACCCACGCACCTTTCAAATTTGTTGTTCAAAATAGATGTCCAAACGTCTTCTAATTCGAAGGTTGTGTTAACAGTAGCCGTATATCTGGCACCCTTGGTGTGGTTCCGAAGAAAACGGAAAATTGCTTGATCATAATTTGGAACTTTTATTTCTTCACCAAAGTCTGAATCTATTTCAAGATAATCCGAAGATAGAATTGAAAGAAAGGACCAGTTATCAGCATCTATTTTTGAATGTTCATCGAGTCGTCCATGTCCAATACTTGCCCATATTATGTCTTGAGATAGACGGGGTTGAGCAAAGATAACAAATAAGCCACCATGGTCAAGAATACGATTAAACGCCTTTCGGACTACACTCATTACCCTTGGGCGGGGGTCAATTTTACCTTGCCCACATTTAGCCCACCAGTCCTTTTCCCCCATGGATACCATCTTTTTGCCTTCAGGACTATCAACTGTTTCTGGAGCTGTGAGGTCAACAATCATAATCTCCTGTTCAGTGTAATTTGGCAGGTTGGCTTCAAAGACCATAGGTTGATACTGGTCCCCAAGTGTCACCTTATATGGAGAACCAAATGTGCCAGCTAATGCGTTGAAACCAGCTGACCGGACACTACGAAGTGCCTCTTCGGGCAAGTCTATAAGTAGAACCTTCGGCTTTTCATACTCAGGGGTAAATTTCTTAGAGGACTTTTCTTTCTTTTTATCTTTCTTTTTCCACATAGTTACTCATCCCGCAAAAGTTAACATGGAATTGCACATAACTGCCAATACCGAAATACTTAGGATTTATGCTCCCAAACAAAAAGCGGGGCGACTTCCCGTAAGAGACCCCGCTTAAATAGTCCCTATTCAGTTGTCTATGCGAAGTCGTTACCCTCTTACAAAAGTGTCCATAAAGTACGAGTTCTTCCCTCAATATCTAGGTTATTGCTTCTTCTATTTGCTTTATTTCTTTCTCTAAATTCTTCATCTCCTTGTCTTTTGTTCTTATTTTTCTACGCAAAATTTTTCTTTTAGCTTTCACTTTATCTTTAAGAAGTCTCTTAAAATAATAATGATATTCTCTTGGTACTCTTCCCTCCTGTATATTTTCTTTGGGCTTTGCTATCCTAACAATAGCAGTTTCCAAATCCCTCAAATACTTTATATTTCTGACAACAAAAATACTGAATTTGTCCCATTTTGATTTCTTGCTTTTCCACTGGCCATATATTCTCCCATACAGACTTCTCGTTAATCCCACTCTAACCAGCTTGTCTCCTTCGTAAAACGCATAAATCCCCGGTTGCTTATGAAGAATATCTTTCAATTCTTTCCGTATCGCCTCAAAACATTCCGCTCTTATATTTTCAAGAGGATATTTAATTAGGCTACCCTTCTTTATTATGGATTTCTTTTTAGCCATGTGACCCCTCCTCTTTTCCTCGTTTGTAGATTGTTGGGGACATTGTTAGAATCTTTTAAACCATACTAAATATGTGTTACTTTGTTTTCTAATCAGATAAATTTTTTGGCTTTGTTGCTTTTTCAATTTACTCAAATCAATAAAATAATCTATGAGTAAGTAAGAACTCAAACATATACTTGCTATCCCAAATCCTCCCTCAACACCACTTTTAATCTTTTCTTCAGGTTCCTTATAAGCATACCCATCTATCATTTCCGGCCAAGTCAATCCATTATTATCTTCTTTATCAATTTCAATTCTATTAAATCCATCTATAGTCATAAAAAGCCCACTACTCATTAGTCCCATACCTACCAAAAGTTGCCATAATCCTGCATAAACAGTAGCAGGATTTATTGCAAGGATGAAAACTAAACCGGCAATTATCAATCTACGCATTTTCTTCTTCCTTTCCCAAAATAATAAAGCAGGAGCGGACTCAAGGTTTTTTTGAGAACTCCTGCTTTATTTAATTCCTATTTGGCTATTTACCTTGAGTCCTTTACTTCTTCAGTCACCTATGTGAAGTCGTTACTCGCTTTCAAAAAGTGCCCATAAAAGTCCTTGTTAGTATGTGCGAAACGGGCGCAGAATTGAAAGACACTCAGAATCGGGCGTAGTATTGAAATCTATAATTCGAGCGAAGAAAAAAAATCACTTTCGGTATATAGAAAATAGTGTTTAAGAAGTGCCTAAAGGAAGTGTATTTTGTGGATTTTTGAAGTATTTATTAAAATCTTTAAGCTATACTAAGCTATATTAAAATAACAAAAAATCACAAAGAGGTCAAGCAAAATTTTTGTTATTTTCTCGGTGGGCTGGAATGTCCAAACGACCATAACATTTTTAAGTGTCATTCCCAGTGTCATTCGTTAGCGGAAAATCAATGAAATTGGCATAAATTGGGTTAAGTAGAATGAACATCTATCGACGATAAGGATAATTTCTCGTCGGGACTTTATCGCATTAGGAAACCGCTACTCTATCCTATAGGAGAGCATTCGAATAAAAAAGCGGGAGAAACCAAGGGAATCTTGACAACCTCCGCTTAATTATTTAGGGTCGACCCCTGATTTTACCTCACAAAAATTATATAAAAATAAAGCTACCTAATGCAAGAAGAAAAAAAAGTTACTGTCCTTTAAGCGGCAAAGATTAGGTCAGAGTTTTTGGAGTGTGATAACTGGTAAAAATGACTAATTCGTGTTACGCAAATCTTTAAAATCAGGTAGGTTAATTGAAGGTGGGCGTGTTTGAAGTCAGATATAATTCAAATTATGTTAACTTTTACGATATTACTAGGCGGCTATAGGGGCGCTTGTACGTTAGGAAGCACATTATGTGCAAGCAGGGTAAGAGTATAAGGAAGTAAATAAGAAGTTAGCCAGAGATGTAGCCTATCTCGATTCGAGTTAGGTTGTCGATATTAACCTTTAACCATATATCTCAGCCATTTTTGGCTTCATTCTCACCGGGGAACGTCTCTTATAGGTTACGGTGGTAATAAGGCTGTTAACTGCTATACTTGATAACAGTCAAGTCAATATCTTCTTCTTCACCCGTCTTAAAATCTCTATCTATAGTAACAAATTTGTTAATCCCACTTTGTATAGCCATAGCCAAATGAAAAGAATCCCTAGGGCCAAAACAGTTCTCTACCATATATAGAAAAGCTTTCTCAGCCACTTCTTGAGTGACATTAACAAATTCAAATCTTGGGTCGCTAAATAATGATTCAGTAAATTCCTTCAGTTCTTTTCTATAAGCACTAATAAAACAAGGCTTATTTTTCAATGGACGGTCTCGTCGCCAAGAACCTCGGCCATTGTCTTTTTCATATAATAACTTCAAGTGTATGTACCATGATTCATCCAAAACTAATGGCGACAGCACCAGTTCTGCCTTAGACACCAATAGTTTTTTGAAAAGTTTTTTCGCATTCGTCAATTTCTCCGAGGACATCAACTTGTCATCATCTATTCGTATAGCCAAAAGAAAATTTGTATCAAGATACACCCTAGTTCCTTTAGTAAATCTCAACGTATCGTTATATCTAATCCTCGAAATTCCCATATAATTCCTCTTCAAGGACATGCAGGTCTTCTTTGGTGAAGTTTTCACCGACATCGAGCGCACCAACAAATTTCATAAAAAATTCCTTTTCTTCCCCTGACAGGTCGGAAATATCTACGCCTTGCCAAACAACTTTTTCTTTGGCTTCAATGTAAGTTCGTAGATTTTCTTTTCTTATTTCGTCAATTATGCTTGAAGTTAAATTTATATCATCTCTTTCTTTGAATATTGGTCTCCCTCTAATGTTTTGTCCGTAAAAGAATTTATCTGACACAGTCTGGCCTTTCTTTTCTATACATATTGTTAACACACCAGGGCTACTTTCCTTAAACCGGTCTCTAGAATATTGTGGATTTTCTCCAACAACTATAGTATCTCCTAGGGCAATAAAAGTCATAGTAATTGCGGTGGAAGTTTCAGCACGATATTTCCATGTTTTCTTTCTAAAGGTAAATAGCATATATCTTAATCCTTATAAAACGGAAAGTTTGTTCAAGAAAACATCCAATTCGCTATTTAATCTTCTTTCGAGTTCCTCTTTTATATCCTTACGTTCAGTGATTTTTTTGTGTGAATGAAATTGGATACCTAAATTCGGATCCTCTAATTTAGGAGGAAATAACCTTATATCTAGGAAGTCATCTTGTTTCCCAAAAATTATCCTTGTAGCTGCACTTATAACGGGAGCATTTAATTTTTCCTCTAATTTTGGTCCATTTGCTAAGAGATTTAGTTTAATATAATTACCTGCGTTATTTTCATTTCGAATATTCGTATTTGCAAAGTAATTTATTCCTAAAAATTTGCTGCTTAGTTTCGGAATTACATTCAAAGCTCTCATAATGAACGATATGAATTTTTTTGACTCAAAAGTTTTTACTCCTCCGCTGTTAAATTCCAAGCGAACAGATTGAATTAGTCCAGACTCCAAACCCTTACTGTTCTTAAATATAATTGCATTGGGGTCTACAACGATCTGAGCATACCCTTTTTCCTTCAAAGCATCTATTGAGATTCCCTGAAGATTTATTGGGTCTATAATTATTACAACGACTACATTGTTAAGTTTAAAATTGACTATTTCCATCTTTGTCTCCTTTATATATTTACCGTATCATAACATACCAAAATCCAGAAATCTAATTCAAACATTACTCTCAATATAGCACTATCCTTGTTCTCTTTCTGGTGTCCAAAAACTGTCTATTAAAATGTCCAAACGGGCATAACATTTTTTAGTGTCATTCCCAGTGTCATTCCAGGTGGTGAAAATGGGCTAAATTCGGCAAAATTGCGATAGGTAGAATGAAATGTTTATCGTCGACAAAACGAGTTTCTCGTCGATTTCTTGTTTGCATTTGGAGACCGCTACTCTGTTTGACTCAAGAGCATTTTGAATAAAAAAAAGGGAGAAGCCCAATCCATTTTGGATAACTCCCGTTTTACCCTAAACGAACACCCCTAAGCTTGTTTAATACGGAATGCTGAGTTAAATACCGTTTTTACTTCGGCATACCGGTTTCAATTTACTCCCAAAGCTTGAAGGGAGGGTATTGGTCTGTCATAAACCCGATGTATGCCAATACCCGGAACGACCATCGGACTATGCCCGTGTTCAGCTTGAATATATCCTCATTATACTTCTTTGTGAAAAGAAGAACAAATGCAATGATAACCATGAGGATAAAGATAAGCCCGATCACTGGAGCCCTTGAATTGTCGGTGTATTGCCAGATGCCCCATCCCATAAGCGGGGTCAAGCACAGATAGTGGGGGACTGCGAGAAGCCATTTTACGAATATCAGACCCCGGGAGAGCCTTTCAGGGTATTCCACCTCAAGATCAGCTGGGTAGTCTTCCACAGTTTTCAGCGAGAAAGGCGGGTACTCGTCTGTGCCAAGGATCCAGTACCCGTAGAATCCGACTCTCCAGGTCCAGCGGAGAACACCTGCATTGAAGTTAAACAGTTTGCGGGGGAACCTGGCGGTAAACAGGATCGCGAAAAATGCGATTATACCTACAATGGTATAGGCTACCCAAAGGAGTGCAAGCACAATCCAATGTGGAATGAGAAGAAGCCATTTCACAAGCCACAGCGCTCTTGATGGTGGCTTGCTGAGATCGGCTTTTAGAGTCACAGAAGAGGATTTACTTTGTTTTGCCATTACAATACTCCTTATTAAATGGTTTTTATCCGATATTTATGCTTTCGCGTTTATAATATACGATCATTACCTTTATCTGTTTAAATAAGGGTTTTACCAAGTATATCATGAATACTAATAATAATCTACAACGATTATTGATAGGAGTTTTTATAATTCGAGATTCACCAATATACGAAAAAAAACCGTGAAGAGCCCCCGATTTGCCCGTGAAATATTTATGATTACTTTTCTAACCGAAAAACGACAGCTTTCTTATAAATATGTTACCCGTAATAGAACATTCTGTCAAGAATAAAGAAAAGTTGAAGAAAAGTTGAAGTTTCCAGGGCATTGCTGAAAATATGGACGGGCATACCTTACCCTTGGATATTTCTTCTTTCATTGATGTGTAAAATGAGAATCAGGAGACTTTTGTGACCTTATCGAAGGGAGGAGCATTGTTTCTTTTTAGGCATTCCAGTATTTTGTTTACTTCATAAGGGTCAGTGATGACGGCCACAATTAAGATTGAACTTTTAGGGCCAGCCAAGGAGGTATCTACATTTTAAGAAAATCTAGCAAATTGTATATCAGAAATGCAGGCCAAACAAGGGCTTTTAAGAAACCAAGCACTCCCATCCCGAAAGAGGTTGCCTGTTGAATGAAATAAACTGCTGCACCAATGAAAGCCATAAAATAAGCAGCGCCTGCAATTCCAGAACCTGCATTTCCTTTCATTCCTCTTCTATCTCGACCATGCTTCAAAGATGAATTACTGTCATCAGTCATTTTATTCTCCTTTCTTCTAGGCTCCTCCTTCAAAAAGTGTCTATGAAATGTCTATTAGTATATCCGAACGGGCATAAAATTGACTAAAATTGATTAAAGTATCAACTGCCCTTCTTGTCCCTTTTATCGTCGACATCGTCGACATCGTCGACTTCCGACGGAGAATCGCCAGACTCGCTCTCCGAATTACTTCCGGGCCCGTTAGTGGGCAGGGGTGAGTTTAAAGCCGAGCTGTTGCTGAAGGCCTAGTTTATCCGCAAACACCCAATGTTCGACACATTTTCCGTTCTCCCATTTAGTTATGCAGACTCCCGTTACTTTCACCTGCCTGCCAGTATCTTTGTGTGTGCCCGTCCAGGTCCACGGCGCAGCACCCCAGTTCCCGTCAAGGATATATTCGTGATGTGTGACTCGAAAGTCGGGGAAGGTGGTACAGGTATCTCTAATGGATTGTTTAAAGGCCTCGAGGCCTACAATATCTGGACCGGGAGGACCGTGGGTAACACAGTCGGAAGCCATAATTGTGTCGAGGAGGTCCGGGTTGTTCGTGTTCCAAGCTTCTTCCTCCTGGTGATACGCAGCCACGAATGCTTTTTTTGTCATTCTCCCCCGTCTCCCAGCTCCAGTCATAAATACCACTAAAGATACCAAGGCAATGACGAGGATTAAAAACCTAAGGATTTGTCCAATTTTACGCATGTTTCACCTCCTTACGCTTTGCTTCGGTCAGTGACCCGTCCAGACTTATTCATCGGGATGTCACTGACCCGTTCCTCCTAATTTGTCCCAATTCATCGGGACTCTCCTTGTTCGATTTGTGATTCAGGGCATAGCTGAGTCCACTCCCGATTTTCTTTCAGCTCCTTTCTTTGCGTCTGCCTCCGTTTCGTCTAACTATCGGAATTAGATACTCGGTTTCACGTCTTAAGAATTTTAGCAAATCAATATTGTTTAGGCAAGTGAAAAATAAAAGGTGTTAGTACCAGAAACTCAGCAAAACTTCTCTCAGTTCTGATAACACCTTTTTAGCACTTAACATTTTATGGACAAGACTTTGGGAAATAAATCTAAAATGAAAAATCCTAAATTGCTTTGATTTTACAAGCAGATTCAGAATTTTTCTCTAGCTTTCTTATCTTGTCTTTACTGCTTTCTCGCTTACAAAACCCCTGCTCTACCAACTGAGCTACGCCAGCATTATATTCTATCGTTAATTATTTTATGATTTAGTCGGACAAAAGTCAAGAAAAGATTCAGCAAATTTTTATTCACTTGTTGTGCGAAG
>Ga0307380_10003433_pt1 | contig 21873 bp, 11 predicted proteins | sample UN3MG_FD_202239 | JGI IMG/M metagenome (GOLD analysis project Ga0307380, IMG submission 202239) | Soil microbial communities from Risofladan, Vaasa, Finland - UN-3 | ecosystem: Environmental > Terrestrial > Soil > Coastal area > Acid sulfate soil | place: Finland: Risofladan, Vaasa | collected... | reverse complement strand
ACCCCCACGCGGTGTCGAGGGCCTTTCCCTTTCGGCGGTGCCTTGCCGCCCGCGCACGACGGCACGCTTCCCATGGAACGACTGATCAGTTTCTTCGGCCTGTTGACGATGATCGGCCTGGCGTGGCTGATCTCCGAGAACCGCCGGAAGATGAATTGGCGGCTGATCGTAAGCGGCGTCGTGCTGCAATTCCTGCTGGCGGTGCTGCTGCTGGGTACCCCGATGAGGGACCATGTGTTCCACGCCGTGGACCATGCCATGACGGGCATCATCGCGTGTTCCGATGAGGGCGCGCGATTCGTATACGGCGAGTTCTTCTACAGCGAGGGATTCATCGAGGAGTACCACGCTCCTCCGTTCTTCGTGTCCGTCCTGTCGGCGGTGATTTTCTTTTCGTCGCTGACGGCCGTGCTGTTTTATCTGGGCGTCTTGCAGTGGTTGGTCCGGATCATGGCGCGGGTGATGGTCTGGGTAATGGACGTTTCCGGGGCCGAATCGCTTTGCGCCTCGGCGAACGTGTTCGTCGGCATGACCACGGCTCCGCTGATGATTCGGCCCTACCTCGACAGTATGACTCGCTCGGAACTGATGGCCATGATGACCGGCGGGATGGCCACGGTGGCCGGCGGCACGATGGTCGCCTACGTGAGTTTCGGAGCCCAGCCGGGACACCTGATGGTGGCGTCGCTGCTCTCTGCGCCGGCGTCGCTGGTGATCGCCAAGATCATGGTTCCGGAGACGGAGGATTCGCCTACCAAAGGCACGGTCAAGGTGGACGTGCCGTGTACCGACGCGAACCTTCTCGATGCCGCTTGCCGAGGCGCCGCCGACGGCCTGAAACTGGTGCTGAACATCGCCGCGATGCTGATCGCCTTCATCGCCCTGGTCTACTTCATCAACTGGGCTTTGTCGCCTTTGACGGAAATCAATGGTGCACCCTTGACGCTCCAACGAATCCTCGGTTGGGTTGGCGCCCCGTTGGCGTGGTTGATGGGCGTCGAGTGGAAAGACGCCCACACGGTAGGAGTATTGCTCGGGGAGAAGACCGTCTTCAACGAGTTCGTGGCCTTTCGCAACCTGCAGGGGTGCGAAGACCTGTCGGCGCGCTCGCATACGATCGCCACCTATGCGCTCTGCGGATTCGCCAACTTCGGCTCGATCGCCGTGATGATCGGCGGCGTCGGCGGCTTGGCGCCCCAGCGGCGCAAGGATTTCGCCCGGTACGGGTTCCGCTCGATGATCGGCGGGGCGCTGGCCGCCTTCATGACCGCGGCGATTGCAGGGATGCTGATCTAGCCCAATCTCGCCACTTTTCGTTTTTCGTCCATGAGACGACCACCCGCCCCGCGACCCCGTCTTGCCCGAAAATACTTTGGAAAAAATGAATTCCCGGCTAGAACTGGCAAAGTTGGGCTAGCAACCGATCGCAGCAAGTCGTCAAAAGGGGGGACGCAGTTCGAGCACCAGCCGTGAAACGGCCGCCGGGAACCGTTACGCGAAAAGTTCTGCGACCGGGACCCCGAAGCCGGGTAGGAGTTCAGCGCCGCAATATGTTCCGGACGCCGAGGCCGAGTATGATCCACAATGCCGCGGCCGCCTCTTTGGCGTCGATCTTCGACGAGCCGCGCTGGCGGTCGATGAAGGTGATGGGGGTTTCGCCGAAGCGGGCGCCGAGGCGCTTCAGGTGCCAGAGGACTTCTTCCTGGAAAGAGTAGCCGCGGCTGCGGATGGCGGTGAAATCGAGCTGGGATAATAACGACCTGCGATAACAACGGTACGCGCCGCTGCAGTCTCTGGGCTTCAGGCCCAACAGCCAGCGGGCGTAGCAGTTCACCCCGCGGCTCATCACGTGACGCCGAAGCGGCCAGCCCTCCACGCCGCCGCCGGGTACGTAGCGGGAGCCGATCATCACGTCGACCGGCGGGCCGTCCGGCGGGTCCATGCCGGCAATCAGGTCGCCCAGGTAACGCGGCTGGTGGCTGAAGTCGGCGTCCATGTTCAACACGTACCGGTAGCCCTGCTCGATCCCGTAACGCATGGCGGCGATCGTGGCCGTGCCCAGCCCGAGCTTGCCCTCGCGGTGCAGGCAATGCACCCGGGCGTCCTCGGCCGCCTTGCGATCGCACCAATCGCCCGTGCCGTCCGGCGAGTTGTCGTCGATGACCAACAGATCGACCTCGGGCACCACGCGAAAGATCTCCTCGACCAGGCCCGGCAGGTTCTCCAACTCGTTGTAGGTGGCCACGGTCACCAGCGTTTTTTCGGCATTGGACATCGGCTGGGGTCCCCCTCTTGCAGACCTGCGGAGTATAAGCAATTGTAGCATAGGCGGGGTGAGGGGCGAGGGGTGAGGGGTGAGAGGCGGGGGGAGAGTGGGGAGGGGCGAGGGGCGAGGGAAGAGGGGTGAGGGGCGAGGGATGGTGGGGGTTGATGTGGAGGACTCTTTGGGAGGGCGACCCCGCCGAACGCAGTCGGCGGGCGTTAGTTTGGATCCTTCAACCACTCTCGACTCACCACTTTCCACTCTCCACTGCTTGCGTTGTTTGGTGTATACTTGACGGTTTACCCTGCCACTCGCCTTTGATCCTGCCCGTATGATTCGTCCGTCCGGTCCATTGCCTCTCCCGTCTCTGGTCGGCTGGCCGGCGGATGAACCGGTCTCGGCCCAGCCGTCCAGTGCGTACGGGCGGCCGTTCTGGTTGGCTTACGCGGCGAACATCTTCATGATGACGGCCGTGTCGCTGCTGTTTCGCTACGCCGATTTCGTCACCCTGCTGGGCGGAACCGAGTTGCATCTCGGCTGGATCGTGGGCGTGGGCATGGTCGGCAGCCTGGCCATGCGATTGGCGGTCGGTTCGGGCATCGATCATTACGGTCCCCGGATGATCTGGCTGGGCTCGATCCTGCTCTTCTCTGCGGCCTGCTTCGCCCATCTGCTGTTGACCACCTGTCACGGCCCGGCGATCTACGCGGCGCGGATCGTCTGGTGCTGTGCGACGGCCGGGTTCTTCGGGGCGATGATGACGTTCGTCTCCGGCCGGGCCTCGGTGGCTCGGATGGCCGAGATGATCGGCATGTTGGGCACCGCCGGGTTCCTGGGGATGATCCTGGGGACCCAGTTGAGCGACTATCTGCTCCAGACCAGGCCGATCGAGCGATGGCAGGTCGAGCGGATGTTCGCCGCCGCCGGGCTGTTGGGACTCGGCTCGGCCGTGTTCGTTTACCTGGCCACCCGCGGCTGTGCTCACTGCGTGCCGCTGCAACGTTCGTCCCCGCTGGGCGTGCTTCGGCGTCATCGGCCCGGCAAGGTCTTTCTGGTGGGCGTGGCGATGGGGGTCGGACTGGGTCTGCCGGGTACGTTCCTGGCCCCGTACGTGGCGCAGCGGGGCCTGCCGGGAATCGGCCTGTTCTTCGCCGTCTACGGTCCGGCGGCCATCGTCACGCGGCTGCTGACCCGGCGGTTGCCCGAGCGGCTGGGCACCACGCCCATGATTCTGGTTGGCATCGCCGCGCTGAGTATCAGCCAATTGCTGTTCCTGCTGGTCGATGCCGAGTGGTGGCTGATTCTGCCCGGCGTCGCTTTTGGCATCGCCCATGCGGTGCTGTTCCCGTCGATCGTCGCGGCCGGGAGCCGATCCTTCCCGCCGCAACACCGGGGATTGGGCACCACGGTGATGCTCTCCACCTGGGACCTCGGCACGCTGGTCGGGGCGCCGACGGCCGGCGTCATCCTGGAATTCAGCTCGAGGGTAGGATTGCCGTCCTATCCGATTTTGTTCATCTGGGTGGCGGTCCTGCTGGGCACGGTGGGACTTTTCTTCGGCCTGAGCGAGCGCCGGACCGGCCGGGCGATACGCTACGGCATGATGGAAGCCCCGGCGGATTGCTCCTCGACGTCGCGGATCTCCAGCAGCGAATGCGTCACCAAGGCGCCGTCTTCGAAGTAGCTCGCCGAAGTGTACTTTCGCGGCACCCGGAGCACCTCGAGCACGGTTTCGACCTGGTCCATGATCACGGCCGCCTCGCTTTCGTCGGTGCGGTTTTTTTCCATGATCTTCCCGGCGGCGAAACGGACCCAGGGCGCGGCCGCGTCGACAAGCCCGGCCCAATCGAACAACACCGCACCGGCCAGCGGGCGATCCGGGTCGGTCAGCACGCCGGGTGACGTAAGCGGCGTGGGAGTGAGCAGCCGCCGGGTGTGGTCGGGCGAGGCCGACATCACGCCGACCGTCTCGGAGAGCCCCAGGTTCGGCGCGATCTTCTCGTCCACGCCCCACGCGGCCGGCAACGCCCAACCGAAGATCGTGCCGGCGGGTCCTTCGGTCACCTCGGGATCGGGGATGGCGAAATCCTCCGGGATGGCGCCCGGATTCGCTTCGCGGATGAAGTCGACCACGCCGTCGAGCGCCGAGCGATACTCGCCGAACGCCTTGCGCAACAGTTCCGCGTCGCTGACGCCCACGACTACGGCCGGCTCGATCATCGGCATCGGCTCCTCGGTGGGCGGCAGGACCCGGACGAACTGCCGGCTGGTCAGCTTCGCGTCGATCACCAGTGCCCCTTGGCCGTCGGCCAGTGCGGGAATCAGCATCGTTCGCGTGGCGTTGTCCGCCCGTTTGACCAGCGGCAGCAGCGCCACGACCGCCTTCTCGTACTGTCGGCGGCCTTCCGGCGGCATCTGCGGCACGGCGAAATCCTCGATATAGCCGTAGCCCACCTTCAGCCACTTGACCAGCAGGTCGTAACCTTCCGTCGACGTCTTGCTCCGGCCGACCACGGCCAGCAGCGGACTGCCGCCGAGGTGCTGCAGGAGGCCGAGCGGCTTCGAGCCATCCAGTTCCGCGTGTTCACCCCAATCGTACGCGTAGCTTTCGATGCCTTGATCCGTGAGGAAGCTGAACGACATGGCCGCGCCCGGCTCGGGAATCAGCATCTTGAGGTCCGTGGCCAGATCGGCCACGTCGCCGCGGATTCGCTGGATCTGGTCGGGCGGCAGCGGGGCCATGGGCAGGAACTGGACGGCCAAATCGCGCAGACCGTCGATGTCTTCCGCAGTCGTGCTCAGCAGGGTCATCAGCGACTTGCTCACGTAGCCGATCGACGTGAGCCGCTCCCGGGCGAACGGCTCCAGCGGCTTCAACTCCGCCCGATCGATCAACAACTTGCCCCGTCCCAGGCTGGCCAGGCAGTCGGTCGAGTTGCCGATCGACAAGAGCAGATAATCGTCGCGGATGCCCAGGGCGACCACCAGGGTCATTTCCTTCAGCCGGCCGATGACCTTCTCGACGCTGCCTTCTTCCATCGGCAGCCGCTTAAGGTCCTCCATGGGCAACTCTTCCCAAGGGACCATCTTGCCGTCGAGCGAGAGGGTCAGATACTCGTGGCCGCCGATGGCGGTCTTCCGGAAGCGGCCTTTGAGCAGCGGGTTGGGCTCGAACGTCATCGTGCCCAGGGCGTAAAGTCCCTCCAACTGTTCGGCCGCTCGTTGGGCGTCGGTCAGCTTGAATCCGATCACCACGTCGGGGAACTTCACCAGCTCGAGGTTCTCCGCCATGGTGCTGAAGAAGATCATCGCCATCATGTCGTCTTGATTGATCGCGCCCGCCTGGCCGGACGCCGCCATCGAGAGGGCCCCGAACTGCACCGCGCCCATCACGCGCTGCACCAGGTCCAGGAACTCCACGCAACTATGCTCCCCGTAGATGAAGACCTCGTTGGAGAACATGTCGGCGACCGTGTCGATGACCTTGCGGGTGTCGGGGTCCTTCAGGGCGGCCTCGATCTTGCCGGGCACGCTGTCGGGATCGCTGGCCTGCACCTGCCAGGTCATCAGTCCCATCCGGACGATGGGCATCTCCATGATCTTGGCCCACGCCCGAGAGTTGCCGATCGCCTCGATCTGTTCGCGGCCGCGGAGCATCGCCCCATAGAAGGCGGCGTCCTCGGGGATCAGCCGCACCGAGGCGTCGAGATCGGCCAGTTCGCCGGCCCGAGCGTGGTTGCACGTCAACCCACCTGCCAGAAGGGTGGCGAGGATCGACGCGACCAGCAATGTTCGCGCGTTGGGTGTTTTCGACGGACTTGTCATGGGAGAGCCTCCTCCTGTGCGGGAGTTTTCTTGGAAACGCGGCCGAATCGAGCGCCCCGTTTGCCCAAGGATAGCGTACGCGGGGGCCTGCGAGGATGGATTTTAGCCCAGCGGCTCCGGGGGCTCAACCACCCACGTCTAGTACTTGCCGAAAGGCCGCCGGCGTGAGAGAATCGCACTGCAATCTGGTGGGAAAGGCCCATCGCGGACCCGGAAATAGGTTCTACGGGCAATTTCGTGGCTGCCGGGTTAAAGAGCAGGGCGGATTCGATTGCCGGGAGAATACGGGTTCCTCTTCTCTGTTCACGACGCTTGAAGACGTGGAATCAGAGAAGAGGAACCCGTACTCGTCCGTGACGTCGGCATCAAAGAACCGGGAATCGAGCAGCAGATATCACTGAAGAACGCAAGAATGTAAGAGCGCCATGGACCAACCGCCGCCGAACGGTACCGAGAATCCGCCACAAACGATCCTGGGAATTCTCCGGCGCTTGGGACCGGGGCTGATCATCGCCGGCTCGATCGTCGGCTCCGGCGAACTGATCGCCACGACCAAGACGGGCGCCCAGGCCGGTTTCTGGCTGCTGTGGTTGATCATCATCGGCTGCGTGATCAAGCTGTTCGCCCAGATCGAGTTCGGCCGTTACACGATCTCGTCGGGCAAGACGGCCATGGCGGCGCTCGACGAGGTGCCCGGCCCGCGGCTGGGCGGCAACTGGATCCTCTGGTACTGGATGGCCATGTTCATCGTCAGCCTGGCCCAGCTCGGCGGGATCGTCGGCGGCGTCGGCCAAGCGCTTGCGATGAACGTGTCGATCGACGGGAGTTTCAATCGGGCGCTCGAAGCGCAAGACGCTTGGGACCACGAGGCCGCTCCCATCATTGAGGAACTCCGCGCGGCCGAGGCCCAGGCTCTCTCCGGCGACGACCCGGCGGCCCGCCAGCAGGCCGAGAAGCGGATCCAAGAGCGACTCGACTCCCGCATGGGCGGCCCCCGGCCAAGCTGGAGAACCCGAAACGATCTCTTCTGGACCGACGACGTTCTCTGGGCGGCCATCTTCACGGCGATCACGGCCGTGTTGCTGGTGGTCGGACGCTATCGGCTGATCCAGAATTTCTCCACCGCGATGGTGGCCACCTTTACGGCCGTGACCGTGTTCAACCTGATCGCGCTGCAGTCGCACGAGGCCTGGGCGATCGGCCCCGACGACCTGAAGCAGGGCCTGAGTTTCCGACTGCCGCCGATCATCGAAGGCCTGACGAAATCGCCCCTGGCCACCGCGCTGGCCACGTTCGGGATCATCGGCGTGGGAGCGACCGAGCTGATTTCCTATCCTTACTGGTGCCTGGAGAAGGGTTACGCCCGGTTCACCGGCCCGCGCGAACAAACGGCCCAGTGGGTTCAACGGGCACAGGGTTGGATGCGGGTGATGCGTTGGGACGCCTGCGTCTCGATGGTCATTTTCACCTTCGCCACGGTGGCGTTCTACCTGCTCGGCGCGGCCGTCTTGCACCGCGAGGGCCTGGACCCCTCGGGCAACCAGATGATCCGCACGCTGGGCGAGATGTACGTGCCCGTCTTCGGCCCCTGGGCGAAGTGGCTGTTCCTCTTCGGCGCGTTTGCCGTGCTCTACTCGACGTTCTTCGTGGCCATCGCGGGTCACACGCGGGTGGCCTCCGACGTGGTGGGCATCTTCGGCGTGGCAGGGCGAACGGACCAGGCACGCTTCTGGTGGATGCGCCAGTTCTGCGTCGCGTTTCCCGTGGTGGCCTTTCTCTTCTACACGTTCGCCCGGCAGCCGGACAAGCTGATCCTGGCCAGCGGCGTGATGCAGGCGATCATGCTGCCGATGCTCGGCGGGGCAACCCTCTACTTCCGCTACCGCCGCTGCGACCGCCGGATCACCCCGGGCAAGGCATGGGACGTGATGCTGTGGATCTCCGTGCTCGGCCTGCTGATCGCCGGCGGGTGGCTCGCCCTGACGAAGCTCTTCCCGGCGTTGGAACAGTTGGGCTGAGTAGGAGTCGAATATCGAATATCGAATAGGGAATATCGAATGACGAAGGTTCAGAGTGTTGTAGGCTGAAATAGGGTTGTAGGCCGGAACAAGCGCAGCGCAGTTCCGGCACGTGGTGTGGTGAAACAATCCAGCGAAAGCTCGGCCCAACTGGAGAGCCAGCGTCAGGCAGCCCAAGAGAATGAACACTACGACAGGATTCACGGCAAACGGGCAAGGAGCGACCTATGAAACGCCACACGACCAGCAGAAGAGACTTCTTGCGGAACGTCGCCCTGGGATCGGCGGCGGTCGGTGGACTTGGCCAGTGCGGGGCCGTCGGCCAGCGCCCGGCCGAAGGGGGCCAGCCGCCGCCCGAACTTCAGGCGGTCGAGGAATGCCCGCGCCGAACGCCCGTGGCGTACGAGTGCGATCTCTGCGTCGTCGGCGGCAGCAGCACGGGGGTCTTCGCGGCGATCCGGGCGGCCCGGCTCGGGGCCACCGTCGCGCTGGTCGAGAGCAACGGCTTCTTCGGCGGCGTGGCCACGGCCGCGAAAGTCAACATCTGGCACTCGACCTACGACACGGCCGGCCGGCAGCGGATCATCGGCGGTCTGACCGTGGAACTCATCGAGCGACTGGCCAAACGGGGCGAGGCGATCATCCACAGCCCGGACAACCCCAGCCGATACGCCACCTTCAACAGCGCCGAGATGATCCTGGAACTCGACCGGCTGGTTTGCGAGCACGAAACGATCCGGCCGTTCCTCCACGCCCTGTTCGTCGGCGGCCTGGTCGAGGACGGACGGATGACCCACGCGATCCTCGAAGACAAGTCCGGCCGCCGTGCGATCGCCGCGAAGTACTTCATCGACGCCACCGGCGACGGCGATCTGCTCTGGCGCATCGGCCTGCCGACGAGAAAGGACAGCGTGCTGCAGCCCCCGACGACGTGTATGCTGCTCGGCGGCCTGGATGAACTGGCCAAGGCCAACCCGGGATTCAACCTGGCCAAGGCGATCTACAACCCCGATTTCGCCGGCGCGCTGCGGCACGGATTCGTCTGGACCGCGCCGTCGGTCGGGTTTCCCGGCGTCGAGATGATCGCCGGCACCCGCGTTTGGGGAGCCGATTGCAGCGACGCCGACGAACTGACCCGGGCCGAGATCGAGGGCCGCCGACAGGTCCGGGCGATCCGCGATATCCTGCACGACAACTTCGCCGGCGGTCAAAACGTGTCGGTCGGGGCGCTGCCGGCGCGGATCGGCGTCCGCGAGACCCGCCACGCCGTGTGCCGGTATCGGCTCACCGAAACCGACGTGCTCGAGGGCCGGCGCTTCGACGACGCGATCGCCAACGGCAGTTACCGCGTCGACGTCCACCACCCGGATAAAGAGGGACTGACCTTCCGCTACCTCGACGGCCGCGAGGTCTACGTCGTGCCGGGCAGAAGCAGCGTCCAGCGCCGTTGGCGCCCGCCGCGCGAGACGGACCCCACCTTCTACCAGGTCCCGTATCGCAGCCTCGTGCCGCAAGGCGGCCGGAACGTGCTTCTCGCCGGCCGGTTGCTCGACGCCGACCGCGGCGCGTTCGGTGGTGTACGCGTGATGGTCAACTGCAACCAGATGGGCGAAGCCGCCGGCACGGCCTGTTGTCTGGCCCTGCGCGAGGGCCTCGACGTGGCCGACGTCGACGCACAACAACTTCGCCGCACGCTCGCCGCCGGCGGCTCCGTAATCCTGTAAGCCATTGAAGGCGTTCAATAAGCGCAATAAGCGGGACAGTCACCTATTTCCGGCGCCGAAATCGCTGACTGTCCCCATTTGTTCACCCGGCGTTGGAACAGTTGGGCTGATGGGGCGGATTCGAATATCGAATATCCAGCCGACTTTTTTTCCCGACGCAAGTCCTTTCCTGGCCACGACTTTCGGCATTGATTTCCACTTTCCGCGGATTTCGTCGATCCGGGGAAAACAATCCCTCTGCCGCCCCGGCCCGACCGTGCGTGCAAGCGGTCGCAGGCACCCATCGTCGCCGGGCGATTCCGCGACGCACGTTCCTCGCCGTGCCGCCGCAATCCGAATTATCAAAGAGCCGTCCGCCTGGAAGTATACACATATACAGTACCCGATCCGCCCGCCCGTTTCAAGCCCGGATTCCGGCCACCCGCTGTTCGATCTTCCGTATCGCTGTTGGCAGGGCACCGGCGTTGAGCAGATCGACCAGGTCCATATTGGAGCCCTTCAACCATCCACGGGGGATAGGGGGCATGAACGCGGCTGGTGGCTGGAGGGGACCTGTTGACGGGGGTCGGTGCGGCCGGTATGCTGGCTCGCGATGGCCGAACCGCCGTCACCGGGCGTGCGATGCGTTATACGATAAGAACCAATGCACGGACCACCTCGATAAAATGGCGCAGAAAACTTTCTTCCCCATCGATTCCGTGGTTGCGCTGCGTCAGCCCAAGACGGACCGCCTCATCTTGGCGCGTTTTCTGAAGGACGCGGCCAAAGACAAGCGCCTCGACGAGAAGGAGTTAAGAGCCGCCCACGCCGGAGAAAAGGTGTCAGGAACCGTTATTGACGATCGCTGGGCAATTTCGGCTAAGGCTTCACGACAAGTACGCACCTCAGCGGGCGTCCGCCGTAACTGCGAGGTTCCTCTATCTGTTGCCGTAACGTCTCTTGGTCCGGAATCAATGAGTCCGGATCATAGACAAAGAAGATAATCGTCCGGCAGTGAGGGTGGTGACGGTAGGTTTCAATATCGTCATGCATCTCTATCGAAATCCGTCGGCCGTGCGACGCGTCCCGCACGTACTTAATCTCGATAACGGTGCGTGCTTGGCGAGAAATGAAATCCTTGAGCGTGTAGCGGTTTGCTATTCGGTCAGTTGGGTTTTCCGATACTAGGTCATGAACCCAGGGTCTTAGCATCAGATACACCGCATCCTGTACATCGGCTTCTGATTCGAGGTTGAGAACGGCCCCCGATGAACGCCGAGTGTTGAGGTATCGGACGCACTCTTGAAACTGATTCAGGGCTGCAACAATAGAGGTGGCATCTACTGCGCTGCCTTCGACCTCTGTATTCGCGTACCTGTTACGCAACGCGCCAACGGCCCCACACAATCCGGCCTGCTGTTCAATCCATTCATCAGTCATTGCCAAAATCCTCGTGCCGATAGATGTAGCGGGCGATATCCTCGATAATTGCCTGATAGTCTCTCGTGGTCTTGTTTTCAGGAAGGTGAATGTGCAGGTCAATACATATCGTCGGTGTCGATGCCGCTGGGTGTGATGCGGGCATAGCCTGAGTAGTCAGCTCTGCTGTTGGCGGCAGTGAAGGTGTCGCCGCAGATGGTAAGCCATCAAAAGTCGCAAACTCGCAGAGCACCTTGAATGTCAGAATCTGACAGCCCAACGTTCGGTCGCTACCGCCTGAATGGATGTTGAACAGGAGGCGGAGTTTCTCGTCGTCCTTGTACGGCTCGTGGGATGCCTCGAAGAACTTGGCATATGTTGCCTTGATCTTCTCCCCCAACAGTGCCGGCCCGATGGTCGGCTGCATGAACGAATCGTAGTCCGATGTTGGCCGATTGGACGAGTCAACCAAGCCAATGGTCTTCAGTACCCTAATGATCGAATTAGCGTTGGAACCCCCGAGTTCCCATGCCGTCAAGAGGTCGTTGTTTACCCTTGTCGGGCGAGGCCGCTGGGGTACTTCTTTGAGAAACTTTCGCAGGGCGTTCGGACTTGTCGAGTAGGGATACTTTGGCGCCGCCCTGTTTGAAGCAGCCATCTTCTTCGGGGGCCTTTGTGTTGTTCTCTTCTTTGCCATGATGTGCCCTCCGGACGAAAAGGTGTCAGGAACCGTTGTTTGCAGATTTTTGCCGATGGAACAGCGATTAAAGGCCAAATCGCTTCATTATGCATTCTACCCAGGCGATTCAGCGCATGCTACACCAACCGACGGCCGTCGTTCTCAAGGTAGTCCCATGCCGACGATCCTATCGAAAACCGCCCGCCGCCGCCAATAACGGTTCCTGACACCTTTTCCCCGATATTCCTCCTCCCTCAACTCGCCGCAACCGCTTCTTCCGGCTCGGCGGCTTCGCCGGTTTCCGGCGACTCCGACTCCCAACCGAGCCGGCGGCGGACGGCGGCCTTGGCGTCCATCATCAGGCTGAAGAGCGTGGGCACCAGCACCAACGTGAAGATGGTCGAGACGACCAGGCCGCCCAGCACGATGGCGCCTAAGCCGCGGTAGATCTCGCTGCCGGCTCCGGGAAAGAGCACCAGGGGGCAAAGCCCCAGCACGGTGGTCGCCGTGGTCATGAAGATCGGGCGGATTCGCGTGCGGACGCTCTGGAGGATGGCCTCGCTGGGGGCCATCGCCTCGTAGCGCATGTGATTGAGCGACTGGTGAACGATCAGGATCGCGTTGTTGACCACGGTGCCGATGAGGATCACGAAACCGAGCATCGTCAGCACGTCGAGGGTCTGGAATCCGCCGGAAGAGAGTCCCAGGGCCTTCTGCACCGGCAGGTAGACGTTCAGCAGCGCCAGCCCGGCCAGGCCCCCGATGGCCCCCAGCGGCACGCTGAGGATGATCACCAGCGGGTAGAGCCAGGACTCGAACAGCGCGGCCATCAACAGATAGGTAATCAGCAGCGCGAGCACGAAGTTCCACTTCAGGGCGTTGCCGGTCGCCCGGAGCTTGTCGGCCGTTCCGGCCAGCCGGATTTCGTACTCGCCGCCGATTTCGCCCGAGTCGCGCATCGGTTGGACGATCTGCTGCTCGATGTTCTCCAAGGCTTCTTCCAAGGGGGTTTCCGGCGAGGGGCGGACCTCGATGGTGATCGCCCGCTGCTGCTCGCGGCGATTGATCTGTTCCGGTCCGCCGGTCAGCTCGTCGTCGGCCGCGTCGGCCACGGTGACCAGGCCGCCGGAGGGCGGGGGGAAGGGCAATTGCCTCAGATCGCCGGTGTGCTGGACGGACTTTTCGCTGGCGATGATGGTCAAGTCGATCTTGTCGCCGCCTTCGTAGTAATCGCCCGCATAGGCCCCGTCGACCAGGGCGTCGACCGTGTAGTCGAAGTCGCGTTTGCTGACGTTCATCTCGGCCATGCGGTTCCACTTAGGCCGCAGGTGCATTTCGGGGCTGCTCAGGTCGAGGCTGGGTATCGGCCGGGACCGACTGTCGGGCACCACGCCGCCGACCTGTCCCATGATTTGCCCACCGAGTTGGACCAGCTTCTCCGGTTCCGGTCCGGTGATTTCGATGTCGATGGTTCGTCCGCTCTGCACGCCCCTTCCCCAGAGACTGGCCTGTTGGGCGAATGCGAACGTGCCGGGGATCTGGTTGCCCATCTTGTCGACCAGCGGCACGAGGTCCGCCGCCCTAAGCGGATCCACCGCACGCAGACCGAAGAACACGAACCGGCCGGAAGCCACGAAGAAGTAATCGTCGATGGCCGGGTATTCGAGTTCTTCGTTGGCCGGGTCGCCCTTGTCGATGTCCCAGTAGGGTTGGGCTCCGCCTTCCAGTTGCACGCCGAGTTCCATCAGTTTGTCGATGTTGTAGCCGGAAGGGGGCAGGAGCTGGCCAAAGACCAGGTTCCGGTTGCCCGAGGGCAGGTATTCGATCTTCGGCCACAGCGCCCAGGTCAACAGCGCCGCCGCACCCACGAAACCGACCACGGTGATCAGCCGCGCGGCCAGGCTCTTCTGGAGCGCACGATTGAGATCGACGACCGCTCGGACGAACGCCGCACCGGCCGCGTCGGCCCGGGCGAGCACGCTTCGGCGTCCGGAGTCGGTGGACGGCTTCCACAGGCCATTGTCCGACGGCTCCAAGGCGTCGGGGAACTCTTCGGGCGGTTCCTCCTTTCGCCCTTTGAGGATTCGCGCCGCCGCGGTGGGTATCACGGTGATCGAAACCACCAGCGAGAGGGCCACCGCCGAACTGATCGCCAGGGCGATGTCGCGGAAGAGCTGTCCGGCCTCTTCCTCGACGAACAGCACCGGCAGGAACACGGCCAGCGTGGTGAGCGTCGAGGCGACCACGGCCCCCCAGACCTCCTGGGCCCCGCGGACCGAGGCGACGAACGGTTTCTCGCCGTTCTGGTAATGCCGGAAGATGTTTTCCAGCACCACGACGGCGTTGTCGACCAGCATGCCTACGGCAAACGCCAAGCCGGCCAGGCTGATCACGTTGAGCGAGCGACCCATCAGGTGGAGCATCAAGAAGGTGCCGATGATGCTGGTGGGGATGGCCAGGCCGATGACCAGCGTGGACCGGCCGCTGCGCAGGAACAAGAGCAGCACGCCGACCGTCAGCACGCTGCCGATGATGATGTTCCACACGACCAGGTCGATGGCCGAGTGGATGTAATCGGTTTCGTCGTAGGCCTGGATCAGCTCGAGGCCTTGCGGGGCGAGCACTTCCCGATCCAGCCGGTCGCGGACGTCGTAGAGGTCCTCCATGGTGTCCAGCACGTTGGCGCCGGTCTCGCGGACGCAGTTCACGGCGATGCAGTAGGTGCCGAAGTTCTTGACCAACCCGGTCGGTTTCTTCAGCCCGAGCTGGACCTTGGCCACGTCGCGGACGTGAACGGGTCCTTCGTCGGTCTGCTTGATGATCACGTCGGCCACGTTCTTGGGGGTCTCGAACTGTCCGGTAACGCGAACCAGGTATCGCCGCTTGCCGTCCCAGACGTCGCCGGCGGTGGAGTCGCGGTTCTGGTCCGTCAGGGCGTTGCGGACGTCGGTGATCGTCAGCCGGCGTGCGGCCAGTTTCTCCGGGTCGACGATCACCTGCATCTCTTCTTCCCGCCCGCCGTAGACGTTCGACTTGGAGACGCCCTCGACGCGTTCGAAGGCGGCCTTGACGCGGTCTTCGACGAACCGCAGCATTCCCGGCACGTAAATGTCCTTCGGCAGCAACTCCTTGATCTGGTCTTCGACTTCGGGATGCTCTTCGACCAGTTGCAGCAGCCGCCGGGTCCTCAGGCCGGAATTGTGGGCCTGCCGGGGCCGTTCCAGCAGATCCTTCAGCTCGGGATGCGACGCCTGGAACTGGGCGATCTCCTCGGCCGAGGCCGCCCGCGGACGGAGAATGAACCAGGCGATCGCGTTGGCGTTCGGGTCGGACGTGCTGATGACCGGCTCGTCGGCCTCCTCGGGATACTCGGGGACCTGCTGCAGCCGGATGCTGACGCGGCGCAGGGCGGTGTCGATGTCGGTTCCCACGGCGAATTCCATGGTGATGCGCCCCTGCGAATGGGAGCATTCCGACGACATCTTCGTCACGCCCTGCACGGCCTTGAGCTGTTCTTCCTGCTCCAGGACGATCTCGCGCTCGATCTCCTGCGGCGCGGCGCCCCGCCAATGCGTCTCGACGGTGACCGTGGGGATCTGCACCTCGGGCGTAAGCTGCATGGGCATCCGTGCCAGCCCGATGAAGCCGAACAGCACGAACAGCAGCACGCCGACCGCGACTTTAACCGGATTGTGAACGAAAACTTCGATCAGTTGCATGGCCGGCGGGGAATTGCAGGAGTCATTCTCTGGTCAATCCTTCACGATGGATACGGGGTTGCCGGGGAAGAGGCGTTCGTTTCCTTCGGTCACGACTCGGTCGCCCGGCCGAAGCATGCCGCGCACTTCGATCAGGTCGCCCTGCGTGGCGCCTAATTCGACCGGCACGCGTCGTGCCACCCCGTTCGGAAGCGGCATGCCTTGCTGCTGGTACTGGGCCACCAACGGTTCCGGCGCCGGGTCGATCACGCAGACGAACGGCGACCGCGGGTCCAGAACCAGTCCGTCCTTGGGCACCACCAGGACCGTGTCCGGTCTGCCGACCGGGAGCGTGACGCGGGCGAACATGCCGGGCTTCAGCAGCGGGCCCTCCGGGCCGGAGGGATTCTCCAAACGCACCTTGACCGGGAAACTCCGCGAATGAACGTCGGCCCGGGGTACGATCAAGACGACCTGACCGTCCCGCAACCGATCCGGCAAGGCCTCGATCATCACGCCGGCGGTCATGCCCACCGTCAGTCGCGAGAAATACTCCTCCGGCACGGGCACTTCGACGTCGACCGACTTTATCTCGACCAACTCCACGATCGGATCGCCCTTGGCAATCCACTGCCCGACCTCGGTGTGTTCCTTGGTCACGTAGCCTTCGAAGGGGGCGCGGATCGTCTTCTGCTCGATGTCGTCCGCCAGGGCGTCGACCGCCGCCTGCTGGGCCTCGACGCGGGCGGCGGTCTGGAGGTATTTCTCTTGTTCGGAACCGGCCACCGCGGCCAAGGCGGCCTCGCTCTCGATGACTTTCTGCGCGGCCGCCACCCAAACCGACTCCGCCTCGTCCAGATCGTCCTTGCTGATGGCCTTGCGATCGTACAGGGGCTTCGTGCGCTCCCAGCGGGTCTCGGCGAGTTTCAGCAACGCCTTGGACACCCCCAACCGAGCCTGGGCCTGGTCGATCTCGCTCGGCAGGGTCTTCTTCAGCGCGAGTTCCTCTTGCTGCAGGCTCGCCAGTTGGGCCTTGGCGGCGGCCAGGTGGATCTCCGTTTGCCTCGTCCGCAGCCGGGCCAAGTCCTGGCCTTCCGCGACGTGGTCGCCTTCGTTGACCGAGAGTTCCTCCACCTTGCCTTCCACCAGGCTGCCCACCACGCTGGTCCGCACCGGCGTGACCGAACCGACGAACGTCTTTCCGGTGGACAGCTCGGCAGATTGCACCTCGGCCACGATCACCCGCGCCGGCGGCGGCAGGTCCCCGGGCGGCTGGGCCGCGGCCGCGGCGGCAATTCCCAGCACGCCACAGCCGAGGAGCAACCAGCCAAGCGGCGGAATCGGGCTCTGCCCGGCCCGCAAAACGTCAGCCAAGAGGACAATTTGCCTCATCACTCTCTCCGAAGAACAGTCTGCTCTTGTTCGCGGCGCAGGGTGCCCTAAGAGACGAAAACCCATCCTCTCAATGGTAATTCGCCCCCTAAGCCGGGTCAAGCAAACCGCGAGAAAGGGGCTGTGGGAGTGCCGAAAGGTCTGCTCTGTGCGAAGCACGCTGCGGGTCGTTCCGGCAAAGTGGACCTACCCCCCTTTCGGCGCGAACCGCTTGACTTGGCCCTTGGCGGCGAGGAGACTGGAAGCATGGGGGAAAACCCATTTCCACGGTTCGCTCGCCGAACTTGTCGCACATGACCATCCGTTTCCGCTGCCCTTCAGGCCATCGTTTGACCGCGCCCGACGGCCTCGCCGGACAAAGGGTCCGTTGTCCGCAATGCCGGGAGACGGTCAGCGTGCCGGGTGAGCCTCAACGGAAGTCCGAACCGCAGCCGGCAGTTTCCGCCAAGCCCCGTGGCGACCAGTCGGCCCTTGAAACTCCTCCGCCGTTGCCCGAGCCACCTAAGCCCGAACCCCCGGCCGCACCGCAAGAGGAAAAGTGGTCGGAGCAAGTGCAGCCGGCGCTGGCCATCCTGGATGAAGATTCCCGGCAACCTGCTCCCGCGGCCCCATCGGCGTCGTCGCACGAGGCGAACTCTGCACCCCCGCCGCTGCCCGGCGGATCGGTCGAAAAGAGACAGGTCTCCTCGTCGAAGGACGCCCCGAAGCCGGCCGTTTCAATGCCCAATGCGAAGCCGGCAACCCCGAAGCCCGATGCCAAGCCGTTCGCCGCGAAGTCCGATCCGAAACCGGCGGTCTCGAAGTCCGATGCCAAGCCGGCCAAGCTCAAGTCGGATCCGAAACCGGCGACCCCGAGATCCGATCCTAAGCCGGCCGCCCCGAAGTCGGATGCCAAGCCGGCCAAGAGCAAGGCGCCGCAACCCGCGCCGCCGAGGCCCAAGCTCTTCAGGGCCGAAAAGCTGCAGGAAGCCGTGCCACCTCCTTCGCCTCCGCCGCCGGCACCGATGGCGATCCCCGACTTCGCCTCGGTCGAGCCGTCGCCGCCGTCCACGCGACGATCCGGGCGCCGCGGGCGCCGCCGCGATCGAAAGCGGGCCAAGCCCCAAGAGAAGCCGTCGCCCTGGTCGACCTCCGACGAGCAGGTGCAGCCGACGCCCTCCGCGGCCGCCGAACCGACGCCCTCCGCGGCCGCCGAACGGTCGCCCGCCGTGGCCGCCGAACGGTCGTTTCGGACACCTCCCCGGCCGCGGCGCGATCGTGGGCGGCCTAAGGTGATCCCGCCGGGCGTCTACCGGCCGGACATCGGCAAGATCGCCACCGTGCGGGGCCTGGCGATCATCCTGTCGCTGATCGTGGCCTTCAGTATTGGCCCGGCGGTGTACGCGATGTTTTCGGGCACGGGCCCGGTTCCGGCCTGGTCCCGGCTGGTGTTGCTGGTCGGCGGCTTGCAGATGGCCTACATCCTCTGGATGGTCGCCGCGCCCGACTGGGCCAGCGTGTGGGTGGTGATGCTGTCGTTCGCGGCGGTTTCGGCCGTTTACGGGATGGCCACGGGCGTGTCGTTGGCCCCACCGCTATCGCAGCCGGAGTTCTTGGGGATGAGCGACCAGGTCCACCGTTCCGCGAAGTTCTGGTGCGCGGCGGTCACGGCCACCATGGCGTTAGCCACCTACCTCTGCGGCCGCAACAGCGCCCGCTGGCGCCGCAGCCTCGAATTGCAGCACGCGGGCAGAAACCGGTGAGCGCGACACGTGTGGCATCTTATGCCCCGAAACAGGTGCAGCAACAGAGTGTAGGCCGACCGGTGGGGTACAGGTGGGGTAACTTCAGAATTGCCATTGACCGGCTGAGGGCTAGAGGCTATAAGGTGCGACTCTTTTGTGTTCCGAGTAGGACAATCACCACGATGGATACGATGCCCATGGAAGGGCCACACAACGTCAGGACTACCGATAGGCTTGCAGTCTTGGGAATTCTTGCTTCGCCGATTGAAGATCGGCGATCAGCCGCGCCTGACGTGCTGGGTCATCTGGCGGACCGGCTGATTCGGCCCTCTGATCTGGCACTGGTGGCCGAGCACGTACGGGAACAGTGGCCGAAGGTCTCCGCGATCCGCTGTGGAGTACATGGCGATCGACCGTACTTGGCTATTCACATTCACCCGTTCTCTCAAGCTGCACAGCGGGAACACTGGCCTTTGGCAGACTGGGTTAAGATTGCCTTGAAAACGGACGACCTCCAGTTCTTCTTGCTTCCACCGATGGAGCGGCTTCCCTTCTCCTGCGAAGTCTCGGTGTATGAAACCGTAACCGACGAAATCGACTACGGGATACCGAGGGCGGCGTAGGTCCGCGGTTTGGTCAAGACTCCTCGTTCGCTGTGAAGTCCTATCGGCGGGCCTAACTTGCCACTCCAAGCTCTTACGGCTGATTTGCCGCCGGGGCAATTCCGGTAGAATTGGCCGGTTTTCGCGGAAGAGACATTACTGCATTCAAGCGGAACCTCACCAAGTCCAGCAAGACGCTCAACCGTTCTTTGCTGGGCAATGTCGAGTGGCGGTCTTCAACCGTGTCCCCGCTTTCCTTACCGCCATCCCAGTGTGCCAAGTACGTCGTAACGCGATCGAGCTTGTCTCCAGCTTTTTCTACCAATTCCGTGGGTGTTCCTACAGCAATCAGGAAGAGCACCTCCACAAGGCTCTTCAGCACACGAGTGGCCTCACTGAGTGGTGGCCAATTCGTGATCTCGTCCATGATGACCTTCGCCCGCGCGAGGTCGGTGGCACCCCTACGTGCAAGAAGCGCAAAAGCGAGCATGGCGCAGCAATACTGCTCCAACAGGAGGTCAAACGCCTCTGCGGCGAGTTGTCTTGCCCGACTGAAATCAGTCACGGCACGGCCCAAATCATCATAGTTACTTTGGTCCAGTAGATACCCCTCAAAGTATGTGGCCCCAGCAAGTGCCCAAACAACGGCCCGCGTCGGATCGGATTCCTTGGCTAGGTTCCAATGCCTTTTCGCATCCTCCACTTGCCCCAGGCTTCGGTAGTGCTGCGCTAGCCGAACGTTAGCCCGGAAATCACGGCAATCCTTCTCGTAGACCTCTTGATAGAGTTCAACCGACTTCGGGGTATTGCCTAGCCTGTGCGCTGCCTCAGCCTTATCCAACAAGTCCTTGATCTCCTCTGAACTTGGCGACCTGTAAGGCAATTCACGAACAGGTGCTTCCCGCGCTTTCAAAGACACGGCCAGAGCTTCGGAAGACGCGGCGACGGTTTCCGGAAACACAGCAACGGCTTCCACTGGTTCAGCGAAGCCCGCCACGTTGCACTTGACCGGCGCGGACACAAACACGACTCGCTTCCCTTTTCGGCTGGCTTGCTCTCGAGCCCACTCCTGGAACGTGCCAAGATCGGTCTTCTCCCCGATTGGCTCGACTGCGAGCAACTCAAGTGCGTTGTCCTCGGGCGAAAAAGCAGCCACACGAGGCTTGTATGTCGTCGTCCTTTCCCCTAGAAGGATCAGTTCACAGTATAGGTCTTCTTGGTACGGCGTTGGAGAGATGGGTTCTATGCCGGCTGCTCGGCCAACACCGAAGAACGTATCCTTGTCGATGACAATCACGTCCGATGTCGCGGTGTGCTGCAATCGCGCAGCCAAATCGACGGTTCCGCCAATTGGATCGCAGTAAGTGAAAGGTCTCTGCTGCTGGCCGCTATCGTCTGCAACGGCGGTGGTTGAAGTTGCCACATCCGGGCCGACGGTTATGAAATGAACCTTACCTGCACTGAGCGCCGCTTTGGTGTGAATTTCCTCCTCCCATGCGAGTGTAGGTTCGCAGTGTTTCTGGTTGTATTCTCGGAGATTGCGGATGGCTTCCAAAGCAGCCTGCAGCGCTCTATAGGAATGAGGTGCCCCAGCAGCTTCATCGCAAAACACGCCCATAACGCTGTCACCGATCCATTTCACTACTTCTCCGCCGTTCCGAATAATGGCCTGACTTACCATCAGATTTTGGCGATGCGCCTTGGCGAGCCCTTTGGGTGCTCCATTTTTTTGCCGATAACCGGTCGAGCCAACCAGATCAAGAAAAAGCACGGTTGCGGGAGTCTTGTCTCCGTCGAGCTGTTGGGTTGCGGAGTCCAATTGACCCATGTCCTCATAAAGTCTGTTCTGAGCCTTGATAAACCCATCAAGGTCCGTCATGACGTCTCTTGGTAGTTGGCTTGCAGCCATTAGTTGCTCCTTTGCGAATGGCTAGAACGTGCAGAATCCACCGTCGCCCTGCGACCCGATCGTCCGTGTTCGGACGACATCCTGGTCGTTTCTACCATTGAACTACTCTTGCCATGGGGAGTCAACCACAGGCATAGAGTTACTCCTCATAACTGCCAAACGGCCTGGAGGACTGGGTAGACTTCACGGTTTAAGGAAGGTACGAAAAAGAATCCGAGTCTCTGTGGAGGTCTGTGGTGACCCTGCGTTCCAGACATCCCAACAGTCTCGGCAACGTAAGTCAAGCCGCCTCCAACCGAAATCCTGCAAGTCCTGTTAAGACGCACCGGGCCCATTCGCCGACCAATAGCGAGTTCTCCACCGTGCCTTCAAAGACAATCCCCGTTCTCCGTTCTCCAAAACCGGACCTTACGCTATCATCCACGTATGGGTCGCAAACGGAACCCCCAACAAACCTTCAACCAGCGAAACGGAGCCGACATGAGACGCGAATCGATCGTCGTATGGGCCGCGATGGCGGTGGGCGGATTGCTGGCTTGGACTACCGCGGCTGTGGGTGAAACGCCCGCTGATGCGGATGCGAAAGGCCTCGGCATCCTCGAACGGTTCGAGCCGGAGCCGGCCACCTCGTCGCTGTGGGG